>Ga0224508_10000037_pt1 | contig 162706 bp, 149 predicted proteins | sample SF_Jan12_sed_USG_4_FD_170157 | JGI IMG/M metagenome (GOLD analysis project Ga0224508, IMG submission 170157) | Sediment microbial communities from San Francisco Bay, California, United States - SF_Jan12_sed_USGS_21 | ecosystem: Environmental > Aquatic > Marine > Sediment | place: USA... | reverse complement strand
CGAAGGCCTGGTGAAACTATACGAGGCCTCGCAGACCAGCCCGGTGCCGCTCCTGGGTCAGCCATCCTGGGTGTTCGCCGATTACGTGGTCTGCGACAAAGCTTCGGAGGCGCTCGACAAAGCCAGGAAGAAGCAGCGAGACCAGACTTGGGATCGGTACGCGCGCTTTGCTTGGGGCAAGGCAGGTCCTTTTTCCAACGAGGCGTGGGCGGAGAGGTTCGGGCCCACGAGCTCGAGTGTCTACGGGCCGTTGTTGCGACACCGGAGCCTGCGATGAGTGTCAACGCGGAGCGAGTGCCTCTTGGCGCTCCTGTTCTCGTCGAGGCAAGCGCGGGGACGGGCAAGACGCACGCGATCACGACGTACTTCGTGCGAGCGATTCTCGAGCATGACCTCAGCCCAGAGCAAATCTTGGTCGTTACGTACACCAAGGCCGCCACGGCAGAGCTGCGAGTGCGCACCCGGAAGCGCGTCATCGAGGGCCTCGCTCTGCTCGATGGTGCGACCGATCCGGAAGAAGGGTTGGCTGAGATCATCGACGATGCGGTTCGACGACTTGGCAGGGCTACGGTAGCGGGCCGGCTTCGCTCCGCATCGTCCCAAATGGACCAAGCCCCGATTCTCACGATCCACGGTTTCTGCCAACGGCTCCTTCAGGACCACCCACTGTCGTTCGGCATCGACGTGGATTTCGACCTCGCCGAAGAGCCGGTGTCGGTCTATCACGATTTAGCGGTCGATTTCTGGACGACCGAGCTCCACGAAAGCCCCGGGTGGCTTCTTCTTGCGCTCAAGAAGCGAAAGATTTCCCCGGAGCGTCTCGCCAAGCTTGCCGACCGAGCGATGACGCCTGAGATCGCCTTGCTCGGACCGGAGCCGAAAGAGCTCGACGCGAGCGTCGTCGACTACTGGTTTGAGCTGATCCGAGAGGCCAAGACCATCTGGCGCGAAGAGCGTGACCTGATTTCGACGATCCTCGTGGAGGACCTGGGGCTCAACCGCACCAACTATCCGATCGCGTCCATAAAGAACACTTGGATCCCGGGGCTGGACGATTTTTTCGCAGTGCCTTCGTTCGAGCTACCCAAGTGGTTCCATCGGCTCGCCCAGACGAAGATGACAACGAAGAAGGGGCATGAGCGTCCAAGACATGCGTTCTTCGAGGTCTGCGAACGGCTGGCCGACAACGGCGATGCCCTAAAGGTCGCCATCGAGCATGCGGTTTTCGTTTTCCAACGAAGATTCATCGACGTCGCACGCGCACGAAGTCGCGAACGGCGGCAGGAACGAGGCTTGTTGACCTATGATGACCTGCTCGCGAGCGTATATGAGTCACTCGACAGCGACACCGCCCTCTTGGTCCGCGAAAAGTACCCCATGGCGCTCGTCGACGAGTTTCAAGACACGGACGCGCTGCAGTGGGGGATTTTCAAGGCGATCTATGGCGAGCAAGCCGCTGTGTACGTCGGAGACCCAAAGCAGTCGATCTACGCATTTCGTGGGGCCGACGTATTTTCGTACCTCGAAGCAGCGAGAGACGTCGGCGAAAGCCACCTCGAGCTCACGACCAATCGCCGATCGGATCCAAGCTTGGTCGAGGCCGTCAACACGCTGTTCTCGAACCAACCCGCGCCGTTCGTTTTCGACGACATCAAGCTGCTGAAAGCAACCGCCTCTCACGAATCGCGATCAAGCCTAGATCCAGCCATCGAGATCTTGTTTCTCGATCGCAAAAAAGCCTCCGTGAGGTCGGTCGAAGAGACCATACCCGCGCTCGTCGCCAGTGAGATCGCCCTCCTACTCGAGAGCGGACAAGAGATCGAGGGAAGGCAAATCTGCCCCAACGACATTGCGGTGTTGTGTCGAAAAAACAAGCAGGCACTGCTAGTCACCGAGGCATTACGAGCGCTCGGGGTTCCCTCCTCGCTCGACGGCGACTCGAGCGTGCTCGGCACCGAAATCGCCGATGACATCGAAGCCGTGCTCGAGGCGGCGCTGATGCCGGGCAACGCATCAGCAGTGCGACGGGCGCTACTCACATCCTTCCTTGGCGTGTCCCCCTACGAGCTCAATACGATGAGCGACGAGCGCTGGTCACGATGGGTAACCCTCTTTCGAGGCTGGCACGAGAAGTGGCAGAACGAGGGAGTTGTTCGTTTCCTCGAAGAGCTCCTTCGTACCACCGGCGCGGAGGCCCGGATTGCGACCTATCCGTCGGCGCGACGCAAGCTGACCGATCTGCTGCATATCGAAGAGCTACTTCTTCGAGGCGAGCGCGAACGGCGGCGTGACCCGGTCGCTCTAGTGTTGTGGTTTCGGCGACTCCGCCAAGGCAGCCGCGAAGACACCATGGTCCCCTACGAGGAGTTGCAGCAGCGCCCCGACGCGGAGTCGGATACGGTTCGCGTCACGACCATTCACAAGAGCAAAGGGCTTGAGTACGGGATCGTCTACTGTCCGTTTCCATGGAAAGACGCGATTCTCTTCGACTTCGAAAAGAAGGTCGTGAAGTTCCACGATCCCGACGACGCCCTCAAGGCCAAGATCGACTTGGGCTCGTCGCAACTCGATGCGCACCGGGAAATCAGCAAACGCGAGACGCTGTCCGAAGCGCTTCGTCTTCTGTACGTAGCAGTCACACGCGCCAAACATCGCTGCACGTTGTTCTGGGGCCTCGCCGCCGGCTGGGAAAGATCAGCGCTCGCGTATCTTCTCCACGGTGATGCTGATTCGAAGTCGATCGACGACGAGCAAGCTCTTGCCGACGTCGGGGCTCTAGTCACCTCATCGAAAGGCACGATCGGGTGGAGACCACCTCGTCGTGAAGCGGCCTCTTCTCGCGAACACGAGGCTCCTGCTGACGTCCTCCGAGCTAGGGACGCCACCCGTGAGTTCAGCCAGGCGAATCGGATCGCGAGCTTCACGAGCCTGACGGGCAATCACGAAAAGACAGCGCCGCGTGACCCTGAAGCGGAGGTTTTCCCGCCAACCGCTGCGCTGTTTTCCTACCTACCCGGCGGAGCGCGGACCGGGCTCGTGCTGCACTCGATCTTGGAGCGGGTGAACCTGGGTGAGCTCCAGGGTGAAGAAGCAGAGCATCTCGTCGAGCGCGAGCTGCGAAGCTACGGCTACGACCTTGCACTTTGCCCCGACGTTCTGACGGACCTTCAAACCGTGGCACGTACCCCGCTCACCGGCGCCACCGATGCGCCACGGCTCGAAAACATTCCCCAAGATCAGCAGCTGCGTGAGCTCGAGTTCACCCTGAGTGTCGACGACCCGGACTTCGGAGCGCTCTCACGAATCTTGAAAGAGCACGATGCCCCAAAGGGGGCGCCAGGTTATCCCGAGCGGCTCGCAGCCGAGACCACGCGGACACTCAAGACGTTTCTGAGAGGATTCATCGATCTCGTATTCGAATGGGAGGGCCGCTGGTATGTCGCGGATTACAAGTCGAACTCGCTCCCGAGGTACGAGCTCTCGAGCGTCACCGAGGCAGCGGCGCAAGCCCACTATCTGCTTCAAATGCAGCTCTATGCGGCGGCGGTGCACAGGTACCTCGGACAACGTGTGGCGAGCTACGATCCAGAACGCCACTGGGGTGGCGTGCTTTTGCTTTTCCTGCGCGGCATGAAGGGACCTGATGCCCCTGGGTCCAGCATCTTTTTCGAGCGCCAAGCGCCAGCCTTGATTCGGGCGGTAGACGAATGGCTCGGGAGGGGCACATGACGATCGCGGACCTCCAGGCCACCGGTGTTCTCGAGCTTTTGGATGTCGAGCTTGCACGGGCGCTCGGCGCGATGACCAGCGCAGTCAACCCAGAGGTCGAGTTGGCGATCGCGCTCACCAGTCGCAATGTTCGTCGGGGCCACGCTTGCCTGCCGCTCGGCATGGCGGCGAACGACCTCGCCTCGACAACCGGTGAAGCCGGCCCAGTGCTACCGGAGCAGGGGTCGTGGGCCAACGCCTTGTGCGCGAGCGAGCTGCTCGATGACGGGCCATTGGTGCTCGACGAGAAGCAACGTTTGTACCTTCGACGTTATTGGGAGCTCGAGCATGACATCGCAACCGAGCTAACGAAGCGATCCACTCCAAAGTCTCCGGAGGCGGATCACGCCTGGCTCGCCGGGGCACTCGACCGCTTGTTCGGTCACGATCCGAAATCGCCACACCGACTAGCCGCGCAGAACGCCATCGACCATCGCGTCTCTGTCTTGTGTGGGGGCCCAGGCACCGGGAAGACCACCACCGTGGCCGCAATCGTCGCGCTGCTCGTCGAGGGACGGCTTCACGAGGCCCGACTAGCACCCAAGGTCATGTTGCTGGCGCCAACCGGAAAAGCGGCGGTTCGCCTCGGAGAGGCAGTGAGCCGCGCCAAAGAGACCATCGACGCGGCCGACGAAGTCCTTGCGAGCATCCCGGTCGAGGCCATCACGGTTCATCGGGCTCTTGGCATGCGACGCCACGGGATGCGTTTCAGTCGAGGCGCCGATTACCCGGTCGATGCCGACATCATCGTTTTGGACGAGGCCTCGATGATCGATCTCGGTCTCATGCGACAACTCCTCGTCTCCGCGCCGGTGAACGCGACGATCCTGATCGTGGGCGATCCCGATCAGCTCACTTCGGTCGAGGCGGGCTCGGTTCTTCGCGACCTCGTGCGTGCCAGCAACGAAACTTGGTGGCAGGACCGGGTCACTCACCTCACCAAGACCTACCGCTACGACGAAGCGCAACCCTTGGGACAGCTGGTGGCCGCAATTCGGGACGGAAACCCTACGGCGATCGAAAAGCTGCTCGACTCCGATGGCGCGGGGGAGGTGCAATGGAGCCCCCTCGGTGACCTCGGGGACGAGCTGGATCGAGCTGCGATGAAATGGTCCGAGATCGTCAGCGCGACCGAGCCCAAAGAGCACTTCCGACGGCGTGCCCAATATGTCGTCCTGAGCCCACACCGCAAGGGCCCCATAGGCACGCGACAACTCGGAGTCACCATCGAGCGGCGCGCCCCGAGGGTCGACCTCGCGGTTCATCCGATCATCATCGAAGAAAACAACCGCGAGCTCGGCGTCTACAACGGTGACCTCGGCATGCTTTTCGAACGAGAGGGTACCCCGCTCGCGACGTTCCAACGCGAGCCGAGCGGTTTCCAAGACTTTGCTGAGGCCAGGCTCCCTCGGTACTCCTCCGCCTACGCACTCAGCGTGCACAAGGCGCAAGGGTCCGAGTTCGATGAGGTACTGATCGTCATGCCCGAAGAAGACGGACCACTCCTGACCCGGGAGCTGCTGTACACTGCGGTCAGCCGCGCGAGAAGGCGCGTGCGGCTGGTCGGTCCACGTGAGGTGATCGTCGCTGCCGTTCGACGATCAGCCCAGAGGTTCTCCGGTTTGGTCGACCGGGTCGCGGCTCTCGCCCCATAAATTGGGGCGTTGCGGTGGCGTGGCAGTTCCGATCGGCTATATCCCGCAAGTGAAACGTGTTTCATTTTGGAGAGCTTGATGGCTGAGTACGACTACGTCGTCATCGGGGCTGGCTCGGCTGGAGCGATCATCGCCAGCCGTCTTTCGGAGGATCCAAGCGTGACCGTGCTTCTACTCGAGGCCGGGGGCAGTGACCGCACCACCCTCGTTCGCAAGCCAGGGATGATCAGCCTCGTGCAGCAGATCAAGCAGCTCAAGAAGAAGTTCGATTGGGGCTTCACGACGGTTCCCCAGCCGCACCTCGACAATCGGCGAATTCCGTACACGCGCGGGAAGGTGGTCGGCGGGTCGAGCTCCGTCAATGGCATGCTCTACCTACGCGGCAACAAAGCAAACTACGATGGGTGGGCCGCCCGTGGGTGCAAGGGTTGGGGCTTCAACGATATCCTGCCCCTCTACAAGAAGCTCGAGAACCACGAAGACGGCGAGACCGAGTATCACGGCGCGGGTGGCCCAATCAGCGTCACGCGTCACCCAGAAGACCAGCTCAGCCCAGTATCGCAAGCGTTCATGAGAGCGACCGCAGCGGTTTGCGACATCCCGGTGCTCGACGATTTCAACGGCGAGAATCAAAACTGCGCGAGCACTTATCACATGTCGGCGAGCCACGGCGTTCGCAGCAGCACCGCCGAGGGGTACATCCAACCTAGCCTCGAAAGGCCCAATTTTACTTTAGAAATGCACGCCCACGTGCGACGCGTCGTGATCGAAAACGGACGCGCCACCGGCGTCGAGTACGAGCAGAACGGCAACCTCTCGACGGCGAACGCCGCCGGCGAGGTAATTTTGTCGGCCGGCGCGATCGGCTCGCCGCACATTCTGATGCTGTCCGGGATAGGTCCCGCCCAGCATCTTCGCCAGCAAGGCATCGATGTCCGTTACGATCTGCCCGGCGTCGGTAAGAACTTGCACGACCATCTCTTCGTGCCGCTCGTGTACCGCGCGCCCACGAGCCTTCACCGCGGAACGCCGTTCCACTTCCTTGGCGGAATGATCAAAGAGTACACTGTCGGGAACACGTGGTTTGGGCGGACGGTCTTTGAGGCTGGGGCGTTCATCAAGACCCGCGATCACGAGCCGATTCCGAATCTCCAGATTCACACGCTGCCTTGGGGCTATCCCGATCCAAACCAAGACGGGCCTGAACGGCCGCACGTCGATACCGGCAACTGCCTATGCGTGATGCCGACACTCATCTATCCAAAGAGCCGTGGTGAGCTCTTGCTCACCTCCAACGATCCGCACGCCGCACCGCATATCGACCCTCACTTCTTGGAGGCTCCCGAGGACCTGCAGGTATTGCTCGATGGGATCCGGAAGGTTCGGGAGATCGGCGAGCACCCGGAGCTGGCTGACCACCTCCACGAAGAGCTCACTCCAGGCGCCGAGCGGGCAAGCGACGAAGAGCTAATGGCCGAGATCAGGCTTCGCGCGACGACAGTCTATCATCCGGTCGGGACCTGCAAGATGGGCGTCGACCCGATGGCCGTCGTCGACCCTCACCTCAAGGTGCGCGGCCTCGAAGGACTGCGCGTGGCGGATGCCTCGATCATGCCAGAGGTCACCGGCGGAAACACGAACGCTCCAAGCATGATGATAGGCGAACGCGCCGCAGCCCTCATTAGGCGCTAGCGTGGGAACTGGCGGCTAGCTCGCGACAGCTTCGGCTTCGGCTTCGACCTGCGGAGGCCACGGTCGACGAATCTTTCCGGCTACCTTGGCCGCGATGTCCTCGCTGATCGGACCATTTGGATCGGCACCGAGTTGCTTCACGATCACTTTGCAGTGCGCCGGGTTCCAGCCAAGAAGCCGAGAAAGTTCCTTCAGGTCATAAGTCACTGTCGCCATGCTGCCCTTCCTTTACTAACCGTTAACTTATAACGTAGCCGGAGGGCGGGTGCCAAGACTTATTTTACATTTAGGAAATATGCGGCCGCGACCAATAACCCGAGGAATATCAGGGTGGTAACGAGCCAGCTCGGCCCTCGAAGGCCCGGGGCAGGCCCGGAATCGGGCGGCGGGGCAATTGGCGGTCCTTCGACCGGCTCGGCAGCGATGAACTCACGGATGAGCTGGGTCGCCTTGTCGACTTGGTCGGCTTCGACCCGGATCTCGGTGCCGTGTCGAAGTCGATCCGTGATGCCGGGATAGGCCGTATCACGATGGTTGATCAAAACCGCGGCGATGCCCTCACGCTCCAGCGCCTCCTGTAGCGCTAGAGCCTGGACCTCGTCATCGGTCTCGTAGACGCTGCGGGTTTCCATGGTTTTCATCGGATGCCACAAAAGGTGGCACAGGACAATCGACGGCATCTCCAATCGCGCGAATGAGCTCGACCTCTCGATCGGTCACCCTGTCGTCGGCCATCACGGTAGCGGCGCAGGACAGCATTAGGCTCTTCTTGAGCGTTGGGGTCGCAGCATCGTAGCGACTGAGCGCAGCATCGACTTCTCGAAGCGTACATTGCTCGGCAGGTAGGAGTTGCGCGTGCTCGCCGGTGAGGTGAAGCACCTGAGCTCCGTGCCGAAGGGCCTGTGTCGCTTGCTCCTCGGACCGGCTCCCGACGCGGGCGAGAGTCGACAACAGCACACGGATGTCGGGAAGGAGCGCGCGGAGACTGCGAAACTTCACCGGCGTCTGACCCATACGATCGAAGTGGCGCGCCAAGTGACGTTGGATCATGCGACTCAACGTGTACTCGAAGAGGTTCACCCGTCGATCGCTTTCGATCAGCGCTTGAACCACGCGGCCAAACCGTCGGTATTCGTCGGCCGACAAACTTCGGAGCGTCGGCATCGCCATGTCGATCAACGCGATCTTCTCGGCGGAAGAACGCTCTCCGGCCTCGGAATGGAATCGAAGCACCAGGTCCGCTGTCTCCGAGTCGGTCAGCTCGGCGACGGCGCGGATCTCGGAGCCTCGGAGAACTTCGTCTTGCGCGAGAAGGAGACCGAAGACCATCGCCTGAGCCATGGGCGCCTGATGAACTGCGTGAATCCACAGGTCGGGAAGGCGTGAATGAAGCAAGCTGGCATACTCCACCTGCGCAGGGAGTGGCTTTCCAATGTGAGCCACCGCTTCGGCGACTGCCGCCTCGTTCGGAGCCCCAGCAAACGCGCTCATTTCAGCCGGCGCTGGGCCTGGAGGCGAGCTCATCCCCTTGGAAATCTCGGGCAGCGCCACCTCGATGAATTCACCGTCCCACTGTGGCTCGAGCTTGCGAATTCGGTCGCCGATCGGCGGATGGGTTCGAAACAGACCTTGGAACAGACGGAAGCGCCGAATCGCTTCGGAGAAAAAGATGTGACTGGCCTCATCCGCTCCCGGTGTGTCCAAGTACGAGTGTGATTGGGCACCGCCGATCTTCTTGAGGGCCCCAACCAGGCCATCGGGGTCACGGGTAAATTGCACCGCCGATGCATCGGCAAGGAGCTCGCGCTGTCGTGAGATCGCACTTTGAATCATCCGGCCAAAGAGAACGCCGATCGAACCGATCGCCAAAAGACCGACTCCAACGAAGGCAGCGCTTGCCCCCTCGCGTCTCGTGCCCCTCGATCCATGCAAGATGAAGCGGCCGACGATCGCCAAGAGGAAGATGCCGTGCAATAGACCGATCGCGCGCAGATTGATCCGCGAGTCCCCGTTCAGAATGTGGCTGAACTCGTGGCCGATGACCCCCTGAAGCTCCGCGCGTTCGAGTAGTTGCACCGTGCCCTGAGTGACTCCGATGACGGCGTCGCTCGTCGTGTTTCCTGCGGCGAAGGCGTTGATGCCGGGTTCGTCGTCGAGCACGTACACGTCTGGGACAGGCACTCCGGATGCGATCGCCAGCTCTTCGACCACGTTGAGGAGGCGGCGCTCTTCGAGCTTGGTGCTGTCCGAATCGAGCCGGCGCCCGCCGAGCGCAAGCGCAACGGCAGACCCGCCGTCGCGAAGCCGCGCGATCTTGTAGAGCGATCCAAGGGCGATCAGCAGGGCGGTACCCCCTACAGCGGCGACGAACACCGTCGGGTTCCAGAGACTGAGTGCTGCGTGCCGCACCTGGTCGTACTGGCCCACCATGACCGACACACCCGCGGTATTGGATGCCGTGAAGTGGTAGATCACCAGACCGAGCCCGTACACCGCCGCGCACACCCCGATGACAGCCAGCGCGAAGAGGAAGGCGAGACGTGACGAGCGTTTCCGCGCGAGGTCCTGCTCCTCGAAGAAGTCCATTTGCTAGAACTGCACTTTGACCGGCTCGCGCTCGGCCTCGATTTCGATCTCGAAGAACTCCGCACGTTGAAAGTCAAAGGCGCTGGCGATGATGTTGGACGGCACGATCTCGCACTTGGTGTTGTAACGCATGACGGCGTCATTGAACGCCTGCCGTGCGAACGCAATCTTGTTCTCGGTGGTCGAGAGCTCTTCCGAGAGCTGCATCATGTTCTGGTTGGCTTTGAGGTCGGGATAGGCTTCGGAAAGTGCAAAGAGCCTACCCAGCACCCCGCTCAGCCCGGCCTCTGCCGCTACGAGTGTTTGCATGGCTCCCGCGTCTCCGGGATCCGCCGCGGCCCGTTCGCGCGCGCCTTCAGCGGAGTTGCGAGCGGCGATCACCGCTTCGAGTGTCTCGCGCTCGTGCGCCAAATACCCCTTGGCCGTCTCGACCAGGTTTGGGATCAGGTCGTGCCGACGCTTCAGTTGCACGTCGATCTGCGCAAATGCGTTCTTGAACCGATTGCGGAGATCGACGAGGGCATTGTACATGCTGACGAGCCAAGCAATGACCACACCGATGAGCACGAGTAGACCGATCAACCACGCCATGGTCACCCCCTTTGTTCGTCCAAGGCCCTCTCAGTGTAATTGGCGGCTCTCGCAAACTCAACATGGTTTGACGCGGCTTCGATGCCCGTGGTGCTATCAATGAGCGAAATGGGATCACCCAAGCTCGCAGTCGTGTTTGCGCTTTGCCTGATCGCGTGCTCGAAGGCGAGCGACGAGCGCGCGAAACCGGCGACGGAAGCACCCGCGATCGCGTCCAAAAACACGAGAACCGCGCCCGGGCTGCGCTGTGAGCCCGGCATCAAGCCCTTACCCGATCGAATCCAGCGCGGGATGTGCGTCGCGCACAACTACCAAGTCAGCGGGAGTAAGGGCTATGGCAGCAAGACGAGCGCGGCGACCCTGAAAGAGTTGAAGGAGCTCGGTGTACAATGGGTTAGTCTCACCCCGTTTGGGTTCATGGAGCGGCTCGACGAACCAAAGGTACATCCCATCGGGAACTACCGCGCAGGCGAGACCGACGAGCGCATGCGTCTCGAGATTCGTCAAGCAAAGAAGGCAGGGCTTCACGTCGTGCTGAAGCCGCACCTCTGGATCGTCGACGGCAAGTGGCGCGGCGAGATCGGCTTCGACGACGAGAGAGCCTGGAGCCAATGGTTCGACAGCTATGAGAAGTGGATGTTGCGGTACGCCGACTTGGCACAGGCCGAGGGGGTCGACATCCTGGTGGTCGGCGTCGAGCTTCGGTCCATGGAGAGCAAGCTCGAGGGGCGGTGGCGTCGGCTGATCCGCAAGGCGCGGCGCCGTTTCGAGGGCAAAATCACCTATAGTGCCAACTGGGACGACGCCCCATCATTGCCGTGGTGGGATGCGGTCGACTACATCGGGATTCAGTTTTATCCCTCTTTGGCCAGCACCCCGCGTACCGATGTCTCGGTGATCCGGTCGAGAATCGACGAGCAACTCGACGCACTCGGGGTCGTCTCCAAAGCCCGCGGCAAACCCGTGCTCATCACGGAGGTTGGTTACCGTTCTTCGCCGGACGCGCTGATCGAGCCCCATGCGTGGCCCGAACGCGCAGGCAAAATCCGCGTGGACCACCAAACACAAACCGAGGGCTATAGGGCCTTGATCGAATCGATCCGCGACCGCCCGTGGGTCGCGGGTATTTATTGGTGGAAGTGGTTCACCGACCCCGCCACCACGGAAGAGGGCCCAGCCGGGTTCTCGCCTCGCGGAAAACCTGCAGAGGCGATCTTACGATCTGCTTACGGCGGGAATTGCGCTGCGCCAGATGCCGCTCCTTGAGTATGATCGGCTGCCATGAAATCGGGTAAGACAGTGTTGATTACCGGGGCGAGCACAGGTCTCGGTTTGGCGATCGCCCGCGCCCTGACGAAGACCAACTATCGAGTCTACCTCACCGCCCGACAGAGCTCGCTTCCTCGTTTCGAGATGCACGAAGTGCGTGAGTCCGAGCATGTGCGGATCCGCCCGCTCGACGTCACGTCTTTAGAGCAACGCAACGCCATCGTCGCAGAGGCCGAACGCGACTCGGGCGGTATCGACATCCTGATCAACAACGCCGGCATCACCTATCGTGCCGTGGTCGAGCACGTCGCCGAGGACGAGTGGATCGCGCAGATGGATGTGAACTTTCGGTCACCGATGGAGCTGATCCGGTTGGTGCTCCCGGGGATGCGACAGAAGGGCGCGGGCCGAATCATCACCGTGAGCTCGGTGGGAGGGATGATGGCAATGCCAACGATGGCAGCCTACAGCGCATCGAAATTTGCGCTCGAGGGGGCACATGAATCGCTTTGGTACGAGGTGCGTCCTTGGGGTATCAAAGTCACGCTCCTGCAACCGGGGTTCATCGATTCCGACGGCTTTCAAAAAGTGCGATACACCCCGAGGAGCGGGCGATCCGAGCAGGACCTCGCCGACCCATATCACGAGCACTACGTCAACATGGCGCCTTTCATCGCGCGGCTGATGAAGTCCTCGCGCGCCACACCGGACTCGGTCGCGCGAGTCGTGCTGAAAACGATGCGCCGCCGAAATCCACCGCTGCGCGTGCCGGCCACTTTCGACGCGTTCGCGTTCTCCTCGCTCCGGAGAATTCTACCGCGGAGCACGTATCACTGGCTCCTCTACAAGATGCTCCCCAAAGTCGGCACCTGGGGTCCACTGCAACGGCGCGCGTCGCTTCCATCGCAGACCGAGCAAGATCCGAGCGAAGGTGGGCGAGACTAGCCTCGCCCGATGGGCTCATGCCGATTTCTTTCTGGCGTCGAGCATCATCTGTCCCAGCTTCGCGAACGCGTCGTCGACGTTGTCTCCGGACTTCGCGCTCGCTTGAACGATCAACCAGTCTTGCTCGCCAGCCTTGTCGAGCTGCTGCTTGTTGAGCGCGAAGTCACGAGTCAGATCGATCTTGTTGGCAACCAGCACCGACGGCCGAGAGCCCGTATACCCGCGCCCCTTGACCTGCGCCTCGAGGAGGTGGTCGAGTGTTTCGGGTCTGGTGACGTCGACGACGAAGACCAAGCCCGAAGCGCCGGAGATGAACGAGCGACTGTACTGCGAGCTCGGCTCGGCTCCTTCGTAGTCCCAAAGCATGAGCTCGAGGCTGATGTCATCGAAAGTAAGCGTGCCTTTGGAGATCGCGACGCCAATCGTTCGCTGATGGTCCTCGTCGAACTTCCCTTCGGCGAAACGCCGCACGAGGCTGGTCTTTCCTACCCCCGAAGCACCCAACACGCAGACCTTCCGCCGTAGACGCATTTTGGCAAAGATGTAGCGGGCTTTTTCAAAAGCAAGGGGCCGGCACCGAAGAGCTCAGCTACTCGGTCTCGTCAGCGGTCGGAGCCTTCTGCTCAGCCTTCCCCGCTTTGCGTTGCGCTTCGAGCAGCCGCCTTCGCTCGAGGTGCGCACGCGCGGTCTCACGGACTGCGGTTTCGATCCGCTCGCTGAGCCGCTGGTTGGCCTCATTGAGTTGGTCGACGAACGACTGTTGAAGCGGCGTCTGATTGCGGACGACCTCATAGAGGGCGTCAAAGACCTCGACCACTTCGGGCTCGATTTCGCTTTCCTGATCGGTCGCGGTCTCGTCCGACGTGTCGTTCTGTGTTCGCAGCGCTGGCTCCACCTGCGCGATGGCCGCCTCGACATCGCCATCGCCTAGCCATCGAAAGACGTCACGCAAAGTTTTTTCGGGATCTTCGAGAACCGACTCGTATGCCACCATGTAGAAGGGGTAGCGCCTCGTCACGATGTCACTGAAAAGCGAAAAGTTCTCGACCCACCACTCGATGACAGGAGGCATGACGACGGGCGCTGGAAGCTCACCTTTCCCCTTTTTTCGCGCCTTACGCTGGGCTTCGCGCTCCATCGCGTAGAGCCGGCCCAGCGAGCGAACATACTGCCTCCATGGTCGAACCGTCGCCACGACTCTGTCGATGAAGGCGCGGTCGGTCTTGATGAGGCCTGGGATGAACACCTTGACGGCGTGCCGCCGGGTATCCTGTGGAAACAGATACGTCCCAGTTTTCGGGTCTGGGTTGGTCTGGTAGTAGATGCCACGCCGGAGCTCGGACTCCCAAAAGCCCGCTGGGTTTGCATCTTTGATCGTCTTGTCCCAGTTGCGTGGAAAGGCATTGCCAATGGGCGGAAACCCGGCAGCGTTGAGAAGCTGCATCCACATCGAGGTGCCCGAACGCTTGGTGCCGGTAACGATGATCATCCCGAACGGAGACTAGCAGGAAGCGACCATTCGGGACGATCGCTCACGGCATGACGGGTTCACAGATATCGAAGATCGCGTCGAACTCGTCATCGCAACTATTGCTGTTCGCCATGATCTCGTCGCAGGTCAGCCCTGTGCCGCAGTTGAAATAGCTGACGAGCGCTCCTTCACAGTTGGCGTCGAGGTTGTAGTTGGCAAGGTAGCCGTTGTTGTAGAAGTTGACGCAGTCCTGGACAGTGTAATCGGGAAACATCTCCTGATAGCAGTCGACGATCTTCATGCAGAACGCCTGGAGCGAGCTGCTTAGACCGTTGCCTCCGTTTCCTCCCGTTCCCCCGGAAGCACCGCTGCCCCCTGAACCCCCATTGCCATTGTTGCCGTCACCGCCACAGCCGGTGAGTGCGAGCATCGCGACCGCGAGTTTCGGAATAGTCTTTTTTGGTGTCAGCATTCGGTTCCTCTCCCTCCCAACGCGGCAGAAGGTACCCCGAGATGAGGGACACCGGAAGCAACCCGCATCTTTTTCATGACGAAAACGTCATGGTTCTTATCGTATTTCTGTCCTATTTCCGCTCTGAATGTCGCCCGCGGGTTCTTGATCTACAGTGCCGGCCGATGACTGAGGAAAAGCGCAAGCTCGAGTTTGGTGGCGTGCCAGGCAACTTCGCCATGATCTTCGGGTTACCGATCTTCACGGCTTATCTGTTCTTTGCGGTTCGCTTCAACGACGGCGAAGTGCTCCCAGGACCGTATGCCGACTGGGGCCGTTTCTTCGAGGCGCTGGTTCCGACGAGTCGCGCGGCGGTCATCTACGGCGTCTGGCTCGTGCTCCAGGCTCTGCTTCAGAAGTATGCACCCGGACGGACGGTGCTTGGCGCCCCTCTGCCCGACGGCTCCCGACTGCCCTACCGCATGAACGGCTTCTTTTCTCTGATCGTCACCCTCGTCGTGGTTGCGTTGTTGCACTGGTCGGGCGTGTTCTCGATCGCCGAGCTCTACACCGAGTTTGGCGCCTTGATCAGCGTGATGACGATCTTCGTGTTCCTCTTCAGCATCTATCTCTATTGGTACGGCAAGCGGCACGGTCAGGCGCGCCACTTGAGCGGCAGCTTCATTCACGACTTTTGGATGGGCACCGGACACAACCCTCGCGTTCCACCCGGGCGTGAGGGTTTCGACCTCAAGCTCTTTTGCGAAGCACGACCCGGCTTGATCTTCTGGGTCCTGCTCAACACCTCCTTCGCCTATGTCCAGTATCAAGTGTACGGCTTCGTCTCGACGTCGATGATTCTCGTTTGGATCTTCCAGATGTTCTACATCCTCGACTACTTCTGGAACGAAGAAGCCATCCTCACCACCATGGACATCAAGCACGAGAACTTCGGTTACATGCTGGCCTTCGGCGACTTGGTGTGGGTGCCGATGACGTACTCCCTGCAGGCTCACTACCTGATCGACAATGTCCACACCTTGCCGTGGTGGGGCGCTGTGATCATCATCGCCATCAACTTCTTGGGTCTCTACATCTTCCGCGCCGTCAATCTGCAGAAGCACAAGTTCCGCGGCGACCCGGAAAACGCCCGCATCTGGGGAAAGAAAGCCGAGTACTTGGAGACCTCCCAGGGCAACAAGCTCTTGCTCTCGGGGTTTTGGGGTTGGTCTCGCCACTTCAACTACGTGGGCGACATTTTGATGGCGCTCTCGTGGTCGCTCCCCTGTCTGTTCGATTCGGCGTTGCCGTACTTCTACCCGATCTATTTCGCCATCCTTCTCATCCATCGTGAGCGGCGCGACCACAGGTTCTGCTCGACGAAATACGGAGCCGACTGGGACCGCTATTGCGAAAAAGTGCGCTGGCGTATCATTCCGGGCGTCTACTGAGAGGAAACATGATGGAAATCAAAGTCGACTTCGACCTCTGCCAAGGACACGCGGTTTGCATGGGCGAAGCCCCCGAAGTCTTCGAAGTAGACGACAAAGGCTTCCTCACCATCCTCCAAGATCAACCTCCCGAAGACCTCCGCGCCAAAGTCGAACAAGCCGTCAAATACTGCCCCACCGGCGCCATCTCCCTCCAAGACTAAAAAAGGGGACAGTCCCCTTTTTCCGGGGGTTAATGCGAAGTACGCTACCCGGGTCATGACCCGGACCCCGGTTACTTCCACCGAAGTCGAGCGCATCACGCATGAGCGCCGGGAGGGGACCACCGATCTCGTGGCTGTCGAAGAGCCGCTGCAGATCATCCTCGAGCACGGGGAACACCACGCGCGCCGACAAACCCCTCTTGCAGTGACGATGCGCACGCCGGGCAACGACGCGGATCTGGTCGCTGGCTTTCTTTACGGCGAAGGGGTGATCGGCGGGCCAGAAGATCTGATTCGGATCCACCATTGCGCGCAGGCCGAAACCCCCGACAACGTCGTCCGCGCTGTCTTGCGCGACCATATCGTCGTTCCGTCGCGATTGCTCGAACGAAATCTCACGGTCACCAGCGCATGCGGGGTGTGCGGAGAGCGAACGTTGGATGCCCTTTCAAAAGAAGGATGCTCGCGGATCGTGGTCGAGGAGGGCTCACTCGACCCGGATGCGATCCGCCGAGCGCTCACCTCGCTCGAAGGTTCCCAGGCCTTTTTTCGGCACACCGGCGGGACTCACGGCGCTGCCCTTTTCAACCGGCAGGGAGATCTTCTCATGCATCGTGAGGACGTCGGCCGCCACAACGCCCTCGACAAGCTCGTTGGGGCATGGCTGCAATCACCCCCGACCACCGAAGACGCCTTCGTCGTCGTGAGCAGCCGGGCGAGCTTCGAGCTCGTGCAAAAGACCGTGCGTGCTGGGTTCGTCATGCTGGTCGCGATCGGCGCTGCGTCGAGCCTGGCAGTCGACACCGCGAAACGCTTCGACCTCACCCTGGTTGGGTTTGCGCGCGAAAGCCGGTTCAACGTGTACGCGCGAGGCGAGCGAATCGCCCTCGAAGCCGCCAGGGACGACTTTCTCGAAGTAGAGGCAGGCTGATGTCGCGCGAAAGCCGCAGCCCCGCCGAGCCTCCAGAGACCGCAGCCGACCTCGAGATCGAGCCACCCAAGGACAAAGCGGTTGGCTTTTCTGCGATTCGCTCATCCTTTGCCCACATGCACCAGCAGGGTCACTCACTCCCAGCAGCGGTGCGCATTCTCGCGCGAATGAACCAAGAAGACGGCTTCGACTGCCCGGGGTGCGCATGGCCCGACCCGGATGACCGCGCGGCTCTGACCGAGTTCTGTGAGAACGGTGCGAAGGCCGCCGCGTGGGAAACCACCACACGACGTCTCGATTGGCAGTTCTTCCAGCGGTACAGCATCGACGAGCTCGCGCGGCGATCAGACTACTGGCTCGGGCAGCAAGGTCGGCTGACGGTCCCGCTAATGCTGCGTCCTGGCTCGCGTTTCTACGAGCCGATCGACTACGACGAAGCGTTTCAGCGCATCGGAGGTGCCCTGAAGGCACTCGACTCGCCGCACGAAGCGGTGTTCTACACATCGGGTCGAACGAGCAACGAGGCGGCCTTCCTTTATCAGTTGTTCGTGCGCGCCTTTGGGACGAATAACCTGCCGGACTGCTCGAACATGTGCCACGAGTCGAGCGGCGTGGGGCTCGGCGAAACTGTCGGCATCGGCAAGGGCTCGGTCACGCTCGACGACATCCACCAAGCCGACACCATCATCATCATGGGCCAGAACCCGGGCACCAATCACCCGCGCATGCTCACCGCCCTACAAAAAGCAAAGGAAAATGGCGCGCGCATCATCGCGGTGAACCCGCTCCCCGAAGCCGGCTTGATGCGTTTTTCGAACCCGAAGAAGCCCACGGAGATTCTTGGGGCCAGCACTCGCATCGCCGACCTCTTCTTGCAGGTGCAGATCAACGGCGACGTCGCCCTTCTGAAGGCGTTGATGTGTTTGCTGCTCGAGGCCGAAGCCAAGAGCCCGGGCGATGCGCTCGACGATCACTTCATTCAGCAACACACCGAGGGCTTCGAGGCCTTGCGTGCACATCTAGCTGAGCAAGACCTCGATTCGTTGACCGCTAGTTGTGGCGTATCTCGGCAAGAGCTCGATCGAGCCGTCGAGATCATCCTTCGCAGCCGAAAGACGATCGTGTGCTGGGCCATGGGTCTCACCCAGCACAAGAACGGCGTCGGAAACGTACGCGAGATCGTGAACTTTCTCTTGATGCGCGGCAGCATTGGCAAGCCAGGCGCAGGTACTTGCCCGGTTCGCGGCCACAGCAACGTACAAGGTGACCGCACGATGGGGATTCATGACAGGCCCTCCAAAGCTCTACTCGACCGAATCCAAAGCGTCTTCGGCTTCGACCCGCCGCGTGACCACGGCTTCAACACCGTCGAGGCGCTCCGAACCATGCTCGAGAACCGCGTCAAGCTGTTCTTCGCGATGGGCGGGAACTTTCTTCAAGCCACCCCCGATACTGAGCGAAGCGCAAGAGCGCTCCAGAACTGCGAGATGCTCGTCCACGTGAGCACTAAGCTCAACCGGGGTCATCTGATTCACGGCGCGTGGTCGATCATCTTGCCCTGCTTGGCGCGATCCGAGGTCGACCTGCAGGCCTACGGCGCGCAGTTCGTCACCGTCGAGAACTCGATGGGCGTGGTCCATTCGTCGCAAGGGAGCCTCAAGCCTGCGCACCCGGAGCTATACAGCGAGCCCGCCATCGTCGCGCGGCTCGCGCAGGAAGTGCTCGGCCCCGAGACGCCAGTCGGCTGGTGCTGGCTCGTCGAAGATTACGATCGCATCCGTGATTTGATCGAAAAGACCATCCCCGGCTTCGAAAACTTCAACGCCCGAGCGCGTGAGCCGGGCGGCTTTCATCTCTACAACAGCAATCGCGAGCGCAAGTTCGACACCGCGAGCGGCAAAGCCCAGTTCACGATCAACCCCGCGCCCGACCTGACCGTCCCCGACGGCGCCTTCCGCATGATGACCGTGCGAAGCCACGACCAGTACAACACCACGGTGTACGGCGAAGACGATCGCTACCGCGGGATCCGCGGCGGCCGCCGGGTCGTCTTCATGAACGAAGACGACATGCGCGCCGCAGGCATCGCTCCCCGTTCGTTGGTCGATCTCGAGAACGACTTCGGTGGCGAGCACCGCGTCGCCCAACGCTTCACCGCGGTCCCCTATCCGATCCCCCACCGATGCGTCGGAATGTATTTCCCGGAAGCCAATGTCCTGGTGCCGCTCGAGCGCTACGCCGACGGCAGCTTCACGCCCGCCTCCAAAGACGTCATCGTCCGAATCACCCCAAGCCGATCGTGAAAAAAAGGGGACTGTCCCCTTTATGGGAACTGCAGCGTCAGTAGCGGACCCTCGCCCACCCCAACCTGGTAAAGGCCGGTTTGGCCATCGATCGGCTTCGGGACGATCGACCGATGGCTGCGCCATTCGCAGGAGGTCGCGGGGCGGCCGTCGAACGCGACCGCGCAAGAGTCAGGCCGGAGCGGACGCCGAAACGCATCGCTCAAGTAGAGCTCGATCGAATCGCGATGCTCGACCAGCTCGAGATGATAGTCGTGCAACATCACCAGGTGGCCGCCGTGCCGAGCGCCGTGGTCAGAGTGGGGCCCCGCGGCATGGGAGTGCCCTCCCCCAAACCCGTAACGAAGAAACGGCGTCGCAAAGAGCCCGAGGCCTACAGCCACTGCAGCAGCATAGGACGCGCCTTTCATCGGCCACCCACGCTTTGCCTACTTCGAGCGATCCACACGCTCAAGACCACGAGCACCAGGGTCGTCCCATACACCGGGACGAGGTCGTAACGCCATTGCCCCGCCGGAAACAGACCGCGCATCGAGTCGTAGACGTGCACCAACGCATGCGTGCCATAAAACCCGGTAGCGAAGAGAAGCGCCGTCAGTCGAAACCGAGGTCTGAATACCGCGATTGCCAACCCGATGCCGATCAGCGAGAAGATGCATCCAATATCACGCACGAAATGCTCATTGAGCGGCCCGCTTCCGGGCACGTTAGCAGGCAAATGGATGTACCAGTGCCCCGGATTGGCCAGCATCCACAAACCATTCGCGAGGTTTCCCGCGGCGAAAAGCGCAAAGACGATGCCCCATGGTCCGCCGGAGGCCCGCGTCTCGGAAGAGGCAGGGCTCATGGCTGCCTCGCCTGGGCAGACTCACTGCTTTGCGTCGCTTCGACACGCGGGGGGATCTTGCAAAACCCCTCCGAGCCGATGCCAAGTGGCTTTGCCATCAGGTTCAAGTAGTTCCCGACGGCGTTTAGCCAAGTGAGCTCGACGATCTCTTGTTCGCTGAAGTGCGGCTTCAGTGCTTCAAAGGTTTCGTCGGTCGCGGTGCGTGTCGTATTGATCTCTTCGACGTACCGAAGCGCCGCCCGTTCGCGCTCGGTGAACCGCGGGCTCGTCGCGTATTGCGCAAGCGCATCGATGTCCTCACGGGTAACGGTCTTTGCTTTGAGCGCCATGTGGGTCTCCAAGTCATCGCAGAACATGCAGAGGTTTACCCGCGAGCCGAACACCCGGGTCAAGTGGCGCACACGCTTGTCCAAAGACAACCCGTACTCCGCGGCGCTCATCAGCATCAGGTGCCCAAAGATGGTACGCGGGGCTCGGGCGAACAGGATGGGAACCGGTGCAGCAACTCGGCCGATGGTAATTCGGTAAGCCCAGGCGATCAGCCAGACCATCGGGTTCCAAGAGCGACGGATGGGCGCCAAGCGGGGGTTCTCATAGGCATCAGACATGGTCTCCACCTCCGTTCCAAAGAACTGACAGGACTGTTAATAAGGTCAGAAGGCCGAGGGGGCAAGCCCCGCCAACCGCGACCTTCAGAGTCGTCGGAGCACCTCGTCGGCAGCGCGTTCGCCCGACTGGATCGCGCCCTCCATGTATCCCATCCACTCGGTCGCCGATTCGGTGCCCGCCCAATGAATCCGGCCTTCGGGCTTTCGAAGGTGCTGGAACGAGCTCGTGAGAACGCCGGGGGGCAGCCCGCCGACCGGACACCCGCCCGACCAAGGCTCCGCCCCCCAATCGAGCTCGTGATACTCCTGACACAAGCGCGCTTCATCACCGAAGTACCGGGCCAACGCCGCAAGCACACGGCGTTCGCGATCGGCACTCGGTTGCGACGACCACTGCCGCGCATGGTTGCCGACGATGAAGCCGACGAGCGCTGGCTGCTTCCCATCGTGCGAGGTGTTGTCGTAGATAACGCTGAACGGCCCATCGGAGCTCACCACCTCGCCCGAATACCCCGCCTCGCGCCAAAACGCGCGCTCGTAGGTGACGACGACTTTGACCGTGGCTCCCATTGCAAAACGCTGCATTAGTTGATCGCGCCCGACCGAAACCCCCGGCTCGTAGGCGATGCGTCCTGCAAGTGCGGGCGGCACGGCGACGATCGCGTAGCGGGCCCGTATGACATCGTCGTCGGTCACGGCTTCGACACCCTCTTGGCCCTGCACGATCGTTCGGACCGGCTGGCCGAGGATCAGCGCGTCGCCAAGCTTCTCGGCCAACCCGAGCGAAATCGACTGTGCCCCCGTCACAAACCGATCCTGCTGCGCCCCGCCCCGGGCCTCCGAGAGCTTCAAGAGCCCCCCGCCCGCATTGAGGTACATCAAGAAATAGAGGGCCGACAAATCCCGCGCCTCCGCGCCGAAGATCGTGCGAATCGCGGCATCCATGACCCCAGTGAGCTTGCTCGACTTCACGAACCGTTGCCGCCAGGTCTGGAGCGTCTCCGCATCGAGTTGGTCGGCATTGTCCGCGCCGAGCGGCGCATTGGGCGACACGCGTTTTCGCACCCGCTCGAGATAGCTGAGCGCCCCCTGCATCTGGATCAGGCCCAGCACCGAAAGCGACGGAGTCGCGCTCTTGTACGTCGAGATCTTCCCCTCGACCTCGAGCACCTTCTTCCCCGCCGTGTGCGTCTGAAACGTCTTCAACCCGAGCTCACCCGCAAGCGCCTTCACCCGCCCTTGCCCAGGCCCAATCCACTGCCCCCCAACATCGAACCGCCCCTGCCCAATCGTCTGGCTCCAAGTCCGCCCGCCCACACGATCACGCGCCTCGACGACTTTCACGTCGATCCCCTGCCGCACGAGCCTCCGCGCAGCACAAAGCCCCGACAGCCCAGCCCCCACGACAACCACATCTCCCCGCACAACCGCCATCCCAGGTCGGTTATATACGGGCCGGGGGGACTACTCAATTCGGATGATTCTTGATGGCGCCAGTACGGGGTGCGTTTCATGGCAACGCGGCGCCACTTCGTGTCCAACGATAGATAAAAGAAGCCTCTCAGAAAAGGACGACGGGGGCGTAGCGGGGGAGCGTGGTGAGCTCGATCGTTGGATTCGCGGTAGCTTTGATTTGAAGGAAGGTGAGTGTGTTGCCCGTTCCCTTGGTGAGTAGCGCCGCGGCACGGACTGGGCCCGTGAACGGGCCTTCGTTGGGGCCGGTCAAGCTGTCCCAGTGGATCGGAATGACCCGGCTCGGCTTGGTTCGTTCGACGGTCTCTCTCCAGTAGCTCTCGCGATAGGCTTCGGTCTGTGAGCCGAGCGCGCCGACGCCGAGGAACACGATTTCGGCGTCGTAGCCCTCGAGGGCTCCCTCGACGAACCCCGCGCTGCCGACGACTAGCCAAGTCCCTTTGGGGTGCGCGACATGGAGCACGTATGCCTTGCCAACTTTGTAATCGAATGCGCTGACGGGAGGAGTCAGCGGCACTTCGATCTCAGGGTCGCCGAGTGCCCGTTCCGCCATGGCGGCGTCAGGAAACTGAAAATGACGCGATTCGATCGGCGTGACTGTGAACCGTCCGAGCTGAATCGGCTCTCGCTCGGTCACGACGCGAATCTGCGTCTCGGGCAGCCCCCAGCCGCGCCCGATGTTCGCGGTCGACTCGGAACCGAGGAGCAACGCGCCGGTCCGCTTTGCCACCTCGGGCGCATCCATCGCATGGTCATAGTGCGAGTGAAGGGGAAACACGGCGGCGAGCTTGTCGACCTGGTTGCGTTCGAGACCTCTTTCGATCGCCGCGAGGTCGGGCTCGATCTTTCCGTAGAGAACCGCGAGTGGCCCGGGACGCGAAAACCATCCATCGGTCATCCATGTCGTCTCCCCATCAAAGAACACGAGGGTAGCGGTCCCCGTGTAACGAACGGTCACCGCCCCTTCGGGGATCTCGGCCGCTCCTTCGACCGCCCACGCCGGATCCACCGGCGGCGCTTGATAAGTGCGGAGGAGAAACAAGCCCCCGCACAACAAGACGACCACCAAAGCAGCCACCGTCCCGAACAACACCCGCCACATGCTGTCGTTCTCATACCGCTTTCACATGTCGGAGGCTATCGCAGCCAGGCAGCGCGATGCCGCGCTGGCAATCTACTCAATTCGGATGATTCGGTTCTTCCGGCGGGCCTTTCGGCGAGGCTCCTTGGCAGCGCTTGGCCGATCATGCATCTGTGCTGACGTTGTTGCCGCTGCGATATACCTTTTTCGTACCTATTTCTCTTGACAGATCTAGCGGGCGTTTCGATTTGGTTCTCGGACCGCTCTTGGCGCGTCTGTGGATGGGGCGTGTTGTGGCATCGGTGGTTCGCTGCGAGTTTCTTTGGTTCAAACCTCGGATCGCGGTCTTTCTTGGCCGGAGATCGAAAGCTAGGGGCGGATGCTTCGACCTAGAACCCCCGTGGTAGCGTGGGCTTCATGATTCACACACCGTCTCTTCATCACCTCGAAAAGGATCAACTGCTGCAGGACTTCTCCGCGTTGGTCGACCGAGACCGGCGCGATACCGCGACCATGCTGGCCTATGTGGCCGAGATCGATCGGCGGAAGTTATACCTCGAGCATGCGTGCCCTTCGATGTTTGCGTTCTGCACGAAGCGGTTTCGGATGTCGGAGGCGATTGCGGCGAAGCGGATTCGAGCAGGCCGCGCGGCCTGTCGTTTTCCCTCCATTTTGCGGATGATTGGGCGTGGGGAGCTGCACCTGAGTGGAGTGCATCAGTTGGCGGGGCACCTTACTGAAGATAATCACGAGGAGGTCCTGCGGCGGGCCAAGCACAAGAGTATGCGCGAGATCGAGCGGTTGGTTGCGGAGATTTCGCCGAAGCCGGATGTGCCTTTTTCGATTCGTGCGCTGCCCGCTCGGCAAGTGCAGAGTGCGACCGCAGCGGAGGAAAGTGGTTCGCTCGAAATTGAGGGGAAAGAAAACTTGCCGGCGGGGACGCGGCCCGAGGAGGCCACGCCAAGCCGCGTTTGCAGCCCGGCGGCGCGCACGGCAAAGCCAAAGAGTCTGGCCACCCCCCTTTCTCCCCGACGCTACAAGCTCCAGGTTACGATCGGGCAGGAGGCTCGGGACAAGCTTGCTGAGCTTCAGGAGCTTTTGAGTCACCAGATTCCCGATGGCGACGCGGCCGCGGTGATCGAACGGGCCTTGGATGCGCTGCTCGCTGAAACCAAGAAGAAGAAAGCTGCGGTAACGAACAAGCCGCAGGCTACGAGGAAGACGAACTCGAAGAAGACTCGGATGATCCCGGCACGGGTCCGGCGAGAGGTGTTCAAGCGGGATGAGGGGCGCTGTGCTTTCGTTGACGCTGAAGGTCGACGTTGCTCTTCCGCATGGCAAGTCGAGTTTCACCATCGAATGCCGTACGCAAGGGGCGGAACGCACGACATGGACAACATCGAGCTTCGGTGCAGAGCGCACAATCAATACGAGGCTGAGCTGGAGTACGGGGCGCGTTTCATGGCAACGCGACGCCACTCTGCATAAAAAAAGGCCACCTGGATTGGGGGCTCAGGTGGCCTTTGGACGCGTTCGGGGGAAAGGTGGAACGCGTGCCTAGCTGAGGTACGGGCCTCCGATGTAATTGGAGAGCTCGCGTACCTCTTGGCGTAGATTGTGTTGTAAGGCTTTGGTGAGGTCACCGATCGAGATGAGGCCTACCAAGGTTTCGCCGTCCATCACCGGGATGTGACGGCACCTGCGGTCGGTCATCAGCTTCATCACTTCGCGCACGTTGTCGTCGAGTGCGGCGGTGTGAAGGCGCGTCGTCATGACATCGCGCACCAAAGTTTGGCGGGGGTCGCGGTGTGCGGCAACCACGCGGACGAGCACGTCGCGTTCAGAAAAAATACCAACCGGGTAGCCGGCCTCGATCACCAACACCGAGCCGACACGATTGTCGTTCATGGTGTTCACTGCATCGATCACGGTCGCAAGTGGGCCGACCGAGTACACGTCTTCGCCCTTTCTTCGAAGGATGTCGCCGATGCGTTGGTTCATGATTAGATATGCCTCCCTCTTCGCCGATTATACAATCACCAGAGGTTCTGAAAAGCCCCAAAATCGAGTGTAAAATGACACACAACCGGACGGGTTATCCCCCGCTGCGGACCTAGATTTTTCAGCGGTTGCTCGGCACTCTCGAATGTCGATGGGGCATGCCAGGGCAAATGGAGATCGACGCGTACACCATAGAGTAGATCTCGATGGCCGGGCAGTCGTCTTTCAACGGGGCGCCCACGTTGGGCAGTACGCGCTCGAAAACCTGTCTGCCGGCGGCGCGTTCATTTCGGGCGAACGTGAGTTGCGGCCGGGTCATCTCGTGCACGTGTTGATCGACTTTGCCGCGGGCAACCCACCGATGAGCATGACCGGTTCGATACACCGCGTGCGCGAAGCCGATAACGGGGTCTCGCTTGCGATTCGTTTCCCCGTGCTTTCGGCCGACCAAGAAGATGCCATACAAGACGCGGTGTTGCGGACGCTGCTTCGACGCGAGGAGCAAGCGGCGCGTCTTCCGCTGTTGGTCTTCGAGCCAAGGCCTCGCGTGCGCCAGGAGATCGAAGCCGAGATTCGGAGCTTCGGGTTGCCCGTGACCAGTGTCGAGTCGCTCGACGAAGCGGTGCGCGAGCTCGAAGGCGAAGAGGTCGAGTACGCGGGGCTCGTCATCCACTCGGCAACCCACGACCGCGCCTCGATGGAAGTGGTCGAGTTTTTCGCCCGCACCGAGAGCCTGCAGACGATCATCTTGCCCGAGCCGGACGGGGAGCTGAACGACATGGCCAAGCGATTGTCGACGCTCCCTCACGTGAGCGTGCCGCGAATCTGGAGCAGGTCGGAGCTCCGGCGCGCGCTTCGGAACTAGGGCTGCCGATAGGGGACGACTTCGACCGAGCTCACGCCGGGGAGCTTTTCGAAGGCGTTTTTGACGTCTTTCGCGGTAGCGACAACCACCATCACCAGGTCCCTCGGGGAGATGCGCGCGCGCGTGGCGTCGTTAGCCTTTTTGCGGGTAACCTGTGCGACGAGCTCGTCGTGACGTTCGACATAGCGTCGCGGCACTCCGAGGAGCTCGATGTCGAGGCGAGACTCGAGCCGCTTTGAGGGCGTGTCGCGGTTGAAGCAGTGGCTGTTGATCAGGTACTGCTGGGCGAACTTCAGCGAGGCCTTGGCGAGCCCGTTTTCGACCCAGCGGTCGAGGAGCTCGAGCTCGAGCGCGGCACAGTCGGCCGAATACTCAGCGCTCGGGGCGCTCCACATGTACCAGGCGTCGCGTTGGTCCGAGTGCGTCAGCCGACTGTAGGCACCGTAACTCCAGCCGCGCACGGCGCGCACCTCTTGCATGAGCGGCCCGGTGAAGGTTCCGCCAAAGGCGGTGTTCGAAACGATGAGCGGGAAGAGGTTGCGGTCGTGGGTGCGCGCGCCGAGAGTGCCGATGTAGAGTTGTGTTTGTGTTCGTTCGGGCTTGTCGACGATGACTACATGGCGTCCGCGGCGGATGTGGGTTGCGGGCACGTCGCGCTTGCCGTTCATCTTTTTCGTGCGCCTCGGAAAGTGGGCATCGACGAGCGACTCGGCTTCGGAGTCGCTGATGTCGCCGGACACGCCGACGATGAAAGCCCCCGTTTCGAGGTAGCGCGTGTAGAATCGTTCGGCGTCTCGAAGGTTGATCCGTCGAAGGCTGTCTGCGGAGCCGCTCGTCGATCGACCGTATGGATGCCCGGCGAAGAGCCTCTCGCGTAGGTGAATCGCGCCGAGTGTTTGATCGTCGTCGAGGCGCGACAAGAGAGAAGCCTGGGCGTGGCGTTTTAGCTTGGCGAAATCGCGCGCACGAAGGGCAGGGCGCCAGACCATGTCGGCGACGAGATCGAGAAGAGGCTCGAGGTTTCGGCGAAGAGTGGTGGCGCGTATCCGAGTCGTGCGCATTGCGGTGTCGACCGTGAGTCGGGCGCCGAGGTTTGCGAGTCGGTCCTCGAAGCTGTCTGCGGATATGCCATGTGGGCCGCGTCGCAAGAGCTGGCCGGTGAGCTGCGCGAGGCCTTCTTTTCCGATCGGGTCCTGGAGGCTCCCTACCCGAAACGCGATCTCGACATCGACGAGAGGAAGCACATTGCTCGATTCGACGAGAAGCCTTGCCTTGGTTGCTCTCGTCATGCAGCGGTCTCGGAGATCTCGACGCGCGTGCGGCGCGAGGGGCGAAGGTACTTGGCAGCGGCGCGTTTGACTTGGGCCGGAGTGACCCGTCGATAGGCGTCGAGTCGATCGAACGCCGTGCCGCTCCCTACCACGGTCTCGTAGAACCCTACTTGTTCGGCCTTCCCGCCGGCGGTCTCCATGCTATGCAGAAATGAAAGCTCGATCTGGTTGATCGCCTTTTCGAGCTCGATGTCGCTCGGCCCGTCTGCGGCCAGGCGCGCGACTTCTTTGTCGAGCAATGCGATCGCGTCTTTTTGGCGCTTCCCCTCTCGAAGCGAGATCCAGACTTCGAAGAGCCCTGGGTCGACGAACGGCGAAATGGCCCCGCGTACCGAAAGCGCTAGCTCTTTGTCGAGGCAAAACAGCCGGTAGAGCCTCGAGCTTCGACCCCCGAACAGCACCTCGTTGGCGACACTCAGGGCCGGGGTGTGCGGGTCCGAAAAGGGCGGAGCGTGGTATCCGATGAGCACTTTGTCGGTCGGGGTCGGCGCTGTGATGCGGAGCACCCGTTCGCTTCGTTGCGCTGGCTCTTTCGGGCGCGGCTTGGTGTCGATCTGCCGCGCCGGGGACAGGTGGCTGTAGCGCTCTTGAATGAGAGAGAGGGCTTGCCGCTCGTCGAAGTCGCCGGCGACGACGACAGTTGCGTTGTTCGGGGCGTAGTGCGTTCGATAGAACCGCCGGCAGTCCTCGACGGTGAACCCGCGGATGTCTTTCATCCATCCGATCGTGGGCCAGCGGTAGGGATGCCGGCGAAATGCGGTAGCGTAGAGCTGTTCGAGCGCCCTGCCTTCGATGTCGTCGTCGACGCGCAGCTTTCTTTCGTTGGCAACGACTTCTTTTTCGGACCGCACCTGCGGCTCCCGAAGGACGAGATTCGACATTCGGTCCGCTTCGAGCTCGATGACCAGAGGGAGCGCATTCTTTGGTGCGTTCTCGTAGTAATAGGTCCAGTCGGTCCATGTCGCCGCGTTCGCCTCGGCGCCGGCACGCTCCATCAATCGGTCGAACTCGCCGCGGCCACGGATTTTCGTCTCGTTGAACATCAAGTGCTCGAACAGGTGCGCAAGGCCGGTCTTGCCCGGACGCTCGTGCCTTGACCCCACCCGAAACCAGGTGTGGTAACTGACCGTCGGCGCTGCTCGGTCGATCAGCGTGACCGCGCTCAGCCCATTGCCGAGACGAAAGCGTCGGAGCTCGAGCGCAGTGCCAAACGGCTGCGAATTCACAAACGACCAGCGCGCATTGCGCTTGGTGACACCGCGGTTGAGGCGCTCGATGAGGCTCTGAGGCGAAGCCATAAAGGCGGCAGCGTGCGCACGACGCTTGTTACGGTCAAGCCGATTAACCCTCGGAAAAAGGGGACTGTCCCCTAATGCGATGCTTGACCGTATCGCGGGGGGCGGGTAGCCCTCGGCCATGTCTGAAGTTCGTGTTCGGTTTGCACCGTCGCCGACCGGTTATTTGCACATCGGCGGGGTGCGGACGGCGCTCTACAGCTGGCTCTGGGCGCGACAGAATCGCGGCACGTTCATCCTCCGGATCGAAGACACGGACCAAGAGCGGAGCACGGCAAAGAGCATCCAGGTCGTGCTCGACTCGATGCGCTGGCTCGGCCTCGACTGGGACGAAGGCCCAGAGGTGGGCGGCGAGCACGGCCCGTACTTCCAGAGCGAGCGCCTCGGCCTCTATGCCGACTATGCCGAAAGGCTGCTCGCGTCCGGTGATGCGTATCGATGCTACGCCACCAAACAAGAGATCGCCGACGCCCGCGACGCCTTCCACAAGACCAACGCAAAGGGCGGGTTTCGGTTTCAAAGTCCGTGGCGAGACGGCGCCGACCCACCGAAGGACCGCGACGCCTATGTCATCCGCTTTCGCGCGCCTCGTGAGGGGAGCACCGGCTGGGACGATGTGATCAAACGACGAATCGACGTTCCAAACGACACCCAGCAGGACTTCATTCTGTTGCGTCCGAATGGGATGCCGCTCTACAACTTCGGCTGTGTGGTCGACGACCTGACGATGGGCGTGACTCTTGCCACCCGAGGTGATGACCACGTCATCAATACGGCACCTCAGATCCTTCTTTACAAAGCGCTCGGGGTCGAGCCTCCCAAGTTCGCCCACATGCCGATGGTGCTCGCACCCAACGGTGAAAAGCTCTCGAAGCGGCACGCGGCCGTCGGAGTGCTCGAGTACCGCGACATGGGGTATCTCCCCGATGCAGTGCTGAACTACCTGGCTCGGCTTGGGTGGTCACATGGCGATCAAGAGATCTTCACCCGGCAAGAGCTCATCGAGAAGTTCAGTTGGGATCATGTCGGCTCGACTGCGGGGCGCTACGACGCCAAGAAGTTCCTCTACGTGCAAGAGGAGCACCTGCGGACGCTCCCTGACGGCGAAGTCGCGCGCCTCACGGTTCCTTTCTTGGCCAGGATCGGGATCGCCGCCCAGGCAGACGATCCGGTCCTGCTCGAGGCCATCCCCTACGTGAAGCCGCGGTCCGCGACGTTGGCCGATGTCGCCGATGCGGTCAGTTACTTCCTCGGCGAGATCGAGTTCGAGGAGAAGGGGAAGCGTAAGTTCCTAGTTCCAGAGAACGCCTCGCATCTGGTGCAGCTGGCCGAGCTCATCGAGAACGTCGAGCCTTTCGAGAAGGAGAAGCTCGACGAGGTGGTCAAAGGCTGGCTCGAGGCCAACGAGCTTCCGATGAAGAAGGTCGCACAGCCCGCACGCGTGGCGATGACGGGCCGAACCCGAAGCCCCGGCCTCTTCGAGGTGATGGAGGTGCTCGGCAAAGACAAGACAATCGCGAGGCTGCGGGCTGCCGCCGAGCTTGCAGCATCCGCAACGACGCACTAGGAACGGGACGGAGTCGCTGAGTCCGTTTTGCAGACGTTCGTCATCATCCTTTACTTGATCACGCTCGGAGCGCTTGCGCTGTACGGCATTCACCGAAGCGCATTGCTGATCCTGTACTTGCGCCATCGGCGGGAGCGAACCGAACCATCGGCACGGTTCGACGAGGCCGATCTTCCAAGGGTCACTGTACAGCTCCCGATGTTCAACGAGATGCACGTGGCCGAACGCCTGATCAAAGCAGCTTCAAACATCGACTACCCGCGCGACCGTCTCGAGATCCAGGTGCTCGACGACTCGACCGACGCGACTTCGGCGATCGCGCGCGAGACCTGCACTTCGCTTCGCAGTGAGGGGGTCGACGTCGTCTATCTTCATCGGCAAGACCGAACCGGTTACAAGGCCGGTGCGCTCGCCGAGGGGGCCAAGCACGCCAAGGGCGAGCTCCTGATCGTGTTCGATGCGGATTTCGTGCCTGGCCCGCGCATCGTCCGAGAGCTCGTGCATTTCTTCGTCGATCCTCGAGTAGGCATGGTGCAGGCGCGGTGGGCACACCTCAATCGCGCCCATTCGCTTCTGACGAGGTGCCAAGCGATGCTGCTCGATGGGCATTTCGTGGTCGAGCACGCGGCGCGGCACCGCTCCGGCCGGTTCTTCAATTTCAACGGCACGGCGGGGATGTGGCGGAAGTCGACGATCGCGGATGCCGGCGGATGGCAGCACGACACGATTACCGAAGACATGGACCTCAGCTACCGTGCGCAGCTCCGCGGGTGGAAGTTCGTCTACGTGCCCCACATAAGCGCCCCCGCAGAGCTTCCCTGTGACATGACGAGCTTCAAGAGCCAGCAATACCGATGGGCCAAGGGCTCGATGCAAACCGCGACGAAGTTGCTCGGCCCCATCATGCGTGCACCGGTCCCGAGCAAGGTGAAGCAAGAGGCCTTTTTTCATCTCACCAACAACGTCGCGTACGTGTTCCTTCTCGTGCTAGCGCTGTTGCAGCTGCCGAACATGATTCTTCGACGGCAAATGGAGAACCCCGAGCTGCTGATGCTCGACGTGCCAATGTTTCTCGCGACCTGTGGCTCGGTCGCGCTCTTCTACATCACGGCGCACCGCGACCTCTACGGGAACCGCTGGCAGGCGGTCAAGCAGCTCCCCGTGATGATGGCGCTCGGGATTGGGCTATCGATCAACAACGCCCGCGCGGCTCTCGAGGGGATGTTCGGGCGGGATGTCGAGTTCGTACGCACGCCCAAACGCGGCGTGGTCGACGGGGAGGCTACGAAACCAAGCCGCTACCGAGGGACCTGGCCCTGGCACAACGTCCTCGAGCTGGCATTCGCGCTCTACTGCACGGCGACTTTGACGGTCGCGGTCGTCACGCAGAGCTGGGCGAGCGTTCCGTTCGTGCTCTTGTTTTCGGCGGGGTTCTCGTACGTGGGGTGCGTGAGCCTCTACGAAACGCTCGGCGTTCGGTTCCCGCGAGGCGAGGCCAAAGCATTCGGTCAGGGCGAAGGCGTAGCGTCGACACAGCTGCCATCGACACACTCGTCGCCAAGCCCACAGTCGATGTTTAGCTGACACTCGGCGAGCACTTCGCTGCTCCGGACGCAAAGGTTTTCACCCTCGACGGGCTCACAGAAGCGAATCGTGGCGTCGATCCGCGCGCACTGGTCGTCGGTCTCGCAAGGGGTTCGGCATTGGCCTTTACGGCACACGCGCCCCGGTTGGCATTCGTTCTCGGGGCAAAAAGTCTCCGGGCGAGTATCCGGGATGCATTGGAACTGCGAGCAGTACTCATGATCGGCGCATTGGGTGTCGTCGCTGCAGTTCGTGAGGCACGTCTCGTCGAGGCACGGGCGGCAAGCACCGTTGGTGCATTGCTGGGTCTCCGGACAGGGCTCGTCGATGCAGGTGAGCAAGCATTGCCCATCGATGCAGATGCGGGATTGACCGCACTCGAAGTTGAACTGGCACAAGGCGACCGGAGGGTCGGGGTCCGGCTCGGAGAGGAGCTCCGGTTCGGGCTCGGTCGGACTCAGGCACAAACCGTCGATACACGTCGTACCGATCACGCAGTCCTGTTCTTCGGTGCACTCGCGGATGCACCCGAGATCGGAGCAGAGCTCACCGACCGCGCAGTCGACTTCGTCCATGCAGATGGTGCGCGTGGGAGCGGGTTGCTCTTCGCAGGCATCCCCGCGGCAGATGAAGCAGCCACGATCGCCGATCGGCCCGTCTGCGACGCAAAAGTACCGGGAGTCGTTGTTGCAGCCGAGGAGGCCGAGGAAAGCTAGAGAGACAAATCCGAGGCGTTTCATGGGGGCTTGGACGCCCCGGCTTGGGCGGTATTCACCCCCGGACGCCTTGATAAACTCCGAATTGCGTTGGATAACGGGAAAATCGGATGAGCGGCCACAGCAAATGGTCCACGATCAAGCGCAAGAAGGGCGCTGTCGATGCGGCCCGCGGAAAATTGTTCACCAAGATCATCAAGGAGATCACGGTGGCGGCTCGCGTCGGTGGCGGTGACCCAGACGGCAACCCGAGGCTCCGGCGGGCGGTCGATGAGGCGCGGGCCGCAAACATGCCCGCGGACAACGTCACGCGGGCCATCAAGAAGGGCACCGGCGAGCTCGAAGGGGTCGAGTACGAAGAGCTCGTGTACGAGGGCGTCGGACCGGATGGGGCGCTATTCGTCTGTGAGGTCGTGACCGACAACCGGAACCGGACGATCGCCGAGGTCCGCAAGATCTTCGACAAGAATCACGGTCAGATCGGGAGCGGCGGCTCGGCGGCTTGGGCCTTCGAGCAAAAGGGCATCATCCGTCTCGACAAGAAGGCCGCCAGCGAAGAAAAGTTGTTCGAGATCGCGGTGGGTGCGGGCGCCGAAAACCTCGAGCTGGTCGATGACCAGTGGGTCGTCACGACGGCGCGCAACGACCTCGATGCGGTGTCGACGGCGATCAGTGATCGCGGAATCGAGGTGGATGAGGCGGCCCTCGAATACATCCCCAACAACCCAAAGCTAGTCGAAGGCAGCGACGCCGAGAAGCTGATGCAGCTCTTCGAGGCGCTCGACGAGCATGACGACGTGCAAAACGTGTTTTCTGACTTTGAGCTGAGCGAGCGAGCGCTCGCCGAGCTGGGTTGATTCATGCGTGTGCTCGGCATCGACCCAGGCAGCCAACGAACCGGCTGGGGTGTGGTGCAGCTCGAGGGGACACGGCTCCGACACGTCGCGGCCGGGACCATCGCGTGCTTACGAAGAGCCCCATTGCCCGACCGCCTGCGGGTCATTCACGAGGGGCTAGAGCAGGTGATCTCGGAGCATTCCCCTGAAGCGGTGGCCGTCGAGGAGATCTTCTTCGCCAAGCACGCCAACGCCGCGCTCAAGCTCGGCCACGCGCGCGGGGTGGCGCTCCTGGTGGCGGCCCAGTCGAGCCTCCCGGTGCACGAATACCCGCCGGCGATCGTGAAGCGCACGGTGGTCGGACGCGGCCACGCAGACAAGACGCAGGTTGGTCGCCTCGTGGCGGCGCTCCTCGGCTTGCGCGAGCCCCCAGAGGTCGACGCCTCGGACGCGCTGGCGGTGGCGATCACCCACATTCAGGCGTTTCGATCCGGGGCCTTCAAAATAGGGACATCTGTTCAGTAAGCTGCTAGGCTCGCGGCGTGATCGGGAGGCTCAAGGGGACGATCGAGCACCGGGAGGCGGACGGCTCGATCATCGTCGATGTGGGGGGAGTCGGCTACGAGGTCTTCGTGCCTCTAGGCTCCATCGGCCTTGCCACAGCCGAACCAGGTCAGTCGGTGGCGCTGTACATCCACACGCACGTGCGCGAAGACGCGATGACCCTGTTCGGGTTTGCCACCGCCCACGACCGAGCCGCGTTCCGGACGCTCCTAAAGGTCAGCAGCATCGGGCCGAAGCTCGCCTTGGCGATCATGGGCGTGTTGAACGCGGGCGAGCTCCACGACGCGATCGCCCGTCAAGACAAGGCCGCCTTCAAAGGCATCACCGGTGTCGGTCGCAAGACTGTCGAACGGATTCTCGTCGATCTCCAGGACAAGCTCGACTTCGCAGCCGACGCCAAGACGGGTGTGCGGCTTCGTGCGATTGCAGGTGGGTCCAATTCCGTCACCGACGCAGTTGTTGGTGCGCTGGTTCAGATGGGATACAAACGAGCCGAAGCCGAAGCCGCAGTCGGGAACGTGGCGGCCCGGGATGAAGACAACGTCGAAGGGTTGCTTCGCGCTGCCTTGTCAGCCCTACCATGAGCGAAATGGAAGCACGCGCTAACGAGAATCTGAATGCAGCCGAGCAGGCGGACGACAATGTCTTCGACCGAAGCCTGCGGCCCGAGCGCTTCGACGATTTCGTCGGTCAGAGCCAGATCAAAGACAACCTGCGCGTCTTCGTCGAAGCGGCGCGACGTCGGGGTGAGCCGATCGATCATACTCTGTTTTGTGGCCCGCCTGGGCTCGGTAAGACCACGCTCGCATTGATCCTCGCCTCGGAGCGCGGGGTCAATCTTCACTCGGCGTCGGGTCCCGCCATCGAACACAAAGGCCAGCTCGCCGCGCTGCTGACCAAGCTCGAACCGTGCGATGTGCTGTTCATCGACGAGATTCACCGACTGAATGTGACCGTCGAAGAGAACTTGTACACGGCCGTCGAAGACTTTCGCATCGACATCGTCAACGGCGACGGGCCCTACGCTCAAACCCTGCAACTGCCGTTGCAGCCCTTCACGCTGATCGGGGCGACGACACGGACGGGCCTCCTCACGAATCCGATGCGGTCTCGCTTCGGCTACGTGGCACGGCTGGACTATTACCCAGTGGACGCGCTTCGAGCGATCGTCGAACGGAGCGCACGCCTCCTCGAGCTTTCGATCACGGACGAGGCGGCACAAGAGCTGGCGCGACGCTCGCGGGGGACGCCTCGCATCGCCAACCGACTGTTGAGGCGAGCCCGTGACTTTGCCGACGTGTTGTCGGACGGCACCCTCGATGGGAAGACGACCCACGAAGCGCTGTCGCGGCTCCAAGTCGACGAGGCGGGGCTCGACCAAATGGACCGGCGCTATCTCACGATCATCATCGACCACTATGACGGGGGACCGGTCGGCATCGAGACCCTAGCCGCCGCATTGAGCGAGCCGCGAGATACGCTGGAAGACGTATACGAGCCGTATCTCCTGCAGAAGGGGCTCTTGGCGCGCACGGCTCGGGGCCGGGTCGCGACTCGGCATGCGTTCGCGCATCTCGGTAGAAAGCAGCCCACCGAGCGCCAACCGGGCCTGTTTTGAGCCCTCAATAAAGTCTGCGCTTCAGCGCCGCGGGCTGGTAGAGTCATCCGATTCCCATGCAAAGCGGCTTTCAGCGGGCCGGCGAGGGCCTTCTTGCCTCGGCAGAGCGGTGGGCCCCAGACGATGCTGAGCACTGGGGACGCTGGCGTGAGACCCTGAGCAGCGAGCAGCGGGGCGACGTGCTGTTACCGCTTCAAGCGGCGCTCTCCGGGCTCGTCGCGTTTCGCCATCTGGAGAACCACCCGCTCTTGGTTCCCGTGTCGGATTTTCGGCCGCACCTTCACGCCGTGAACGTGGCTTTCAACTGGTCGCTCGACCTAGCGGGTCGGCTGCGACCGGAGGTCTCTGACGCGCAGGCTCGGCCGACCAGCACAGACGTGGCCAAGCCCGAGGGATGTTTGCTCGCACTCGCACGCTCTTTGACCGATGGCGTCCGTGTGAGCCAACGATTGCTCGAGCTTCCCATGGTCGACGCGGCTTCGTTTCAAGCGAGCTGCGATCTATTCCTCCGCGACCTGTCACGGAACGTTTTTTTCCGGCCGCCGGAGCCGCTCGAGTTCGCCAACGTGAGGGAGTTGGTGCGCGCAGAGAGTCTCAGTCCCACCCTCGAAAGTTGGAAGAACGACGCTGCGAAGATGACGACGTTGGTCGCCTTCTTGGCGCTGGTCCGGAGCCATCGTTTCTTGGGGATCGCCGATCGACAGATTCAAGAAGACGACGGGATCTACCGGGCACACGTCGTCGCGGCTTCCGTTCGGCGCGAGCTTCGCACGCTGACTCGGTTTTTGTTGGTGCAAGGGGTCGAGACGCTCGCGGATGAGTTCGAGGCGAGGCTTCTGTCGCTCGGCGCACACCACATCACGGGCGCTCGCACCGGGATCACCCGAACCTCGCGAGAGCTCCAGGAGCTGCGCGAATCGGTCGAGGCCCTCGCCATGAAAATTCACGTCAGGGCGCGAACGTTACTCGATCGGCCGATCCCCGAGCTCGACGTCGAAGGCAGCGTGGCTCTTGAGGGCGAACGCCTTCGTAACGGGATTCGTGAGCTGCGCGCCACGGTCAAAGAGGCCGCCAAAGAGCTTCGCAAAATCACGCGCCCGGGGCCGCCAGACCGCAAGGCAGAGCAACTCGAGGAGAGCCTGCATCAGGACATCTGGGCATTTCGATTCATTGTCCGGGCGTTCGTGGCGAAGGCTTCCGTGGCGTCGGTGGGCGCGGATTACTGGGGCGATGTGGGCGATATCGATTTCGTTCACGAGTTCGTCAGGCACTATCGGGTCTTCGGGCCGCGACTCGTTCGCGGGACGGACTACGCGCGTAGCGGGCCACTCGCAAGAGCGGTGAGCGAGCTAGCTGCGCATGATGCGATCGGTGGGCCGAGTCTCAACTTGGCTGCACGTGAGTGTGTCTTGTTCCTCGAGCATCTCGACGTTGCCCTCGAAGAGATCGAGGCTGCTCAGCCCGACACGACGGTTTTCGACAAGCAAAAAGCGGCAGCCGAGCTCCGCGGTTATCTATCTGCTGCCAAAGAGCGAAGCGTCTCGGAACGTGTCGCTGCCGGCGCCTTCGGAGCGATAGACCCCGACCAGGCAGATGCCGGTTAGGCGCTGATCCCGAACGCGGCGAGCGTGCGTTCGATGACCCAAAACGCGGCGATAGACCCGATCATGTAGGCGGGGATGGTGCGATCATCGCGCCAGGGTGTTGGAATTGCACCACGAAAGACTCTGTAGGTCACCCACGCGACGGCGATGATGCCCAACTGCCCTACCTCGAGGCCGAGGTTGAAGGCGAAGAGCGCGAGGGGAATTTCGTCCACTGGAAGGCCCGCGTCAAACAGCACCGAAGCGAATCCGAGGCCGTGAAGCAGGCCGAGCGCTGCGGGCAAAGACCACGGATGCTTCCAGACCGGACCGTGTCCACCCGATTGGATCTCGACGGCCAGGACGACGATGGTCATGGCGATCAGCGCCTCGACCAACGCCTGGGGCACCGACACGATGCCGAGAACCGAAAGCGCCAGCGTGAGACTGTGCCCGAGCGTGAACGCCGTGACCGCAGCGATCAAACGCCGGTGCCAGCCAAACAGGATGAGAAGACCGATGACGAAAGTCATGTGGTCCCAACCGGTCACCAAGTGCTCGATGCCGAGCGCCAAGTAATCGAAGAACGAATGGGTTTCTTCTTCGGGTGCGGCGATGGTGAGCGATGGGCTCCTCGCATCCATGATCGAGTGATCGACTGATCCGTCAGGCCTGGCGAGGCGCATGACGACATTCACCGTCGAGTCGGAGAGACCATCGACGCGAATCATCAAGCCTACGAGATCGGGTGGGGCACAGCGCAAGAGCGTCGTATCGATGATGGTGGTCGCGTCCTTGGTGAGCCGACGCTCGGTCGGTCCGAGTGGCTCGCAACCTTCGGGAATGCGGGGCTCGAGCGATTGGCCCTTCGGTCGTTTGACCGGGGAGCGCCACGTCATGGTGATCGTGCCTTCGTCAGGGCCTGGCGTGAATGAGAGCACCGCAGGCGCAAGTGGATGGGCCCATGCATGCCCGGGTCCCACGACGAACAGCGCGGCGACGGCGATGAGAAGTGGCACGCGTCGCATCAAGGGGTCCTCTCGACGTGGACGACGTACGCGTCACGAAGCACTTCCATTCGCTCCTTGCTGAGCTCTTCCTCGATCTCCGAGAGCAAATCCGCGCGAACCTCGGCCTCGATGATCGTCAACGCCGGAACCGAAGATGGCTCTTTCTCGAGCACGCGAACGAAGTGGACTCCATAAACCGAAGGAACAGGACCGCGCCACGAACCGACTACGCCCTCATCGACGACCCCGGCGAGCTCGGCTCCATAGGCCGCTTTCACCTGCGAAATGGTCGAGGATTGCACCGCCCTAAGAGCCGGGAGCGGGTCGCCGAGCTCTGTCGGAGCCGCATCGCCTAGGGCTTCTAGCTGTGCGCGCATCGCGACCGCGTCCGAAGCGAGGGCTTCTCCGCGTTTGGTGCCACTCAGGAACACATGCTCGAAGCGCACCTTGCCCTCCCGCTCGAACCGGTCTCGATGGGCCGTGCGGTGCTCTTCGAGATCCTCTCGCGTCGGCATTCGGTCTTTGGGCACATACGTGAGAGCTTCGCGGGCGCGGTAGAGCAGCCGTGCGCGAACGACCGGGTCATGCTCCTGCATGTTCATCTCTAGAGCGCGTTTGAATAGGGTGAGATCGTCGTCGGTGCTATCGGGCTCGATGAATCGCATGTTGCGAACGAGATGCGTGAAGATGACCGGGTCTCCGAGGTACCATCGGTAGTGGCGCGCCTGGTTCAGAAGTATCTGATCTTCGATCTCCCTATCGACTTCAGCCTCGGTGGCATCTGGGGGTATCCGAACGGTGATCTCGGGCCGATCCCCATCATCACCCGCGAAGATGACCTTGGCCGCAAACAACAGCGCGCCTATCAAGAAGAAGTGAATGAGTGCACGGAGCATCAACTAGGGGGTCGATACCAAATCGGCGACGTCCAAGCGCGCTCTTGGATCGCGGTCTCGAGGCGCGGCAGGCAGCACTGTCCGTCGGCCGCCGGCAGGGTTTGCGCGACGGCATCGCAAAACGTGACCTTGGTCGAGGAGGTTGGATCATCCGTGCGACAGCACGCCGCCTCGTCTCCGGTGAGCCCGGCTGCCACGCTGTCACAAAAGGCGACGTTGAGCCCCACCGTCGGGTCACAGCAATCGAAGTCGAACTGTGTCGTCGGATTGTCGCAATCGTAGTTGGCGTCGACGCACTGCCGTACGCTCCAGCGGCAGGTCGGGTTTTCGATCACGCGCACGTAGTAGTAGGCGTGTTGCGTGGGCTCGAATGCCGTGTCTTCCCAGACGGCGCAAAGGTCCGCGGCACCATTGCCTTGCGGCTCGCAGGTCGCCAGGTCAACGCTTGCGCCATTGTCGGGGTTGCCAGCCACGTCGTAGACCTCGACTTGGTAGTCTCCTCCGTCGAGCCAGCCCTTCACGATCTGAATCCGTTGAAGCGGCGCGCCCATCGGGTCCCGCTTGGCCGAGACGACAAACTTCGGAGTCCCACCTACCGGGGCATCGCTGAGCTCGCCTCCCATCGGCACCCCTTGCTCGTAACCGATTCGCGCGAGGTCCGGCGAGTCACAAAGGTCCGAAGGCAGATCCCAACCGCCAAAGACCCGCGGTACGATGCGCGGCCCGCTCGTGCCGAACGTCTCTCTTCGGCGGAACGCCTCGAAGATGGCGTTGCGTGAGTTTTCCTCGGCCCAAACCCCAGCCGGGCCCCCCGGGTTGAGATACTGGATATCGGGAAACCCTTCGGGAAGGGAGTCGCGGTTGGGCTGACCGGCACCACCATGACCGAGGAATGTCTTTTCGTCGTCGTAGCCAGGCGTGGAGATGTGTGTGTCGGTGGATGAGATGATGCCGTGTTGAAAGGGGTTCACCCCGAGCTCGAGCTCGAGCTTCATGCCCTCGCCCAATGCCCCACGAACGAAATCACTTGGGTCGGGGTCGCTGAATGCCTGCAAATTGACAGCGGCCAGGCTCGAATAGGGGAGAATCTCGAAGCCGCAGAGCTCATCGGAAATCGCTTGGCCCGGAAAACACTCCGAAGCGCCCTTATGCTGGAAGATCTCGATGACCGGCTCGAGCTCGTTACGAAGCAGTGCGTAATCGATATCAAAGGGCCTCTCATCCTTCATCAGTTTCTCGAAGAAAGTGCCGTTGGCGAGGTTCGAGTTGTGTGGGATGGCGAGCGCGTCGCACCCGGTGTCGGTGTCGATGCACTGTTCACGCAAGCCGGCCCAAAGGTCTTCGACGTATGGCTCGTCGAAATAGCTGATCGGGAGATCGGGCACGATGTCATTGCGGAACATGACGTTGCGATGAAGGTTCACTGCACCGGGCCCAGCGCTCCACTCGTAACCGACGAAGGAGGTGAACTTGCAACTATCGCTGCGGTCGTACACGGCTTCTGCAGCCTCTTGTACTTGAGTCCAGACGTCTTTTCCGGCCTCGATACAGTCGCCACCGAGGTCACTGCCGCACAGCGCTGGGTACTCGACCCCCTCGGGGCTGCTAGCCGTCAGGCCATTTAGGAGCACGAAGACTTGGTCGACCTGGCTCTCGTCACGGTAGTCCGCACAGCTCGTCCCTCCTGGAACCGGTCGATCGTAGGCAGGCGAGGTCGGGTCGTTGCACGCCGCGATGGTGCCGAGGTACTCGGCGTGATCGCTCAGCATGACGAAGTCGATCGGCCGATCGGGATCGGGTGTCGCGGTCCGAAGAGGGTTACCGTCTTCGTACGGCTGAACGCCGATCGGCTGGCCCCGGGCGAACGCATAAGCCTCTGACGGACCCGGGCGGGTGCCCTGCAGATTGGCGTCCAACGAAAGGACGGTGTGAACGTGGGTATCGCCGAAGAAGGGCTGGCGAAGCTCGTCGAAGGCAGCGCAGCGCCCGGGCACATCTGGCCCAGGTCCTCCGGAGTCGTCACCACATCCGAGCGCGATCAAAGCGACGATGGAGGCCAGTAAGGGAAAGGATAAGCTACGCGACATCGGCCTAAGGTAACGCAGGTCGCCGATATTGCAATCAACGCTAGAGGTCGACTTCACCCTGAAAGACGAACCGCGCTGGGCCTTCCATTTGCACGGGTTCGCCGACCTCGCGAGCGGTGATCGTCAGGGTCCCACCGGGCAACCGAATGCTCAGCGGCTCGCCCCGCGTCGCGCGTCCCGTCTCGACCGCGGCAACCGCAGCAGCAGCGGCACCCGTTCCGCAAGCTTGGGTCCAACCGGCGCCACGCTCGAGGACATCGAGGCGCATCGCGTGGCCTTCGCGCTCGGAGACGAACCCCACGTTGACGCCGTTTGAGAAGTGCGGGTCATGCTGCAGCGTGTCCCCGAGCTCGAAGCGCGCGTCTCCGACATCGTCGAAGGTCACCGCGTGCGGATTGCCCATCGAGACCGCCGTGACGTGAAGCTCTTGGTTCGCCACCCGAACCGGCTCGTCGAGCCAAGGCGTTTCGCTTCGTAGCCCGATCTCGCGAGGCGAGAGTGACGCGCCCCTCATCTGCACGATGACCGACCCGGTGCGTCCGTGGCGCTCGACCCGACATGGCTGTGGACCCGCCACGGTGTCGATGGCGACTTCGAGGTTCTTCCGATCGCTTCGACGCGCGAGATGAAGTGCGGCGCAGCGGATTCCATTACCGCACATTTCGGGCACCGAACCATCGGAATTGATGACGTGCATCGACGGCTCGCTCACGTCGAGCACCAACACACCGTCCGCCCCAACCCCGAGATGCCGATCGCAAAGTGCAATCGCTTGCTCGGTCGTCAGCCGCACGTCCCCCAAGTCCTCCTCCTCGATGATCAGGAAGTCGTTACCAAGCCCTTCATATTTGTAAAACCGGACGGTCATTGGAGGCCACTCTTAGGACCGCAACCCTTGCGGCGCTAGGCGCACCGGCACAGCCGATGGGGGCCGCCGGAGGTGGCGCCTTTGGGGTGAAACTCGTCACGAAACCCTTGGTAACCAAGTCGGGCGGCCACCGTCGGGAGGCTGTGATAGGGTCCGCGCCATTGAGTTGCCCCAACAGGACAGGCAAGCGGTAGGAAGGTGCGAGTGATGCGTTTATTGGCTTTGGTAACTGGATTTTGCGTGCTGACGGTGGCCTGCGGAGACGATAGCGGCAGCGAGACGTACGAAGCGAGGATCGTGCGAACCGAGTTTGGTATTCCGCACGTGACGGCTACCAACTTTGGCAGCTTGGGCTTCGGCAACGGCTATGCGTACGCAGAGGACAACTTCTGTGTGCTCATGAAAGAAATCGTCCGTGCCAACGGACAGAGTGCGCGTTACTTCGGTGAAGACGAAGGCAGCGTCAACCAGGACTTCCTGTACACCTTCATCAACACCGATGAGTACATCGAAGGCCAGTTCCGAGACTCACAGACCGAAGACTTGCAATCGGCGCTTCGCGGGTATGCCGCCGGCATCAATAAGTATCTCCAAGACACCGGCGTCGACAACCTGCCAGAAGGTGATGAAGGTTGTCGCGGCGCGGATTGGGTCCGCGAGATCGCCGACACCGACGTCTACCGAGTATATCGCAAGCTCCTCGTTCGCGCGGGACACGGACCGCTCGCACGCTTCATCGTCGCCGCAGAGGCTCCGACCGAGGCGATGGCCAGCTTGGCGCCGCCGTTAGCGCTGGAAAGCCTGCCGTTCGACAGGTCCGACTTTGGCCTACCGACCACCGAGGAGATGGGCAGCAATATGTACGCGATCGGCTCGGAAGCCTCGCAAACCGGGTACGGGATTCTGCTTGGTAACCCGCACTTCCCGTGGTCGGGCCCGCTCCGCTGGTCGATCGCGCACCTGACGATTCCCGGAGAGTTCGACATCATGGGTGCAGCGCTACAAGGGATCGCAATCGTCGCCATCGGCTTCAACGCCAACGTCGCGTGGTCGCACACCGTGTCGACGGGTGAGCGCTTCACCCTCTATGAGGTGACCCTCGTCGAGAACGACCCGATGAAATACATCTATGATGACGAGGAGCGCGACATCCTAGCCAACGAGGTGACCATCCAAGTCAAGCTCGAGGACGGCACGATCGAAGAGCGCACCGAGGTCATCTACAGCACGCACTTCGGGCCGGTGATCGACTTGACTCCGATCAGCGAGGCTGTGGGTGGATGGCCGACCTTGGCGGGCACTCTCATGACGTTCCGGGACGCCAACATCGACAACACCCGGGCGATCGATCAGTTCTTCGCGATGAACAAGGCGCAATCCGTCGATGAGCTACAAGCCGCGCTCGGGACGTTCGTCGCACTACCTTGGGTGAACACGACCGCGACTGATCGCGATGGAAACGCGTTTTACGGGGACGTCACGACGGTCCCGCACGTCACCGTTGAGAAGCTCGAAGACTGTGACGACAGCCCGTACGCGACATTGATCTCGTCGCTTGCCGGGCTGACGACCTTGAACGGCTCGCGTAGTGACTGCGAATGGGGATCCGATGAAGACGCACCCGTACCGGGGCTTTTTGGACCGGGGAACCTACCGCAGCTCCGCAACAGGACCTACGTAGCGAACTCGAACGACTCGTACTGGTTGAGCAATCCCGACGAGCCACTCGAAGGTTTCTCGCCGCTGATCGGTCGCGAGCGCGTCGAGCAATCCATGCGTACTCGGCAGGCCTTTCTTCAAGCCGAAGAGCGCCTCGCGGGGACCGATGGGCTAGGCGACCCGGGCTTCACGGTCGAGCTCGTTCAAGAATTGATGTTCGGTAACCGGAACATCACAGAGGAAATGACGCGAACCGATGTGCTGACGATTTGCGACGGTGTCGGCGATTGGAGCGAAGGCGCTTGCCCAACCGATGACGGTGACGTCGCGTACAGCCAAAACCCGACGGATGCGGCCACAGCATGCACGATTTTGCGCAGTTGGGACGGGCGCTTCAACAACGACAGCGTTGGGGCTTCGATCTGGAACGAGTTTTGGCCGCGCTTTTGTCGTGGACGTGGCCCTTGCGCCGAAGACGTCTGGGCGGTTCCCTTTGATGCGGACGACCCAGTTAACACGCCACGCATGCTGAACGTTGCCGATCCAAACGTCGTCGAAACTGTGAAATGCGCGCTTGGAGCAGGCGTAGACTTCCTCGTGGATGGCGGCATTCCACTCGATCGGCCGTGGGGTCAGGTTCAGTTTAGGCGTGCCGGCGACACCGACATTCCGATCCATGGCGGCGGCGACCTTTTCATGTTCAACGCGGTCGACACGTCGTTCGTCGAGGGTGAGGGCTACACACAGTTCGACAACGGCGCCAGCTACATCCAGACGGTCACCTTCGATGAGACCGAATGTCCGGACGCCTACGCCCTGCTGAGCTACTCGCTGTCGAGCGATCCTGCCTCGGACCACTACTCGGACATGACCGAAGAGCTGTACTCGCCCAAGGTGTGGAGACGGATGCCGTTCTGCCCAGAAGACGTCGAAGCCGCGAAGATTTCGGAGATCGTAGTAACGAACCCATAACCGCGGAAAAGGGGACTGTCCCCTTTTTGGAAGGGTTAATTGTTCGAAGCTGACACTGTTAGCGGACTTGGACTTTGGTGGCCCGGTCTTCGGGGATCGACAGGATTGCGTTCCATCCCGCCGGGAGGACGGGCTCGGTGAACTGGAAGAGGTAGCGCGCGTCGGCGGGGGAGAGGTTGATGCAGCCGTGGCTTCGGCGTCGGCCGAAGTCGTCGTGCCAAAAGGCCGCGTGGAAGCCGTAGGAGCCCTTGAAAAACTGAACCCAAGGCACGTCTTGAATCGAGTAGTTCCGGGAGATGTCGGTCCGCTCGATGTCGTCCATGTCGGTGTAGTCGAGCTTCACCCAGAGCTCGAAGACCCCGAGTGGCGTTTTCGAGGCTTTGCTCTCCCTTCCCGAAGAGACCAAAGTCGCGAACCTCGGCGCGTGACCCTCGTAGGCCACCAGGACTTGTTGGGCCACATCAACGTCGATCCACCGGTCGTTCGCGCCAACACCCTCGGGCGGCGGGACGACTCGCGGACGCGCGAGGTCGGCGGTTTTCATCCATCCACCCTCGCGGAGCTTCGCCCATGCACCTTTGGTGGTCTCGATCCGAATGCGCACGTGGCGTTCGAGACGACGCTCGACGCGACCGTACGGTTTGTCGTAAACCTTCGATGGGCGACGAGAGACCCACGCTATGTCGAGGGGCGCACCGGGCTCCAATGCCACGCCCCTGAACGGGCTTCCGCTCACGAAACGCACCGACGCTCGCTCGACCCAGAGGTGGCGGCGCGTCCGCACAAACTCGACCCCACCATAGACTTGCTCGCCGGTGACGACGATCCCAAACCCGCGACCAAACGCCTCGATGTAGTCGTTGGCGAAGTAGTCGCTAGGGTGGGCGTAGGCGCGGGTTCCGTCGACGCGGATGAACGCGTAGCGCTGAGGCAGGCGCGTTCCTTCGGTGACCGGCTCGACTTTTGGGCCTGGCAGGGCTGTCGAGGGCCTGACGTGCTCCTCGCAAATGAAGAGCCCGTCGGCGGTCTCGAACCAAACTCCGGTCGAACACCCCTTGCCGAAGACGCGCCGGGAGAATCCAAGACGAGTGCCCGCACCGATCGTGCCGCGACGGCGGGCGTCCGGGTTCGGCGCGAGCATGGCAGGGGCGCCGTCGTCGACCACTTCGATCGACCTGGCCCACGAGGGGGCTGGGACCGCGGTCTGGGCGCCGGCAGGGGTGGGCCACGACATGATCGCCGCCAGCACGCATGCAATTGCGATCCCACCCATCACTCCCAATATGGCATCACCGCCAGGGAAGCATCAATCCTCGTCGGAACGTCCGCCCGTTTCGCCGCGCAGGCCGTATCGCTTTGCAAGCTCGCGGAGGTGGTATCGGGTCAAACCTGCGGCCCGCGCGCTACGGCTGATGTTGTCACCGTGCTTGTCGAGAAGGGCCTTGATGTATTGCACTTCGAAGGCATCGACCACCTTTTGCTTGGCATCCTTGAAGGGCGTCTCGTTCTCGACGAACTGCTCGGCGGTGCCACCGGGAAGAAAGATGGGCGGGGTCTTCTGAGAGGCCGGCAGAAGGTCTTGTATGCCGAGCTCAGTGGCGTCGGCCAGGGACACCGCGCGCTCGATCGTGTTCTTGAGCTCACGAACATTGCCTGGCCACGGATACGCCTGAAGCTTCATCATGGCGTCGCGGCTGATCGTGAATCGCACGCCCTCGGGATGGGCGCCCCGCTTGGCCGATTCTTCGAGGAATTGCTGGACGAGCGCGGGAATGTCCTCGGGGCGTTCCCGAAGCGGTGGCAAGTCCACATGGACGACGCTTAGACGATAGTAGAGGTCTTCGCGGAAGCTGCCCTCATTGATCATCTGGCGTAAGTCCTTGTTGGTCGCGGCCACGACTCGCACATCAACCGGAATGGTGCGCGAGCCACCGACCCGCTGCACCTCGTGTGTTTCGAGGACACGCAGGAGCTTCGGCTGCAAGCTGATATCGAGCTCCCCGATCTCGTCGAGGAACAGGGTTCCGCCATCGGCATGTTCGAAACAACCCCGTCGCCGATCGGCAGCGCCGGTAAAAGACCCTCGCTCGTGGCCGAACAACGTGCTCTCGATGAGGTTTGCCGGGATCGCGCTGCAATCCTGGACGACCAAGGGCCGCTGGGCACGTTTGGACGCGCGGTGGATGGCGCGGGCGACGAGCTCCTTGCCAGTGCCGGTCTCACCTCGAATCAAGACGGTCAGATCCGCAGCGGCGACCTTTTCGAGGACGGCGAAGATCTCGCGCATGCGCACGCTGTGTCCGATCAGCTCGAAGAACTGTTCCTGGCGGCTGAGGTCGATCTCGATCGTTCCCGAGCCAACCTCGAATCGCACCACGGTCTGGCCGAGCTTCAACGCAGCTCCTGGCTCGAGCCAGGCCTCCCGAACCCGCACACCCCCGACCGAGGTTCCGTGGCTCGATCCGAGGTCACGCAGCAGAAAGCCGGCCTCGCCAGCGACGATCTCGCAATGGGTCCCGCTCACGGAGGTGTCGGTCAACACCAAGTCGCAGATCAAGCTTCGACCGATGGTCACTCGCTCTTGGGCGATCTCGAGCCGACGTCCCGCCTCGGGCCCCTCTACGACGGCCAATCTGCTCTTGCGTAGCTTGCGCTTCGTCGCCTTGCGATCGACGAAAACGGTCGTGAGCGCCGGGTCTTCGCTCACTCGGCATCCTTTCGGAGGGCGTCTATCGCATTCTCATAGTCGTTGGTGCCGAAGATGGCGCTTCCAGCGACCAACACGTCTGCACCTGCGTCGACCACCGAACGCGCGACACCTGGCTTCACGCCGCCGTCGACCTGAAGGTCGATATCGAGCCCGGAGTCGTCGATCATGTCCCGGATCAGGGCGAGCTTTGCGTTGGTCGCTGGGATGAAGCTCTGTCCGCCGAAGCCTGGATTAACGCTCATCACCAGGATGAGGTCGACGTCGGGCAGCACGTAGCGTAGGTCATCGGGAGGGGTATGGGGGTTCAGGGAAACGCCGGCTCTTTTTCCGAGGGACCGGATCTGCTGTATCGTCCGATGCAAGTGGGTACAGGCCTCGGCATGAACAGTGATCACATCTGCGCCCGCATCGGCGAACGACTGAACATATTTCTCGGGCTCGACGATCATCAAGTGCACGTCGACCACGCGTTTGCTGGCGGATCGTATGGCCTTCACCACGAGGGGCCCGATGGTGATGTTGGGGACGAACCGGCCGTCCATGACGTCCACGTGGATCCAGTCGGCGCCAGCCGCCTCGACAGCTTGGACTTCAGCCGCAAGTCGGCCAAAATCCGCCGAAAGTACGGACGGGGCGATTCGGAGGGGTTTCCGCGAGCGTGGCACGGCCGCAGTCAAGCGCCGCAGAGCGAGCCTGTCAATGACATCCGTGCCTTGACGCTGATAGCCCCCACAATCGACAATGGGATGATGCCTGTAGCGAGGGCAGACGGGCGAGAATGACCGATCAGAGATACCGCCTGATCGAGAAGCTGGAGGCAGGGGGCATGGCCGAGGTTTTCCTCGGGGAAGCCACCAGTGTTCAAGGGTTCAAGAAACGCGTCGCGATCAAGCGCGTTTTGCCACACCTCGCCTCGCACACGAATTTCATCGGGATGTTTCTAGACGAGGCGCGCTTGGGAGCTCGGCTCTCGCACGCGAACATCGTCAGCGTCTTCGACATCGGTTCGTCCGACAACAGCTATTTCATCGTCATGGAGTTCGTCGACGGGACGAATCTCAAGAAGATAATGGAGACACTGCGGCTCAAGCGCGAGCCGTTCCCGTTGAAAGACGTGATCCACATCGCGATGGAGGCTTGCCGCGGGCTGAGTTACGCACACGAGCTCAGAGACGACGAGGGGAATCCACTCGAGCTCGTGCATCGCGACGTCTCGCCCCCAAACATTTTGATCAGCCGACGTGGGGAAGTGAAGGTGACCGACTTCGGCCTCGCTAAGGCGCGCACGCAGCTTGAGCGCACCGACCCTGGCGTCGTCAAGGGTAAGTTCAGTTACCTCTCGCCCGAAGCTGCGACGGGCCAGGACGTCACCGAGCGCGCCGATGTCTTTGCGCTCGGAGTATGCATCTGGGAAATGCTCGGGGGCCGTCGCCTTTTTCTCGGAGACACCGACTACGAAACGGTACAAGCGGTGTCGAACGCGAAGGTGCCGTCGCTCGTCGGCGACCACCCCGAGGTAGAGCCCGAATTCGAAAAGATTCTGCTCAAGTCGCTCGCGCGCGACCCAGCGCAGCGCTACGAGTCCGCGCGCGAATTCGGCGACGCGCTGGCAGTGTACCTGTTCCATCACCAGATGAAGGTGACGTCCTACGACATCGCAAACTTGGTCAAAACGACTCTCGAGCGCCAAAAGTCGGTGCCACCGCGGCCGATAATGATCGACACCATGATTCAAGAGGAGTTGGCGCGCTTCACTTCGCTCGATAGCCCGGCCGAGATGCCCATCGACGAGTCGTCCCTCGGGTTGCGGCCAAACGATCCGGGCGCCAACCCGCTCGATGCATCGGATTTCGTCGATCCGAGTCAGTGGTTCGAGGGTGACCACGATGTCGAGAGCGCGATCGAAAACGTACGCGATAGCGCGCCAGCCGGAGCGACGATGGGCTGGTTGGAGGCCACCGGCAAGAGCGACGCGATCGGCGTCGCGAGCACCCGGGCAGGAGCGATGGGGCCCTCGCTCAGCCCGCCGCCACGGCAAAGGAAAGCAGCTGGCAAACCCGTCAAGACGTTCCGACCGCCCGTAGCCGACGACGACAAAGGTGCGCGAGGGGCGGCCGTTGGCGCTCAGCCCGGGCAGGCACCGGCCCAGAGGCCGAGCAGGTCGAAAGTCGTCGCGCTGGTGTTCGCACTTGTGCTCTTAGGCGCGGCCGGAGTCGCGGCCGGTTGGTTCTTCACGCAATAGGTGGGCTCTTCGCCTTCACGCGAATGCTCCGGCTCATGTGGCGAAGCCGGTGATAGTCGTGTGGAGACATTCGCGTTTCGCCGAAGCGCGTCGCCAGGTACGCGTGGGTGATCTCGCTCACTTCGTCGAAGGCCGGGAAGCCGGAGCGCCTGAGCTGCTCGGCATGCTCGGCGGGCGTAACGTCGGGCGGTCGCGCCTGGCCGGTGCGTCGAAGGCTGTCTTCGAGGGAGAGATAAAGCCGCACCGCGCGATCTCTGTCGGGGTCCAACTGGCGCCCGGCGCGGGTTTGGCGCCTTCGTTTTCGATTCCAGCGAACCAGGAGCACGCCGACGCCGAAAATGCTCATGATCGCGACGAACCACCGCCAGTCCGGACGCAGAGGGACGTGAAGGCCGCCGTGGCTTTCGTCTGGAGTCTCAGAGCGCAATCTGGCGGCTCGACGGTCGCCCCGAAGCGACTGATACCAGGCGGCGAAACCTCGGAGCGCGCGGGCCTGATCCCGGATGTTGAACTCGACGACGTACTCGGCCCAGCGTACCCGAAGGGCGTCCATCATCTGACGAAGCTTCACCGCCAGTCCAGAGGCCACTGTCGAGATCTGTCGGGAGGCCGGAGTGGGATCGAAAGTGACCCATTTGCCGTCGATCAAGACCTCGACCCAACTATGTGCATTCCCGTTGCGCACGGCATAGTAGCCTCCGTACGGGTTGTAGTCTGCGCCGAGAAAACCGGTGACGTTTCGAGCAGGCAACCCGAGGGCTCGCATCATGATGGCCATGGCGGTCGAAAAGTATTCACAGTGACCGGCTTTGGCCTCGAACAAGAACACGTGAAGCGGATCTTTCCCTTCGGTGTTTGGTTGCTCGAGCGAATAGCGATAACCACCGCCACCCCGCAAAAACCCTTCGATTCGCTGGGCTTTGTCGATCGGTCTCGTGAGATCACCGGCGATCGACTGGGCGAGCTGGGAGATTCGCTTATAGCCTTCGGGGACCTCGAGGTAGCGAGCTTGGAGCTTCTTGGGAATGCGCTCCGGGAACGCGCGCTCAGAGGGACTTGCAAAAGCCTGGTACGTGAGCGGGGCGTCGAAGTGCTCGCGATAACGGAGGTCGAGGCCCGGCGCTTGGACGATTCTTCGGTACCGATTCCGACCCGCGCGAACGACCGGTGGCACCTGTAAGGTCACGGTGCCCTCGGGGATGAACACGACGGCTTCCTCCATCGGGTCGAGAATGATCTCGTATCGCTCGTCGTCGGCCTTTGGAGGGCGCTGCACGACGTACTGATCCTGGAGGCGGCGTACGTCTGTCCCTGCGATCTGAGTGCGTGACCAGCGACCTTCTCGGTAACGGTCGAAGGAGGTCCCGCGAAGCCGCAAACCGATCGACCGCGGAGGCTGACGGGGCATCTCGCCCATCTTCACCCGCATGACGACGGTCGGGTCGTCTCGAATCATGCCGAATCCGCCGAGCTCTACATCGTCGCCAAAACCGGCGACCGATTGGACGCGCGCTCCTAGGTTCGAGAGCAGCCCAAAACCGACGCGCGGAAACGCGAAGAACATCGCCGCGGTGAGTACAAAGAGCGGAACCGCGAGAAGGGTCGTTCCCCCGAAGAAGGCGGGCGTTGCGAGCTCTCGGCTTTGAAGCTCGGCTTGGAGCAACGGGGTTCCTGCGCCGTACTGGACCTCGAGCTCCCGGCGCAAGTGGGTGAGCGCGAGCATCCAGGGCATCACGATCACGAAGCCAAAAAATATGACTGCGAAGTCGAGACCGGCCGACATGACCGTACCCGCAATCAGATGCAGGAATCCGAGGATCGCGATCTGCTGATAATCGGCTGCGGCCTTACGGTGCGCGAGCCGTGAGAGTTGGAGAAAGGCGGCGTACTGCACGCCGACGGTCAGGACGGCTTCACCGCCGAGGGTCCGCGCGATCTGCAGCAGGAGGACGGCCACCGCTGCGACGTTCCAAAAACGAGTGTAGCCACGCTTATCCAGAAGGGGACGCTCAGCAAACCAGCTCGCCGCAAAAGCCAGGACCACGAGCGCGACTTCGAAGGGACCAAAAGTGGTGCCGAGCATCAGCGCTACGAGGCCAAGCCCGGCGAACAGATAGGTGACGACTTTGTGTGCGAACCCAAACTTCATGCGGCTCGACTCTTTCCGGTCTCGGGTGGTGCGCCTGCGCGCGCAGGACGCAGCATTGCAAGGAAGTGCCAAATCGGATCGGGAGGCGCACCGCCCAGAACCATGGGCGATGCATGGTCGCTCGACCGGACTTGCACCGAGACCCCGTGGTTGAGGTATGCGAATGTTGCGGTGGCGACCTCGGAGATCGATTGCTCGAACTGCTCGGTCCAGGCTTCTCGGTTTTCGACGTCTTGTGGACGAACGTTGTCGACGAACAGGGTCACGAACAGGCTCAAGTCCTGGTCGCGCTCACGCACGACTAGCTCGCCCCGCGTAGCGGTGCGTTTCCAATGGATTTCACGGGCCTCGTCGCCCTCGCGGTAGTACCGAACGCTTCCGGCAAACTCGCTACCGCGGCCCGTGCGGTGCATGGGCGCCGCATCGCCAGGCATCTGCTCAAACGGGGGTGCCGGAGCCTGCTCAAGGAGCTTTGGATAAACGACGATTTCGTCCGGCAGATAAACCGTATATCCCTTCTCGATCAGACCAAAAGGATAGCGCGTGACCACACGTACCGCGCCGAGCTCGAGGAGCCCTCGCTTGGGCGGCTCGAAGCCATAAGCAGCGCTGACTGACTCGCCGGGCGGTACGCGCAGGAAGCGCGCGGGCTGGGTCTCGACTCCATCGAGCTGGTCGACCGCTTCGACCGAAATGCTCGCGAGCCAGCGCTTGTCGTTGCGGGCGGTGATCTCGATCAGGGCGCGCTTGCCAGCAAACATCTTTGCCGGAAGCTTGCGGTTCATACGCAGCTTCCAAAGGGCGAGATCGCTCAAGACCCCGCTGACGAGCAGCAAGCTCAAGAGAAGACCGAGCACTAGGTAGAGCAAGTTGTTCGCGGTGTTTACCGCTGCGAGCCCCACGCCGATGGTGACGAACAGGAACGCGCGGCCCTCCCGCGTCAGTCGAAACTTTCTTCTGCCCAGCCTTCGTCGAAAGATGCGCATGGCGCGAACCGATCAGAGCGGGACGGCCACTACGGTGAGTAGCTCGCGAATTACTCTCTGTGCGTCGTCACGTACCGCCGTACCCGCAACGCCGCCACTGATCTTGACCCTGTGCGACAATACGGGGCCCGCGAGAGCTTTGACGTCGTCGGGGAGGACGTACGAACGACCTTCGACGAGAGCTCGTGCACGCACCGCGCGCTCGAAGCCGAGCGCCCCTCGGGTCGAGACACCGACGACTAGAAGCGGCGTGGTTCGCGTCGCAATGATGATCCGGTGAAGATAATCGAGAATCGAGTCGTCGACGCGAACGGCATCGACCGCCTGCTGGACGTGTCGTAGCTCCGTCGCCGTCATTACGGGCTCGAGTTGTTGCACCGGGTCACCCCCACGACGATTGAGGACCTCCCGTTCGACCCCAGGAGGCGGGTAGCCGATGCTGAGCCGCATGAGAAAGCGATCGAGCTGTGACTCTGGCAGCGGATAGGTGCCGTAAAACTCCTGCGGGTTTTGGGTCGCAACCACGAAAAAAGGTTCCTCGAGGCCGTGGGTTTCACCGTCGATCGACACTTGTCGCTCGTCCATCGCCTCAAGAAGGGCGCTCTGCGTTTTTGGGGTCGTGCGGTTGACTTCGTCGGCCAGAAGCACCTGGGTGAAGATCGGCCCAGGTCGAAACTCGAAAGTGCCCTGCGACTGATTGAAGACGTTGCCGCCGAGCACATCGGTCGGCATCAGGTCCGAAGTGCACTGTAGTCGACGGAACGACACACCAACCGACGCTGAGAGTGCACGTGCAAGAGTCGTCTTTCCAACGCCAGGCACGTCCTCGAGCAGCAAGTGACCCCGCGCCAAAAGCGAGACCACCGCAAGCTTGATGACTTCTTCTTTGCCTCGAACCACCTGCGCGATGTTCTGAACGAGACGCTGAGAGAGCTGAGTCGCGTTCTCAGAAATGTGCGCGACGCCGGGTTGAGCCACTTTTGGAGCCTATCATACTGAATAGTGTGGGTAAAATATTACAATATAGTCGTCTAATGCATCAACGGTCCACGGTTTGCCCACAGGGCGAACCTAGGCTGAACGCGTTGCTATTCCGGGGGGTTGGAGTCCGAACGTGCCAGCGTGTCCACAGTCTTGGCTGTGGATAAGACGGCCTCCGGGTCCTCGAAGAAGAAAGCCTCGATCTCCGAGCGGCGTGCGTGGGCGTCACGCCGGCCCATCTCGACGAGGGTCTGGGCGAAACCACCGTCGAACAAGAGATAGCTCGCCAAGTCGGCGTCGGCACCAGCGCCCACATCGAGCACGCTGATGAACGCACGGCCCAAGCTTTTCCCGAACCGAACGCGGTTTGAAGCGAGGTAGTCCGAGGCGACCTGTCCAATGTCGACGCTCGGACGCAACACGAGAGAGCTCAAGAGACGACGGGGTGCGAGGGCGCCGCGAGCTTTCGCCGCTTGGTTGATGCGATCGAGAAATTCGGGCCCATACGCACGAATCCCGTCTTTCAAGAAATCGTTGATTCGCTGCACCTCAAGCAGATCTGCATTGACGTGATCGAGAAGGAACGCGTTGAGGACTTTACCAAGCATGAAGGGAGCGCCCGGATACTGCCCGTCACGTGCGGCACGGCGGCCGGCGACGTGAGGCGTGGAAAGGCCGACGACCAAGAGGCGGTTCATCCCGAGGTGAATCGAAGGTCCCATCGGGGTGTTGAGGCGCAGACCGCCATCGCAATGGATTTCGTCACCGATTTCCACCGATGGAAACACGAGCGGGATCGCCGCAGACGCCAATACGTGATGCTGGCCGATCTTTGCTCTTCGAACGAGCGCATGTAAGCCCAAGCTCTTTGGGATTCCAACGCCAGGCGCGGCGTCGACGAAGATGACCGGCTGCCCCGTCCCCACGTGCGTTGTGCTGACGGTCAGCGCCTGGAGCGCACCGGTGCGGATGTTTCGCCGGAGTCTCCGCCAACGGATGTTCCGACCCACGATCGCCGAAAGGCTGCTGGGGTCGAACACGCCGCGGGACTCGCTGCCTCCGAGCAGGACTCGGTAGAGGCCGGCAGCCTGCCGTAACCCGAAGCCCAACACGTCGGGCAGCTCGAGCCCTGTCCAGAGCCCCACCATGTGCTTCATTGCGCTCGCGACGTCTTCGATGTGAGACGCCACGAAGGCACCGTTCACCGCCCCAACGCTGGTGCCGGAGATCAGATCGACTTTCGGTGGGTTTCCTCCTGCGTCGAGGAACTCACTGAAGATGTAGTCGAGAACGCCAACCTCGTATGCACCACGTGCGCCGCCTCCCGAAAGGATCAAACCTAGACCACTCAACGATCGCCCTCCCTGGCATCCGAATCGCGAGATGCCACGCCGGAGGCTACCAGCCGTACCGGACGATCGACCAAACTTTGGTCCGTCAGCAGCTGGCGGATCTCGGGGGGGAGCCAGATGTCGTCATGTGGAAGCCGACGAAGCGCATCGAAGAGCACCTCGGCGCGGCGCCAAGGAGGCGCAGAGGGTGAGAGATAGAGCACCTGGTCGCCCTCGACGGTGCAAAGGCCTCCGTCGATGTGAGCTTCTCGTGGAAGCTCCTCCTCGAGAAAGCGAATGCCAAGCCGCCCGAGAGCACGCTCTAATGCTTCGATCTGGCGACGCAGGTCCATTGTCAGAGGGTGTACTCTGGGCCAGACCGCCGCAATCTGGTTGAGTCGGGGCCCGACCTGATAAGATGTGATCGCCTTGATTCGCCTGGCAAAACCGTGGATTGGTGAGGATGAGCAGCGAGCCGTTGCCGCCGTTCTCGAATCGGGGCAGTTGGTTCAGGGGCCCCTGGTGGAGCGCTTCGAACACGCTGTCGCCGCGTTGGTTGGGAGAAGCCACGCGGTTGCGGTATCGAGCGGCACGGCGGCCCTTCAACTCGCGCTGAAAGTGCTCGGGGTGGGCCACGGCGACGAGGTGATTTGCCCCGCGCTGACTTGGCCGAGCCCCGCCCACGCATCGAGACTGGCGGGGGCGCGCGTTCGATTCATCGATGTCGACCCGAACGAATGGAATAGCACGGGCGAGGCATTTTCTGCCGCGCGGAACACCGACACGAAGGCGGCAATCGTCATCGATCAGTTTGGCAATCCAGCAAGAGCGCGCGAAATCCGCGAGGCTCTCGGAGCACTGCCGATCATCGAAGACGCCGCATGTGCGATCGGCAGCCGCTTTTCCGAAGGCCCATGCGGGAGCCTGGGTGTGATTTCGTGCTTCAGCTTTCATCCGCGAAAGATCCTGACGACCGGCGAAGGTGGGGTGTGTCTCACCGATGATGAGGCGATTGCTTCACGACTTCGGGTTCTTCGAAACCACGGGCAACTCGCGAACGAGATCGTCGTGCCCGCAGGAAACTTTCGAATGACCGAGATCGCCGCAGCACTCGGGCTCACGCAACTACAAAGACTCGACGAAATCGTCGCACGGCGTCGTGAGATCGCGGCGCTCTATCGCGATGCCCTCGGCGACGTAGTCGATCTGCAAACCACACCCGAGGGCGCCGAATCCAACTATCAAACCCTGGGCATCGTCCTTCCCCAGGGGCAGACCCGCGACGCCTTTCGAGATGAGCTCCGGGCGCGCGGGGTCGAGGCGGGCCTGCTTTCGTACGCCGTTCACCAGCTCGGGAGCTTCACGGGACACGATGAGTCCCTACCGATTGCCGAGTACATCGCTGCTCGCGGGGTCGCGCTTCCGCTTTATCCACAGATGCGCAATGCGGAGGTCCAAGAAGTGATCGCACGCGTTCGAGAGGTGCTCGGTGGGTGAAACCGAGACCGTTCTGGAAGTCAAAGACCTCCGGAAGGTGTTCCACATCGGGTTCTTTCGAAAGCGTGTGGAAGCGGTCAATGGCGCGAGCTTCACCGTGAATCGAGGAGAGATTTTCGGGCTTCTCGGTCCGAACGGCGCAGGGAAGACCACCACGATCAAGGCGATCTTGCGGTTGATCTTTCCAACTGCCGGTGAGATCCGAATCTTCGGGCGGGCTGCTGCCGATCATGAAGTGATGAAGCGCATCGGATACATGCCCGAGAACCCGTACGTCTATCAATATCTCAAACCGATCGAGTTCCTCGACCTATGCGGGCGCCTCATCGGGCTCCAGAAGAAGGACCGCAGCCACCGGGCCGAGGAAATGATCGACAAGGTGGGCCTTCGGGACGCGGTCGACCGCCCAATCGGAAAGTTTTCGAAGGGCATGATGCAACGGATCGGTCTAGCGCAAGCGCTGTTGCACGATCCGGAGCTCCTGGTCCTCGATGAGCCGATGAGTGGGCTCGATCCGATCGGCCGCAAGGAAGTGCGGGACTTGCTCCTCGAGCAGCGTCGCCGAGGAAAGACTCTCCTGTTCACCAGCCACATCCTGAGCGACGTCGAGATGCTCTGCGACCGCGTGGTGATCATGCGCAAGGGTCGCATCACCTCCGAGGGTCAGGTGCACGACTTGCTTGCATCGACCACACGCCGGGTCGAGATCCAATTGAGCGGAGCCTCGCGTGCACTGAAAGACTCATTGCGCTCGAAGGGAACTGTCGTCGAGGATGCCGAAGGGCGGATCACGCTTCAGGCCGACGGGAACGAGGCGGTGGCAGAGATCCTCCGTATCTCGAACGTCGCCGGGGCTCGATTGGAAGCCATGATTCCAGAACGGCAAACCCTCGAAAGCCTGTTCCTCGAGGCCGCTGCGGTTGAAGAGCCGGTGGCAAGCCTGCGCGAGCGGCCTTAGATTCACACCATGTCGGTGAAGAGAGTGTCTCCCGAAGAGGCAAAGGTACTGATGGAAAACGAAGGCTACGTGTATCTCGACGTACGCTCAACTCCCGAGTTCGAGGCGGGTCATCCCGCCGGCGCCTACAACATCCCGATCGCGCACATGACGCCTGGTGGAATGCGACCGAACCCGGGATTCCTCGCCGAGGTCGCAGCGGTGTTTCCAAAGGATGCAAAGCTGGTGGTGGGCTGCAAAATGGGCGCCCGGTCGCTACGAGCGGCGCAGGCATTAATCCAAACCGGCTACGAGAACGTCGTCGACCAGCGGGCGGGTTTCGACGGCGCGCGGGATCCTTTCGGGCAGCTCCAAGAGCCTGGATGGCAGCGTCTCCAATTTGCCGTGGCGCTCGAAGCGGAGCCTGGCCGAAGCTACGATGAGCTCACCGGTTCCAGCAAAGGCGGCTGAGCGCGACCGCTAGCCGCTAGCCTTTGAGCGCCGAAACGAGAATGCTTGGGATGCGGGTGATTGAGGGGTCCGCGTAGAAATACGTGAGCTTGGGCCCGAGCTCGGCCGACGTCTTGTGGTTCACGAACCAGGCGGGCTTCGGGAACACACGGAAAGGCCCCCGGACGACCGACTTCTGAGGCTTGTCAAACATGAAGGTGTTGTGCACGACCCCGCGACCGGAGCGAATGTCTTCGACCGGGTGACCAGGGAAGGCGCCCCACGTGGGGGTGACCAGGCCGTACGCCAAGGCCGACCAGTGGTTCACCGCCACGCTCCCAAAACGCATGTTCGCAACCGCGCGTTCGACGGCATCGGCGACCACCGGGTCTTTGAGCGATTTCGGGTGCACGATGATCGAAGCGCTCAACGTGCCCCAGCAGTCGTCGTTGGCAAACTCGACCGCTTTGTCGATGTAGTTGGCGACCGAGTCAGCTGAGAGCGCCACCTCGCCGGTGAGCCCACACCACGCTTCGGTCGTGAAGCAGACTTCGTCGGTCTTGGCGGGGTCCAAGTGATGGATCAGCGTCCACGGAACTTTGCCTGCTCCCTTCTCGCCAAATTGGTCGGCTTCCGGATGCTGCTTGAGGAATGACTGCTGGCGGTCCGTCGCTCCGGGGTAGTAGGGCTTTCGGTTTGGCTGCTGCTGAAACGCGTTTCTCAAGGCATCGAGGAAGGCTTCTCTTTGGCTCCACTGCTCGTGCTGAATGATCACCCGCGTCGCGTTGCAATTGAAGCCGGCATTGTTGATCAGAGAAGAGGCCACATTCGACGCCTGAAAGCTCAAGTCTCCCTTCGACCAAGGGCCAGGGACGATGATGATCGGGCTCACGTTGCCGAGCTCGCTCGTGATCGGCTTGGTGTTGCGGGGGTCGCGGTTTGCCTTTCGCCGCGCGCCTTCCTCGCCAACGCCGAACACGATCGCGTCGTGTGTCTTGTCCGAGCCGGTGATGTGGATGGTCTCCACCAGGGAATGCTGGCAGAGGTAGTCCCCTTCGGCTGCGCCTCCGTACACCACGCGAAAGTATCCGCGCTCGCGGAGCGGTGCGAAGGCCTCGTCGATGATGGGGCCGAGGTACTCGTTGACGGGATTCATCTTCAAAATGACGACCTCTCCCTCGACGAACAGCTTGTAGAGCGCGTCCATTGGGCCGATCGATGACGTGTTGCCCGCTCCAAGCACGAGCGCGACGCGGCCCTTGTGCGACGGCGCTCGATAAAAAGAGGCCTGGTGATTCGGCAGATCAGCCAGCCTGACCTCCGGGTCCATCCAGACCTCGGCCGTGAAGCCTTGGAAGAGAAGCGCGTCCCACATGTCGGTTGGAAACACAGGTGCAACGACCTGCCCGTTGGATCGCGCATGGGCCTTCTTCGGGAGCTGGGGTGCACCGTGTTTGGACACGTCGCGAAGCGAGTTGATCAGGAGTGATATGTTTCGCACGACCAGCGAAACGCCAGCCAGCCACTCTTCACCTTCCTGCGCACTGCCCTCGGTGAGTCCTTTGGCTTCGACCGAGGCGTCTGTCCATCGCTCGGCAACCCTCACTACGCCGTCGCGGAGCTCTTCGAGGAGGTCGATGCGCTCGCCGAGGTCGAGGGCGGCCCACTCCTTCTTGTGGTCCTGCAGGATCGCGAGGGCCTCATCGAGCTTCGACTTCGAAGTCGGTTCGATCCGGTGCTCAGCCTCGGGAATCGCAGCGGAGCCGTATTTGGCGACGGCAACTTGGGTCACAGTGACCTCCTAGGGATGGGGGTGGGGGTCAGGATCGTGGGCTCTTTGCGATTGGAGATCAAGAGCTTCTCGACGTCGTCGATCGACTCGCAAACACGCGCCGGGGGAAGGCTCGTGAGAAAGACTTTGCCATAGCCCCGCCGCCTGATCCGCGAGTCGAGAATCGCGACGACGCCCCTATCGCGGGTCGTTCGGATGAGACGGCCGAAGCCCTGCTTGAGGGACAACGCGGCCGCCGGGACGAGATATCGCATGAACGAGGACTCGCCGGCCTCGTCGATGCGCTCGCAGCGGGCGGCCACAATCGGGTCACTCGGCACCTCGAACGGGAGCTTGTCGATGATCACCAGACGAAGCGCCGAGCCTGGCACGTCGACGCCCTCCCAAAAGCTCGCGGTCGCGAACAGGACGGCGTTGCCCAAATCGCGAAACCGATCGAGCAAAGTCTGCTTGGGCGCGTCCCCTTGGACGAACCATTCGTGGTCGAGCTCGTCACCGACTCGTTTGGCGAAGAGGCGCATCATGCGAAGCGAGGTGCACAATACGAACGCCCCTCCGTCGGAGAGTCGGATGAGCTCGAGGATCTCCTTGGCTGCCGCGTCGACGTACTCGGAGGAGCGCGGGTCTGGAAGATGCGAAGGCGCGTAGAGAGCCGCCTGCTCTTCGTATCGAAACGGGGATTCAACGACCTCTTCGCTCACTTCGGCTTCGATGCCGAGCCGTTGCTTCAAGAACTTGAAGTCCCCGCCAGTGGTCAGGGTTGCGCTCGTGAACACCACGCAGCGCACGCGCATGTGGAGGCGCTCACGCAAGAGCGGAGCCACGTCGATCGGGCTCGAACCCACCGAGCGTGATCGTCCGCTGCCCAGCGTCCAGCTCACGTGGCCGGGCGCTTCGAGCGAGCCGAGCGTGTCTCGCATCCTATCGGCCCGTCGCGCGACCTGAAGGACGTTCTCCCTGGTCGGTCGGGCGTTTCGACAGATTGCCGAGAGCTCAGCGAGTGCATTATCGAGCGCAAACAGGTCCTTTTCGGGAATGTCAGCTGCGGGAAGGGGCTCTCGACCGCCGTTGGCATCGCCCGGCAGCGCGGTGAAGAAGTTCGATGTCTGCGCGAGGATCGCATCGAGAAGCCTCGACTCGTGACCGGGCTTGCCCTGGCCTAGGACGGCCCCGCGTGCATCGCGCACCAGTCGCTCCACCATCGCGGTCGACAGGCGAGAGCCGAAGAACGACGTGGCAGTGTCCTCGATCTGGTGAGCTTCGTCGAAGATCACTGCATCGTAGTCGGGCAGCACCGAAGCATGCCCCGTGTCACGCAAGGCGAGGTCAGCAAAGAAGAGATGGTGGTTGACGACGACGAGCTGAGCCTGTTCGGCGCGACGGCGTACCCCGGTGACGAAGCAGTCGTCGTAGTGGTCGCAGCGCGCACCGATGCGGGTGTCGGATCCGCTCACGACTTTGGCCCAGATCGGGTCTTCCTCGGCTACCGACGAGAGCGTAGCCCGATCGCCGGTTTCGGTGGCTTCGACCCAAGCGCGCAACGTCGGCAGCGACGGAGCGAACCGAGGATTAGCGGCATCGGCGCTGTGCAAAAGCTCGTTGTAGCGACGAAGGCAGACGTAGTTCGCGAGACCTTTCACACAGGCGGCGTCGATGCCGATATCGAGATGGCGCCTGAGGGCTGGAAGGTCCTTTTCCATGATCTGGTCCTGAAGTGCGCGTGTTCCCGTCGACACCAGCACCCTTCGCTCGCTTAGTGCCGCCGGGATCAAGTACGCCCAGGTCTTGCCGGTCCCGGTTCCGGCTTCGATGAGAAGGACGCCATCGTGTGAGAGCACGTCTTGCACCGCTCGCGCCATTCGAATCTGCCCAGGGCGGTGCTCATAGCCAGCAACGCCGATCGCCAACGGGCCGGTGGGTCCAAGCAGATGGCCGGCGTCCATGGGCGTCCTCTAGCACGCAACCCTGCTTCCGACTGCGCGGCGCGCTATAGAACGCCCGATCGTGATCCCCATTCGTGACAATAACCGCACCCGGAGGACTCCTGTCGTCACCTGGGGCCTGATCGTCGTCAATGTGCTCGTCTTCGGCGGGAGCCTGATTTTCGGCCCGTCCGAAGCCGAGACCCTGGTGATGCGCTTCGGTGTGATCCCCGATGTAGTGGTGCACGGAGACTGGGGGCTTCCGAGGAGCGAAGGCGGGGCGCTCGGAAGCCTTGTGACGCCCTTCACGAGCATGTTCTTGCACGGCGGGCTGCTCCACCTCGGCTCCAACATGCTCTTCCTTCACGTCTTCGGTGACAACGTGGAAGACGTTCTCGGGCGAGGACGGTTCTTGGTCTTTTACGCACTGTGCGGCCTTGGCGCGGCGGCGGGGCAAGTGATGGTGGACACCAACAGCATGGTGCCGATGATCGGCGCCTCGGGAGCGATTTCGGGCGTTCTTGCAGGCTACGTAATGCTGTTTCCACATGCGCGGATCGTCACTCTCGTGCCGATCTTCATCTTCATTCACTTCATGGAGATTCCCGCGGGGATCTTCATCGTCCTGTGGTTCGTCCTTCAGCTCGTACTCGGCTACCTGTCGCTCGGGATCCTCGCCGAAGGCGGCAGCGGCGGTGTGGCCTGGTTCGCCCACATCGGAGGCTTCCTGGCCGGGCTGGTTTGCATCCGCTTGTTCTACCGAAAGCCTAAGGCGAGTCGGCGGCGGTTGTTTCGGTAGTGTCAGGCGTCTTTGCCGCCTCGGTTTCAACCGAATCGGGAGCAGGCTCAGCCTCGACAGGTTCGGGATCCCCGGTCACCGGCTCTTCAACCTGCGCCTCTTCGGCGGCCGGTTCCTCAGCCGCCGGTGCCGCCACCTGTGGCTGAAGCTCGACGGTGATCGACGTCACCATGCGATTGGATGCCTCGTGGAAGTCCCAACGATTCAAGCTCTTTGAGGCGGGTTGAAAGCCGTCCTTTGACACCGTGATCGTGCGCGCGCTCAGCATCGACCTGAATCGCATCTCGCCGGGAGTGGTGATCTCGCCGCCTCCGACGGCGGTCGCCCGCGCTCCGGGCGGATCGCTAACGACTGTGACGTAGTAGGGCAGCGTTGGGAGAGCGAGGCTCACTGTGGAGCCTCCCGCCTCCACCGTCACCTGCTGGGTCTTTGGCAAGTACCCACGTGCGCTTGCCGAAAGCGAAACCTCAGTGCCTGGCGCGAGCTGGAGTGTGATCGGCGTGCGCCCAGCCGACTTGCCGTCGACGCTGACGAACGCACCGATCGGTCGTGACCGCACGACGAGCTTGGCAAGACTCGCTTCGGCTGGTCCGGCGGGCTCGGCTTCTGCTTCCTCGACAGCCGCTTTCGGTTGCTCGGCTACCTCCGGATCGCCTGGCTCGACTGCTTCCTGTTTCTGCGCAAGAGCCTGTGGGATCACCGGTGCTCCCTCGAAGACTTCGATCTCGTCGCCGATCAGTGGTGCCGCGAGCTCTTCGAGTTGCTCGATGATCCCGAGCTTCCAGCCGGCTACCCCTGAGCCCGCCACGACGAGGAGGGTGACCACGAGGAAGAGCCAACTAGAGCCACGCATTCCGCCTCTTGCAGGATGCCGCGCTGCGGCGATCGAGCCTCCCGGGACAGGTTCGGTGGGAAGCCTGAAGGCCTCGACGGGGATGCCGATCCCCTTGGGCACGCCGGCCGGCGGCGGGACGGTTTGCACCTCTGGGTCGAGCAAGCTCGGATCGAGGAACTCACCAGGCGCGGGCTCGAGGCTCCCGGACGGACCGAGTGACGCCGCCATGTCCGGGCCGAACAGGTCGGGAACTTCGCTTTGAAGGCGTGATACCGGTCCTTCGGAGGGAACCACGGGTGTCGGGCGCCGCTCGGGAACGAAGGGCACCGCCATCGCTCCTGCAACGACGGTCGCGTCGGCTTCAGGGTAATCGTGAATTCGCGTCGTTTCGTCGTCGAGAAAATCGTCTTCCGCGTCGAGCTCTTCGAACGGCTCGGCCATCGCCTGGCTGCCGCTGCTGTTGCCAAAGGCCGACATCGCGCGTCGTGAAGCTGCCTCCGAAGGTGCTTGCCGCTTTGCTGTCGGAGCCTCTTGGCTCTTACCGAGCGCCCCTCGGACTGCTGCACTCCGGTTGGCGCCGATGTCCTGGCTGAGTTGGCGCGCGCGTTGTGCACCTGCCTGAGCCTCGCGTGTCGCTGCCTCGCCAGCACCGCCCTCTTCGAGCGCAGAGGCGAGGAACTCACTCACGTGTCGAACTTTGGTGCGATCGTCTGGAACCGGGGTCGAAGCTGCCGACGGGACGGGCGTGTCGACCAGCTGCCCTCGTTCGCCCTGCTCGAATACACCAGGCGTCTGTCGGTTTTCCGCGATCCGCTGAACGAGGGCGCGCGATTGAGGGTCCATCTTGATGAACTTAATCCCCATGCCGCTTGGGTTCTGCTCGTCCGCCTCCGATGGATCGCGGCGCCAGACCACACGGCCGACCCCGTGGATCAACGTCGATTGGTCCTGGAGCAGGAATTCGAACTTGAGGAGCGTGCCAACAGCAAGGGGCTTCTTCGCTTTGATGAATACACCGCCACTTGAAATGTCATTGCTGTAGCGTTCGATGAAGTCCTCGAGCGTTGAGCTCTTGTAACGGATCTTCAGCGAAAGCAGCGTGCGCTTGTCGGTGCGTGCGTCTGCCATTCGTGTCGTCTGTTGCCCCCATCTCTAGACTACCCAGCGTTTGGTAAAGCAACAAACGATTGGAGGGAAAAACGTCGTTCACTCGGGAGTCAGCTCGACCGACAAGGAGGCATGGAATTTCCGGGCGGCGGCGGACGTAGTCACGAGTCGTACACCGCGGTCCAGCGGAATCCCCAGGTTTACACCATGAAAATGCGCAATCCACTGCGTGTTGGAGCAGTGACTGACGGTCGCGTACCGTGCGGAAAAGCCGGAACGAAAGACGTCTCGGAGCGAAGCTGCAAATGCGCTCGTACTGGAATCGATGGTGCGGTGAAGGGTCGAGAGTGGCGGTCGGAGGCCTCCCGGAATCTCGACGGTAAGCGCGCAAGCGTCGGCGAGTGAATCGGCCTCGACGTCGATTTCGAGCACCCCGGCGCTCTGTCGTGACGACGCCTGCGCGGCCCGATCCCAAGCGACGAGCTCGCCGCCGGTTTGGACAAGCAGTGGGCCATAGGTTGTTTGCAGCTCTGGGGCGACCGCCAGCAGTGGTGTCAGGGCGAAGCTCCGCTTTTCGAGCTCGGGGTGTGGGACGCGAAGCTCGCGGCTTTCGTGGGGACCCCGTTCATCCCACAAGAGATCTAAGTCCAAGCTCCGAGCGCCCCAGCGTTCGGTGCTCTTTCGGTCACGACCTAGACGCTGTTCCGTTCGAATGAGGACGCGCAGGAGCTCGATGGGGGTGAGCACGGTATCGAGACGAAACGCGGCGTTGAGGTAATGTGGCTGCGGTGGTCCAAGGGGCTCGGTCTCGTAGAGCGGAGAGACAGCCAAGACTTGGATCCCATGGCGTGCATCGAGTAAGGCGCCCGCGGCTCGGATCGACGCCTCGCGCGATCCGAGATTCGAACCTACACCCACGATGGCAATGCTCAAATCTCACCCCTCGAAAAAGGGGACTGTCCCCTTTTTCGGCTTTTGTGCAATTGGGGGGGTGCGTGGTTGTGGGGGTGTGGGAACGCGGTTAGGTTGCGCCCATGTCGGAGATGCCGCTTTTCGAGCGGCTCGAAGAGCGGGAGCCGGATGACGGTGAGCGCGTTTTTCGGGTGAGCGAGATCAACCGAGCGGTCCGCCTCACGCTCGAAGACAGCTGGCCGAGCGTGTTGATCGAAGGCGAGCTTTCCGACGTACGGCGAGCCAAGGGGCACGTCTACTTCACGCTCAACGACGAGGAGGAGCCGGCGCAACTTCGCGGCGTGATGTTCCAGTCGGACGTCCGTCGCACCAAAACACCCCTGGAAGACGGGGCTCGCGTTCGGTTCCGAGGAAAGCTGTCGCTGTATTTGGCCCGGGGTCAGTTTCAGCTGATCGCGCGGTCGGCAAAGCCTGCAGGGGAAGGGGACCTCGCGGCTCAGTTCCGACGGCTCCGAGACAAGCTCGAGGCCGAAGGGCTGCTCGATCCTGCGCGCAAGCGCTCTCTGCCGCAGTTGCCACGGGTTGTTGGAGTCGTCACGAGTCGCACGGGCGCGGCGCTTCGGGACATCATCCGGGTCGCGGGAGAACGTTGTCCGGTTCGGCTCGTCGTCGCCGACTGCCGCGTGCAGGGTGATGACGCCCCGCGAACGATCATATCCGCGCTCGAGCTGGTGCAGCGGGTCGAAGAGCTCGATGTCGTCATCGTGTCACGGGGCGGTGGATCTGCTGAGGACCTTTGGGCGTTCAACGACGAGGGGGTGGCGCGGGCGATCGCCGATTGCCGCGTGCCGGTGGTGAGCGGAGTCGGTCATGAGGTCGACATCACGATCGCCGACCTCGTCGCGGACGTTCGGGCAGCGACTCCGTCGAACGCCGCAGAGATCGTCGTCCCGGAACGCGGGGCTCTAGTTCGCGACTTACGCTCGCTCGAGCGCAGGTTGAGTCAGGCGCTCGATAACCTCGTAGGAGGTCTCCGCCTTCGCCTCGAACGACTACTTCGACCGCTCTACGATGCGCGTCGTGCGGTCTCGCCGATCCGAACGCGGCTTCTTGCGCTTCAAGAGCAACTCGGATCCGCGGAACGCGCCAACATCCGGCGGCGACAAGACGATCTCGCCGAGCTTCGCCTCCGACTCGGACGCCACGATCCACGTTCGACCCTTCGACAGGATCGACACGCGCTCGGCGCTGTTGCTGCGCGGCTCCGAGACGCGGGCCGGTTACCGATCCAGCGGCGGCGCGAACACCTCGTCGCTTTGACCGTCGCTCTGAAGGGACGTGGAAGGCCGCTCGTGCGGGAGGCACGGGCCAGCCATGCCGAGGCCCGCGCAAGGCTCGACGCCCTCTCCCCGCTGCGGGTTCTCGAACGAGGCTACGCGATCGCCCTCCACGAAAAGACCGGCCGGGCGATCCGGAGTGCCGACGAGGTGAAACCTGGGGATCGCGTGCAGGTCCGGGTGTCTGACGGCGAGTTCGGTGCCGAGGTGAAAGGGAAGACGTGACCGATCCGATCCGTCTCGGGATATTCGGCTTTCCCGTAGCACATTCGAAGTCGCCGCAAATGCACCGGGCGGCGGCACGCGCCCTCGGCATTGCACTCGAATACGACCGCTTCGAGGTGGCGCCGGCCAACCTTGCTTTGGAGGTCAAAGCAAAGCACGACGCGCGAATCGACGGGTACAACCTGACGGTGCCCCACAAGGAGGCGGTGATCGCGTTGCTCGACGATATCGCACCTCCGGCACGGGCGATCGGCGCGGTGAACACGGTGGTCCGAACCGACGACCGGTACGTCGGTCACAACACCGATGCGCCGGGGCTCGCGCGATCGCTCGAGGAGGCCGGGGTTCGGATCGACGACGCCAGGGTCGTCATCGTCGGCGCAGGGGGCGCGGCGCGAGCAGCGGTCGTAGGGCTCGCCGATGCGGGCGCAGCCGAGATCGCAGTGTTGGCGCGAAGGCCGGAACAAGGAGAGGCGCTGGTCGAATCGTTAGCGCATTTCGTCGACTGCATCCTCGAAGCGGCACCGCTCAGCGAAGCGGACTGGCATTTCGATTCGGGTACGCTGGTGGTTCAGGCGACGAGCGCGACCCTCGGATCGAACCCTCGCGCCGAGGAGTTTGCGGCAATGCTGCCGATCGACGCATTGCCGCCGGACGCCGCCGTGGTGGACATGGTGTACGAGCCGCTCGAGACCGCGGTTCTAACGCGCGCGAAAAAGCGCGGTCTCAAGGTGGTCGATGGCTTAGGCATGCTCCTTCACCAAGGTGCGATCGCCTTCGAGATGTGGACGGGGCTAACCGCGCCCCTCGACGTGATGCGCGAGGCGCTCCGCGACTGAGCGTGCTTCACATCGACGGGTCATCGAGGATCACTCGCTTTCAAGCTCCGCAACACCGAACACCTCGGCTGCGTGAACGAACACCAACTCTTCCGCTTCCATGATCGGTTCGGGTGACGCATCGATCCCAAGCGTGCAATCTTCGATCGCGAAAAACTGCTCTGACTGCATCAGCTCATCGGACACGCGTACGCCTTTGGGAAGCGGGAGGGTGCCCATCACCAGGCCTCCATCGAAGAGACAGGCAACTTCATGCCGCACTTGGTCACGGGACTCTTGAATCCCGAGCAGGGCGTCTTCGCCAGGAACCACCACCAACACGGCTTTGCGCTGAAGCGCCAAAAACGGAATCGTCCGCGGCTGCTCGGGCAGGCTCACATTGGTCATTCGAAAAAACGCCTCGTCTCCATTCAAGAACGGCAAGAGGCCCGTCCCAGCCGGCACATGCAACGTCCCAATCACCCATCCGGTGGGCGTGAATAATCTCACTGTGCTTTGCGAAGGAGACACTCTCCGCGCTCTAGATACCCGATACCAGACGACTCCTGCGAGAAAGATCGGAGCTCCGCCTGATTTCAGTGGTTTGTGCGGCTAGGGAGTGTCCCCTCGACGTGCTTGGCAATGGTGCGTCGGTCGACCCCGAGGGCGCGCCCGGCGCTCGTGTAGCTCCCCGTCCGCGCGTAGGCCCAGGCGCTGTATGCTGCGGTAACCTCGTCGAGCGCTGCGTCGGTGTTGCGCATCCGTTCGAAGAGCCCTTCGAGACCATCCGATGGGCCCGAGAGCGCGGGCGGGCCGTAGTGGCCGTGGATGAGCACGTTACGAACACATTGCTCGAGCTCCCGCATGTTTCCTGGCCAGACGTACTCGAACCCGACGCTTTGTTCGATGCTCTGCATCACCTCGTCGACGCTCCCGGGGTCCAATGCGCCGAGGTTCCGCTGGATGAGCACCGTCACCAGCCGCTCGAGCTCGCCACCGATGTCGCCCGAGAGCTGCTCGCGAAGGGAGGGCGTCCGAATGATGTCTGCGCAAAGCCGATAATAGAGGTCCTGACGAAATCGTTGGGCCGTCATCTCCTCGGATAGGTCGCGGTTGGTCGCAGCGACGATCTTCCCGCCAAACGACCGCGGCTCGGTGTCTCCCAAGCGATGAAAGACGCGCGATTGAAGCACGCGAAGAAGCTTCACCTGCACCTCGCCGTCGAGCTCCCCAACCTCATCGAGAAACACCGTGTCCGACTCCGCCTTGTCCTCGAAGTGACCTTTTCGGTCGGCGCTGGCACCGGTAAATGCACCCCTCTTGTGTCCGAAAATCTCGGATTCGATTAGATTTTTCGACATCGCGGCCAGGTTCAGCGGATAGAACGTCCAACGGAAATCTCGGATGAAGCGCTGTCGCGCCTGGTCGAACGGAATGAAGCTCGATAGGCCGAGCGCGCTCGCGACGAGCTCCTTGCCAGTGCCTGATGGACCGAGGATCAACGTGCTGACTTCATGCATGCGGCCTTGGAGATGACCGAGGTAGCGCCACATGTCATGGGTGAACAACGACTCCCACACGCTCGCACGGAGCCTCGCCGCGGCCGTAGAGGTACCGAGGATTTGGTGAAAGACGAAGTGGAAAGCTCGCCGTGTTTGAAAGAAGAGAGCAAATAGGTCTGCGGGCGAGCTCGCCCAACGCGGTGGCCCGACTCGCTCGAATAGCGCGTGGAAGTCGGCTCGAAAGTCTTCGTAAAACGCCACGGCTGTCGGCGTAGGCTCCGTCGTGATCCAATCGAAGAGGGGCGTTTCGTAGCGATAGTAGAGAACGTAGAGCGCAATCCCCCGGATCAACTCGAGCTCGCGGTCGGTCGGTTTTGCTCCAGCCGCGAGTCGCGATTGTGCGCGGGCCATTTGACGCTCGGCCTCCTCTCGGATGACCGGCAGCACGGGGTCTTCGAGCGGCCAATCGATCGGTCGGTTCCAAAGGACCGATCGTGCCGCTTCCTCACCAACGATGATCGCCTCGAGCTCAGGGCGCTCGGGACCGAAGGGATTGCTGAATCCGAGCTTGCCGATGGCCTCGAGCCGCGCAGCGGTCTGTGGGTCAAACATGTACATAGATTGTACACCATGTGTACATTTTATGCTCTAAGCTGGTTTCGGGAACGCTTTTTAGCGCGTAATTTCGGTTAGTTCCAGCTTGGCACGAGCCGTGCTCTAGCAGCACCCAGGAGGTTGCGATGAATCGAGTGAAGCGTTGGACGATGAGCGTGACGAGTTGGGTGGACGGCGTGCTTGCCCAGGTCGAAAACCACGAGGCCGCGGTCAACTCGGCGATCGGCCGAGTCCGACAGTCGACAGCCCGGGCGAGGGTCCAGCTCCGGCGTGTCGAGCGGGATGAGCAGGCGCTTCGAGAGTCGCTCGCCAAAGAAGAGGAAGCTGCGATCGCGTGGAGACGGCGTGCCAAGTCCGCCCACGACGACGAAAAGGCCTTCGAGTGTCTTCGCCGACACAAAGCGGCCGAGCGCCGCGTTGTCACCTTGCGACAGCGGCTGGCCGAACAGGAGCGAGCCCACAAGGAGCTGCGTGAGGGCATCAAGCTCCTGCACGGCAGGCTTTCCGAGCTCACCGAACGCAAGAACGTCATGCGCACGCGACAATCTCACGCAGAGGCAGCACACGGCATGACGAGCGCCGCAGGTCCCATCGGGGATCTCGATGAAGTGTTCGACCGGTGGGAGTCTCGCGTGGGTGAGATCGAGATCGCAGCGGACTACGGCGATCCGATCGACGCGTTTGAAGCCGACATCGACCATGAAGAAGAGAGCCGCGCTCTACGGATCGAGCTCGATGAGCTCCGCGCGGAACAGGACTAGGAGGCCTCGTGGAAACCCGACTTCAACAACTATTTCAAGGACTGCGCTTGTGTGGCGCCGCGATGATCATCGCCGCGGCTGGCACTTTCTTGGTGCAGAGCTGGGATCAGGTGGGCGATGTCCCCCGATATCTCTGTTTGCTCGCGATGACCGGCGCCCTTCCGGGGCTGGCCTATCTATGCGGCATTCGGCTCCGTGAAAGCCGAAGCGCACGGGCGCTGTTGATCACGCTCCTCGCTTTGGTTCCCGTTCACGCGGGGGTGCTCGGGGGATTCGTGTTCTCGCAGTTTGGGGACGTGCCAAGAGCGACGGCGGGCGTTGCGCAATGGGTCGCACCAAACCCCGTCGCCGCGATCTTGCTGGTCTTTGGAGCGGCGATGGTGTTGGTCCCGTTCATCTGGAGCGCGTTTCGCGTGCTCGGCCGCGAGCACGCAAGAGCCCTCACCAGCACGAGCCTCTTTGCGCACGGCCTGTTGTTGATCCCCGATCGAAGCGCGCTGACCGCGACTCTCGTGATTGCGCCAATCCTCGGAGCAGCGACCTGGTGTGGATTGCGCGTGAAGCCAAAAACGACCGAGGCGAAGATCGCGGTCGCATCCTTGGTCGCCCCAGCGGTGCTGGTCGTCACGCGACAAGCGTTCTTCTACGACGTTTCTTGGGTGTTTTGGGGAACGGTGCTCGGGGCCTGTGCGGTGGGGCTCTTCGCGCTCGGCGAGCACACGGGCGATAAGACCCTGAGCCGGTTCAGCGTCGTGCCCACCCTCCTGTCGGTCGGCGCGCTCTGGACGGACCCCAAGCTGACAGTTTCGGTAGGAGAGTGGTTCCTCGCGTACGGGCTGCTGACCGCCATACCGCTCCTCGGCTTTGCTTGTAGGAGTCGCTCTTCGCGGAGCTTTTTCGTGGCGACGGCAGCGACGGTCAACGCGACCTTGGCCGGCCTGGTGGTGTTGTTCGAGCCGAGCCCCTGGGCTTCGTTCGAGGCGATCGCGCTCGGCCTCGGATTGGCGAGTTACGGCTTCCTGACGAGGCGACGGTTCGCGCTCTACTCGGGCATCGCGCTTGCCGCACCTGGGTTCATCACGGAGGTCGCCCATGCGATCGAGGTCTTTCGACCGAGTGGCTGGCTCGCGCTCGTGTTGTTTGGGCTAGGGCTCGTGGCATTGACCGCCTGGCTCGAGCACCGCTCCCGCCAGGTAGCCCCGCCCGAGGGCGGCTGAGCTCGATGCCAAACTGTCCGTCGCTAGATCGAACCCGATGTCACAATGGCACGCTTTGGTTGGAAATCGTACCAGGCATGTCCCGTAATGATTGATCAATTCCGGGTCCGAGAGCCTGGCACGACCTTCGCAGTACTAGGAGATGTCATGCGCCGAACGGGTATTCACATCCTTGTCATCCTCTCGCTCGTGGTCGTGGCCGCGGTGGTCACCGATGCCATCGTGGTCACCGACCGTGAGCGAATGGAGGAGTTCGTCGAGTCGGTGACCGGTCGCGTTTCCGACGCCCGGATCGACAATGCCCTCAGCTACGCCGACCCCTCGAAGGTCACGATGGAGCTCGTGCACAACGGCCGCCGCCATCGCTACGACGACGGAAACGCAAGAGCCCTCAGGCCCGACGCCCGAGAGGCACTCGCGACCCTTTCGGGCTCGAGGCTCTACCTGATTCAAGAGAGCATCTCGCTCGATGGCGAGCGCGCACGAATCGCGCTTCGACTTCGAACGAACGCAGGTCTCGCCAACACGGTGTTCGACCTCCGGCGCGAAAATGATCGGTGGCTATTGCGCCGCGTCACCGTCAACTAGGCATTGTGCGGATCTTTTCGCTTGTGGTCGGCTTTCCTCCTCGTTCGCTCCCTGCGAGGTACAGAAGTACCTCTCAGTCGCTCTCTGCGGGGGCGCTCGACCACAAACGAAAATCTCTCGCACACTGCGTTTTGGTCAAACACTAGAAGTGCAGAGCTTCGGCGGTGACGCCTTGAATGCGGAGGAGTTTGGTTCGTGCGCGTTCGCCGCGGATGATCTCGATGTTGGACTTTGGCACGCCGAGCGTCTTTGCGAGTAGCTTTCGCAGCGCGTCGTTGGCGGCGCCCTCGACAGGCGGCGCGGTGAGGGCAACCTTGAGCATGCCTTCGTGAACACCGATGATCGCGTTTCGACTCGCTCGTGGGGCTACGCGTACTTCGAATGTCACCGAATCCTCGTCCTCTTGAACGCTCAACTCGCTCATCGTCGCAAAAACCAATCCACTTGACGCCTCCGGCGAACCCGGCGAGATTCCGCCCGATGCATCCGATACTCTTCAGCATCCCAACGCCGTGGGGCGCGATCCCCATCTACTCCTACGGCGTCATGCTGGGAAGCAGCCTTCTCTTTGCTTGGTACTTCCTCATGTACATGGGGAAGCGGGTCGAAAACTTCAACCGCGAGCTCCTCGCAAGCTGCTTCACCTGGACCGCGGTCGGCGCCATCGCAGGCGCGCGATTGCTTTACGTCTTCACCAATCTCGATTCGTTCGACAGCGTTTTGGCCTGGTTCGACCTTCGGTCCGGAGGTTTGGTCGCCTATGGCGGCTTCCTCGGCGGCTTCTTCACGGCTTGGGGGTTTTGGCGGATGAAGAAGATCTCGCTTCTCCCGTTTGCTGACCTCGCCGTTCCCACACTCGGCTCGGGTCTCATGATGACGCGCATCGGCTGCTATCTCTACGGATGCGATTACGGCCGCCCTCTCGGCGCTGACGCACCAGGTTGGCTCGCACGCGCCGGCACCTTTCCAAAGTGGAATACCGACACGTTTCCGGTATTTGCATGCGATGGGACGATCTCGGGCGCCCCGGCATACCAGCACCACCTAGAGCTCTACCCAAACGAGATGATCGACCGCGTCGCCTCGCTCCCCGTCCACCCGACACAGATCTACGAATCGATCGCGGGGCTCTTGCTATTCGTATTTGCAGTGTGGCTGCTCCTTCACCGCAAGTTCCGCGGGCAAGTGTTTCTGTCCGTTGCGGGTCTCTATGCCCTTTGGCGATTTCTCATCGAATACCTTCGAGACGACCCGGAGCGGGGCTTTGCGTTCGGCTTCTCGACGTCACAGTTGATCTCGCTAGCAGTCATACCGTTGTGCGTGATCGCCTATGTGCATCTCAAGAAACGCGCGGCCGAGGTCGGAGAGGTCCAGCTTCCCGAATGGGCGCTCGACTCCGTTCCCGAAGGCGCGGCACCGATGGAAAGCGCGACGGACGACCGGCCGGCAAAGTACCGACCGAAGAAGATCAAGAAGAGAAAGTAGCGCCCTGCACCGACCAGGTGTTGGGCGGCCGCGTCGACCCCCTCACAGGCCTATCGGCCCGGCGTGACGGTTTGTCTGGCGCGATTGAACACTTCGAGCACCAATGGCGAGGTGCGCACGCTGTCGAGCTCGAGGTTCGGTTGGAGTGAAAGCGCGGTCCGGAACGAGGCTTCCGCCAGGTCGGCGCGCTCGAGCGCAACGTAGGCTACAGCGAGCTCCTTTTGGATAGTCACGATTTGCGAGGACGTCAGACGCTGCATCCCGAGCATCCGATTTGCTAGTGAAACGGCCTCTTCGAATTGTCCCGTCTGCGCGTGCGCGATCAGATCGGGGAGCAAAGTCTCGACCTCTTGTTGCACGGCACCAGATGCGCCGCCTCCCGACGCCTGCGCAAACGCCTCGCTCGCCTCGTTTCGACCGTCCCCCGTGAGCCGCAAGTCGAATAGCGGCACCAAGACGACCCGACCGCGTTCGATTCGCGCGCCGGGGTTGAATCGGCGCAGCCGCTTCAGCGCTTGGGTATCGTCTTCGATGTAGAGATTGGCGATCTTCGCAAGGGTCTCGCCCGGAGCGACGACGTGACGCAATGGATAGGGCACCAACAGCTCAGCGCCCTCATCGGGCTCGGCGCGGCGGCTCGCGTCGTTGGCGTCGATCAGGGTGCTTGCACGATCCTCGCTTCCGTAGAGCTTGGCGGCGATCGACTTCCAGGTGTCGTCCTGACGCACCTGATAGAACGCCACCGTCGGGATGAAAACCCAGCTCCCAGGAAGAAGCGCATCAGAACCGTTGCCCCGCAGCCGATTGGCTTCCCGAAGCACGCTCTCGCGCGTGGGGTCGCCATAGTAGCGCTCGGCGATCGATGCGAGGGTGTCGCCCTCCTGAACCGGATGGGTGTAAACGGCCTGTGCGCCCGCGACGGACACCATGGCGAGCCACCCGAAGACGCTCACCATCAAAGGCGTAGCTCTCATGGTGAGCTACCTCCCTCGGCCGTGGTGGTCTGCTCCGTCAGCGTGGCCCGGTCGTGCAGGGTGTTTCCGGTTTCGATGAAAACCTCGTGCTCGACCGGCACGAAGTACGGGTTGATGTACTTCACGTAGTGTCGACCGGGCTTGAGTGGAATCGCCCGAGCTGCCGGCGTCGTGAGGACGCGCTCTCCGTCGACGTGAACGTGCGCCCACGGATCTGCGCTCACCTTGAGGTAGCCCGCGTTGGCGGGATTGACGAAGCCTGGACCTCCGCCGACCGCAGGACCCGACCATCGACCGCTCGCCGCTTGAACGGTGAGACCGGAAGCGAGCAGCGCGAGCAGCAACCACGCCTGTTTCTTCGCGATTCCCAAGAGGAAGCCCCCGTTGCGCCGGCTGGCTCGAAGGACGCGAGGCGCCACCGCAGAAAGCACTTCGTCGGTCTGCTCGCCGGTCATGATCCCGATCTCGTGAAGGAACATGACGAGCCTCGCGCTATGGTTCATGGGGACGCGAGGCGCGAGAAACTCAGTGAGATCGTCTATCAGGGCTTGCGTCGTCGGATAGCGATTCGCAGGCATTTTCTGAAGGCAACGGGCCATGATTCGCTCGAGCTTGCGGGGCACCTCCACACCGAGCTTTTTGAACGGCTCGTAGCGATCGAGCCGAATCTTCTGCATGACGGTGCGCGATTCGTCTTCGACGAAGGGCTTGCGGCCGGTGAGCATCTGGTAGAGGACGATCCCCACCGAAAAGATGTCACTCCTGAAATCGAGCTTGTCCCCGAGAATCTGCTCTGGGCTCATGTAGCTAGGCGTGCCGAGGCCGGTGCCGGTCTCCGTGAGATCCCCGAAGCGCTCGTGACGCGCGATCCCGAAGTCCATGAGCTTTACGTCGCCCTGCATCGACACCATGATGTTTGCCGGCTTGATGTCACGATGAATGATCCCTCGGAAGTGCGCGTAATCGAGGCCGCGCGCGAGTTGCAGCGTGATGATCGCTGCGATGTCGGGCGGAAGCCGCGGTGAACGCTCGAGAAGGTCGTAGAGATCGATCCCGTCGACGTACTCCATGATGATGAACATAGAGCGGCCGTCTTTGAGGAAGTCGATGACATGCAGGATGTTCTCGTGTTGGAGCGAGGCCATGAAGTTGGCCTCCCGCTCGAACCGTTCGGCGAACTGGCTGTCGATTGCGATCGATGGTTTCAGCGCTTTGATCGCAACCCGGCGATTGAGCGGCTCCTGGATCGCCTCGTAGACGACCGCCATGCCTCCGCTCCCGATTTCGCCAAGAACGCGGCAGGTTCCGATGCGTTCTACCATCGCGATCCATCAGCCTAGGCAGGGGGTCCCGCAGTGTCAACGAGCGCCAAAAACTCGGCGAAAACCGACACTTAGGGCGGAGACGGGGGAATGACGCAAAGACCCCGTTCAACCCGGTCGAACCCGCCCCGACCGTCGCGGATCACGAAGTTAAAACGCACCACACTGCCGGTTTCGGGGGGGAAGCGTGGGGGCGCCCACTGGATCGCCGCGGAGCGCAAGGGGTCGGCAATGAAGGAAAAACTGGACTCGAAAGCACCACCGTCGGCGAGCCAGCTCACCTGCATCTCCTCGGTGACGAGCTGCTCGTCTTCGTCTTCGTACTGCTGGAAGTCATCGCTGTTGGTTTCGAGCTCGATGATCGATATGGAGCCGTCGGCACGCGGCAGGACCGAAGGATCGGCCACGAGATCGACGCATCCAGTGTCGGGCTGATCGCGTGGCACGAACTGATCGAAGGGCGGCGGCCAAGGGTCGCCATCGAAAGTCACATCCTCGATGGTGGGGTTGAGGTTTGGGCTCTCGGGCTGATCTTCGATCGGGATCTCCACCGAGATGAACCGGCCCCTGTCGTCGGGATCTTCACAGGGCTCGAGAACGTCGATCTCTCCGGTCACGAACCGAATGATCGCGTCGAGCTCGGCAGGGGCGCCGTCGGCACAGATGACACCCTGTAGGACGACCCTCGTCGCCTCGGCCGCGTCGAGGTCTTCGGCGCTCGGGATCTGAAAGCGCACGATTGGGAACGCCAACGGATTGTCGGGAGGCGTTGCCTCGCACCCGTCGCAGGGGATCTCGGTCTGACAGATCGGAATCGCCAGCACCGAAGGCGCGGGAATGCAGGCGACCAGCCGCCACTGGAGTTCGGGAGGGCTCAGTCGTGGAGGCTCCGGCGGCGTGGTGGGCGGGTAGCCGCGATCGATGACGAAGCTCGACACCTGCACCATGTCGCCGGGGTCCGGATTGGCCCTGCCTGGTTTGCCTTCGATCTCCACGAGCGCTCCGATCACGCGGAGATCGACGACGGCAGAAGCCGGGAGGAAGCTCTCCGCGCACGCACCGATGAGCAATAGCCCGAAGATCAAACGGGCCTTCACAGCGTCCCCCTCAACCCGAGGGACGGGATGATCGGAAGGCCGAGGAGGGGAGTGCTCTGGCTGAAGTCGTAGTTGTAGATGAGGCCCTCTTGGTTCTGCCGATTATAGGTGTTTCTGATGTCGAGAAAGAGAGCGAGCTTCCACTTGCTGAAGATCCACTCTTTTTGCACCCGGAGGTCGAGCTGGTTGAAGAGCGGGTTTCGGATGCTGTTGATCCGACCATCGATGGGGATGTAGATGTCGCTCAGCGCGTCGTAGACCGAGCCCACGATCGGCGTGTTCGGATTGCCGCTCACCAGTCGGAACAAAGCACCGATCTCCCAGTTGCGCCGAAACTTGTAGATGAAAGAGGCGCTCAAGATGTGCGTCTGATCGAAATCGAAGAGGCGCCAGGGCTCGTTCGGGCCGTCTTTGCGCTCGCTTCGGGAGACCGTGTACGAGAGGAAACCGAAGTACTGCCGGCCCTTGGGCGGTCGAACGCTGATCAAGAACTCCGCACCGTAGATCCGGCCTATGCCCCCCGTGACGAAGAACGGAGCTTCCCGGTTCTGTGTGGGCACCGGTCGGTCCCACAGATACTTGTAGAAGCCTTCGACATCGAAGGTTACGCCTGGGAATGCATCGTACTCCCAGCCCGCACCGACATGGACCGACTGAATCGGTTCGAGATCAGGGTTGCCGATCGTCGCGTCCGATTCCTGAAACTCCGGCGGCTGACTGTAGATGCCGACGCCGAGCTTGACCCGCATGTCTGGGCGAACGCTGAAGATCGTGGTCGCTCGAGGGTCGAACGAGAACGCGTCGATCTCGCTGAAGTAGTCGAGCCGAACGCCGAGCACGAGGCGGGTGAGCTTGCCCAGTTCGAGCCCGGACTCGAAATACAGGCCGGGTCGGAACACCACCGTATCCACCAGTGCGGTGACCTGATCTTCGGTCGCCAGCGAGCCCTGCTGACTTCCTGCTCCCTCCGCGGCATCGGGCGGAGGGCCGCGAAAGAAAAGGTCGACAGGGGTTAGCGACAGGTCGGCGCCGGCAATGAGCTGGACGCGCTCGTTGAGCTGATAGCGCCACTCGGCTCTCGAATACGTCTGAAGGAATCGGCCCTGAAGCTGGAAGGCGTCGCCGATCCCGAAGTCGATGTTGACGGGGCCGATCTCGAATGCGATCGACTGCTCGGTCTTGTCGCTGATGCGGCGAGCCCAGTCGATCTGATTGTTGTAGAAACGGGTCGCGAAGTTGCCGTCACCTCGGATCGTCGGGTCGTCGCCTTCGGTCTCCTCGAAGAGAAGCGCGAGCCGATCGTTCGAGCCATACGAAGAGAAGCGCAGGCGGTCGCGCTTGGTCGGCTGGTAGACGAGCTTTAGCTGATAGTCGTAGTACACCGGCGCTTGACGTACCCCGACGTCGGCATCGTCGGGAACGAAGAGCGGAAAAACGAGATCGATCAGGCTCCTTCGAAAACCACCGGAGATGCTCAGCTTCTCGTTGATGGGGCCTTCGGCGGTGATGAAGGTGTCGATGAACGAGAACTCCGCGACACCATGGAGCTTGTCGACGGCAGGGTCACGGGTGGTGACTTCGAGGATGCCGCCGGTCCGTCGTCCATATCGCGCCGAGAAGTTGCCTGGGTAGAAGTCGATCTGTTCGAGCAGATACGAGTTGTAAACGCTTATGATGCCGCCAAAGTGGTAGATCAGCGGCACAGGAATGCCATCGATGAAGGTTTCGCTGTCGTTGGGAGCCGAGCCGCGAATGATCAGGAGGCCGAGCCCAAACGGCGCACGGGCGACCCCTGGAAGGAGCTCGACCGCACGGAGGGCGTCGCCTCGGGTGCCGGGGATTCGGGTGAGCTCTTCTTTGTCGATGGTACGCCGCACGACCTCGCGTGGAGGAGCATCGACGACGGCGGTCTCACCAAAACCACTGTAAGCCTTCTTCTTCGCGCCACCGAGCCGGTAGATGACCTCGGTCACCTCCCCTGCTGCGATAGTTTCGTCGGCGGTCAAGTCACCAAACTCGCCGCCTAGGATGTTGATCGTGTACGTGCCTGGTAAAAGGTCGGTGACCACGAAGGCGCCATCGGAGCCGGCGACCAATTCTCGGACGAGCTCGCCTTCTTCGTTGACGACCTCGACACCGACGCGCCCGGCCGGGCTCTCGTCTTCGGCCAGACGCACCGTGCCCGAGAGCCAGCCCTGGTTGATCGGGACTGGGGGTACCTTCATTTCGAAAACGTAGCCATAGCGAATTCGTGACGCGATCGGCTCCCAATCCTGGCGTGCTGGCTCGAAGAGAAACTGCCGTGCCGCCGAAAGGGCCGCCGCGTCAAAGGCCTCGCCCCCGGACTTCGCGACCAACGCTTCCGTGACCGATCCGGCCTTATCGATGGTGAGAAGGAGCTCAACGACGATTTCTTCTCTCGGCTCGGCGCCCATCGGGGGATAGGCGGCTTCGACGAAGCGAATCAGCTTCGGCGGCGTTATCAGGAGCTTCTCGGCATTCGGCTCAGGCTCCCGGGCGCGCTGCGCCATCGCTCCGTTCGCGAGCGCGCTCAACAAGACCAGCACCCCCGCGAAGCGAAGCACGCTTGCAGCATACGGAAGACCAAGAACCCGCACAAATCGATCGAAAGTCATGATAGCGTGCCGGCGCTATGCAGATTTCCATCCTTCGAAGCGCTTTTCTCTTGACCTTCTTGATCGCGAGCCTCTCGGGCTGCGGGACCGATGACAACCCGGACGACAACGTCGCCCCGGCATTGACTTGCCCTGAAGCGATCCCACAGGCGACCCGGCTTTGCACGACCGAGGTCAGCACCGCGATTCGTTCGTGCTACACCGAGACCAACGCCCCCTGTGCAGCTGACGACGCGGCCATCGCAAGTGCGCTCAGCGCCCTCGAGCAAACGGTCCAAACGAGCTGCAACGACGAAGATGCCGGGGCGCTCACCGTCAACGCGCTCGTCGGCCGGCTGCAAACTTCATGCGAGTCCGAGAGCGTTTCGCTCGCGTCGCGAACGTTTGGTGGTCCACAAGGTGCGGTTTGGGCCGAGTCTTCCTCGGGCCGCTCGTGCCTCGAGCAAGCACACACGCGCGCCGCAGCCTTGGTCGAAGATTCCCTGCTCGGACGACAAGAGTGTCTCGCCGGGGAAACTTGTGATGCGGCGGCCCTCGGCGATGAAGAAGCCACGATGACGACCGCGGCGGTCGCCTTTGTCGAAGGCGCTTGCCGCAGCTTGAGGGATCTCATCGCGCTCGACCCGCCGAGCTACATCGCGCGCGCCATGCACCAAGTCGATTGCATCACCGCCACGACCTATGCCGACACTGCACCACTCGACATCTCTTGCGGGCCGACCAATGCGGATCCGAGCCTTCCCCGTGGGGAGTACGCTCAGGTCGTCCTCGACGAAGAAACCTATGGTACGCGATGCGGCGACGGCAGCCCTTTTGCGTTCCAGATCCGGCTCGCGCCCGAAGGCGAGCCTCTCGATAGAATCTTGATAGGGATGGAAGGAGGGGGAGTTTGTGTGTTCGAAAACGACTGCGCCAACCGCCCTGCCGACCTTTTCGAGGCGCTGAGCGACGAGGCCTACGACACCGGCATCATGTCGAACGACCCAGCGATCAGCCCCTTTGCCAACTGGACGAAGGTCTTTCTTCCCTACTGTAACCAGGACGTCTTCATCGGCGGGGGCGCGACGACCGAGTTCGATAGCATCACCGTGCATCGCTTCGGCGCGATCAATGTGCGGGCGGCGATCCGGTACGCCCGAGATGTCTTGTGGGCGCTCCTCGACGAAGCGGGCGGCGACGGTTACCGCCCCGACCAGATCACCGCGATGCTCGGAGGCTTCTCAGCAGGTGCCTTTGGTACAATCTACAACTACCACTGGGTGGTCGACGATCTACAGTGGCCACGCACGACCGGATTCCCCGATGCGGGCCTCGCGCTCGATAGCGGCGACCCACTCCTGAGCGTTCGAAGCCTCGGCAATCTCTTGATCGCCGGCGGCCCGCCACTCGGTTGGGCATCGCTCGAGTACTTGCCTCCTTATTGCTTCGCCGGTGATTGCGCGGTCGGTCCAGAGCTTCTCGCGGCGACCGCCCCTCGCCTCAAAGCCGTGCCCGAGCAGCAGCTCTTGATCCTCTCGAATCAAAACGACGGCGTTCAGGTCGGAACCACGTTTTTCGAGAGCACGCCGGCGTGGATCAACGCCATGCGGCAGTCGTACTGCGACACGCGGGACTTGAACGGGGTGAACTACTATCTGACGCCGTTGTCGGAGGACGTGCACGTGATTTCGATCCAAGAAGCGCTCTATTCCGGATCGGTCGCAGGCACCGTCATGAGCGACTGGCTGTCAGGCGCGATTTCGGATCCCGATCAAGTCGAAAGCAAGGTCGAGGAAGGCTCGCTAGTCACCGACATCGCAGGCGTCGAAGCATTCCCCTGCGAGCTCTGACCGCCCGGAGCGATCAACTCGAAGAGCGAACGGCTTTGAGCCACCCGCCGGTGAGCACATACATCGGAAACCGGTAGAACTGCTCCGACAGGATGCGCTTTGCGAAGTCCCCAGGGCCGTCGAATGGGAGCGAGGGATTCGGCTCGCGGTTGTGTCCGATGCGTTGGAGCACCAGCGAAACTCCGATCGCCCCAAGCCCGAACAAGGCGCCGAGCCAACGCCCCGCGATCACCCCGCTCACCGCGAGCCACGCGCCATAGATGAACGCGGGGACGGCGACGATGTGGATCAGCATATTGCCTCGGTCCTGGTGGAAACGGGCGTAGTCTTGGTCCATGGTGGGAGGATACACCGAGGTGGGATTTGCGTCTCGGACCGGTTGAATGACCCCGTGAAGGAAGCGCTTCACGCCCGAATCGCGTCGTAGCCTTTTCCACGCAAGAGGCGCTCGTCGGCGGTCACCAAGATCAGTTGATAGACGCTTGCCGTGGCGATGATGAACCGGTCAGCCGGGTCATCGTGCTCGAGCTCGACCTCGCGGGACTGCAACGCGACTTCGTGATTGAGCGTCGCCTCACTGATGCCGCTCGCTGCAAGCGCGTCTTGAATCCAATCGCGTGAGGCGGTGTCGACCTCGAGTCTGCCGCGTTCGACGAGAAGGCTCGTCTCCCAGACCGAAATTGGCGAAAGCCAAAGCCTCGCGTCGGGCGCCGTCAGCGAAGAGCGAGTCTTTTTGCGAAGGCGATCGGGCTCGAGGAGGCTCGATAACCAGACGTGGGTGTCGAGCAAGTAATCTTTGCTCAACGAAGCGCCTCCCAGTCATCCGCCGCGATCGGCTCGACCAAGTCGCCCGTGACGCGCCCCCGTCCCGCGAAAGACCCGAGCCAACCCGGTTCCGCCTTCACAGGTGAAGGAGGATGAACCTCCGCGATGCGCTCCCCACGACGGGTGATCGCCACCGGACGCCCGGTCTTGTGAACGCGCCGCAGAATCTCCAAGCACTTCGCTTTGAACTCGGAGATCACAATCGTCTCGGTCGGGTCGTCCATACGGGCAGTTTATCGTCTATATGACCATAGTCAAAGACTATAGTCATTTATTTTTTTTTCAGGCGCGCGGATGTGACGCCGGGTCGTCGCGGGTCTGTCACACGACTGTCACATCGAGGCCGCAGAGTCGGTTCGATTGGAGCAAAGCATTGAAAAAAGCGAGTCAGAAACACTGGGGCCTCATCGTCGCGATCGCGCTCGTGGCGACTTCATGTACCTCACGCCGAAGCGAACCGGGCGATGAGAGCTCGACTGGCGCCGCGCCGTCGAAGACGAGCTCGACCCTGACGATCAAGGGCTCGGACACGATGGTCATTCTCGCTCAGAACTGGGCACAAGCCTTCATGAAGGCGAACCCGGGGAGGGTCGTTCAAGTGTCGGGCGGTGGCTCGGGCACCGGTGTTGCCGCGTTGATCAACGGCACTGCGGATCTCGCGAACGCGAGCCGGCCCATGAAAGACAAGGAAAAGAAGCAGCTCCGAGAGCGTCGCGGTGCCGAGGCGAAGGAGTTTCGAGTCGCCCTCGATGCGCTCGCGGTCTACGTGTCGGCCGAGAACCCGATCGACTCGCTGACCATCCCGCAGCTCAAGAAGATTTTCCGAGGCCAAACCACGAACTGGAAAGACGTCGGAGGTGCGGACCGGGCCATCATCCTCTACAGCCGCGAAAACAACTCGGGGACCTACGCCTACTTCAAAGAACACGTTCTCAACAACGAAGATTTCGCGGCGACGGCACAGACCCTCCCAGGCACCGCGGCGGTGATCAATGCCGTGAGCAAGGACAAGGCTGGGATTGGATACGGCGGAATTGGCTATTCGGAGGGGGTCCGCACCGTCAAGGTTGCAACGGCAGATGGCAAACCAGTCGAGCCCAACATGGCAAACGCCACGAGCGGAAAGTATCCGCTCTCTCGTTTTCTGAACGTCTACAGCGTGGGCGAGCCTTCCGGAGTCGCCAAGGACTACTTGGATTTCATCCTGTCGAGTGATGGCCAGAAGGTTGTCGAGGGGGTCGGCTACTATCCGCTTCCGACGGAAGCAACCGCGGCGTCGAGTGACTGAACAGGTGCTCGAGGGACCTGACGGCGCACAAGCCGTCGAGGCTGAAAGGCGGGTTACGTTTGGTCCGCGTCGGTCTCGGTCCAAGCTCACGAGCTCGTTTCGCACGCCATTGTGGCATCGCCTTGCCGAGAAAACGATCGCGGTCCTCGCCCTCACAGCCATCGCCGCCATCGCGCTGATCTTCGTCTTCATTGCGCGAGAGGCGATCCCCATGTTCTGGGAATCGGATTTCGCACAGGAAGTCGAGCTTCCGGATCTGTTCTTCGCAAAGCAATGGCACGGTTACGACGAACCGGTGTACGTCTGGCAGCCCGTTGGCGAGCCGCCGAAGTACAACGTGATTCCCCTATTCGTCGGGTCTCTCAAGGTGACTCTGCTCGCCATGCTGCTGAGCGTTCCGCTCGGGATTGGCTGTGCGCTCTTCACCGCCATGTATGCGCCTAGGCGATTCCGTGAGATCGTAAAGCCGATCATCGAGCTTCTTGCGGGCATTCCTTCGGTGGTGCTCGGGTTTTTCGCGCTCATGGTCATTGCGTCGTGGGCGCAAGCGACGTTTGGCTTTCATTTTCGGTTGAACGCGGTGGTGGCCGCGATCGGGCTTGCGCTCACCATCGTGCCGGTGATCTTCACGATCTCAGAAGACGCGCTCCAAGCGGTCCCACGCACGCTCACCGAGGCGGCGCTGGCCTTAGGCGCCCGGAAGTACCAAGTGGCCCTTCGGGTCGTCCTTCCCGCGGCAATCCCTGGAATCGCCGCGGGTATCGTCCTCGGTTTTGGTCGCGCGATCGGTGAGACGATGATCGTGCTGATGGCTTCGGGAAACGCGGCGATCATGGAGCTCTTCGACTTCACGACCAGCGTCCGCACGATCACCGCCACCATCGCAGCCGAGCTCGGCGAAGTGGCCCAAGGCGACCCTCATTGGCGGGTTCTGTTTTTGCTTGGGGTGATGCTGTTCGTGGTGACTTTCGTGCTGAATCTGCTCGGTGATCTGATCATTCAGCGCCTTCATCAGAGGCTGACGGCATCATCATGAGGTACACGAAGAAAGACTGGCTGCTCGGCGGGCTGACGGGGCTTGCCCTGGTGGTGATCCTGCTCTTGCTCAGCGTGCTTTTGGGCCAGATCGCCTGGTACGGCGCTCCGGTGATCAGCGTCGAGTTCCTGACCGAAAGCCCAGGTGCCGACATGGTAAGCGGTGGAATCTGGCCCGCGATCTACGGAACGGTGTTCATGACGCTGCTGATGACTCTCGCCGGGGTGCCTATCGGCATCGCGACCGCGATCTTCCTGAGCGAATACGCTTCGCCTCGTTCGAGGCTCGCCAAGTTAGTGCGCATCGCCGTCAACAACCTCGCAGGCGTCCCCTCGATCGTGTTCGGCCTCTTCGGGCTCGGTTTTTTCATCATCTTTGTCGGCGGGGGGATCGACTCGCTCCTCTACGATGACACGACTCCGGTCTGGGGTAGGCCCTCGATCCTCTGGGCGTCTTTGACGCTCGCGGTTCTGACGTTGCCCGTGGTGATCGTCACCACCGAGGAGGCCCTTCGCACCGTGCCACGTGAGATTCGCGACGCCTCCTTGGCACTTGGCGCGACGCGCTTTCAAACGGTCTACAAAATCGTCCTCCCTAACGCGAAAGGTGGAATCCTCACTGGAGTGATCTTGGCGGTGAGTCGCGGGGCCGGCGAGGTTGCACCGATCATCTTTTGTGGTGCCGCCAATTTCCTCCCCTACCTGCCGACCGACCTGCGCGACATGTTCATGCATCTCGGCTACCACGTCTATGCGCTGGCTACGCAGTCGCCGAATGTCGACGCCGCACGACCGACGCTTTTTGGCACCGTGCTCGTCTTGCTCGTGCTGACGTTCTCACTCAATCTGCTGGCAGTGATTATTCGTGCTCGTTCGCGAGCCGCCCTCCGAACATGAACGTCCCGGACAAAAAGAATGGCAAAGGTTCTCTGGACGTGAAGATGGAGACGCGCGGCGTCAATGTCTTTTATGCGGACAACCATGCGATCAAGGACGTCGACCTCGACATCCTCGACCGTAGCGTCACCGCGTTGATCGGCCCCTCGGGGTGCGGCAAGAGCACGTACTTGAGGGCACTCAACCGAATGAATGACACGATCTACAGCGCCCGGGTCGAAGGGCGCATCCTCCTCGACGGCGAAGACATCTACGGCAGCGGGGTGGACCCGGTCGAGGTTAGGCGTAGGGTTGGCATGGTCTTCCAGAAGTCGAACCCTTTTCCGAAATCGGTCTTCGACAATGTCGCATTCGGACTGCAGATCGGCGGCGAGAAAGACAAGGACCTGATCGCCGAGCGCGTGGAGGAGTCGCTCAAGGGAGCCGCGCTCTGGGACGAGGTCAAAGACCGTTTGCAAGCTTCGGCGTTGGGCCTTTCCGGCGGACAGCAACAGCGATTGTGCATCGCGCGCTGCTTGGCGGTGTGGCCCGAGGTGATCTTGATGGACGAGCCCGCCTCTGCGCTCGACCCGATCGCCACGGCGAAAATTGAGGAGCTCATCCGCGAGCTACGCGAACAGTACACGATCGTCATCGTGACCCATTCGATGCAACAGGCTGCGCGAGTCAGTGACTATACGGCGTTTTTCTACATGGGAGAGCTCATCGAGTACGGGGCGACCGATGGGATGTTCACGCGGCCTGCAAGAAAGCGCACAGAAGAGTATATTTCCGGAAGGTTTGGATAGTGTCTCGCCCTAATCGACCCATGCGAACGCACACCCATCAGGAGTTCGAGGCAGAGCTCCGGAATCTGAAGGATCGCCTCTTGGCGATGGGCGGCAGGTGCGAGCAAATGATCGGCACCGCGGTGAGTGCGTTCGAAGACCGCGACGAGGCCCTCGCCAACGAAGTCCTGGAGGCGGACCGCGAGATGAATGAGGACGAGCGCGCAGTCGACGACCTGGCGGTTCGGATCCTCGCCTTACGCCAACCGGTCGGTCGAGATCTTCGATTTGCCGTCGCTGCGGTGAAGGCGTCGACTGACTTGGAGCGAATCGGCGACGAAGCCGTCAACATCGCAGAACGCGCCATCGAGATGACTCCAGCGGATCGACTGAGCCCCCCAGGCGCTAGGTTGCCGGAGATGGCTCAACGGGCAGGCGCAATGCTACGAGAAGCCTTGAACGCTCTCGTCGAAGAAGACCCGAAGAAGGCGCGGGACGTTTTCGACCAAGACGATGCGGTCGACGAAATATACAGCGAGGTCCTTACGATGTGCCTCGATTACATGAAGGATCCTTCGAACATTGGCGATGGGATACGAATTTGCAATTGCGCCAAGTACTTGGAGCGCATCGCGGATCACGCGACGAATATCGCCGAGATGGTGATCTTCCTCGTCGAAGGGCGCGACGTCCGGCACGGTCACGCTTGAGGCCGCGGTTTGCGGTCTAAGGGTACCCGACAGGCGGGAACACCTCGTTCGGCGGCGGGCAGCGATAGAGCATCGCGGTCACGATCATCGTCATCCCATCTTCGAGGTCGGGCTGCGCAGGCTCCAGCATGATGTGTGTCGCACCGCGCTCGGCCGCTTGATCGAAAGCGTCGGCTCGCGCGGTCCTGTCGTTGCCGCCGGCACCCTCGACGACGCCGATCTTCTCGCAGCGAGGCTCTTTCTGGACGACCTTGATGCTCGAGGTGCTTTCCGCGCTCATAGGGCTGCAAGCCGTTGAGAGCCAGCAGCAGCCGATGAGAAGGCCCAGAAGACGCAAGCTAAATCGATGCCTGAAGCTGCAGCCGGAATACGGTTTCGCCTTGACCGAACCGCTCTTGCTCGTTCCAGATCTGCGACACATCGGCTTGGATCTTGAAAGGGTGCCGAGCAAAGTAATAGCTCAGCGAAAACGTGCCGCCATAGCTGTCGTTTAGGCTGGTCGGCGCTCTCTTCGAGCTCCCGAAGATCATCGAGCCCCGTGCTGCGAACTCGAACCGGGTGCGAGGCAGCAGGTAGCCGGCTTGAAGCATCCAGCCGAGGCCGTTGCGGGCCGCGGTCGGTTCGATTGGATTTCCTTCGTCGTCCTCCGTGATGTCGCCAAACTGGCGCTTTCCGGTTCGGTAGGCGAATTCGCTGATTGCCGAAAAGCCGCGGGCCTTGAAGATCGCGTCGACGAACAAGAAGTGATAATCGGCGGTGCCGCCATCGGCGAAGGGCGCCCCAACCATTCCTCGCGCGCGATCGGCATTTTGGAAAAACGAGTACGTGCTGCCGATGGAAAGCCGCGGCTTGGTTCGAGCGAAATCCACTTCGCTGTAATCACGGAAAATGCCGAACGGAAGATACTCGAAGCGAACCAAGTACACCATCGCGAAGTCTTTGAACTGCGGGTTGTTGAGGCCGGTTCCCGACGTGATGCCCAAGACGTAGCGCATCTTGTCCTTTCCGAGGAAGTCCCGCGACCGGATATCGATGCCGATGTCACGATCGAGCGAGAACTCCGCGTTGACTCGAGACCGGTCGACCATCTGCAGGTTCCCAGAGGAAATGACCCGCTGCCGGTTCGACGAGATCTTGTACTGCCCAATTCGGACCTGGACGTCTCTTTTCTTCGTGAAATCGAGATAGTAGTCGAGCACCACGTTGTCCGCGCGAAGGGGGTCGATTTCGAGCTTGTATTGATTGTGCTTGCCAAACGCATGGCCCTGGAAGATGAATCGCGCGCGGCGGATTCGGAAATTGTTGGTGACCTCGTCTGGCTCGTCTGCATCTGCGGGCCCGACCTCGCCACTCAAAATCGTCCAAAGAAACTGGACCCGAACGCGGATTCGAAGCTGGAACTTGTCGTCCGCGCTGTTGATCTCGACGCCCTTGCCGGGCCTGAACTTGATGTCCCCACGATCGACCGGGTGGTCCGCCATCATCTCGTCGTCGCCCCCAGGGCGAAGCTGTTCGCCTGGGACTCTCGACTCGACCTTTGCCTCTTGATCCGTCTCTTGCGACGGGTCGGATTCAGATGCGGTAGGCTCGGGCGGTGGGACCTCGATAACTTCGGTTCCCTCTGAGGGCTCGCCCTCGGGGGTCTCTTGTTGCTCTTCGGGGACATCCTCCACCGGAGCGGTGGCCTCTTGTTGGGCGAAGGCTGGGGACGCCCATATGAGGAAGGTCAGCGCAACGAAGGCGAAACGATTGAGACGAACATGTGTCATTGGCCCTGGTGGTACGCGTCATATGTGTCAGCCATGTGACACCCGCGTGTCGCTCTTGGGGCTATCCGGCCGACGCAAGCGAAGGGAAAATCGGGTCCAGCCTTCTCGGCTATCAACCGTGATCCCGCCCCCCAACTTCGCGACCAAATGTTTCACGATCGAGAGTCCGAGCCCCGTCCCACCAAGCTCTCGCGAGCGGCCCGCGTCCACCCGATAGAATCGCTCGAAGATCCGGTGAAGATGCTTCGCGGGGATCCCGAGACCCGTATTGGCGACTTCGATGAGGGCACCGTTTGCTTCGTCGGCGATCGAGATCCGGATCTCCCCACCTGGTGGTGTGTACTTGATCGCGTTGTCGACGAGATTGACGAGAACCTGCTCGAGGGCCCGCTCCTCGGCAAGGACGCGGGGAGCTTTTTCGAGGCCGAAGCAAGCGATGCGCAGATCTTTGGCACGAGCTTGGGCTTCGAGTCCGCGAACCACTTCATCGAGAAGCGCCCCAGGCGCCACCGGGCCGAGCTCGAGTTTCAGCTCCTCCCCCTCGAGCCGGCTCAAGTCGGCCAAGTCGTCGACGAGAGCCTGTAGACGCTCGGTGTGTCGCAAGATGATATCGAGGAATTCGTGAGCGGACTCTGGGTCGTCGAGCGCGCTCTGTCGAAGCGTTTCGGCAAACCCTCGGATCGCGGTCAGGGGTGTTCGTAGCTCGTGACCGGCATTCGCCACAAAGTCACGGCGTACACGGTCCGCCTCTCGCTCTGCCGTCACGTCGCTGAGCACACAGACCACCCCGCGTCGATTCTCCAAGGGCGCCACCGAAGCGCGAAGCGAGCGCCTCCCTCCGTCGACATCGTCTAGGCTCATTTCGAGCACGCTCGAAATCCCTTGCTGAGCACCCTCGATCGCGACGTGAAAGTCGGGGTGTCGGATCGCCTCCACGGCTGTCTTCCCCTCGACATCGAGGCCCACCCATCGCTTCAATACTTCGTTGCTGAGGCTGATCCGCCCCCCCGAATCGGTGACCAGCACTGCCTCGGACATGGCGTCCAAAATCGTCCCGAGCCGTTCTTTCCTGGAGTGCTTCTTTCTTTCGCTCAACGAAAGCCGCTCCCCCAAAGCGTCGAGCGACCGGCCGAGATGGCCAAGTGGTCCAGGGCGTCGCATGCGAACACGAGCGCCGAAATCGCCGCCGACCATCGCGTCGACGACCCCCTGAAGCCGTTCGATGTCACGCATGTCTCGACGGGATACGAGCCAACCCGCCACTGCTCCAATCACGACGGCTATGGCGATGATCACCCATGAGCGGGCGCCTGGGGCCGTCGCCTGCCAGTAGGCGTATAGCCCCGCCACGATCAGCGCGACAAACCCACCAAGAACGGTGTAACGTCGAATCACGGTCGGAGGATACGCGCGACGGCGCCGCGCTACCAACTAGGACTTCAGCGCGCGGTAGCCGACACCACGGACCGTCTCGATCTGCTTGGCGCCGTCCCCGAGCTTTTCCCGCAGTCTTTTCACATGCGTGTCGACCGTTCGCGTCTCCACATTGGGCGCGTAACCCCAGACGCGTCCGAGCAGCGCGTCTCTCGATTGGACTCTCCCAGCGCGGGTCGCGAGGTCGAGGAGCAGGCGGAACTCGAGCGCGGTAAGCAGGACCTCTTCGCCCAGCACCTCCACTCGATGCGCCGGGACGTCGATTAGCAAGGCCCCTAGTGTGATCACCTGTGGGCCCTCTACGTCGGCATTTGGAACGGTCCGTCGTAGGATCGCCTCCACTCTCAGAACGAGCTCCCTCGGGCTGAAGGGCTTCGTCACGTAATCATCTGCGCCCACCTCGAACCCGACCACGCGATCCACCTCGTCGGTTCTCGCGGTGAGCATGATCACCGGCAGACGAACCGTCTCACGCTTTCGGCGCAGTCGTCGGCAGACCTCGATGCCCGAAATATCGGGCAGCATGACATCGAGCACCACGAGGTCCGGTCGGCCACGCTGGATCTCGGCAAGCGCGGTGTTGCCATCGAGCGCCACGGTCACCTCGTGCCCTTCGCCTCGAAGGTTGAAGGCAACGAGATCAGCCAGGTCGGCTTCGTCCTCGACTACTAGGATTCGTGAGCCCATGTTGATCCCCGAGAAGCCTGGTCAGCTGCTGTGACGTCCTCGTGACGGACAGGCTCCAACCGAGCAACCCCGAGTCTACACGGCAGGCCCGCAACCTCAACGCGGATTCCCAGCAAAACCCGAGAGATCGGGACGTTTCTACTTAGCGTTTGAGCCCGACTTCGAGGAATGAAAGGCTTCCCTCCGAGGTGCCATGAGAATACCACTTGCCAACCTGCTCGCGCGCAATCCTTTGCCCAAAGTCGGCGAGTTGATGAACGAGGTCATCAAGACGAGCGAACGAATTCCGGAGCTGATCGCGCTGCTCGAGAAGGGCGATCAGCAAGGGGTCGAGCGGGTTGCAAAGGAGATCAGCACGCTCGAAGGAAAGGCCGATGACGCGAAGAACGCCGCACGCTCGAAGATGCCCGTTCGTTTGCTCATGCCCGTCGACCGACGCGATGTGTTGAAGCTCATCAGTCAGATCGACGCGATTGCAGACTGTGCGGAGGACGTCGGCGTCCTGCTGACCATCCGTCCCCTCACCGTACCCAACGACATGAAGACCGTGCTCGACCTTTTCGTCGACCGCGTGCTAGGGACAGTGAAAGAGGCGGCAAAGCTCATCGACTTGATCGACGACCTGGTCGAATCCGGGTTTTCAGGACCTCCTGCAGAGCGGGTGCTCGAGCAGGCTGCAATCCTCGGGCGAGCCGAGCACGAAGCAGACAAGATTCAGGACCAGTGCGCAAGAGTTCTCTTCAAAGAGGAAGCAGACCTGCCGCCGGTCGCCGTGTTCATGTGGAGTAAAGTGCTGAACAAGATCGGCGACATGGCGAATCATGCCGAGAATGTTGGGGATCAGTTCCGGCTCTTCGTCGCCGGCTAGGGCCGCTTTGACATGGAACCGATGACGATCGTCCTTGCCCTTGCGGCAATCGCCGGGCTCTACATGGCCTGGAATATCGGGGCTAATGACGTCGCCAACGCTATGGGGACCTCGGTGGGGTCCGGCGCGCTCACGCTTAGGGGGGCGATCCTCGTCGCTGCGGTGTTCGAGTTTGGCGGCGCCATGTTGGTGGGAGGTACGGTCACGGATACCATTCGCAAAGGCATCGTCGACGTAGGTGCGTTCGGGAGCGATCCGATGGTGATCGCGGTGGGCATGACGTGCTGTCTCCTTGCCGCGGCCCTTTGGCTCAACATCGCCACCTTTTCCGGATGGCCCGTCTCGACGACGCACAGCATCGTCGGGGCCGTCGTCGGCTTCGGATTGATCGCAGGCGGGTTCGAAGCCGTCAATTGGGGGGTGATGGCGAAGATCGTAGCAAGCTGGGTGGTCTCGCCGGTGATGGGGGCATTGCTTGGTTACCTAGGCTTCGTGTTCATCAAGCGCCGCATTCTCAATGTCGACCGGCCTCTGCTCGCCCTTCGTGGTTGGGGCCCGATCATGGTGTTTCCGATCTTCACGATCTTGACCTTGAGCGTGCTTTTCAAGGGCCTAAAGCCCCTGAAGCTCGACCTGAGCCTCGGTCCCGCGCTCGGCATCGCGGTGTTTGCGGGGTTGACCGCCAGCATCATTACCACCCCGCTCCTCCGCCGATTCGCGAAGGCAGCCTCGGAGAGCAAAGACGCGCACACGTACCACGCGGAACGGGTGTTCCTCGTTTTGCAAGTGCTTACCGCTTGCTTCGTCGCCTTCGCCCACGGTAGCAACGACGTGGCCAACGCTGTCGGCCCGATGGCGGCGGTTTTCGGGGCGGCTTCCGGTGAAGTCGCCGCAAAAGTGGCTGTCCCGTACCGGGTCCTCTTGATTGGGGCGGTGGGGATCGTCGTCGGGCTGGCCACCTACGGCTACAAGATCATGGCCACCGTCGGAAAGAAGATCACCGAGCTCACTCCTTCTCGCGGCTTTGCGGCGGAGTTCGGGGCGGCAACCACGATCGTGCTTGCAAGCAAGCTAGGCCTCCCGGTGAGCACTACGCATACCCTCGTAGGCGCCGTGATCGGGGTCGGCTTCGCGCGCGGCATTGGCGCCATCAACACGAGGGTTGTCACCGGCATCATTGCGAGCTGGTTCATCACGGTCCCGTTCACCGCGATTCTCGCTGCCGTTCTCTTCATGGCCTCCCGCTTCGCCATTCACTGAGTGGCCGTCGACGCAGGCACGCGCTAAGCACGGGCCATGGCTTTGTCGGTTGGCATCGTCGGCCTTCCCAATGTCGGGAAATCGACCCTTTTCAGCGCGCTTTCCGAAAAAGAAGCCGAGGCCGCAAACTACGCCTTTTGCACGATCGACCCAAACGTCGGGGTCGTCCCGGTACCGGACCCGCGCTTCGACAAGTTGGTCGCGCTCTACGCGCCGAAGAAGGTCGTGCCGGCGACGGTCGAGTTCGTCGACATTGCGGGATTGGTAAAGGGCGCCTCGAAGGGCGAGGGTAAGGGCAATGCCTTCTTGAGCAACATCCGGGAGGCGGACGCAGTCGCCCACGTGGTCCGTTGCTTCGAGGACGAGAACATCGTGCACGTCGACAACCGGGTCGATCCGATCGCGGATATCGAGACGATCGAAACCGAGCTGATCTTGAAGGACCTCGAGACGGTGCAACGGAGGCTCGACAGAGCCGAACGCGCCGCCAAGGGCCAGGACCCATTCGAAAAGAAGGCGGTCGTTTTTTGTAGGAGGCTCGAAGCCCTGCTCGACCAGGGCAAGCCCGCAGCAACGGTCGAAACCGCGGACGAGGACGAAGAGCAGATCCGCCGGGACATGTTTCTGCTGACCGACAAACCCTCTTTCTTCGTAGCGAACGTGAAGGACGACCAACTCGCGAATGTCGACCAAGACCCCCTCGTCGCGCAGGTTCGCAGGCTCGGTGAAGAGCGCGGGATTCCCGTCGTGGTGATCAGCGCAGCGATCGAGTCCGAGATCATGCAGCTCCCCAAAGAAGAGCGCGCAGAGTTCGTCGAGTCGCTGGGGCTCGATGAGCCAGGGCTTCACAAAGTCATCCGCACCGGGTATGGCGCGTTGGATCTCATCACGTTTTTCACCGTTGGAGAGCCTGAGGTTCATGCCTGGACCATCGACCGAGGCACCAGGGCGCCCCAGGCTGCCGGCAAGATCCACACCGACTTCGAGCGTGGATTCATTCGCGCAGAGGTCATGAAGTGCGACGACCTTTTTGAGCTCGGTTCGGAGCCAGCGGTCAAGGCAGCGGGCAAGCTGGCGGTCGAGGGGAAAGACTACGTCGTGCAAGATGGCGACATCATGCACTTCCGCTTCAACGTGTAGCGCCTAAAGGACGTTGACCTCTATGAGCAGATACTCGTTGGCGCCGTGGTTATTCACGTGGAAGAGCATCGGAGTTCCCGCCTCGAAGTCTCGGGTAGCAGTCCACGTGCCATCGAGCGGGCGGCCGTCGATCTGAGGGATCTGCACGGTCTCATCGAAGATCATCTCGTCGCCGAGCGTCAGGCTGATCCGCGCCTCAGCGTTGAACGGCGCAGTCAAAACAAAATGAAAAGCACGGACCTCGATCTCGTCGCCCGCTCGGACCGGGCGCAGCGAAGGCTGCTCGAGGGTGATCCAGTTACAAGACTCGGTGTAGACCGCCAACACGGTGAAGGGTGCCAAGCACTCGGCGACGAACGACACCTTGCACGTCTGAGGGACGTCGACACATTCGTCGGTCTCGAAGTCCGGACAGTCACCCTCCGGCGGGGGACATGTCGCGCCTTCCGGAGGCATGCCGAAAAACTCCTCGCCCTCGACGGTTTGCCGCCATTGCGTGTTGTCGACGAGCGGACCGGGATCGCTCTGGACGCTGCTTCCGCACCCGACGACGAGCCAAACGTTCGCCGCGATTATCAATCGACCCAACATGTCAGTCCTCGTACGAGTAGGCGGCACCCGAGTTAGCCTTCGCGCGGCACGCTGACCCGAACCCGCACGTCGGGCTTGATCCTCAGCGCGCCAAGTGCCGCCGTGTACGGTTTGATGCCGAAGTCCGGTTGGTGAATCGTGACCTCGGTCACCCACCGGCCCCCGACGGGACGAACTTCGAGCTGGATGGCGCGGGAGCACCCGTAGAGCTGAAGCTGGCCCTCGACCGTAAAGCCCTCGCCCCGAGAGACGACCTCGGTCGAGTCGAACCGGATCTCCGGATGTTTGTGTGCTCGTAAGACATCCTTCGTGATGTTTTCGTGGATCTTCTTCTTGTCGCCATTGCTCAGAGCCGACGCATCGTCTTGCCCGTCGATCTGGGCGCAAACCACTTGGAGGCTGCTCGGGTCGAACGTCGCCTGGATCTTTCGAGACTCGTCGTCGACTTCGATCGAGAACCGTTCGACTTGCATCTTGAGGTCGTGGGCGAGTCGCGCCAGGAGCCCATCCTTGAAGGAAAAAACCAAACATTCGGAATTGTAGGCGTCGTAGCGAGCCATCGCGGGCCATGTAACTCACTCCGTGGTCCTAGGCCAGTTTGTTTGTCGGGGTTCGTGCCCTCAAGGTGCCTGAACGAAGTAGGACCCGAGAAGAATGAACATATCTTCCTCGGTGGTGACCCCGCCTCCGGTCGGGCAGGCGTCGCAGATGCCGCCATCGCCACAAAGCGAGTCGTCGCCGTTGCAGGCCATCCCTTGGTTGGGGCCCCCAAAGCACGAACGCTCTTCGGGCGCGCAACCGCAAGCGAAAACCTCGAATCCGGCCCCCGCCGCGAAGCCACGAAAGGCCGCGACGAAATCGCAGGTCTCTGCATCGGGCTTCGTCGACTCGCGACGAACCTCTTCGGGATTGGTTTCACCGTTGTCCCAGAGCGAGCAGTATTTGAATGTACGCTCACGCGGGTCGGGGCTGTCATAGACAGGTAAGTCTGGCTCGAAGAAGCGCTGATAGAGAGGGTCGGCGTAATCGCGGCTGATGTAGTCCGGATCGCGCTCCTCGGGAAGGCAGTCGGGGCCAGGCGCACAGCTGTCGTTGGGCGGATACCAAACGCGGAATCGCTTGCCGTAGCGGTGGGTGTGCGTGCTCAACGTGAGCAAACGCGCATGCTGGGGGATCGTATAGCTCGTGCAGACTTCGTTCGAGGTGAACGCTTCGATCATACCCATGCTGAAGATATCACCTGCGTCGAAGATCTGCCGACGCTCGTAAACCTGCGCTTCCGGAGCCGCAAACTCGACGTTCATCCACTGTTCGACCGTCGTGTCGCTCTCCGTGAGGTTGAACGCGTGGCTGTCCCAAACGATGAAGCCCTGGACCGGAATTAGGGAGTACACATCGGTCGGGTAACGCTCGCGGAACGTGGCTTCCTGCGCCGTAGCGATATTCTGCCGCTCCTGGGCGATGCCGAATAACCCCAAAGGCGTTCCGAGCTCGTCCGGGCCATTCCCGTAAATGATGCAGGCGACGGTCGTAATCGGGGCCGTCACGCACTGACTTCGATCCCCGCATTCGTCGGACCCTGGCGTGCACGACGCGCCGTCACTTTCTCCACCTAGGCAGACCCAGTTCTTCCATTCGGCGCCGTTCGTCGGATCCCACTGAGCCTCCTTGCCCTGAGGTGGCACGTAGAACTCGACGATGCTGTGGTGGGATTGCGGGTCTTGTGCGAGCAGAATTTCGTTGTAAGCGAAGCAGTCCCGGTCGGGCCCCCCTTGGGCGTCTTTGCAAGGAACCTTCAGGCCCTCGGGAATGCTGTCTGAGTAGTCGTAGTAGCTGACGAAGCAGACTTCGCCCTCGCCTTGGGCGGGGACTGGCCATGCGCCGGAGTAGAATTGCACACCCTCGTCGGCGGCAGGCGGAGCGAGCGGCTGGATTTTGTTGGGGACGATCTCACCTTCGAGCGCGCATGTGGCAAACTCCTCAGAGCCCTTGACGATCCCGGTCTCGGGAGCGCCGCCTCGGATCCATGCCCGCAGCAATCCGAGATCGTCGTCGCTCAACACGTCGCCACCCACTGGCATGGCGCCGCCCCCGATGCCTTGCGCGCTAAGACTGCTCCCGTCGGCTTTGGCCCGGACTTTGAGATAGAGGACGCTCAGCTCCTCTTCGAGCGGAGAGACGAGTTTCAAGTCTCCCGATCCTGCTACGCCGACGACGTTGATCAGGTTTTCGTACGCAACATCCGCACGGAGATCCAAACCGGACTGCGGGGAGTCGCCGTGGCAATTCGATTCGGTACAGCCTCTTGCTTCGAAGACCTGCTCTTGGATTTGAGCAAACGTGCTGTTGACATCGCATTTTTGAGCATCTTCGTCGGTGTTGGTACCACATCCCGCGACAGCCAATGTGCTGATCGCGAGGAACAAGACTCGAACGGGCTTCATGTGGGGCTCCTGGCTGTTGAGCGGGGAAAAGAGAGGGCCAAATTGTGGCTGATTGATCTAGGGCGCGGGAGGTTGGACGAAGTAAGACCCCAACGGGATGAACATCTCGTCGTCGGTGGTGATCCCTCCCCAGACGGGGCAGGCGTCGCAAATGCCTTCGCCGCTACAAACCGAGTCGTCGCCGCCGCACAACATGCCTTGATCGGGCCCGCCGAAGCAGGCAATGTCCTGCGCGTTACAGCCGCAATGCGCGAATGGCAGCAGGTTACAGGTCGGTGTGTTGGGCTTGGTGGACTCGCGCTTCACCTCGGACGGATCGTCAGCGCCGTTGTCGTAGCGGGCGCAGGCCTTGAAGGTGCGTTCTGAAACGTCTGCCCCATCGTACTCGAGCGGCGGGTCGTAATAGATGTAGAGCGGGTCGTCGTAGAGTGGGCTCTCGTAATCGGCGGGGTCTTGCGGCGCTACGCACCCCTCGGAGCCTTGGCATGGCTGATGGGGTGGAAGCCAGATTCGGAAGAGCTCGCCCTTTTGATGCATGTGTGAACTGAGATCCATCAATCGGCTGTACTGCGGGAGATCGAAGGTCATGCAGACCTCGCGCTTCTCAAACGGGGGAATAGTCGACATGGCGAAGATCTCCTCAGCTTCGAAGATCTGCCGGCGAAGCCAGTTGCGGCCTTGTTCCGGAACGAAGTCCAGGTTGACCCATTGCTCGATGCTCGTCTCCTTGGTGGTGAGATTGAAGCCGTGACTGTTCCAGGCCACGAAGCCCTGCAATGGAAGCCGTGAATAGACCCCCTCTTGCGGCTGGTCGATGAAGGTCGACTCCTGCGCGCCCGAAAGCCCAACCCGCGTCCCCGACACACCGCCGACCGCGCCGGCCCCGAAATCCGCGAAGTCATCTGGAGCGTGTCGATAGCCTATGCAGGCGACCGAAGTCCGAACTGGGGTGGTGCACGCCGATCGCGCGCCGCACGCCCCTTGATCGGTCGGGTCGCAAGCTTGGCCATCGGTGGCGCCGCCGAGGCAAGCCCACGGACCCCAATCGCCACCGTTCGGATCGGACTCGGGGGTGTACACCGTGATAATGCTGTGGTGCGACTGCCCGTCCTGGGCGAGCTCGTTTCGGCCGAACGCAAAGCACTTGCGCCCCTCGCCAAACTCGTCGCAGTCCACATGATACTCGGGCGGAACCGAATCGCTGAAATCGTAATAGGTCGCGTAGCAAACCTCGTCTTCTGCCTCTGCGCCGAGCGCCCAACCGCCGGCGTAAACCTGCACTCCTTCACCGGCCGCGGGGGCGGGCAAAGGATTGATCTTGTTGGGGTCGGCTTCGAAGTTCCCTTCACACCCGAGGAGGTTGAGTGTGCCTTTGACGATTCCGACCTCCGGAGCGCCCGCACGCGTCCACAACAACACCGCTTCGATCTTGTCGTCGGACAAGCGCGGGAGACCCGATGGCATCGCGCCGCCGAGCCCTGCGTTCTTGAGCTCTTCGTCGGTCTCGTAGAGCTTCCGGTACAGAAGGCTCAGCGCTTGGTCGCCGGGGAGTACGCGCTTGATGTCGGGGCTGACGCGGCTGTTCACCCGCACGAGCGAGTTGAACGAGGCGCCTGCACGGAGATCAAGGCCGCCGGCCGATTCGAAGCTTGCGCCGTGACACGCGTTGTTTGCACAGCCTTCGCCTTCGAAGATCGTCGTTTGAATCGCAGCGAAGGTGCTGTCGAAGTTGCAATCGCTCGGTGTGATGTCGCCGTCGCTCGAGCTCTCGCCGCACGCACTCGCAACCAGTGCCACCGCGCAGGTGAGCACAAACCAATCCATTCTCCGCATACGTATGCCTCTCGCAGATAAGGGTATGGGGCCGAGACACGGGCTTGTCTCGCCAATTGACCCAAATTCAATTAACTATTTCTCACAACCACGCAAGTCGTGGGCGAAACCGTCCCCTCAATTCCCAAGCGATCGGCTAAAAGACCTGCTCATGCCTCTCGAGATCCTCTTCAAAACCGCTAATTATGTGGTTCTTCCGTTCTGGCTACTCCTGGTCGCCGCGCCTCGGTGGCGTTGGACGCAGCTTTTGGTGCATGGGCCCGCGGTGGTTCTGCTCCTGACACCCATCTACGCCTACATGCTCTTCGGCTACGGTGCCTCTAGAGAAAACATCGACATGACGTCGCTTTACGGTGTGATGACCGCGTTTACGGCGCCCCATCTCGTCGTCGCCGGCTGGATTCACTACCTGATCTTCGATCTCTTCATCGGCGCCTGGGAGTCGCGTGACGCAGCGCGTCTAAACATTCCGCACCTGCTGGTGATCCCGTGCCTGCTGGCAACGCTCCTGGTGAGCCCTGTGGGGTTCTTGCTCTACGTGATCGTCCGATTCATCGCGCGGAGGGTCATCCAGTACGACGAGACCGCCTCGGCCGGGTCGCCGTCTCCATAAAAAAGGGCCAGCGCCCTCAGGCGCCAGCCCTCTTATCTGTGAACTCCCACCGGTGTGGGGGAGTTAGGTCCGTGGGCTAATTCGTCCACACCTCCGGTGAGAGTTCGGTTCTACTACTGATGTCCATATGCACATTCCTCCCCCGGCGATGCCGGCGCTCTCGGGTCTCTGGGCACCACGCCCAGACCGCGCAGAGCCTTCTGTGGTGGTTAGACCCACGGATATCGAGGGCCGGTTCACGATAGCGAGTCTCCTTTTTGAAGTTCGCACCATTGCGGGGACTTCGCCCAACCGCCATCGGTGGCGAGTCGCATTGCGAAAAGGGAGTACCTCTTTCGAGCAACGCCACTCACCCTCCTAAGATAGCCGCAACCCGCGATCACGCCAAGTCTGGAACGGCGCTCAGAGCAGGAATTCATCGCCGAGCTGGAGAATCTGCAGGTTCCGACCGCTGATCTGGGCAAGCTCACGCAACACCTGGGCTTCGAAGACCGGCTTGATGTGATAGAGCAGAATCGGAAGTTCGTCGCGGTGCGTCAACTTCTCGAGCTCGGTCTCGAGCGTTATCGGAGTGTGATGCCGCGATCGGTGCGCGAGCTCCGCTTCGTCGTTCGGGAACGCGACTTCCATCAAGAGCGCCTGCAGATCATCGATCGCATTGACGTGGCTCCAGAGCTCGTCGGTGGGGCCGGTGTCTCCGCTGTACACGATGCTGGTTGCGTTCTGATGAATGATGAACGCGGACGTGTCGACCGTGTGATTGACCATGACGGGGGTCACCTCGAAGCCGTTGATATGGGTCGGTCGACCAGGCTCGATCTCGACGAAACGCACGGCCGGCCCATCCTTCGAATCAATGCGCGTGAAATCAGGCCAAATGATGTCGTTGAAGAAGTGCTGTTTGAGAGCCTTCACGGTCGCGGGAACGCCGACGATCTCGAGAGTTGCGCTGCCCTTTTGACAACGGTTGTCGGCGAGCGTGGCGAGATCGCGGATGTGGTCCATGTGCGGATGACTGATCAAGACCGACTCGATGCGTTCTTGCTCATCGAGCGACAACGAGCCGGTCACGGCGCCGGCATCGACCGCCAAGGTGTCGCCGATGAGGAAGCTCGAAGTGCGGTGTTTGGGAGTCTCTCCGCCATGACAACCGAGAACGCGCAGGTGCATCAGACGCCCCCGGAGTTACGGATGAACTCGAGAAACTCGGCAAGGCGTTCCCGATCCTTCACGAGGACGAAGCCGCTCGAAACTTCGACCACGCCTACGCGAGTGAGTCGGCGCAAAGCCCGGCGGACTTCGTTCGCCTGGATTCCCAACTTCAACGCCAACTCCGTGTCTGTGATGTCGGGTGCGGACGAGCCACCGGCGTGTTCGAGTACGTCTTGAACCTCGAGAATGACGCGAGCGCTCACGTCGTCTTCGAGTAGGACATCGATGAACCGGTTTGCCTTTTCGAGTCGTTCGGCAAGGTGCCGGATCAGGCGAATCGCCACTTCGCCAGCGCCTAGGATCATCTCCTGGAGTTTTTCGGTCGGGACTTTGAGGAGCTCTGCCTCCTCGACGACCTCGACGGTCGCTGACCTCGGTCCTCCGGTAACGACGGCCATCTCGCCAAAGAAATCCCCCGGGCCGAGGTTGGTGACGACGCGTTGCCGACCGTGGGACTCCTTGATGACGCGGACCTTCCCCGCGCGAATCACGTACATCGACCTGCCGGGATCTCCCTGGCGAAAAACTGTCGTGCCCTCCGAAAGGCGAACACCAAATCTGTCAGCCAAAGACTGAACCGCCATCCCCGTTTTATCAATGTAACGCGCGGCGAAGTCGACCGCCAGATCGTTAGGACGTAATCTCACGACCGAGCTTCGATGAGGGTCGACTGGGAGCAAGTGCTGGCTTTTGCGCCTGAAGTGAGCGTCGCGTTGGGCGTGCTCGTCGCGTTTCTCGCCTCCGGCCACGTGATCCTCAACAAGATCGACACTCGCGCCGCGACCGCCTGGGTTGGCTTGATCTGGCTCGTGCCGGTCGTGGGGGCGATCCTCTATCTCTTCCTCGGAATCAATCGCATTCAGCGGCGAGCCCAGGAGCTCAAGTCGGGTGCGACCCATTACGGTGTGCCGTTAGACGAGGCGCCGAGCTCGCCTGCAGACCTCGATCGAGAGCTCGGGGACGAGCGCGCGCGTTTGATCGAGCTCGCGCGTGTGGTGACCAACGTGACTTCGCGACCGTTGGTCGTAGGCAACTCGATCGAGCGGCTGGTCGATGGCGACGAAGCGTATCCGGAGATGCTGTTGGCGATCCAGGGTGCGAGACACTCGATTTCGTTCGTGAGCTACATCTTCGAGGCGACTGGAGTGGGCGCCGAGCTGGTCGATGCGTTGGCGGAGGCGCGCAACCGGGGGGTCGAGGTGCGCGTACTGATCGACGACGTCGGAGCGCGGTATGCGCGCCCTCGCATTCATCGCGTGCTTCGAAAGCGTGGCGTCCCAGTGGCGAGGTTTCTACCTGCGCTCTTGCCAGGGAGCATCGCCCACTTCAACCTGCGAAACCATCGGAAGATCATGGTCGTAGACGGCCAGATCGGTTTCACGGGCGGGATGAACATCAGACAGGGTTGCGTTCTCGCATCGCGCCCGGGATACGCGACGAGAGACCTCCATTTTCGTATCGAAGGCCCCGTGGTGAGCCAGCTCCAAGACGCGTTCGCTGAGGATTGGACATTCACAACCGGCGAGAAGCTCGAGGGCGCGCTCTGGTTTCCGGAGCTCGAACCACGAGGGGAAACCTTGGCCCGGGGGATCCCCGACGGCCCTGATGCCAACATCGATACTCTGCACTGGGTCTTTTTGGCCGCTGTCGGGGCGGCCCGCCGATCGATTCGGGTGATGACTCCGTATTTTCTTCCCGATCAGGTCTTGTTGAAGGCTCTCCATCTAGCTGCGAAGCGGGGTGTCCAGGTCGACGTGATCGTTCCGGAGACCGGAAATCTGCCGGTGGTCCGCTGGGCGATGTGGGGAAGCTACCCTCAGGTTCTGCGGGAGGGGCTGCGACTCTGGCTCACGCCGCCCCCGTTTGACCATTCGAAGCTTTTCGTGGTCGATGGTTACTGGTCTTCGATCGGCTCGACCAACTGGGACCCCCGTAGTCTTCGACTGAACTTCGAGTTCAACCTCGAATGCTACGACGAGTCCTTCGCTGCGAGCCTGGAAGACCATGTGCACGACCGACTGGAAGGTGCACGATTGCTCACGTCGGAGGAGCTCGAAGGAAGGAGCCCGCTCCTGAGGCTGCGGGACGGCACTGCGAGACTGTTTACGCCCTATCTATGACCCGACGCGAGCTCCAACAGGCGCTTCGCGGTTGCAGGCGCGGCGGACGGGACGATCGATAGATGCGCACGCAAGAGATGGAGGTCACCGGGCTCGTCGACGTCATACCAAGGCGAGGTGACGGCCATTTGAACGCCCGCATTCGCCTTCTTGGTATCGTCGAACGCAGTCGAAGTCGACCAGCGGACCCCCTCGAAGCTTGGTCGAACCCGGTGAGAAGCACCGATGGCATAGTATCCGCCGTCGCTGGCGGGGCCGAGCACGATGGCCGCGTCGGCCAGTGCATCAAAAGCCTCCACGATCAGACCGACGGGCAGCGTTGGAGCGTCGCTTCCGATGATGAGGACCCGTTCATAGCGGGCCAGCCCCTCTTCGAACGTGGCTCCGAGTCGAACGCCGAGGTCCCCCTCGGGCTGGGCGCGTACAGTCGTTCCCATGCTCGTCGCCCATGACGCAACGCGATCGGCCGGTGCTCCCGCGCACCAAAGAGCCACATCGACGCGGCCGACCGATCGGATCCGCTCGCACAAGCGCAGGGTGTCGTCGACGAAGGCCTCGTAGAGCTCGGCAGCGCCCTGCTCACCGAGCGATTCGGCCAAGCGAGTCTTCGTGACGCCTGCAACTGGGGGTCGCACCAAGACGGCCAGCTGCGCTAGCTCCATGCGTAGCGGCCTAGCAGCCAGAGGATCTTCGCGCCCGCGCTGAGAGAGCCTGTCATCGTGCCGCTGATCTTCGACGCGCCGATGCGCGAGCGGTAAGAAACGGGGACCTCGAGGTACGGAATGCCTTGCTTGGCTGCTTTGATCTGCATCTCTACAGTCCACCCGAAGTTACGGTCTTGCATCCCGATCGACTCGAGCGCGCGCCAACGAATCGCGCGAAAAGGCCCCAAGTCGGTGTACTGCACGCCATAAAGGAGCCGAAGCGCGCGACATGCGATGGCGTTACCGACTTGCTGGTGGACGCTGAGCGCTCCGGCTTCTCGTGGCCCGGTCGCGCGCGAGCCGATCACGAGCTCGGCTTCGCCGCGGAGGATCGGATCGACCAAAAGTGCAAGCTCGGAGGGGTGGTCGCTGTAGTCCCCGTCCAAGAACACGACGACCTCCGGCGGATCCGTAGCAAGGTGCTCGAGTGCCCGAAGGCACGCCGCGCCGTAACCCCGCTCCGCCTCGTGCACCACTTCGGCTCCCGCGCCGCGGGCTACCTCTGCGGTGCGATCGGTCGATCCGTTATCGGCCACCACGACGCGCCGGACTGGCGGCCGCGGAATCTCCTCGAGCACCTTCGGGAGCGCGCGCTCCTCGTTCAACGCGGGAATGACGACATCGACGGTAACCATGGAGGTCGGCGGGGTTGGTGCCGAAAAAGGGGACAGTCCCTAGAGGCGCTTCGAGTAGTACTCGATGACGAGGTCGATCTCGAGGGGGAAGGGGACCGAGTCGGGCCTGGGAAGCGCCTTTGCGGTGGCGGTCTTCTTGCCTTCGTCGAACTCGATCCATTCGGGCCGAACGATGCGCACGTCTTCGAGCGAGGCATCGACGGCGGCCAGGTTCTGGCTCCGCTCACGAAGACCGACGACGTCGCCTTCGCGGACACGATACGAAGGAATATCGAGGCGCTTTCCGTTCACGAGGAGGTGGCCATGACAAACGAGCTGGCGCGCTGCTGGAATGGTTGCCGCAAAGCCCGCTCGGAAAACGAAGTTGTCGAGGCGACGCTCGAGGAACTCGAGGAGCTTGTCGCCGGACGGCTCCTTGCTGTGGACTGCCTCGCGGTAAAGCCGCCTGAACTGGCCTTCGCTGAGGCCGTAGTTGAAGCGCAGTTTTTGCTTTTCGAGAAGCTGCTTTTTGAAGTCGCTCATCTTGCGGCGGCGCGCCGACTTGGGCCCGTGGACACCGGGCGGGTATGGGCGGTTCCACATGCTCTTCCGCGACAGCCCCGGCAGATCGATGCCGAGGGCGCGCATGCGTTTGACCCGAGGTCCTGTGTATCGAGACATCTGGTAGGCTCCCGGCGCGAAATCCAAAGGATTTTCCTTGGCCCGCGCGAAGGCGGCCCTTTTAGCGGCATTCCGCGAGGGAGGCAAATCGAGGGGGAAACCTCCGGGCTTCCGCACAGAACGCGGGTAGCGGCGGGTACAATTTCCCGGTAAATCAGAGGCAATGGGGGAGCCACGCACGATTCACTTCGTCTCGCTTGGGTGCGCCAAGAACCGGGTCGACACCGAGGTCATGCTTGGGGTGAGCGCCGAGGCAGGATTCCGGCATGTCGATGATCCCAAAGAGGCGGAAGTGATCGTCGTCAATACCTGTGGCTTCATCGGCCCGGCCAAGGAGGAGTCGATCGAGACGATCCTCGAGATGGGAGCTTACAAGGACCGGGGCGCGTGTGAGAAGCTGGTCGTCGCCGGTTGCCTTTCGCAGCGGTACCCGAACGAGCTCGGGCTCGACATGCCCGAGGTCGATCACTTCCTCGGCTCGAGCGACATGCTGAAACTGCACGCGGTGCTCAAGGGTCGAGAGGAGCGGATGCTCGTCGGCAATCCGGCCGAGTACACGATGCGTGCAGAGGACCCGCGGATCCTCACCGAAGCCAGCCACCGCGCATACGTCAAGATCGCCGAAGGCTGCAATCGGTCGTGTAGCTTCTGTGCGATCCCCTCTTTTCGAGGGAAACAGCGCTCGCGGCCGATCGACGACCTGGTCCGCGAGGCCGAACGACTGGCCGCCGCCGGAGTCGTCGAGCTGAACTTGATCAGCCAGGACACGATCGCCTACGGACGCGAGCTGCCGGAGCGCGCAACGCTCGCAGACCTCCTCGAGGCGCTCGGCGAGGTCGCCGGCATCGAGTGGATCCGGGCGCACTATCTGTACCCGGAAACGCTCACCGACTCGCTGATCGAGGTCTTCTCGAAGCACGACAAAGTGCTTCCGTACATCGACATGCCGCTTCAGCACGCCTCGGACCGCATGCTCCAACGGATGCGCCGAGGCCACGGCGGGGACCGGGTGGTCCGCGTGGTCGAACGCCTTCGCGCCTCGATTCCCAATCTCGTCTTTCGTTCGACCTTCATCGTCGGTCATCCGGGCGAAACCGACGCAGACTTCGAAGAGCTTTGCCAGTTCGTCGAGTGGGCCGAGCTCGACCACGTCGGTGTGTTTCTCTACTCGCAGGAAGAGGGCACCCCGAGCGGAGAGATGCCGGACGCGCCGGATGCTTCGATTGCCGAAGCCCGTCGAGCTGAGTTGATGCGAATTCAACGGCCGATCAGCCGGAGCAGGCTCGAGCTGAGGATCGGCACGGAGCTCGATGTCCTGGTCGAAGGCGTGAGCGATGAAAGCGATTTGCTCCTGCAAGGGCGCTGGTGGGGACAGGCCCCCGAAGTCGATGGAAGCGTGTATCTCGCAAACGGCACGGCCTGGCCCGGGGAGATCCGCCGCGTTCTCGTCACCGATGCCGCCGACTACGATTTGATGGCCGACTTCATTGACTCTTCTGGGCAACGCGACGCACCCCCCGACGCAAAAGATCCCCGACCTGCTAAAGTTAAGCTACGAACGCTAGGGTGAAGTGGGCTGAGCTCGCCATCGTGCTCGTATTGCTGGCGGCTACGAGCGGCTGTACAACGGCGGTGCCAGCGATGGTCGGGGGCTCGACGACGCCGAAGAACCGAACCGACATCGGTATCGGGGGCGCAGCTCGCGTACCGCTTGGAGACCTGAAGGATCCCGCCATGACGGATCCGGGCGAGTCGGGTTACCGCGAGGCTGCCGATGCAGGAGGCGTCGTGCCGATGGCGTATGGTCGCTACGGTCTGAGCAAGACTTGGGATCTCGGATTGATGGTGGCCGGCACGACGGTGCGCGCCGACGCGCGCCACGAAACCTTGTTGCAGGATGGTTCGACGCGATCGAGCCTAGTCGTCGGGATTGCACCCTACGGGGGTTGGATCACCGACCGCGATGGCTCGGGAAGCGGCGGACGCGTCGGCCTCGAGGTCCCCTTCACCTTTGGAGTGGATATCGGAGGCGTTTACGAGCTCTGGATCGGCGCGCGCGGCAGTGGTGAGTACGTCTTCGGAGACTTTCGGATTTCGGGAAGCGACGCGCGGGCGAGCGGCGCCGGGCTGCGAATCGGACCGGTCATTGGAATGGCCCTCGGCGTGCCCCGATTTCACGCCTTGGTCGAGCTTACCGCGGCCTACGAGCACTGGTTCATCGACCAGGCGGGGGTCTCACTCGATCGGGGCGGCTTTGCGTTGATCCCTGCCTTTGGGCTGAGGCTCCGATTGTAGGGAGCGGAACCACTCGGAGTTCATGCAGCCTTGGGGCGCCGCGCACTCTTCTTCTTGGGTTTCGGCTTTGGGGTATCCTCGTTCTTGATCAAGTTGCCGACGAACGCGCCCATCAAGGCCATCATCGTCGCCATCAGCGCGCCCAAGATATAGGCACCGAGCGAGAGTTGATAGACGTCCGCAATGCTCGACAGATACGCCATCGTCGGGATCGCCGCGAGAAGGCCACCGACCGGAGGCTCCAGGAACTTCTTGCCAGGTGACAGGTAGTTGATCGCCGCCGCGCCGACGAACCAAAGTACGATCGTGATGACGATCCCTGCGAACCCCTGAGGGTCATAGGGCGGGATCAGCAGCGGCAAGAGACCGAGGGCCAGCGCTCCCATGACCAAGAAGAGGCCGAACGAGATCGCCACCCACCGGAGCTCGAACTCGTCGGGCTGGTGTCTGCGTGCATGAGCCTCCTCTTCGGTGAGCTCGGCCAGGAGCTCCGACAGGCGCGCTCCACACGAGTGACATCGCTCGGTTCCCTTTGGGTTGAGTGCACCGCATACGTGGCACTCGATCTCGTCGGCAGCCATATCTCCTCACTCCGCTGGTTGCGTGTCCCCGCGACGCATTGTCTACGGCGACGAGCCGAAGCGCAACTGCTTGTAGATTCGAAGGAAACGCCCTGGCTTGACGTGACGACGGGGCCCGCTACCTTCCCGCACCGCCCGGAGCTGTGGCGACAAGGAGGCCGGAAGTGGCCCGTTTTATCGACGAGTTGAAGCGAACACATTCCTGCGGTGAGCTGCGGGAAGACCACATCGGACAGGAGTGCGTCCTCTTTGGGTGGGTTCAGAATCGGCGCGACCACGGGGGTTGCATCTTCATCGACCTGCGAGACCGCGAGGGGCTGACGCAAGTGATTTTCGACCCCGAAACCAACGCCAAGGATGCCTTCGAAACCGCCGACCGTGCACGCTCCGAGTGGGTCCTCGGCATCCGCGGCACGGTCCGTGACCGTGGGACGAAGGACGACGGGACTAGTCTTCGAAACCCTCGCTTGTCGACTGGGGCCATCGAAGTGATCGCGGCCGAAGCGACGGTTTTCAACAAGGCGGATACGCCGCCGTTCGAGATCGAAGACGACATCTCCACGCACGAAGACAAGCGTTTGGAGTTCCGCTACCTCGATCTCCGGCGCGCGCCACTGCAAAAGAATCTGATGATGCGGAGCCGCCTCAACCACGAGACGCGAAACTACTTCCAAGGCGAAGGGTTTCTCGAAGTCGAAACCCCGTTCATGGTTCGGTACACTCCAGGTGGCGCGCGCAACTTCTTGGTGCCGTCACGACTCTATGGCGGCCACTTCTACGCGCTCGCCGAGAGCCCGCAGCTCTATAAGCAGCTGCTAATGGTGGCGGGCTACGACAAGTACTACCAGCTCGTGCGCTGTTTCCGCGACGAGGACCTCCGCATCGATCGCCAGCCCGAGTTCACGCAGATCGACGTCGAAATGTCGTTCATCAACCAGGACGACCTGTTCGCGGTCATCGAGGGGCTCATGTTCCGGCTGTGGAAGGAAGTGCTCGGTGTAGACCTCGAAAAGCTCTATCCGGATCGAAGCTTCCCGCGTCTTCCCTTTGACCGATCGATGGAGCGCTTCGGCAATGACAAGCCCGACATGCGGTTTTCAATGGAGCATGTCGATCTCACCGACCTCACGGTCGAGCATGGTGGCGGCGGTATCGGCATGCTCGAACCCATCGCGAGTAAATTCGCGGACGGGACGTATCGGCGAGATCTTCCCACCGAGATCGTGAAGGCGATGGTCGTTCCAGCAGGGCATGGCTTCTCCCGCAAGGACCTCGACGCCCTCGAGAAATTCGTCGGGCAAATGGGTGCGAAAGGCTTGGCACGGGCCAAGGTCGACGCCGAAGGCAACTGGCTGCAAAGCCCGCTAGCCAAGATGGTCACGCCAGAGTTCCGCAAGGCGATCAACGAAGCTGTCGGAGCGACGGACGGAGACCTGATTCTCTTTCAGTTCGGACCGACGCAAAAGGTGCACACGGTGATGGCCAACCTTCGGCTTCACGTAGCGCGCAAGCTCGGGCTGATCCCCGAGACGGGCAGCGGGGGTGAGTGGAATTTCCTCTGGGTGGTCGACCCACCGCTTTTCGAACGCAACGAAGAGAAGAAGCGCTGGGATGCGGCTCACCACGTGTTCACGCGACCGCACGACGAATGCATCGAGTTCCTCGATAGCGACCCCGGGAAAGTGCTCTGCTACCGGTACGACCTCGTGCTCAATGGCTTCGAGATCGCAGGCGGCTCGATTCGTTTGCACGACCCGGAGGTGCAAAAGAAGGTCTTCGAGGTGATCGGCCTCGGTGACGAGGAGGCGCGCGAGCAGTTCGGGTTTCTTCTCGACGCTTTGAACTATGGTGCTCCGCCGCACGGCGGTATCGCCTTCGGAATGGATCGGATCGCCATGCTTGCCGCCGAGACCGAGTCGATTCGGGACGTGATCGCGTTCCCAAAGACCCAGCGCGCCAACGACTTGATGACCCGCGCCCCCTCGCGCGTAGATCCAGAGCAGCTCCTCGAGCTAAGAATCAAAACCCTCGAATAAGGGGACAGTCCCCTTTAACAAAGGGTTAATCTACTAAGCCGGCCACAGGCGAAAAGATCCGCACGCTCAATGGCCGAGCTCGTCGCAGGCTTCTAGATCGCCTTCGAAGCAGCGGCTCTCGAGTGAGCCTTCCTCTTCGACCTCTTTTGGTTGGGCTTCAGGTTGCTCGGCGGCCCTATCGGCCTTCTGCGGATGAGCCCCTTTTTTGCCACATCCCAGGGCAAGGACCAGTGCGATGAATAGCGAGCACTTGCCGAGCGTCTTCATCTGCTGACAATGTTAGTCATCATGAAAGCCACCGTCAGATCTTTATTCGTCGCCCTGTTCGTTCTCGCCATGGCTGTGCCCGAGGCTCCATTGAGCGCAGACGAAGACTCCATGAAGAACTGCTACGACGTTCGTGGAGAGGCACGGTATGGGGCCCTCGGTTACAAGCACATCGTGATCGTGACCAACAAGTGCGATCTCACACTCAAGTGCGAGGTGTGGACCGACGTAGACCCCTCACCGCGCGTGTCCCTGACCGTCGGCCCGAAGGCCACCGAAGAGGTCGCCTGCCGAATCAACTCTCCGGCGCGAGGGTTCAAGGCCTTCGGCGAGTGCAAAAAGGAGTAGCACTTAACCCCTCGAAAAAGGGGACTGTCCCCTCGTGGTGAGGAAGCGCTCGAAGATTGCGTAGCCTTCGACGAGCTTGTCGAGCTCGGTGTACTCATTGGGTTGGTGCGCTTGAGCCGCAGTCCCGGGGCCCAGATTCACACCGGGAACACCGATGGCGTCGAAGCGAGCCACGTCGGTCCAGGCTTGCTTGCTTCTCACTTTGGTCACGCCGCAGGTCATGAGGTGCTGAACCAACGGATGCGCGGCGTGAGGGCGACCCGCGGGGGACAGGTCGGTGGCCCGTACCTCGCACCCGTCGTCGACCAGTCCGCGCACATCGCTGAGCGCTTCCTCCGGGGTTCTGCCTGGGGCAAACCGATAGTTGACGTTGATGTCGACCTGGCCCGGAACCACATTGCGGACGCCTCCTCCCGAGATCACGGTCGGCGTCATCACCTCACGGAAAATGTAGCCGTCGATCTCGATGTCCTTCGGCTCGCGCTTCTCGAGCGAGGTCAGGAAAGCGGCCGCCTTGTAGAGGGCGTTGTCACCCTGCCAGGGTCGCGCACTGTGGGCGGTGCGCCCGTGAAAGGTGAGCGTCGCATGGACCGACCCCATCGCGCCGAGCTGCAGCTGATTGTCACTCGGCTCGAGACAGACCGCCAAGCTGAGCTCGCGTAGCTCTGGATGGGTATCGAGAATCGGCCCGAGTCGGTTCTCCTCGAACGGGCCCTCCTCGCGCTCGTAGAAGATCAACGTGAGATCGTAGGGAAGCGACTCGCGATCGACGCGATCGACCAGCTCGATCATGATCGTGAGCCCGGACTTCATGTCGGCTGCGCCTGCGCCGTAGAGCTTGTTGCCTTCGATTCGGACCGGCCCATCGTGCTCGGTTCGGACTGTATCGAGATGCCCCACGAGCGCGATCCGGGGCGCGCCCTCGCGTGACACCGCACGCACGATGAGGCTGTCGTGGAAGCGGGTGATCGTGTCGGCCCCCAAAGTACGAGCCAGCCGCTCCTCGACGTGATCGCAAAGCGCCGTTTCCTCGCCGATCGGGCTCGGAATCTGCGTCAGGGCGAGAAGAGTGTCGGAAAGCGCTTGGGAGATGTCGGCCATCGCGCCGAGCTTAGCAGGGTGACCCTAACGGACCACGTCTCCGGGCGTATCCCAGTCTTCGAGCGATCGCTCGATCGCCGGCGTGAGCTCGATCGGCCAGACTTCGACTTCGGAGAAGAGTTGCTGGAACGATCGGCGGCCATCCGCGATGACGTCGTCGAGGACCGGGAGCAAAAGCGCGGCGTCGTATCTCGCAAGCATGGGCTCCCACGGAGCCTCCGGTCCCCGACGAGGGGCCAACACAACCGCCTCGCTCGGGTGATCGCGGAGGAGCAGGAGCGCCTCGGTCATCACATGCGGCATGTCGCACGCTACGGCGACGACGTGTCTTCGGCCGGCCTCACAGGCATGCGCGAGAGCAGCGCGTAACCCACCGAGCGGACCGTAGCCGAGGGGCTCATCGTCGACGCGGGGGAGCTCCGGGACGAGACCGGAATACGCGCTAGCATCCCCTACGAGCAAGGGCGCGAGGCCGGCGTCGCGACCACGTTCGACGAGTTGCTCGAGGATCGTCCGTGAGCCGCCCGGCACCGTGAGGCGCCCTTTGGGCTCGCCCATGCGACGAGACTCTCCTCCGACGAAAATGGCGAGCTCGGTGTGGGGGGCCACGGTTGTCATGCCAGAAGACCCGCATCGTTTGGAACGCGGGCGGCGAGCTTTTCCACGACACGATTCAACTGGTCTTGCTGGATCGCACTGGTAACGAAGTTGGTGAAGAAGACCGTGAAGTAGGCCGCCACGTCGAGAATGACCGCGATCATCGAGGTGTCTTGAACGGGACCCAAGCCGTTGCGCTCCTCAAAGTCGGCAATCTGAAGGGAAATTTGGTAGTCGACCCAGATTCCGTAGATCGCGAAGGTGATGATGACGAAAAAGAAATCCAACCAATAGCCCCGGCCCGTGGGCGTCTTGCCGTCCAGAGCTTGGAGGTCCTCATAGATGCCGTGGTACCAGAAGGGCAGATAGAGGCCGAGGGTCAAGATGCTGAGAACCAACACGAAGGCGGGTTCACGGCGTTGGACGGTCGGAGTGGTCATTGAGCGGTCCCTTCCTCCTCGCACGATGCGCTGTGTCGGCTAAGTTTCGTCCCATGAACGATGCGCTCACGCAAGCGGCGACGATCGGCGTGATCGGCGATGTTCATTTGTTCTGGGACGCCGAGGACGTCGCTTTCTTCAACCAAAGCAACTACGATATGCTCCTTTTCGTCGGCGATTTGGCGGCATATACGCAGGTCCGTGGGCTCGGGGTGGCGCGGTCGCTCGGAAAGCTACGCATCCCGGCGATGTGCATCCCGGGCAACCACGACGGCTTGCACGCGCTACAGCTCGGCGCCGAGATCGCCCCGCGCGCCCATCGTTTTCGAAACGTGTTTTGCCAGGGTCAAGACTGGCGCTGCACGAACCTGGACCGCGCACTCGGCCATGTGAAGCTCGTCGCGTACAGTCGTCACAGGGTCGAGCTTTCCGGCATCGCGTTCAATCTAGTCGTCTGTCGCCCTCACTCGATCGGCGGTCGACGGGTCGCCTGCCTCCGCTACCTCGCGAAGAAGTACGGAGTCGATTCGATGGAGTCGTCGAGCGCGCGTTTGAAAGCCCTAATCGATCGATGTGACGATGCGCCGATCGTGTTCTTGGCGCACAACGGCCCATCTGGGCTGGGCGACCGCGCCGACTCGATCTGGGGTTGTGATTTTCGCAAGCAGGAAGAGGACTGGGGCGACCGAGATCTCGAAGAGGCAGTTCGGCACGCCAAAGGCCAAGGCCGCGCGGTCCTCGCAACGGTTGCGGGCCACATGCATCGAAGAACCAAATCCGGAAACCACCGACCAGGACAAATCCAAAAGGACGGAACGCTCTATATCAACGCCGCAGAGGTCCCGCGCCACCGAATCAAACAAGGCGCGATGAAACGCCACCACGTCGAGCTCACCCTGACCCGGACCACGGCAACAGCGAAGGACATCTGGGTCTAAGCAACCGGTGTCTCGGAGTGCGGCGCGGGATGGGCAGCACAGCGATGGGGAGGAGCCCGCGTAAGGATCCGTCCTCATCGCAAAGGGCGACCGGGGCCCCATCGCGAGCACGCCCGTCCCGTGCCGCGGTCCGGGTCACCGGTTGACGCAGAGCTAAGGGATTTTCGTTTTCGCCCCGGCCATTTTCAGCACGCGTTGGAAGTGCGCTTTGTCGACGGGCTGGACGGAGAGCCGCGACCCCTTCTGTGTGACCCGCATCCCTTCGAGCTTGGGGTCCCGTTTCAGCGCCTCTAGCGATACCAGCTCATCGAACTTCTCGACGAATGAAACGTCGACCATCGACCATCGTGGGTCTTCCTTTGTGGACTTCGGGTCGTAGTACTGGCTCTTCTTGTCGAACTGGCTGTCGTCCGGGTAGGCCTCCCGAGAGACCCGACAAACCCCGGCTGCGCCAGGCGGTTTGGCGCTCGAATGATAGAAGATCGCTAGGTCTCCGACAGCCATCTCACGCATGAAGTTCCGCGCCTGGTAGTTGCGAACCCCGTCCCAGCTTTCGGTGCCGTCACGTTCGAGATGATCGATTGAGTAGACATCGGGCTCGCTCTTCATGAGCCAGTATTTCGTCCGACGCTTGGCCATGCGGTCACTATCGCACAGTTGGCTGCTCGCTCGACGTAGATTTGACCGCAGAACCAATGTCGTTCGATCATCGTGAAGTGTTGAGCCGCAACGTCATCAAGGGGCTGCTCGCGGGGGGCCTCCCGTTCATCCTGTACGTGTACACCGCGTCGGGGTACGCCCACTGGCTCGACAGCGGAGAGTTCGTGGCCGCTGCTGCGGAGTTCGGGATCTCTCACCCCCCGGGTCATCCGTTGGCATCGCTCGTCCTCGGGTCGGCGAACTTGTTCCCCATCGGCGCGCTCTCGTTTCGGGTGGCGTTGGTGTGCTGCCTTCTCGGCGCAGTCGCAGCCGTGGCTCTTTTTTCCGCGTTCGAGCAGACCTTCCGCGTGAGTGGCGCCATTCGCGAGCCATTGATCGTTCCGCTCTCGTTGGCAGGCACTTGGTGGGTGGCGGGTAGCCAGGCGTGGTGGTTTCAGGCGGTGCGCCCCGAAGTGTACGCCCTGCAAGCGGCACTCCTGTGCGTCGCGATCGAGCGTCTGCTGTGCGTCGCGACTTCGGGCCGGGATGGGGATGTTCGACCCCTCTATCACGCGGCGCTCGCCATCGGGTTGGCCCTCGCCAACCACCACTACCTCGCGCTCTTGGCTTTCGTGCCCGCAGCGTGGCTGTTGATCGGGGTTTGGGCAGCATGGGGATGCCGCCCTTTCGCCTGGTCGACCGGGTTCCTCGGGGCCGGCTTGCTCACGTATCTCTTCTTGCCGCTACGCGCACTCTCGCAACCGTTTCTCAACTTGGGTGACCCGACTACCCCTTCTCGTTTCATGTGGGTCGTGAGCGCGCAAGCCTTCCAAAAGAGCCTCGGGCCGGAGCGGGTGGCGCCCTTTCGCGAGCACCTCGCAGACGTGATCGTCGCCATGGGTCAAGACCTGCACTTGGGAACGCTGTTCCTTGGGCTGCTCGGTGCCTACTTCATGCTCCGGGTCCGCGCTGCTCGGAAATTCGGTCTCTTTTGGCTCACCCTCTGGCTCGTTTACACGGTCGGTCGAGCCTTGCTCGGTTTCGTGCATGGCAATCCCGATGCCTTGGCGTACTTCATGCTGGCCTACGCCTCGGTCGGCGTATTCGGGGGGTTCGCCATTGGGGTCGTTCTCTCGGCGGTTGCAGAGGCAGCTCCCCGCCGCCCAAGGCTCGGGCCCGCGCTCGGAGCGATCATCGCAATGGCGTCGCTACTTCAATTTGCTCGTTCATACGACGACACTTCGCTTGCGAGCTTCGCTGATACCGATGTCTTCGACGACGGCCTCCGGCGCTCACTTCCCGCACGCGCGGTCGTGTTGGCCCACAATCCGAGTACGATCTTTCGCTTCTGGGGTGGAGAGGCCGAAGAGCTGAACCGACCCGACATCACGATGGTGCCGCTCCCACTGTCCAGTTACCCGAAATTGGTTGATCGGCTCGTCTCCGAAGAGCCCGAGCTGAAGGAGTTGCTGCGTAACTACGTTCTCGATGGTCGACTCAACGCTGCCGACCTTCAGAGTCTCGCTGCGCTACGGCCGGTGTTCGTGGAGATGGACATAAGGGTTGCCCCGGAGATGTTCGACATGCTGGTGCCGGAGCAGCTCTATCACCGCGTTCTCACGGCGGACATCACGGAGGCAGACGAAGGGCAGGCGATGCAGAGGCACGGAAAGCTCTGGGACGACATCTACGCGCGCATCGGCGAGCCGCACGACGCACAGACCGAGGTCCAGCTCCTGTGGCGCCACTACAACGATGCCCTCTATTTCGCGGGCGTCGGTGATCTCCACGGGGCCCGGCGGAGCGTGGGAGCGGGGCTCTCATTGAACCCACGCGCGGCGGAGCTCCTCCTGATGCGAGACGCCCTCAAGCACGCCTTCCCTGGAGAACCGATCGACATCACCCCCTTCCGCGTCGATTAAAAGGGGACTGTCCGCTTTCGTTGGCGGGTGCGTGGTTGATCCCGGTTGGGCCTGGCGGCCCGTCAATTGGTCCCGCCCCACCACCCCCGCGCTATCACCTACGCTCGGCGCGGCGGGCGTGGCGGTAGACTTCGTAGAGACGTTGGCGGATCTCCGGCGGGATGCTTTTTCGGAGGTCGATCTTCCAACCCACATCTTGTTTGATCAACACGACAGGCTCGTAGTCGGGCGCGGAAGACGAAGCGCGCACGTAGGCGGTGTCTCCTTTGACGTCGATCATGAGCTCGTCCTTGGCAGCGACCAACTGCCCGAAGACGAAGCCACCAAGCCCTTGGTCGTGCTCGCCCTGCCAGTCCGAAAAGCAGCTTCGAAAGAGGTTCTCGTCGACTAGCTCGAACCGTTCGCGGGCCTGAAGCCGGCGGCGGATCTCGGCTTGTGGGACATCCCGGACATCATAGGCGCGAAACAAGGTGTCGATGGTTGCGCTCGGGGACTCGAAGGCCGAGGATACGGCCTCGGTCTTACACGAAGTCAACGCCAACATGACGGTGGTGGCGATAGTGAACGCTCGCACGTGGCTGTTATTGCTTCGTTTTTGTGGGCTGTCCACCCATTGACGCTTCGCGTGACATGCTTAACTTGCCGCGAACGCAGGAAAAACTATGCGATTGGATCGACTCACCACCAAGACTCGCGACGCTTTGGTCGCGGCCCAACAGAACGCGACCGATCGTGGGAATCCCGAGGTTTATCCGGCGCATCTCATGCTCGAATTGCTGGGGCAGGCTGACGGTCTCGCGCCCGCGATTCTCGAGAAGGCAGGTGCGGACCTGCAGGGTTTGATCCGAGCCGAGGGCGCAATCCTCGACAAGATGCCCAAAGTCGCTGGAGGCTCGGAGCCGGGGATCTCCAGACGGTTGCGCGACCTTCTGACTGCAGCCTGGAAAGAGACCGAAAGCCTCAAAGATGAATACACCTCTGCGGAGCACGTGCTCCTCGCTGCGTACACCGATTCACAGCTCAAGAAGGCGCTCGAAGCACAACATGTAGATCGCAAGAAGCTACTCGAGGCGCTCCAGGAGGTCCGCGGAACCCAGCGGGTGACCGACCCGGACCCAGAAGGGAAGTTTCAGGCGCTCGAGAAGTATACGCGCGACCTGACCGAGGCAGCGCGCCAAGGTAAGACCGACCCGGTGATCGGACGCGACGAGGAGATCCGCCGCGTGATGCAGGTGCTTTCTCGCCGTACCAAGAACAACCCCGTGTTGATCGGCGAGCCAGGCGTCGGCAAGACGGCGATCGCCGAAGGGATCGCGCACCGGATTGCGCAGGGCGACGTCCCCGAGGGTTTGAAAGAGAAACGCCTCTTGGCGCTCGACCTCGCGGCGATCGTCGCAGGCTCGAAGTACCGGGGCGAGTTCGAGGAGCGTCTCAAGGCGGTGCTAAACGAGATCGAGGCAGCAAAAGGCGGGATTGTCCTCTTCATCGATGAGCTTCATACCTTGGTCGGCGCGGGTGCCGCAGAGGGCTCGATGGATGCGAGCAACATGCTCAAGCCAGCCCTCGCGCGAGGCGAGCTACGCTGTATCGGCGCGACCACGCTCGACGAATATCGAAAGCGCATCGAAAAGGATGCTGCGCTCGCGCGGCGCTTTCAGCCCGTGTTTGCCGGCGAGCCGTCGGTCCCCGATACCATCGGGATCTTGCGGGGTCTGAAAGAGCGGTACGAGATTCACCACGGCATTCGCATTCAAGACTCGGCGATCGTCGCCGCGGCAACGCTCAGCCATCGGTACATCACCAACCGTTTCTTGCCCGACAAGGCGATCGACTTGGTCGATGAAGCTGCGTCACGATTGAAGATGGAGATCGACTCTCTCCCCGCACCGATCGACACCCTTGAGCGCAGGGTGATGCAGCTCGAGATCGAGCGACAGGCCCTCAAGAAAGAAAAAGACGACGCGAGCAAGAAGCGCCTCGGTGAGCTCGAGCAGGAGCTCTCGGAGCTTCAGGAGCAGCGCGACACCATGCGCGCGCAGTGGCTTCGAGAAAAAGAGCTGATCACTGAGATTCGCGAGAAGAAGGAGCTCGTCGAAAGCCTCAGGCTCGACCTCGAAAGGGCCGAGCGCACGGCAGATTTCGAGACGGCGGCCCGCCTTCAGTACGGCGAGATTCCCGCAGCGGAAGCGGCGGTGACCCAAGCGCAACAGAAGCTGGCCGAGGTGCAGGCCCAGGGCTCGTTCCTCAAGGAAGAGGTCACCGACGAAGACATCGCCGAAGTTGTGTCGAAGTGGACGGGGATCCCGGTCAGCAAGATGCTCGAAGGCGAGAAGGAAAAGCTCCTCCACATGGAGGATCGGCTTGGCGATCGCGTGATCGGCCAAGACGAAGCGGTCGTTGCGGTGTCGAACGCGGTGCGTCGCTCGCGCGCAGGCTTGAGCGAGCCCAATCGGCCGATTGGGTCGTTCCTCTTCTTGGGTCCAACTGGTGTCGGCAAGACCGAGCTCGCACGTGCCTTGGCCGAGTTCTTGTTTGACGACGACAAAGCGATGATTCGACTCGACATGAGCGAGTACATGGAAAAGCACGCGGTGGCTCGCTTGATCGGCGCCCCGCCAGGCTATGTCGGCTACGAGGAAGGCGGCCAGCTCACCGAGCCTGTGCGACGCCGCCCCTACTCGGTCCTCCTTTTCGATGAGGTCGAAAAGGCCCACCCAGAAGTATGGAATGTCCTGCTGCAGGTGCTCGACGACGGGCGCCTTACCGACGGCCAAGGCCGCACGGTCGACTTCAAGAATGTAGTCGTGATCCTGACCTCGAACGTCGGCTCGCATCACATCATGGCGCTCGACGACGACGAAGCGATGCGCAAGGCGGTGATGGAAGACCTGCGCGACTCGTTCCGCCCCGAGTTCCTGAATCGGCTCGACGAGACGATCATCTTCCACCGACTCGACCGGGCCCAGCTTCGAGCCATCGTCGACGTCCAGCTCCGCAATTTCGAGAGGCGGCTCGTCGAGCGCGAGCTCAGGCTCGAGATCTCCGACGAGGCCAAGGACTTCCTCGCCAACGTCGGCTATGACCCGGCCTACGGCGCCCGGCCGCTGAAGCGCGCGATCCAACGCTACCTCGAAAACGGATTGGCAGAGGACATCCTCGCCGGACGCTTCACAGCGGGCGACGTGATTCGCGTCGGTACGGGGGAGGGGAAGCTCGTCTTCGAAAAGGCTGGGGAAATCAGCCCGGAAGAGCCTCGAGCGACCGCCGAATAAACGAACGGTCGTGAGTCGTTGGGGCAGTAGTCACACTGAAACTGGGCCTCCTTGCGCCCGCGTGTACACTGTGTAAACCTCCCGCGCTCTTACGGAGGAGCAAACGCATCCATGGTCGAGACCGTACAAGTCAAACCAATCGAAGTTCACGTCGGTGAGCGTGGGCTCGAGCGTGCGGTCAAGCACCTGAAGCGCAAGATGGCCACCGAGGGCATCCTCCGAGAGCTCAAGCGCCGCCGTCACTACATGAAGCCATCCATCAAGAAGCGAAAGAAGGCCGCCGAAGCAGCTCGGCGCCGTCGCAAGCGCGTTCGTCAGATGAACGAGCGCCCGAGCTTCTGACTCTCAGACCGACCGAGGTTTTTTGGTTTCGGGTTCGAGCCGCCTTCCAGGGCTCCACTCGGTGCTGAGCTCGGTGCGGGTTTCGAGGAAGCGGGCGAGGCGATGAAAGTCGCTGCCCGACTCGATGAAGCGCACCTCGGTTTGAAGCGTTTTTGGATTGATCAGCTTGGAGAACTCGACGTACTGGAGGTCGAGCTGCCCGCTGACGCTGACCATGTGACCGTCGAGATCTTCTTCGACCAACGCACGAAAAGCTCCGATGCCGAGTTGGCTCGCGAGCATGACATCGAACGCATGAGGCGGTGCGCAACGTGACTCGTACCCGAGCTGGATGTGGCGCACCTTCTTGCGTCGCCCCGTGCGCTCTTCGTAGCGAGTTTGCACTCGGTCCGATGTCATCTTGGCCAGATCGAACGCGCCGAGCCGAATGTGGCCGTGCTCGTCACGCGGTAGGCCTCGCAGGGAGTCCTCCGGTAGGAGCTCCGCTAGTCCTTCAGCCAGCACGATCGAGCCGTAGTGCTGGTCGCGCTTTTCACGCGCCAATATCAGGTCGACGATGCCATCGACGAGTGCCGTGATCGAAAGCCGTCGGGAGATGACTTCGGCACCGGTGTGGGGGTCGTTGGTCTTTTCCTCGATGGCCAGGTCGCCCACGACGTCCTCCGTCGATAGCACCATGTTCGCCTCGCCAGCGATCGCGACTCCATAAGAAAGCCAACCGGCTTTGCGGCCCATCGTTTCTACGATGAAGTAGCTGCTGGTGGCGATGCAGTCAGCACGAAGGTTGAGTAGCTCTTTCGCCATTACGTCCACCGCCGTGAAGAAGCCGAATGTGAAGTCGATACCCCGGTAATCGTTATCGATTGTCTTCGGCAAGTGCACGATGCGAATGCGCTCATTCGCGGCGATGTGATGACGCTGGTATTCATGGAGGAAGTTGGCGGTCTTGAGGGTGTCGTCGCCACCGATCGAAATCAGCGCGTCAACCTCGAGGTCCGCGAGCGCATGATGGATGCGGGCGAGTCGCTCGGTCTTCTCGGGGTCGAGAAGGTCGGCCGGCGCCTTGATACCGGCCCCAGGGTTCACCCGGGCGGTGCCGATGATGACACCGCGCGTGTTCCGAAGACCACGGATGTCTCCAGGTGTGAGGCGGCGATAGTGCTCGCCTTCGATCATCGGTTGTTTTGCGGCATCATATTCTTGAAGGTTGGTGTAACCGTGAAAGATGCCGAGTACCTCGACCCCCGCCTCGAGAAACGAAGTGGCCGCGGCTGCGATCACGGCGTTGGCGCCCGGTGCGGGCCCGCCCGAAAAGACCATGGCGACTCTATTCATTTCGCTCACCACGACGCACTCTACAGAGGTGCATGGCGGTTAACAAGCAAACAGGCGTAGGCTTGCCACTACTCCCGTGAGGCGCTCTACTCGGGCCCATCGCAATGGCCATCGACCCTGAAACGGTCGGCTACCAAACCGATTCGATCGAGTTTTGCTACACGTGGCGGGATACCGTCATCTATGCGCTCGGAGTTGGAGCAACCGCCGACACCAATCTCGATTTCCTGTACGAAGGACGTGGCCCGAAGGTCCTTCCGACCTTTGCTTCGATTCCTACGTTTGCGGCTTTTGACGCACTGGTCGACAAGATCGGCTGCGACCGGCAGGGCATCGTGCATCATGGTCAGCGCCTCGAGGTGTTGAAGGCCCTGGAGCCCAACGCCTGCTTGGAAGTGACCGGTCGCGTGGCTGGCCTCTACGACTTGAAGCGGGTGGCGATGGCCCTGTTCGATATCGAGGCGACGGACGAGGAAGGGGACACCGTGGCACGAGGCGTGGTCACGCTGGTGCTCCACAACGACGGAAAGTTCGGTGGCGACCGACCTCCGCGGAGCGAACGGATCCCCCCACCTGAACGCGAACCGGACTTCGAGGTGCGCGAGACGATTCCACTGACCCAAGCGCTGCTCTATCGATTGAGCGGCGATTACAATCCACTTCACGCCGATCCGGAATTTGCCACCGAGGCCGGGTTCGATCGCCCGCTCCTCCATGGCCTCTGCACGTTTGGGTACGCCGGGCGCGCTGTCGTGAACGAGGTATGCGACGGTGACCCGGAAAGATTCGCGGCGCTTCAAGGGCAGTTCACCACACCGGTGTACCCGGGCGACACCCTGATCATCCGAGGCTGGAAAGCGGAGGACCGGGTGTTCTTGAGCGTGGCGACCGATGCCCGACCCGCTGATCTGTGCTTGAGCAATGCGTATGCGGAGCTTCGCTAGCGCGGCTGTCGATTTTTCGTCTTGCCGACGCGAGGATCCACACACAGGGTTACGGGGTGTCGCGGATGATGCAATTCGGCTGGCATTTGACGCTTGCGTTCGCGCTCGGTGCGGGCTGCGCGGCCGAAGCACCCGCCGCGTCTGAGCCTCCGCCGCCACCGGTTCATGCGAAGACCCTCGAACCCGAGCCGATGACGCCCACATCGACCTCGACCGCGGAGGTGCTCGCCAACCGACAATCCGACATCCGATCGGAGACTTCTGGCCGCGTCGTGGCGGTTTATGTCGAAGCCGGTGATCGGGTCGACGTGGGCGAGGTGTTGCTGCGGCTCGACGTCGGCCGCCCGGCGTCGGCAGTCCAAGCCGCCCAAGCCGCGGTGGCGCAAAGCGATGCGAGGCTCCATCAAGCAGAGCGAGAGCGCGACCGAACCGAACGGCTCGTGCAAACGGGAGGCCTGCCAGAACAACGGCTCGATGACGCCCGCGATGCGGTGCGCATGGCGTCAGCGGCACGCGACGCGGCTCGGGCCGAAGCCAGGCTCGCTCGGCGAGGCCTGACCGAGGCGGTCGTGCGCGCTCCGTTCGAGGGAACGGTCGTAGAACGCGCGATCGAAATCGGCGAATGGGTGGCTCCCGGAAGCCCGCTCTTGACCTTGGCCGACACCAGCCTGCTCAAGGCACGCGTGCTGCTAGATCCTCGCGAGGCGCTGGACGTGACGGTCGGCTCCAAAGTCGAGGTGTCGGTTTTCGCCCGTCCAGGAGAGACATTCAGGGGCCGGGTGGTGCGCGTCGGCGAGGTGATCAACCCGCGGACGAGGCGGCTTCCGGTCGAGATCGAAATCGATGACCCGACCACTCGGCTTCGCCCGGGGCTGGTCGCCCGTTTCACCGTCGAAACCGGAGACCCGAAGCTCGTCCTGCGCGTGCCGCTCGAAGGGGTGTTCGAGCGTTTCGGCCGCCAGCACGTGTATGTCATCGAGGATGGAATCGCCCATCGGCGAACGGTATCGATCGGGGCGGGGCGGGGCGGATTTGCCGAGATAGAAGCAGGCCTGAACGTCGGTGAGACGGTCGTTACCAAAGGTGTCGCGCGCGTGGTGGATGCCTCGAAAGTGCTCGTAGTCCCGCTGGAAGCCGCGACCGCATCGAGCGCTGAGCAAGCCGAGGAGCCATGAGCATCCCGAGCTTCGCAGTGCGCCAACCGGTGCTCGTCAATTTGGTGGCGATCTCGATGGTACTGGTCGGCGCCCTCGTGTTGAGTGACATGCATCGGGAGTCGCTGCCGACGATGCCCACGGGCTGGGGCAACGTCACGACGGTCTACGTGGGGGCTTCGCCCGAAGAGATCGAGCAGTTGGTCGCCATTCCGGTGGAGAACGCGGTCGCTAGCGTCGACGACGTCGAGGAGATCTGGGCGACCTCCAAAGAAGGTGTCTCGTATGTGAGCTTCAAGTTCAAGGCAGACGTCGAAGACATGACCGGCGCTATGATGGAGATCTCGAACGAGGTCAATCGAATCGACGACCTCCCCGTCGAAGCCGAACGCCCGATCGTTCGAGAGTTCAAGGTCGACTTCCCAACCATTGCAGTGGCCGTGCGCGGGGAGGTGGCCGAGGCCGTGCTCCGACAGGTCGGGAAGGACTTGGCTGAACGGATCGAGCGTCTCGACGGGGTTTCAGGGATTTGGCGAAACGGCATTCGTGACCGGGAACTACGCGTGGATGTAGACCCCGACCGGCTCGCCGCCCACCACCTTTCGCTCACCTCGGTGACCGAAGCCCTACGACTTCGCGCGGCAAACGTCCCCGCAGGGACGACCAAAGGCGATGGGGACACCCGCCTCGTCCGCGGCATGACCCGCGTCGACAATGTCGTCGAGCTTGCCGGAGTGGTCATCCGTCCCGACGCGATGGGAGGCTCTGTTCGCGTCGGTGACGTGGCAGAAGTCAAAGATGCTTTTGCGCCGGGAAAGTACAGCGGGCGCGTCAACGGCGAGCCCGCCATCGTGCTCACGGTCCGAAAAGAGGAGCAATCCGACAGCATTCAGATCAGCGAAAGCGTGCATGCGCTCGTCGACGATTTCCGCAAGACGCTGCCCCCGGGTGTGAGCATCGACACGTTCGGGGATGCCTCACATGAGGTCGAACGCTCGCTCGACACCCTGTATGCGAATGCAGCCGCCGGCTTGTTGTTGGTGTTGCTCCTGCTCTGGGTGGCAGTAGGCGCACGAAACGCAACGATGGCCGCCGTGGGCCTCCCGGTTGCGTTGGCCGGAGCGATCGTCGCGATGGACATGATGGGCATCACCATCAACATGATGTCGCTCGTCGCATTGATCCTCTGCTTGGGTGTCGTCGTCGACGACGCGATCATCATCATCGAAAACATCTACCGGCACATGGAGGAGGGGATGCCGCGTCGCCGCGCAGCCGTCGTGGGCACCGAGGAGGTTTTTTGGCCGGTGGTGTCCTCGACGCTCACCAGCTGGGCTGCGTTTCTGCCTCTTCTATTGATGGAGGGCGTCCTCGGTCAGTTCTTCGCGATCATCCCAAAAGTAGTCGTGGCCGCGCTGGCCGCGTCGCTGATCGAGGCGATGTTCATCCTGCCGAGTCACATGGCGGATTTCGGCCAGCTCGGGACGCAGGTTAAGGAGTCGTCGCCCCCGGAGACCCGCCTCCAACGAGCCAAGCGTCGGCTCGCGGTGGGGTACGAACGGATTCTGCGATGGTCGCTCCAGCATCGCGCGACCGTTGTATTCGGCTCGTACGCTTTGTGCGGAGTCCTCGTCGCGGCAGCATTCTCAGCCAAAGACGTCATTTTGTTCAACGAGGGGGATGTGGACATGTTCGATGTGCGCGTCCGCATGCCAACCGATGCCTCGAAAGAGGAAACCGAGAAGCTCCTCGCCAAGCTCGAAGACCGCATCCTCGCACTCGAAAACACTGACATCGAGGCGACGCTCGCGGTTCGCGGGATGGCACGGACCGACATGGGGATCGACACGGGCGACCACATGGGAATGGTCACGGTCTTCGTCGTTCCCGCAGCCCAACGAAGCAGCTTTCATGGAGGTCGCGACCTCGTTACCCAAGTCAGCGGCCTCTACGACGACGTCGTCGGGCCGGCGCGACTAGAAGTCGTCGAGGTGCGTCCTGGACCACCGCGCGGTGCGCCGGTCGCCGTCCGAGTGCGGGGGAACGACCAGGAACGGCTCGTCGAGCTCGCGGAGCAGGTCCTCGCAGAGGTCAGGAAAACCCCAGGCACGAGGAATGCGAACCACGACTACGAGCTCGGCAAGCAAGAGCTGCAAATCAAAGTCGACGAAGAGCGTGCTGCTCTGAATGGCCTTACTCCGCAAGCGGTCTCGGCTTGGCTTCGGAGCGCGTTTGGCGCAACGCCGGCGGCAACCCTTCGCGATGGGGACGACGAGATCGACATCGTGGTCCAGCTCGCGGAAGACATCCAGCGCGACCCTGCGCGAATCGCGTCACTTCGGCTTATCACTCCGACGGGCGACGAGGTGGCGATTCGCGAGATCGCCGACGTCACGCATGGGCGCGGCCCCGGCGAGATTCAGCGCTATCAACAGAAGCGTATGGTCTCAGTGCTCTCAAACATCGATGAAGAGATCACCAACAGTGGCGAGGTCAACTCCGTTTTGAGGGAAAAGCTCGCACCCCTCGAAGCCGCGAACCCCGACATCCGCTTCGAGTATGGGGGCCAGTGGGAAGAGACTCAGGAGTCGGTCGAGTCGCTGTTCCAAGCGTTCGTGATCGCCATGCTTCTCATTTACACGATCCTGGCCACGCAGTTTCAGAGCTTTTCTCAGCCTCTGGTCGTGATGGCTGCCATCCCGTTGTCGTTCATCGGGGTGGGCGCCGGGTTCCTGTTGACGGCAAAGCCGGTAGGCCTGATCGCCCTCGTAGGGGTCGTCGGCCTGACCGGGATCGTCGTGAACGACTCCCTCGTGCTGGTCGACTTCATCAACAAACGGCGCCAACGCGGGATGGCGCTGGACGAAGCGATCGTCGAGGCGGGGCGGTTGCGGTTGCGGCCGATCTTCTTGACTAGTGTGACGACGATCGCCGGCCTTCTCCCGCTCTCGCTGGCGAGTGAGAGCTTGGCTCACCTCGCGCCCATGGCCCAGGTGATCGTCTGGGGCCTGACCTTCTCGACGGTGCTCACCCTATTGGTGGTGCCGTGCCTCTATCGCCTGGATGTCGATCTTGCAGGTCGCGCTTCGGACTTGTTTGCGCCCATCAAACGCTGGGTCACCGACCCCGGAGCTGCGACGGTCGAGGAAGCTGCGGACACGACCGCCGAGTGAGCCATCCCCGTGGCGATCGGCGGTGAAGCTGCTAGGCGCAGTGCATGGCGAAACGATTCGAGAACCAGGTCGTATGGATCACTGGGGGAGGGAGCGGTATCGGACGTGCCCTGGCCCTCGCATTCGCAGAAGAAGGCGCCACGGTCGCAGTCTCGGGGCGGCGCCAAGAACGACTCGAGCTCGTCGCCACCGAGATCGCAGGCAACGGCGGAAAAGCGCTGGCGGTCCCTTGCGACGTGGCCGACGAGGCATCGATAGAGCGCACGGTGCAACAGGTGGTCGACACTCTCGGCCGGCTCGATGTCGCGGTGGCCAATGCGGGCTTTTCGGTGGCGGGCAAGATCGCGAAGTTGTCGGCCGAAGACTGGCGCCGACAGCTCGACGTCAATGTGATCGGCCTCGCAATGACAGCACGATATTCGATCCCACACCTCATGGAGCACGCAGGTCGTTTGGTGCTGGTCGGAAGCGTGTCTAGCATGCTCCCGACGCCTGGAGTGGGAGCGTACTCCGCTTCAAAATATGCGGTCCGTGCGATCGGTCAGACACTGGCCGTCGAGTTGCACGGGACGGGGGTGACGTGCACGACGATTCACCCGGGCTTCATCGAAAGCGAGATCGCGCAGGTCGATAACCGCGGTGTGTTTGACGCGAGCCGCGAAGATAAGCGACCACAAAGGCTCATGTGGCCCGCCGATCGTGCTGCCAAAGCGATGATCGACGCCATTGCCGCTCGAAAGCGGGAGTACACGTTCACCGGCCACGGCAAGGTCGGTGCTTTCGTCGGCCGGCACCTCCCGGGGCTGGTGCATTTGGGGCTCACCCGCGCGAAGTAACGCTACTTCACCACGAAGCGGGTCATGATCAGGATGTAACTCTCTTTTTGCGACCCGACGGTCTGCCGAAGAGCCGCTTCGATGCCAAACTTGCCCTTGTTGAAACCTGCACTGGCCGTGATCTGATTGAGATTGCGCCCACCATCGCGCCGATAACCGATTCGGAGCGGTACCATTTCCCCGGCGATGAACTGGAGCCCTGCGCCTGCCAAGAGCTCGTTTTTCTGGAAGGTCGAGAGATCGACCAAGATGTCTCCACCGATAGTGAGGCTGTCGATCGGCGCAACGCTCACGCTCCCACCCGCCATCTGCGGCGCGAGCGACGAGCGGGTCTTGATGAGATTGTATCCAAGGCCGGCCAGCTTGAGCCAAGGCATTGGCGTGATCGTGATCGACGCATCGAGGGTGACCCGATTGAACGTCGGTGCGAGGGGCTGGCCGTCAATCGACTCGGCATCCATACGGCCCCAGCGAACGCTGAGACCGACGCCGAGCTGTTGGATCGCTTGAATGCCGACACTCGTACGCCAATCCCAGCCCTTGTACCGACGTTCGCTTCCGCTGAAGATTCCTCGAAAGCTGGTACCTAGTGCGAGCTTCTTGGCGGTCGTGGAGTCGGTGATCGCGCTTCCGATGGTCCAGTAGGTGTCACCCCCGCCAGGTATGATCTGCGAGAACGCTTCGACGTGATAGGCAGCGACTGCGGCCATGTTCGATGCGTTGTACGCGAGCGCCGAGGTGCCCGTGGCTCCTGCACGGGAACCCGCACCCATGCCCAAGGTGTACGCCGTCTCAAAATTGTCTTCCGGCGGCAACCGAGGGTTCGCCGGCTCTGCTACTCCGCTGGGCGCGGCGGTTTGGGCAAGCACGGGAACGGGCACGCAGATCGTGGCCAGAAGACCGACGGTTGCGGCCGCCCGAAAAGCTCGTATTTCCCACATGGTTCGTGCCCTGGGCGAAGCTAGCAGCCTTGGATCACCCATCCAAATTGTCTGCCCCGCGCCGCAGGCTTAACCCTCGGGCACCAAAGGGGACGACATCACTTGGTGGGATCTCGGGGGACAAATTGTGGAGCCCTCACGCGCACACTACCGATCACGCATGATCGTCACGCGGTAAAAAATCAACACGCTGTGGATGAACGACGAGCGGGTTAGACACCGATGTTGCGCGAACGATAACAAATCGTAATTCGAAGTGATTGCAACAGCTTGTCAACAGCAAAGCAACTGGTCGTGACACACTGCGCGTTGGTGTCAAAAAAACAGCATTGTAATCTTTCGCGATCCCAAGTGTTTAGAACTTTGTTGTAGGATCACCGTAGACGCGCTCGAAACAGACTGCTAGCTTCGCGGCCCTTCACTGGAGGAGCGCCAACCGAAGTCGGCGGATGGTAAAAGGTGAACGGTAACTCGCCCCGAGCAACGTGTGGACGACTTGGGGACGACGACGTCGATGTGCGTGGTTTTCGGGGGTAAGGCGACGATGGAACAATTGTGGGAACGGACACTTGGCAGTCTCAAGTCGCACCTCTCATCGGAAAATTTCGAAACCTGGCTACAACCTGTTCAGTTTGGCGGGGTCGAGCCGGATTCCATCGTTTTACGCATCCCGAACCAGTTCTTCGCGGACTGGATATCGGCGCACTACCTCGATCTGATCTTCGACACCCTCGATCGCGAAGCGGGTGACTCGAACGTACCGAAGAAAGTCCGTTGGGAGCTCGACGAAACCCTTCGCGAAAAAGCGCAAGCCGCGCGCGAGTCGACCAAGCGCCCGACGCCGAGGGCTACCCCTCGCGCACCGTCGGTCTTTGCAGACCTCAATCCAAAATACCGCTTCAAGAATTTCGTGGTCGGGCCCGCCAATCAGCTCGCACACGCTGCAAGCGTGGCAGTCGGCTCCGATCCCGGTCGTCGCTACAATCCGCTCTTCATCTACGGGGGGGTTGGGCTCGGTAAGACCCACCTGGTCAACGCGATCGGCCATACGATCATCCAGCGCAATCCCCGCGCACGCATCCGTTATGTGTCGGCGGAGCGCTTCACCAACGAGTTCATTTGGTCACTGCAAAATCACGAGATCAGTGCGTTTCGAGACCGTTATCGCTCGCAGTGCGACGTCCTTTTGATGGATGACATCCAGTTCCTCGCTGGGCGTGAGCAAACTCAAGAGGAGTTCTTTCATACCTTCAACGCCCTCTATCACTCGGACAAACAGATCGTCGTCACCTCGGACGTCTACCCCCAGCAGATTTCGGAGATGCAGGAGCGTCTGATCAGTCGCTTCCAGTCGGGGATGGTCGCCGATGTGCAGGTCCCCGAGCTCGATACTCGGATCGCGATCTTGCAAAAGAAGGCGGAGGGCGAAGGGATCGCGCTCGTGAGCGAGGTGGCGCTCTTCCTGGCGCAGATGGTCCGAAGCAATGTGCGCGAGCTCGAGGGAACGCTCCTCCGAGTTGCCGTCAAAGCCGAGCTCTTGGGTCAGCCGATGGGGCTCGAGCTCGCCAAGGAAACGATGCGTCAGGTGATTCCAAACCAGGACACGGCAACCACCGTTGAGGACATCCAGCGGATTGCATGTGGTTATTTTGGCGTCCGCCTAACCGATTTGAAGTCCCGTCGACGGCATCGCGCCATCAGCTTTCCTAGGATGGTGGCGATGTATATTTGCCGTCAGCGTCTGGGCACCAGCTATCCTGAGCTCGGCGAGCGCTTCGGAGGCAAGGACCACACCACGGTAATCAGCGCCGTACGCAAGATCGGCGGTTTGATCGAAGACCAAGACGAGCGTGTCTTGAGCGCCGTAGGTGCGATCGAACGCAAACTAGGCATCTGAGCCGCAGCTCTTCAGCACGGTTTTCAGGAGACCTGCCATGCGGGTCTTGCTGTACCGAGCAGGCCGGGCCTTCCCCGCACTTTTGGTGTATACCCGCCCCTGTGTGTGAAGTGCGATCAAGCTGGGGAACACGCCTGTGAAAGAGGGGGGTTCGATCAATCCCCACTTGAAGCACGATCACTCAAGGCACCAGAGTTTGCTCAAAGGTTAGTTCTTCCGGTTGGTTACATTGATTCATTCACAATTCACAGCTGTTAAGACGACGACTAGATCTTAAAATTCAGGATCCTAAGCAGTGGATAAGCAAACACCGCCTTTCATGGGAGTCATGGAGTAACCCGACATGGAGCTTACGATCGAGAAGCAACAGTTCCTCCGTGGTCTCGCACGCACACACGGTGTCGCGGATCGCAAAAGCTCGATGCACATCCTTTCGAACGTGTTGCTGTCGACAGAAGGAAAGGACATCCTCCGGCTTTCTGCGACGGACCTCTATCTCGGGGTCACCGCAGTCGTTCCCGCAAAGATCAAGGACGGCGGCACGATCGCTGTGTCAGCTCGGACCCTATTCGACATCGTCAAGAATCTCCCTGATGGGAAAGTCAGCTGGAAGCTGAGCGACAGTCACGCAGTCGAGCTGAGTTGCGGAAAGGTACGCTATCGAATTCCCGCAATGCCCGGCGAGGATTTCCCTCCTCTGCCCAACGCTGGCAACGCCGACTCGGCCGAGCTTGACGTCTCGGTACTGGCGGATCTGATCTCGCTCACGCAGTACTCGATGTCTCACGACGACACCCGTCCGCATCTCGCGGGGACTCTGTTCGAGTGCGATGGCAATGTGGTCCGGATGGTCACGACCGACGGTCACCGACTATCGAAAGCCGAGCGCAAAGTTCCTGAAAAAGGAAGCAAAGGCAAGATGAAGAGCTTCAGCATGCTCGTCCCGCACAGAGGCATATCTGAGCTCAAGCGTCTCCTCGACGACGTAAAAGCTACGAAGGATAAAGGCGATGCGCAGGCGACGATCGAGATCGCAACGGCCGGGGGCAGTGCCTTCTTTCAACGCGACGACCTCTCGTTGAGCGTCAAGCTCGCGGACGAGCATTTTCCCCCATACGACAAGGTCATTCCAAGCAAGCAAAGCCGAACGGTGATCGCCGCCCGGGGGCCCCTGGTCGAAGCGCTCCGGCGCATCAGCCTCGTCGCCAACGACAAGAGTGGCGGCGTGCAACTGATGATCGAGCCCGGCACCCTGCGTTTGCAGAGCCAGAATCCCGACGTCGGCGAGGGCAGCGAAGAGGTCGACGTGGACTACGCGGGCGAGGGCTTACGGATAGGCTTCAACGCGAGGTATCTCCTCGATGCTCTCGGTGCGCTTCCCTACGACGAGGTCGCTTTGGAGCTCAGCGGCGAGCGTGATCCCGGGGTGCTGAAGCCGGTGGGAAACGATTCAGACTTCATTGGCGTCATCATGCCCATGCGCATTTAGGACCAGGCCTTGTCTGGTGATTCGCGCACGGTCGAGGCGCCCACCCGAGTCGTGGTTCTGCGTGCCCGCGGGTTTCGAAATCTCGCGCCCCTGACGTTCGAGCCTGGTCCTCATTTCAACGTCATTCACGGGGATAACGGCGCCGGGAAATCAAACCTGCTCGAGGCGATTCACTACCTCGGGGCGCTCAAGAGCTTTCGAGGTGCCAAGCGCGAAGACCTGATCGGGCTCGATTGCGATACCGCCCTGCTCGACGCCACCCTATCGGGCGGCGCTGCACCCCACCAACTTCGCATCGAGCTCGGGAGATCAGAGCGCCGGCGCCTCCAGCTCGATCAAAAGCGACCGCGTTCGAGCAGCGTTTGGCATCAAACGGTACAGATGGTGCTCTTTCATCCAGGCGACCTCGTGCTTGCTGCGGGCGCGCCCGATCGGCGTCGCGCTTTTCTCGACCGTATCCTCGAGCAAATCGACCCGATCTATGGGTCCACGCTCGCAAGTTACGAGAAGGCCCTTCGGAGCCGCAACCGACTCTTGAAGGAGGAATCTATCAACCGGCGTTCGGTACGCGCTTACGATGCCATTCTGAGCAAGGCAGGGGCTGTCGTGGGGACGGCTCGAGCTCGATTGGTCGATGACTTGGCGCCGAGGGTTACCCGCGCATTCGAAGAGGTTTTCGCAGGTGATACTCCCCTCGGGGTTCGGTATTTGCCGCGGGTCGAGCCCACCGAGGAGGTGATCGTCCAAGCGCTCGAGAGTTCGTTTGAAAAGGACTGCAAGCGTGGCTTCACGGCCGACGGTCCCCACGGAGATGACGTCGAGCTTCGGCTTCACGACGTCGGGGCACGTCATCACGGCTCTCAGGGTCAACACCGGACGATCGTGTTGGCCCTGAAGACCGCCGAGCTCGATCTCTTGACCGAGCGGATCGGTCGGGTGCCGATTCTATTGCTCGACGATGTGTCGAGCGAACTGGACCGCAGCCGCAATCGGCGGTTCTTCGAGGTACTGAGCCACGCTGGCGGGCAGGTCTTCCTGACGACCACGCATCCCGAGTTCATCTTGCTCGAAAACGATCGGGTCGACTTTCAGGTCGAAGGCGGGCGCGTCACTCGGTGATCTTCGCGGTCTTGATGTAGTCGAGGTCCGGAAAGTTTTTCTTCAGATAGGCGTTGCCCTCGGACTGAAGGAGCCCCTGCGACGGCCCGCGGCCCCGCGGCGCACCTTCGCCATAACCGGCGTGTAGTGCGTCGACCACGCTCATGTCTTTCACCTTCCCAAACGGCGAGAAGCCCATCCCATCGAGGCGTGAGTTGTCGACGAAATTGATGAAAAACTGGGTGGTTCGGGAGTTGGAGCCCGACGTGGCGAACGATACCGTTCCCCGCGTGTTACTGCCCTTGACAGGATCGTCGGGGATCCGCTTCTCCCGCCACTTGGCGTTGAGGGCCGGGTCACCACTGATGCCCACCTGCGCCATGAATCCGCCGATGACGCGGAAGAACGCGACGTTATCGTAGTAACCAGCCTGGACGAGCTCGTAAAAACGATCCGCGCCGTGCGGAGACCAGTCGCGGTGGACTTCGATCACGATCGGGCCCTTGGTCGTATCGAGCTCGACCAAGTATTGGGTGGGCGCTTGGCCTGGCTTGTTGTCGGTCACCTCGGGGGCCTCCTCTTTGCGTGGTGCTTCGGTTTCTCCGCCTGGATTCGGAGTGTTGGTCTTGTCGTTCTTGGTACACCCGAGAACGAGTGCCCCGCCCATGATGAGCAATGCTGCGGTTCGCATGGACGTACCTTGGCAAGCCCGGCACGGTGCGCAAGGCGGTCGTTCAGGTAAGTGACAAGAGCGCCGCTCTTGGTGGCCTCAGCCCTCGAAAAGCCCGCGAAGCTTCCTCAGAAAGCTCGCCTGCTCCGGATGGCTTTCGTCGCCGATTTCCTCTGCGAGCTCGGCGATGAGCTTGCGTTGGCGGCGACTCACCTGGCGCGGGACCTCGACCACGACCGTCACGAGCTGATCGCCCTTACCATATCCGCCGTATACGGAGATTCCTTTGCCACGCAGACGGAAGACCTTCCCCGACTGGGTTCCTGGCGGCACTTTCATCACCACATTTCCGTCGAGCGTGGGGACATCGATGCTTGCGCCGAGCACCGCTTGGGGAAACGAAATCGGGATCGACACCAGGATGTCGGCCTCTTCACGCGTGAAAAGTGCGTGGTCGCGGACATGGACGTGAATGTGGAGATCGCCGTTGGCGCCATCGACGGTCTCGCCCGCGCCTCGAACGGTGCGCACGGCGCCGTCTTGAACACCGGCCGGGATCTTCACACTCATCGCTTCGGCACGGAGCTTGGTGCCGGTCCCTTTGCATGCTTCGCACGGGGTAGGGATCTTGGTGCCTGTTCCGCGGCATCCGTGGCACGGACGGGAGGCTGCGAAGAGACCACGTTGATACTTCACTTGGCCGCGTCCTTGGCAAACGTTGCACTTGTGTACCGGGGTTCCGGCCTGGGCCCCGCTCCCGCCACACTTGACGCACGGAGCAGGTCGGTTGACGTCGATCGTCTTCTCGATGCCTAGCGCCGCCTCTACGAACGAGATCTCGAGTTCGTACTTCAAGTCGCGACCGCCTCTGCGCTTGCGGCGACCCCCGCTGAAGACCTCGCCGAAGAGCCCTTCGAGGATTTCGCTGACGGCGCCGAAGTCGCTCGCTTCGAAGCCCGGGCCATTCGCGTTGAAGGCGTCGTGACCATAACGGTCGTAGCGGTTCCGCTTGTCGGGGTCGCTCAGAACGGCATAAGCTTCGCTTGCCTCTTTGAACGCGTCTTCGGCGGCGGGGTCGTCTGGATTGCGGTCCGGGTGGTATCGCATCGCGAGCGCACGATAGGCTTGTTTGATCTCGTCGCCGGAGGCGGCCCGGCTGACTTCGAGAATCACGTAGTAATCGCGTTTGCCCACGGGTTTCGCAGTGTAGACGCGCCGCGGAACGGCGCAAACGGCATGGAAAGCCCGGGCCGAATGTGGGAGGGGAAGGAAGTGCCAGCATTCGAGCTCGAGGTCGAAGCGGAAGATGCCGGTGAGCGGCTCGATGTCGTGCTGGCTCGCCGGGCCCCTGGTCTGAGCCGAGGCCGAGTGAAGGCGCTTTTCGCCGCGGGAGAAGTCCGGTTGAATGGGAGGCGAGCCAAGAAGAGTGCCTTGGCCGCAATTGGGGATCGCGTGACCCTCGAAACTCTCCCAGGTCCGGCCGACTTTCACGCGACTCCGGATCCGGCTCTCGACATCGATGTGATCGTCGAACGTGAGGGATGGGTGGTCGTCGAAAAGCCCGCCGGCATTCCAAGTCATCCGCTTCGAGATGGTGAGGTCGGTACGGTGGCCGGAGCTCTCGTCGCTCGTTACCCCGAGATGCGCGGTGTCGGTTACCGAAAGCGCGAACCCGGAATCCTTCATCGCCTCGACAACGACACATCTGGGTTGATGCTTGCCGCTCGTGACCAATCGACGTTCGTGGCCCTTCGTGAGCAACTACGGGCAGGCGAGATCGAAAAACGATACGTCGCTCGTTGCGCTGGAATCGTCGCCGCCCCCGAGATCATCGACGCCTTCATTGCCAACGATCCACGCGACCGGAGGAAGGTTCGGGTCTGCCGCGACCCTCGGGAGATCAAACGGCTAGACGCTCAGCCCGCACATACGGAGATCTTGTCGAGCGAACCGGATGAAGCCGGCTCACGTGTCGAGGTGCGAGCCAACAATGCTCGCCGACATCAAGTGCGCGTACATTTGGCGTCGATCGGCCATCCGCTCTTAGGCGATACGCTTTACGGTGGCCCGACCCTCCCCGGCCTCGACCGCCACTTCCTCCATGCCAGCTATCTATCCTTCAACGACCCAAGAACGGGGGTGCGGTCTACCGTCCGAAGCCCCTGAGCTTTCGCGGTTGCCCGACGATGGCCGCGACGTCGTCAGAAGGGAATGCGCAGGCCGGCTTGGGAGATGACCTGATTTCCAAATGCGTTGGTGTTCCAGCGATAGTTGAAGCTGATGTCGAACTGGGCACCCGCGATCGAGCGGTGGGCGCGGCCTTCGAGAAAGGAGCCGAGGACCAAAAGCTGGATGCCGATCTCGTTCACTCGAAACGCGCTCATCTTTGGGTCGTTGGTGACGTAGCGATCCTGGAACGTGTACGCGTTGGGGTCACTCTTGTAGAAGAACGCCGACGTCTGTTTGTAATAGCGGTAACGAAGACGGGTTTGGAAGTACGGAGACATCTCTTGGTAGATGCGCACCTCTGGGTTGATCGCCGAGATCGACCAGTCGTCGAAGTAGGATCGGTAGATCGCCTGAAGCGAGGTTCGCGAGCGCGGGACATACCAAGCGATGCGTGAGTAGAGGAGATTGCGCAGGCGGACGTCGGGGTGCTCTTCGGGGCGCTGTCCACCGAGCACCGAACGATACGGATTGGCGAGGAATCCCGACTGCACCGTGAAGTCGTAGGCAACCTCGAAGATCAGCGTCGGCGTCAGCGCTTGCTCCCAGCCGACGGCCATCGATACCGCGTCGAGTCTTTCACCGAAATCACTCTCGCCAGGGGTACCGTCCTCACCAGGCCTCATCTGCGTTCCACCTCGGAAATTCTGGCCGATTTCGTCGTGTAGGTACGTCACCCGCCCAAGCAGCCGCGTGGCCCTGTCCGCAAGCCAAATCGACGGCTGAAAGAACGTGCTGAACGAGAAGTAGTCCGGCTCCTTGCTGAACCGCATCCCCCCCCACACGTCGACCGGATTCTCACGTTCGTAGAATTCATGGCCGCCTTTGATCGACACATCGTGGCGAATCTCGTTGAACCGGGTGTCTTCGAGAGCGCCCGCCGCAATGCTTGCACTGGTGATCGAGTCGACGAGGTAGTCGACTCGGAGGCGGCTTCCCTGCGGGGCTTCGAGCTGCGCGATGACCTCGGGCGCCACTACGCGCGTGCTCCGATCCCAGTAGTAGTTTCCACGGAGCTGCACATCACCGGTCCAAGTCCCGGTCACCTCGTCGGCCTGCGAGCCGCGAGGAGACAGCCCGAGAAGAGCGATCCCAGCCGCGAGTAGCAACCGAAGAAACGCCCAGCCTGACCACCCTCGAAAGGCGGTCAGTTGCACCCGCAACCGCCGCCGGCGTTGCCGAGGCCCCCGGTCGCGCCCTCTCGAGCATCGAGCACGTGCGAATAGAACTTCGCCTCGGTGGCTTCACGCTGGAAGTCCATGCTCGGCCGGGTCAGGTATTCACGCTCGTAAGGCTTGACGGTCGCACAGCCCCCGACCGCAAGAGCCGAAAAGACCGCGAGGAGAGCGCCGAGCTTCAGCGCCAGGAACCTGGGTTTTCGCCGGTGCCGTCGTCGGTGAGATGACGCGCGAGAGCGACGAGTGGAGTGAGGAGTATGCGGGTAGTTGTTCGCAGCCATGGGTGCTCAGCAATGAAATTGGCGGCATACGGACCCACGACGTAGTACACGTCGACGAAGGCCCGACCGGCTCGGTTGGTCATCAGATAACGATCGCGAAAGCGCCGGAGCGCCCAAATCTCATCGGCAAGCGGCGACCCATAGGCCGCGGTTGCGACAAAGCACGGCGGCACGGTGGTGAAGTCGATACGGGTCGTCGTCAAGGTTGCACGTGCCGCTGTGCTCCGGCCCTGGCAGATGTCGACGGCAGCCATTTCGACCTCGTAGTCGGTTTCGTGCCCGTCGAAGGCGATGTCGACTTCGAGGAGATCACCCGCGTCGAGGCAATCCCCATCGCCATCGCGGTCGAGGCCGTTTTGGCACTCTCCTGCAGGGTTCGATACGTAGGGAGCGCAGAGCGTCTCCGTCCATGTACCGCCATCGCAGTCACCATTCACGGGGATGTGTAACCGATCGCCGACTACCGGCCGGTCGTCCGCACTGAGCGCCACAGCCCTGGCTTCGTCGACGGCGATCCCATCTGTCGTGAAGATTTCGTACTGGCGCAGCGGCAACACGCTCTGAGGCACGGTGAACACGAGGCGGCCTACGCGGTGCGACCACTTGGGATCGGGGTGATTGATGATCGCGAGATCGGTGATCGCAGCCGGGACCCCGTCGAGATCGCAAGCGCCCACGCATCGACTTTCGGGCCCGCAGATGAAGCCGAAATCGCATTCATCGGACTCGGTGCAGGGCTGCCTGCACTGTGGTGGCGGATCGGGCTGACCGCAGATGTTGGTGGTGAGCACGTTGAGGGTAGCGCGAGTCCCGGCGACGTTCTTGCGGAGTCGATCGGCGCCACTTCCCGGTGCATCTTCCGGGTCGGCGGTGATCGAACCATCCATGGTGATCATCGCGCCGTCGTCGCCGTGAAGGCTGCCGTAACCGATCGGGTCGACCGTGGTGTGGGTTGCGATCGCCTCCCCAAGAGTGAAGGGAATGCTGTAGACGACCGAGGGCTGCCCACGATACGGGTAGCCGTAGGTTTCTGCCCACACATCCCATCGATCGGAAACGGGCGTCGGATAGATGACGTCGTTGAACGCGTCGTTGTAGTCACCCTCGACATTCACCTCGACGAAAGCCGTGTACTCCCCGTTTGCCCATTCGTCGGGCACGAGATACTGGATAGCGACCGGCTGATCCGCGGCGGGCGTGGCCATCGTCACAGCGTCGATCTCGGGCATGACGCGCTCTGCCTCGTCGATGAAACGCGCTACGTCGGGATGGTCGAACTCCCCGAGCCCGACAACGTCGCGACGCGGGGGATAGAGCGAGCCCATCCCGAGGGCGCGCATCGTCTCGCCTCCAGATGAGGTGACGAACGGCTCCGCATAACCGTTGCCGACGTCTTGATCGGTCATGAAGCGACCCTTGTCACTGTTGAAGACGCTTGCGCAGGTGACAGCGTCGAGGGCCTCCCGGGTCGTCGTCGTCTGATCGAACGATAGACAGAAGTAACTGTCCGGCGATGCGTCGACCGTGTTGCGGCTCGCAAAGCCTTCGGATATTCGATCCTGAAAGATCACGAGAGGAAAGAGCTCTGCGCCTGGTGCGGTCGCCCGTCGCCAACCCCACACTGGGAGAATTCCTTCGCGGCGCCCGTAAGGCCACCTAAAGCCACTGTTCATCTGCAATGCGCCGGGGCGATTGCCGACCCCCCGAAGGGCTACGGACGAGGTGAGCCGCACCGTGCTCATGAACGTGCCATCGTCGCGCTCGATCCAGATCGCGATCTGCGCGCGCTCGGTGGGCGTGAAGTCGAGCTCGAGGAGGCGCACTTGCGCAGCACTCGACCCGGAGCTCGCTACCCAAACCGCAAGAAGGCACACGCTAAGCCAGCAAAAGCGCATCGTCAGGGCAGCCTAGCCGCCTGAGTTTAGTGACTCAAGGAAACGCCATGAGCGAGAATTTTCAGCGTTCTTTCGGATGGTTAGGTGGAACTCACCGTCGCGGACGTTGTGCCCGGCGATCACGTTTGTGTCGTTTGGCTTTGCCCGGGTCGAGTGCCGCTCGCAGCTGGTCGATCCGGTCGCGAAGCTCGGCGGCCTTCTCGAATTCGAGCTCCTCCGCGGCGAGAAGCATCTCGCTTTTCAGCTCTTCGATGCGCGCAGGGACATCCGCCGGGTCCGAGGGCTCCTCGCCCGATCTCAGAATCGGGATGACGACGTAGTCGCCCGCGCCTGTCGAGGGGTCCATCTCGAGGACCGCCTTCTCGACGGTCTGTGGGGTGATGCCGTGCTCTTCGTTGTATTCGATCTGTCGACCGCGACGGCGCGCGGTTTCGTCGATCGCATGTTGCATCGCACCGGTGACGCGGTCCGCGTACATGATCACCTCGCCACCTGCATTGCGCGCCGCGCGTCCGATCGTTTGGATGAGTGAGCGGGGCGAGCGGAGGAAGCCTTCTTTGTCCGCGTCCAAAATCCCGACGAGCGACACCTCGGGGAGGTCGAGGCCTTCTCGCAAGAGGTTGATCCCGACGAGAACATCGAACTCGCCCCTCCGTAAATCCCGAAGAATATCGACACGTTCCAGGGTGTCAATGTCGCTGTGGAGATAACGAACCGAGACCCCTAGCTCGCTGTAGTACTCGGTGAGGTCCTCGGCCATTCGCTTGGTCAGGGTCGTGATCAGCACGCGCTCGTTTCGTGCGACGCGCGCGCGAACCTCGCTCAACAAATCGTCGACTTGATGTTTGGTGGGCCGCACGTGCACGGCAGGGTCGAGAAGGCCTGTTGGGCGAATCACCTGCTCGACGATGACGCCGCCCGCGCGTTCCACCTCCCAAGTACCCGGAGTGGCGCTCACGTGGATAACCTGGCCGACGCGCTCTTCCCATTCGCTGAACTGAAGCGGTCGATTGTCGAGCGCGCTCGGCAATCGAAAGCCGTGCTCCACCAAGGTCTCCTTGCGCGACCGGTCACCTCGGAACATCGCTCCGAGTTGCGGCACGGTGATGTGCGATTCGTCGAGGATCACCAGGAAGTCGTCGGGGAAATAGTCGAGCAAAGTGGGGGGTGGCTCGCCCTCTTTTCGACCAGAGAGGTGCCGGCTGTAGTTCTCGATGCCGTGGCAGAAGCCCATCTGCTCGAGCATCTCGAGGTCGTAGATCGTTCGTTGCTCGAGGCGCTGTCTTTCCAGCAATTTTCCCTTGGATTCGAGCTTGGGAAGCCATTCGAGGAGCTCCTCTCGGATCGACTCGATCGCGCGTCTTCGGTGCTCGTCGGGAGTGACGTAGTGGCTACCGGGATAAACGCCGTACTGGTCAAGCTCTTCGATGACTTTGCCGCGCGTCGGGTCGATCTCGACGATGCGTTCGATTTCGTCGCCCCAGTACTCGATGCGGACCGCTAGGTTCTCCGAGTGCGCCGGGAAGATCTCGACGACATCCCCTCGAACCCGGAACGTACCTCGATGAAAGTCGATGTCGTTGCGCTGATACTGGATGTCGACGAGACGACGAAGCAACCGATCGCGGCGATACTCCTGACCGACCTCCAAGTTGATGAGCATTTCTTGGTACCACTCCGAAGAGCCGATGCCGTAGATGCATGACACGCTCGCAACGATGATCACGTCGCGACGCGCAAGGAGCGATCGCGTCGCGCTGTGACGCATGCGGTCGACCTTGTCGTTGATGATCGCGTCCTTCTCGATGTACGTATCCGAGGACGGGATGTACGCTTCGGGCTGGTAGTAGTCGTAGTAGCTGACGAAATACTCGACCGCATTTTGCGGAAAGAGCTCCCGCATCTCGCTGTAGAGCTGTGCGGCCAGAGTCTTGTTCGGGGCGATAATCAGGGTCGGTCGCTTCGTGGCCGCGATGACGTTTGCCACGGTGAAGGTCTTGCCGCTTCCGGTGATCCCGAGGAGGACTTGATGCGGGTCTCCTCGCGCGAGGCCTTGGAGGAGATCGGCAATCGCCTCCGGCTGGTCGCCTTTCGGAGTCAATTCTGTGATGAGCTCGAGCTCACGCGCCATGGGGCAAGGCTATCACCGCTTGAAAAAGGGGAAAGTCGCCGTAGATGAAAGCCTCATGGACCTGACTCGTCTTTTGGATGTCACGACTTCGACCGCAGCTAGCGCGGCGCGTCCCAACTTCGGCAACGTTCACTACGAACGCGCCAAGATCCCCGAGCAGCCGCTCGAGCTCTACGAGTTCGAGGTTTGTCCGTATTGCCGAATCGCTCGGGAGGCGCTCTCGGCCCTGAGTCTCGATCCGATCGTTTATCCGTGCCCGAAGGGCGGCCGCCGGTTTCGCGAAAAGGTCAAGCAGGAAGGGGGCCGTTATCAGTTCCCCTACTTGGTCGATCCGAATACGGCGGTTGCGATGTACGAGTCGGCCGACATCGTGGACTATCTCTTTGCCGAGTATGGCGACGGGCGGGCGCCTTGGTTCCTCCGGCAGCGCGGCTTTGCGGTGTCGACCTCGATGCTCGCGTCCGGCTTCCGACCGTTCAAAGGTCGCCAGGCGGTGCCTTCGCGCGAACCGGAAAAGCTCCTCGAGCTCTACTCATATGAGGGCTCGCCGTTTTGCCGCATCGCGCGCGAGGCTCTCTGTGAGCTCGAGCTCCCGCATCGAATCAGAAACGTTCCGCGACGAAGCCCCGATCGCGATGACTTCGTCGCCGTCTCCGGGAAGATGCGAGTGCCTTACCTGCTCGACCCCAACACCGGCACCCAAATGTTCGAGTCCGACGCGATCCGCCGCTACCTCTACACCACCTACGCCCGATAAAAGGGGACAGTCCCCTTTTACTCGGGGTTAATGATGAAAAGGGGACTGTCCCCTTTTCTCTATTGATGGCGCTTGGCGAAGGCCTGGGCGAAGTCGACGAACTTCTGCACGCTTTCGGGCTCCATCGCGTTGTACATAGAGGTGCGAATTCCGCCTACCGAACGGTGACCCTTGATGCCGACCATGCCCGCTTCAGCCGCATCCGCGACAAGCCTCTTTTCGAGGTCTTCGGACGGCAATCGGAACACGGGGTTCATCACCGACCGCGAGTCGACCTCGACAGGACAGCGGAAGAAGTCGGGGTTTCCGTCGATCATTCCGTAGATCATCCTCGCCTTTTCCCGGTTGCGCTTTTCCATCGCCCGGGCGCCGCCCTGCGCCTTCACCCAACGAAGGACGGTTCGAACCATGTAGACCGCAAAGGTGGGGATGGTGTTCTGGAGCGAATCCCCCTCGAGGATCGTCTTGTACCGGAAGATTTTGGGGATCGTGTCCGGGCTCCGCCCGGCGAGATCCTTTCGCAAGATCAGGACCGTGATCCCGGCGGGTCCTAGATTCTTCTGGGCCCCCGCGTAGATCAGCCCAAACTTCGAAACGTCGATCGGGCGCCATAGAATGTCGCTCGACATGTCTGCCACGAGCGGCACGTCGCCGGTGTCGGGAAACCGGTGAAACTGCGTCCCCACGATCGTGTTGTTGGTCGTCATGTGCACGTAGGCAGCGTTGGAATCGAGCTCGAGGCCTGCCTGCTCAGGTACACGCATGTATGTACCATCGACCTCGCCAGTGCCCGCTACACGCGCGTCTCCTGTGATCCTCGCTTCAGCGAGCGCCTTGTTGCTCCAGGTCCCTGTCATGATGTAGTCGGCCGACTCACCGGGACCGCGAAGGTTCATCGGTGCCAACGCGAACTGGGCGGTGGCTCCGCCTTGCATGAACAGCACGGCATGGGTTTCCGGGATGTCCATGAGCTCGCGCAAGAGCGCCTTTGCCTCTTCGTGCACCTTGGCGTACGCCGCACCTCGGTGGCTGTGCTCGATGAGAGACATCCCCGTTCCTTCGTGGTCGAGGAATTCCTGTTGGGCATATTCGAGGACCGACAACGGAAGCGCTGCAGGGCCTGCGCTGAAGTTGATGACGCGAGCCATAGGCGGCGGAGCCTAGCCCTGGTTTTGCTCCGCGCAAGGTTCGCGGGGGGCTTCGAGTTGCGCGGGAAATCGGCGCGGCTATACGAACGCCCGGCCTCGGGGTTGTAGCTCAGTTGGGAGAGCGCCGCGTTCGCAATGCGGAGGTCAGGGGTTCGATTCCCCTCAGCTCCACCACCGTTCGACAAAAGCCGAGGATGCCGTCGGGGTTGCCGGTCGGGGTATCTGCCCTCTACCTTGATGCGTATGGGGGAGCGTTCTAGAGCCTGTGGTGTGGTGCTCGCGCTAATCGTGTCGTTGTGCGGCGCCGCGACGAGCGCGCAAGAACCGCAGGACGACGCCACCGCGCGTGACTACTTCGAAAAGGGACGCGTTGCGTTCGAGGACGCGGACTACGAGCGCGCGCTCGTGTACTTCCGACACGCGTATCGGCTGAGCCAACGTTCGGAGCTTCAATACAACATCGGCGTCGCGGCCGACCGGCTACAACGAGAAGACGAAGCGCTCGAGGCGTTCGAGGAGTATCTCGAGGCGAGCGAAACGCCTGAACGCGAAGTCGAGGTGCGCGAACGAATCGACGCGCTTCGTGCATCGATCGAAGAGCGCGAGGCTACCGAACGTGCGCTCGTCCACGCCACAGTTCGATACGAAGCATCAGGTTCGACTGCCAAGCAACCGGACGGCGCGACGCTTCCGGCATCGACGATCGGGGGTGGCTCGGCGCTCGCGGCGATAGGCGGAGCAGGAGTTGCAGCGATGGCGGTCGGGCTCGCGCGCGATGGCTCGTGCAAAGAAGAAGTTGGCGGCATTTGCGTTACCCAACACTCCGCGACGGCGTGGACGTGGGTATACGGCGGTCTCGGCATCGCCGCTCTCGCAGGAAGCGCAACTTGGTTTGCGGTGAGTTATAAGCGCACGAAGAAGAACCGCGAAACCGCCTGGACGATCACCCCGACCGGCATCGAGGTATCAGGAAAGTTCTAGGTGCGTATCATTTTAGCTACGCGAAAGAACGCTTAGATCTTCAGGGTGTTGTATAGCTCGACGGCCGCATCCACGAGGTCATTCTCGCTCTGTACCCGAGGCACCCGCAGCACCGGAATGCGGGGAAAGTAGTCGGCGAGAACTTCTCGATTCGAGAGGCGACTCAGGTCTTGTCTGCTGCTCCGTTCGACGTGATTGAGAACGATCGCTCGCACCGAGATCTTTCGTCGACGCAATGCTTCCATCGCGGTGAGCGTATACGAGAGCACACCGAGATCGTTGCGTGCGACCACGACTGTCTGGAGGTCGAGGAGCGCGCCGAGATCCGCGATCGTGTGCTCTCGATCGATGGGAACCAACACGCCACCAATCCCTTCGACGATCGAATAGTCTGCCTCTTTGCCAAGCTCGCGAATTCGTTTTGCGAGCGCGCGCAGCGAACCCACCTTGGGGCCGCCGCGCCTCTCAATGGCGTAGGGCGCAAGGGCATCTTTGGCGCGATAAAAGCCCGAGGCATTCGCGAGCGAATCGTTGCCGCAAGCTTGCGCGAGTGCGATCGCGTCTCGGGGCTCTGGATCGCACCCTGTCTCGATCGGCTTCATGGCGGCCACCCGCTTTCCGCGTTGGACACAGGCGGTTGCAAGCGCGCATGCGAGCCACGTCTTGCCGACTCCCGTGCCGGTTGCTGTGATGAACGTGCCCTGCATCTCGTTCGCCTCCTAGTCGCTTGGCGCCAACCTCGCGAACGCCGCGATCGCTTGGTCGATTTGATCCGGCCGATGTGTCGCCATCGGGGTAAGCCGAAGACGCGCTGTGCCTCGAGGAACCGTCGGTGGTCTTATTCCTTGCACGAAAACCCCTTGTTCGAGAAGTCTCGCAGACAAACGCATTGTACGATCGTTGTCGCCGATCATCACCGGAAGTATTTGGCTCTCGCCGAGTGGAACTTCGTACCCGAGATCGCGAAGGCCGGTGCGCAGTCTGGCGGCGTGCCGAAGGAGGGTCGCCCGCGCGTCGGAGGCGCGCCGAACGAGGGAGAGCGCCGCAAGCGCAGCCCGTGCCATCGATGGTGGTGGAGCTGTCGAGTAGACATAGCTTCTTGCACGGTTCTGCACGAGCGAGACGATCTCTTCGGTGGCAGCGAGGAAAGCGCCAGCGCCACCGAACGCTTTTCCGAGTGTGCCGATCAGCACATCGGGCACGACCTTTGCGGCTGCGCATAGACCACTGCCGTCCGGGCCGAAGACCCCGAGAGCGTGGGCTTCGTCCACGAGAAGTCCAGCATCGTGCGAGCGTGCGAGCCCGGCAAGGTCGCGAAGCGGTGCCGCGACCCCATCCATTGAGAAGAGGGAATCGGTGACGATCAAAGCTCGGTCTGCCCGGGCACGATGGGTGAGCAACAGCGATTCGAGATCCTCCATGTCCCTGTGCCGATAGACATGGATCGACGCGCGCGAGAGGCGGCAGCCGTCGATCAGGCTTGCGTGGTTGAGGGCGTCGCTGAAGACCGCATCGCCTTCGCGGACCAGGGCCTGGATCGTTCCCAGGTTGGCGGCGTACCCGTTGGAGAAGAGGGCCGCCGCGGGCGCGGATACGAAATCGGCGAGCGCTCTTTCCGCTTCTTGGTGGGCGCTCATCGTTCCCGTGATCAGCCGGGAGGCGCCAGCGCCGTATCCCTCGCGTTGGTCAGCCGCTGCCAGTAGGTCCGGATGGTCGGCCAGGCCGAGGTAGTTGTTCGAGCAGAAACAGAGCACGGCCCGACCGTCGATTTGGATCTCTGGCCCCTGCGGACCCTCGATTCCCAAGGGACGGCGAAGGAGGCCCGCCTCCTCGAGCTCTCGGAGGCTCGCCCTGATCTGTTCCCGGAACCGCGCCACGCCGGATCTAAGCCCAGCGGCAATGGGGGGTCAAACCGCGTCTTCGACCGGCGTTCCACGTGCAACGTTGCACGTGAAACAATCCGGGAGCGTCCGGAGCCTCAGAGCACCAACTCTGCGCGCGGATCGGTATCGAACGCCTCTTGTACGGTCTCCAGCGCCTTCTCGACCTCGCCGGATCGCCCTTTGGGAAGTCTGATCTCGAGGTGGGCGATCAGGTCGCCACGCGGTTTCCCCTTGGCTTCGATCCCCTTTCCTCGAATCCTCAGCTTCGCACCGTTTTGAGAGCCCGGCGGGATCGCAAGCGTCACGCTTCCGATCGGCGTCGGCACGCTCACTTTGGCGCCAGCGTAGGCCTCGAGCGGCGTGACCGGCACTCGAACGTGAAGCTGCCTCCCCCGCATCGAGAAAAATGGGTGCTTTCGAACCTTCACCTTCAGCACTAGGTCACCTGCAGGGCCGCCGTTGGTCCCGAGGCCGCCCTGCCCCCGGAGGCGGATCTTGCCATCGTTCTTGACCCCAGCTGGGATTCGGACCTTGAGCGTTCGTTCCCCGCCCTCGGACGACCGGAGGCTGAGCTCTTTCGTGCACCCGATCACCGCATCCCGGAAGTCGATCGTGACCTCGGAGGCGAGATCTGCGCCGGGCCGCGGCGCCCGCACATAAGCTCCAGATGCCCCGCCGAAAAGGTCCTCGAGGTTGACCCGAAACGGACCGCCGCCTGGGACGCCACCACCTCGGGCTCCGCCGCCCCGGACGCCGCCGCCGAAGATTTCGCTGAAGTCGAAACCACCCGTTCCGCCGAACCCGCCGCCTCCAAAACCGCCCACCCCCTGCGTCGCAGCATGATAGGCCTCGGGGTCGAAGCCCTCGCGAAGGCCCACCTCTCCAAACTCGTCGTAGAGCTTCTTCTTCTTCTCGTCTGAGAGAACGTCATAAGCTCCTGAGACGTCTTTGAAGCGCTCCTCAGCCTCTTTGTTGTCCGGGTTGCGATCAGGGTGCAGCTCTTTCGCAAGCTTGCGATAGGCCTTCTTGATCTCCTCGGAGCTCGCATTCCGCGATACGCCCAGGATCTTGTAGAAATCGCGGTCAGCCATGACGAGCCAGAATAACCATCAAGCTTCGGGTTTCAATTGAAGCACACGCCCAAGTGCGCGTACCGGGCTCTTTCTTTCCACTTTTCATGCCAATCTTGTCATTTTCTAGGTCTAACCATGCCATTTTCGCGACGGGCCGATCGAGGAAGAGCGCCCTTCTTGCTGGGCCGTGAGGCCCATGATACTCGCTCGCCATGGGCTTGGTCGACGTCAGCCGACTCCCGCAGCATGTCGCGATCATCATGGACGGCAACGGGCGTTGGGCACAAGCGCGGGGGCAACCGCGCACGGCGGGGCATGCGCGTGGTGCGGATGCGGTGCGCGATGTCATGCGGGCCGCGAGGCGACTCGGCATTCCCGCGTTGACACTTTACGCGTTCAGCGAGCAAAACTGGGATCGCCCACAGGACGAAGTCGACGCCCTCGTCGATCTCTTGTGCGAGCACTTGGTCTCCGAACGCGACGAGCTGGTCGACAATGAGATCCGTTTGTCTGCGATCGGACGTCTTCATAAATTGCCGACACGTGCGCGTGCACGGCTGCGGGCGTTGATGGCGGATACCGAGCAATACGATGGCATGACGCTGACGCTTGCACTCTCGTACGGAGGCCGTGAAGAAATGGTCGACGCAGTCCGCACGCTTGCCGATCGCGTTGCAAACGGAACGCTCGACCCAAAAACAATCGACAGCGTTACGCTCGAGGATGAACTGGCATCGATGAAGGTCGGTCCCGTCGACTTGCTGATCCGCACCGGCGGCGAGCAGCGGATGAGCAACTTCTTGCCTTGGGGTGCGGCCTATGCGGAGCTTCACTTCACCGACGAGCTCTGGCCCGATTTTGGCGCGAATTCGCTGTATGATGCCGTGGGTTGCTATCAGAAACGCGAACGGCGTTTCGGTCTCATACCCGACGACTGTGAGGCGGTCGACGCTCCCTTACCGCAGAGCAGCCTAGAGAGCGCGGTGTGACCGAAACCGTCGAAGAAGACCTGCCGATGCGCAAGCGACTCTCGGGCACTGCCCTTCGTGTCGCCACCGTCGTTCCGCTGATCCCGCTGATCTTGTTCATGATGTTTTGGGATCCGGCCGACTTGCCGTGGTGGCGTTGGGTCTGGCACGTGTTCATCTTGGCGGCGATCGCGGTAGGCGGTTACGAGGTGATGGCGATGAAGGTCCCGTCTTCGCGCAGCCTCTGCCTTTGGGGATCGATCTCTTCCGTGGCATTCGCGTCTTCGTTGATCTTTCTCGATTCGGTCGAACAGGTGTATGGCGTGGTGCTGCTCTTGATTCTCGCAACGATGTTGCTCGCACTGCTGCGCGAAGACCCGCTTCACAACGCGAGCGTTCACATCGGCTGGTCGCTCGCGACACCCGTGTACGTTGGCGGGACGCTCGCAACTGTGGACTTGGTGCGTGACTTCCCGCCGACGGGCGCGTGGGTCCTACTCGCGTTCGCCCTAGCCTGGGGAAGCGACACCTCGGCGTATTTCTTCGGCCGCAAGTTCGGGAAAACCAAGCTCGCTCCGCGGATCTCTCCCAAAAAGACCCTCGAGGGCGCCGGAGCTGGCCTAGCCGGCTCGGTTTTCTGCGCGCTGGTCATCAGCTTCTTCGTGCCTGCGTTGCCTGCGGTCGATGCGATCGCGCTCGGCGTGATCGGCGGTGTTGCGGGGCAGGGTGGCGATCTCTTCGAGTCGGTGCTGAAACGCAGTAGCGGCGTCAAGGACAGTGGCGGCATCCTTCCTGGCCACGGGGGTCTCCTAGACCGCGTCGATGCGCTGGTGTTCACCGCCCCCGCGACGTGGGCTTACGGGACGTTCATCGCTGGGTTCGGCGGCTGATCCCGGCTGAAAGCTGACCCCGCGCCTCCTTAGCGCCCGGCAGCCCGCTTGATCTGACCTAGATCGATGATCGCGCCGCCTTCCCCGACGACCAGGGGCTGGGTTCCGTCCCACTTCTCGACAGCCCTCAGGTAGACGATGTCCGGCGTGATCGTCCGCTTCAGGAGCTCTTGCGCTTTCGCTTCGGCCCCGGCCCTCGCCAGCATGGCCAGCGCGTCGCCCTCGGCTTTCGCCTCCACTTGCTCGGCCTCGACTTTGATCCGTGCCAGGTCGTTCCTCGCGGTCAACGCGCGCTGTTCGGCGACCTGCTTCGCTTCCACCGCCGCCTGGTATTCGGGGGCGAATTGGAAGTCCGTGATCGACAGCTCGGTCACCACGATCTTGCTCTTTCCGAGGGTAGCCGTGATGTTCAGCGCGATCGCCTCTTTGACCTCCTGGCGCTTGGTGATCAGCTGCTCGGCCGTGTACTGCGCGGTGGCCTTCTTGACCGACTCCTGCAGAGCGGGATCGATGATGGTGCCCTCGACGACCACCCGCGTTCCGATGTTTCGGAAGATCTCGACGATCTGGAGCGGGTCGAGGCGGTAGTTGAGGGCGATCTGGGTCGAGACGACCTGGAGGTCTTTCGACGACGCGGTGGAGCTCGCGAGGATCTTGTGAACGCGCGCGGAGATGTTGATGATCTGGGTTTTGACCGGTGTCCGGAAGTAGATGCCCTCTGGGAGAGGGTCGGTTTGGATCTCCCCCCATTTGGTCACCACGCCCAGGTTTCCGGCATTGACCTGGGTGCATCCGGAGAGGCTCACTACGAGGAGAGCGGTGAGGAATCCTCGCCGCCCGGCTGGCTTGAATTTCGGCATAGCGTCTGGTTATAGACCCAGCCGCCCCAGATTTGCTCGAAAAAAGGGGACAGTCCCCTTTTTACAGGGGTTAATTACCAGCCGAGCACCGCGACCATCACGCCTGTGGCGACGATCAAGGCACCGGCGGCGCTATCGCCGTAACGCTCGAGCCATTTGCCTTTGAAGAGACGGGCGCCTGAATGGGCCACCGCTACCAGGGCGACCATCGTTCCAATCGTCGCCGCTTCGTACGCGACCACGATCGACGCTGCCTCGATGCTGGAGAGAGGAGCAGCCGCAAACAAGATCGGAATGACCGCGACGCAGGGGTCTGCACAGTAGATCAAAAACAACGACCAAGTCGACGCGCGCGATGCATCGTGGACGTGATCGTAGTGATGGTGGTGATGACCGTGCAGGCGGTGAGCGACCGAGTGCCGAAAACCCCAAACTGCGTACGCCACTCCGAAGCCGATCAGAAGAAGCCCTGCCACCGACTCCATCTTCTCGCCAAGTGACTCGAACAAGTGCGCTCCAAACATCAACGCCAGCAGGCCGAGGAGCACCGAGATCGTCACATGGCCGAGACCACAAAGAAGGGCCACCCGAGCCGTGCGGCCGCGCGACCAGCTTCGCGCGCGCGCGACGGCCGCGATGGGGACCCAGTGATCCGGCGCCAGAGAATGCAATGATCCCACGGTGATAGCGGCCATCGTGAGGGTGGCAAAAAGGCTAGTTGTGCTCATGACTGTGCTCATGACCGTGTTCAAGGGAGTGATCGTGGTGCCCGTGATGGTCGAGCGATTTGGCGTCCAAACGTCGCGCCGGCCGACGGACCTCAAGCCACTCGAGCCATGCGTCGATGCCTTCGCCCGTCTTTGCAGAGACCTTCAGGAGCTTTGCGTCGGGCATGACTCTCGAAAGGGCGTCTTCGACGGCGTCGACGTCGAAGTCCAAGTGAGGAATCAAGTCGACCTTGGTCAGCAACACGAGGTCTGCCTTCTGAAACATCACCGGGTACTTCAACGGTTTATCTTCGCCCTCCGTGACCGAAAGCGCGACGACATTCGCAGCTTGGCCGAGATCATAGATCGCGGGGCAAACGAGGTTTCCTACGTTCTCGATGAAGAACACATCGCAATCCGAGCACGGCGCGTGATGTAGGGCGTGATGCACCAGCCGCGCGTCGAGGTGGCAAGCCGAGCCAGTGGTGATCGTGGTCGACCGAATCCCTGCGGCGTTCAACCGGTCGGCGTCGCGATCGGTTGCGAGGTCGCCGCTCACCGCTCTGAGACGAAGCCTCCCTCCGGCTGCTCGGGCGGTGGCCTCGAGAACCGCCGTCTTACCCGCTCCGGGCGAGCCCATCAGATTGATCGCGAGAACCGCTAAGTCTCCGAAATGATGACGGTTATGAGCTGCCTGAGCGTCGTTGTCGGAGAGGATCCGCTCCTGCACCTCGACCGGGACGATCTCGGGGTCGCCGCATCCACAGGTCTCACACATCGGGGGCCTCCATTTCGATTCGTTCGAGGATGATCTCGTCGCCGTGAATCATCCGTGCGGGACGTCCACAGGTATCGCACCGCAACACGGCACCTCTCGCGATGGCACGGTCACAACTCGGACAGGCCCACACCGCGGCAACTGAGTCGATTGCCAGCTCCGCGCCTTCACAGATCGTCCGCTCACGAAAAGTGTCGAACGCCGTCTTCAGTAGATCGAGCTCGACACCGGCGAGCTCGCCGATCTTCACGTGGAGACGATGCACTCGCGTGCTCCCGTGAAGCACTGCTTCTTGCTGCACGCGGTCGATGAGGGAACCGACGATCGAGTACTCGTGCACGTCATACCTCACTTTCGAAACGTGGTGCGCGCTTTTCGAAAAACGCAGCGATGCCCTCGGCAAAGTTCGGCCCATCGGCAATGCGTGCGAGCTCGGTCAGTTCGGCGTCGAGGTGCACGTCGAGCCGGTCCATCCCGGCCGCCTGGTTGAGGAGGTTCTTGGCTGCGCCGACCGCGGACGTCGGGGCTTCGGCGAGCTGAGCAGCGATTTTGAGAGCTTTCTCGTCGAAGGAATCTTCGGGGAAAACGCGGTTGATCAGGCCCCATTCCAGGGCCTCTCGAGCCGACAGACGCGGGTTCAGCAACACGAGCTCGAGCGCCTTTCGCAGCCCCAGCAAACGCGGCAAAAAGAAGGTGGAGCTTTCCGCACCGGTCAGGCCCGTCTTGAAGTAGGCCCATTCGAACCACGCGCGCTCCGACGCAACGACCAGGTCGCAACTCATGGCGATCCCGAAACCCCCCGCCGCTGCAGGGCCATCGACCGCAGCGATGAACGGCTTTGGCGCGCGCCGAATCTCCGAGATCGTGCTGTGGATGTATTCGAGGATCTGTTTGAAGATCTCTCCGTAGCCTTCTCTAGGTTTGCGAGTGCCTGGCTGCAGGTAGCCGAGGTCGGAGTCGTCCCCTCCGTCGCGGATGTACTTGAGATCGGCGCCGCTACAGAACACGCCGCCTTCGCCACGGATCAAGACTGAACGGACCTCTTTGTCCCGCGCGAGTCGGAGGCCGGCCTTCCTGAAGTCTTGAGCCGTCTCGACATCGAGAGAGTTCAGTCGCTCGCGGCGGGCGATCGTCAAGATGCCCACGGGACCTCGTCGTTCGACTCGGATGTGTTTCATCTCGGTCATGTCAGCAGATCCTCGGTAGGAGCTCGCCTTCAGCCTCTGAGAGCAAACGGCTCCCAAACCCAGTGTCGAGCACGACGAACCCGGGTCGCTCAGCCACGCATTCGCCAACGATTGCAGCGTTCCGCCCGAGCGGGTGCGAACGGATCGCGTCGAGAACGCCGGCCGCGCTTTCAGGCCGAACGCCAAATACTGCCTTTCCTTCGTTCGCCGACACCAGCGGGTCGATGCCAAGCAGCTCACCGACCGCACGAACCTCGTCGCGCAACGGGATCGACGGCTCGTCGATCACGATTCCAACCCCGCTCTTCTCGGCCATCTCGTGCAGGGCGCTCGACAAGCCACCGCGCGTGGGATCCTTCAGCGCGATGATCCCATCGCCTCCGGCCTCGAGCGCTCGGCGAACCATGGCGTTGATCGGAGCCACGTCCGAGACGAGCTCGGTTTCCAAGGCGAGCTCGTTTCGCGTCGCCATGATCGCCAAGCCGTGGTCACCCATCGTTCCTGTCACCAAGATCTGATCCCCAGGCTCGAGCCCCGCATCGGTCACGATTCGGTCGGTGATGCCAACGCCGGTCGTGTTCAACACCAGGCCGTCGAGCTCGCCGTGTCCCATGACTTTCGTGTCCCCGGTCACGATCGTGGTCCCGGCCTCCTCGCAGCTCGCGCGGATCGACTCCCAGATACTCTTCAGCATCTCACGGGAGAAACCATCTTCGACGATAGCAGCGCAGGTGAGCGCGAGCGGATCGGTGGCTCCCATCATCGCGAGATCATTGACGGTTCCGGCGACCGCCAACTTTCCAATGTCGCCTCCCGGAAAGACGATCGGCTGGACCACGTGAGAGTCGGTCGTGATCACGAGGTAGCGATCGCCCAGCCGGATCGCCGCACCGTCGTCCATCGCGGCCAAACCGATGTTTCCCTCTCCCAGGTCGCCGAGGCCCTTGGCGAAGATCTGCTCGATCAGCGCGCGCATCGCGCCACCGCCGGTGCCGTACTTCAGCGTGATGCGTTCGTCGATGAAGCGGGCGTTTCGCGTCATGCGACACCTCGCTTCATCGAGCTGAGATCGGGGTGGCCGCCGTACTGATGCCAGATCTTGCAGGTGCCTTCGGCGCTCACCATGCACGCGCCGACCGGGGTGTCGGGCGTACACTCGTTGCCGAACAGCGCACAGTCCGAGGGGGAGGCAATCCCGGCCATGATGTCTCCGCACTGGCATTGTTGAACGAGCTTCGGCGGGGCGTAGCTCCACAACGCAGACGCGTCGATCGTGAAGCGCTTCCTCGTGTCGTAATGGGCGAACTCGTCCCGCAATCGGAGGTTTCCGTTGGGCACGTGCGCGATGCCTCGCCAACGGCCTCCGGTAGGCCGAAAAACACGCCAAAGAAGCTCCTGAGCGTGCGCGTTGCCTTCCCTCGTGACGCATCGAGGATAGGCATTTTCGACCTTGGCCTCCCCTGCGTTGATGAGCTCGAGCAGTCGAACGAGACCCGCAAGAACGTCCAAGGGCTCGAAGCCCGCCACCACGACCGGCAGGCCGTGGCGTTCGACGAACTTCTCGAACACCGCTGAGCCGGTGATCGTGGCCGCATGTCCCGCAGCGAGGAAGCCTTCGATCTTGGTTTCCGGCATCTCCGCTACGATCTCCATGACCGGGGGGATGTACTTGTGAGCGGAGAGAACCGAGAAGTTGTCGGGCGGGTCGTCGAGCAAGACAGCCGCGGTTGCGACTGCGGTCGTTTCGAAACCCGACGCAAAGAAAACCAACTCCTCGTCTGTATCACGAGCGAGATCGACCGCTTGAGTGACGCTGTAAACCACGTCGACCTGAGCGCCGTCGGCCTTGGCGTCGGCGAGCGATTGCGAGGTTCCCGGCACGCGAAGCATGTCGCCGTAGGACGCGATCCGTACCCCCTGCTTGGCGAGGGCTACCGCTTCGTCCACTTCTGGCACATCCGTCACACAAACCGGACAGCCTGGGCCCATGATCACCTGTAGATCACGGGGAAACGCTGCTCTCAGGCCGAACTTCGCGATCGCCTGCTCGTGGCTCCCGCAGACGTGCATCACAGAAACGGGAGCATGATCGGCCCTCCACACCAGGCGCTCGAGGGCGTCCCGGAGCGCGCGCGCCCGAACCGGATCGCGAAACTTCAGCTGCTGAAGCGCGTCATTCGGACGCATCGTAGGCCTCCTTCGCTGAAGCCGTCGCGTAGGGTGCCGCATCGATCTCGGACCGCACGTCCTGGGTCATCAGGTCTTGGTCATCCGCGAGACGCAAGAGCTCGTCGTAGAGCGCGAGGGTTTCGACCGCCTCCTCGGGTGGAATGCGTCGAATCGCAAACCCAACGTGGTTCAGAATGTAGTCGCCCGGTGCCACCGGCGCGTCACAAACCTCGAGGCGCACCTCTTTCTTCACGCCCCAAAAGTCGACCGTCGCGGTGTTGCGATCACGGTCGACGTCGACGACCTTCCCTGGAACACCTAAGCACATGGGGTTGACCCTTCCGCCGCGATCGCATTCGCGATCAATACCTGTCCGAGGGCGAGCCCACCGTCTCCTGGTGGCACCTGAGAATGCGTGAAGCATTTGAATTCATTCCGCAATTCAGCCAGAACGCCCTCGGTCAGGATCGGGTTTTGAAACACGCCTCCGGTAAGCACCACCGGTGGCCGCCCGATGACGTCGCCCAAGCCGCGCACGACCGTGGCGGTCGCTTTGATCAGCGTGTTGTGGAACTTCGCCGAGATCGTGCTCGCCGCCACGTTGGTGGTGAGATCCTCGACGATCGCACGCACCATCGTTCGCAGGTCGACGACGTGGAGCAGTCCCGTTCGGTCGATCTCGAACGGATACGAGGCGCGCTCGGTCAGATCCGCGATCACGTTCCAAGCTACCGCCACCTGTCCTTCGAATGTCGCGCCCGGTCGATTGAGGACCAACGCTCCGACCGCGTCGAAGTAGCGGCCGATGCCATGTGCTGGAGGGGCGTTGAGATCGCGGCCGACCATCTGTGCCACTACTCGAATCGATTCGTCGGGGATCGCTTGAAAGAGTTGAAGATCATCGACCGGTGCGTCCCCGGAGAAGGCGTCGTGGAGCAGGCTGAGCGCCACTCGCCAGACCTCACGCATCGCGCGGTTCCCGCCGGGTAGCTTGATCGGTCGAAACGTCGCCAAGCGCCTGAAATGACCGGTGGAACAGAGTAAGACCTCACCACCCCAAGCGGTGCCGTCGTTCCCGTAACCCGTCCCGTCGTAAGCGATTCCAAGCACCGGTCCTCGTAGGCCATGCTCGGCCATCGCGCTCACCACGTGGGCGTGGTGGTGCTGCACGCCGATCGTCTCTGAAGCCCACCGCGTTTTTGCGTAACGCGTCGACATATAACCGGGGTGCAGGTCGTGAGCGACCACTTTTGGCTCGACCGAGAGGATCGTTTGCATGCGGTCGACCGCCTCCTCGAAAAACTCCATCGACGCGAGCGTTTCGAGGTCTCCGATGTGTGGCCCGAAGTACGCGGTGTCTTCTACGGCGATGCAAAAGGTGTTCTTGAGGTGTGCACCGCAGGCGAGCACCGGGCGGTCGACCGCCTCCTTCAACTGGAATGGCCTTGGAACGAAACCGCGCGAGCGACGCAGAACCGTCGCTTTGCCCGCGATCACCCGAGCGACCGAATCGTCGCAACGCATCGCAATGTTGCGGTCGTGGACCAAAAGGGCATCTGCGATACCTCCGAGTCGTACGACGGCCTCGGCGTTATCCTTGCAGATCGGCTCGCCCGCGATGTTGGCCGAGGTCATGACCAGTGGGCGATCGACTTCGCGAAGGAGCAGGTGGTGGAGCGGCGTATAGGGCAGGAAAAGCCCCAAAACAGGGGATTCCGGGGCCACCTCTGTGGCGAGTGTAGCATCGGGACGGCGCTCGACCAAGACGATCGGCCTCTCTTGGGACGCCAGCAGCAATTTCTCTTCGGTCGTCAGGCTCGCAAGTGAGGCTGCTACCGCGAGGTCACGCACCATCACGGCGAACGGCTTTTCGTCTCGATGCTTTCGCATGCGAAGTTCTTGAACCGCGCGCGCATTGGAAGCGTCGCATGCCAGATGAAACCCGCCCAACCCTTTGATCGCGAGGATCGCTCCGTCGCAAAGCAAGCCGACTGCCGTCGCAAGCGGGTCGTCGAGAATCATCTGCGTGCCATCCGGCTCGCACAAAGAGAGCCTTGGTCCACACTCTGGGCAGGCATTGGGCTGCGCATGAAACCGACGGTCCATGACATCGTGAAACTCGCGCTCGCACGATGGGCACAGGATGAACTCATGCATGGTCGTCGCGGATCGATCGTAGGGAACATCCGTCGTGATCGTGAAGCGCGGACCGCACTCTGTGCAGTTCGTGAAAGGATATCGGTACCGACGATCGTTCGGGTCGAGCACCTCCTCTTCACACTTGTCGCAGGTGGCGAGATCCGGCGGAATCGAAAGAGCCCGGGCGCCGACCCCTTCGCTTGGCTCGATCACGAAGTCCTCGGCCACCTCCAGCGGGATCTTCGAGAGGCGCAGCTCTCGGATTCGGGCAGAGGCAGGCGTATCGTCACGTAACCATTGAACAAACGACTCCAGCGACCCCGAGCCTCCAAACGCTTCTATCGTCACTCCTTCGGGATGGTTCCACACGCGGCCAGCCAAGCCTGCGCGGCGCGCCAACCGGTACACCCAAGGTCGAAAGCCAACCCCTTGCACGGTGCCGCGAACTTCGATTCGGCATCCCTCGTTCATGGCCCGTCTCCTGAAACGCTCAAGACGTAGGTGACGACCTCCCACTTTTCTTGATCCGTCAGGGTGCGCCACCCGGGCATCGAGGTTCCACGCTTGCCTTCGCTGACGACCGCGTAGACGCCGCGCGGCGTTGCACTTGCACGCCACTCTTTGCTTTGAAAGCTGACCGGCCGCGCCGAAAGTCCTTCCTGGCGCACGCCGTTTCCATCGGCACGCACGCCGTGGCACAGCGCACATTTCTCACGGAAGATTTCGCGCCCGCGTTCGCGTGCTTCGTCTGAGGCGAGCAGATCGGCCGGCACCGGGAGGTTCCGATAATCAGTCGGGAGGCGCCCATCACCCCCGTTACACGCCGAGAGTGCGAGCGACATGATCAACGCTCCTCGTGCTGTTCTCATGGCGATCCAATCGTCGAACCGGCGGATATCCGATCGCGCGAAGCTCCTCTACGACCCGCTCGACGAGCTCGGGAATGCTGGCTTCGACCGCTTCGGTACGGCCGAGGCCGAGGTCGATGCTTTTTGGAACCACGCCGATCAACACCACACGGTTCGGGTAGCGGTCGAGGAGGCTTGCTCCCGCGAGCAGGTCCGCGACCCCGATTTGATGGGGTGACAAGCGCTCGTACACCGCAGGAGCCACTTCGTCGCCCTCGATCCTGACGAGCGTTCCAGGCGGCCCCTCAGCGCGAATCGCGTCGACCATGATCACCTGATCGGCGCTGTCCACGAGCGGCAAGAGCGACAGCCCAAGCGTGCCGCCGTCGAGCGCCAACACGCCCTCCGGAAGCTCGTACTCCCGGAGGAGCTTGTGGATCGCCGCGATGCCCGCGCCATCGTCTTGGCAAACCACGTTGCCAAGCCCGAGCACCAGCACCGGCGTTCGCTCACTCATCGCGTTTGCGCCATGACCGAGGAAGAAATTTGTAACCGCTGAACATCGAATCGATGAGGCCGTGTCCCTCGGACCGCGAGACCAGAATCGCGCTCCAGATGTGGTGGGCGAAGAAGCCGAGGAGCAGCCACATCGCGATGTGATGGATCCACCGTGCAGTCTGCGCGCCGCCTAGGATCGGCAGGAGGAAGTCCCACATCTTCATGTAAGACACCCCCGCCCCGACGGAGTACAGGGCAAGCCCGGTCACGATCATCGTGAAGTAGAGCGCGAACACGAGGAGATAGGTGAGCCCTGCAAGGGGGTTATGCCCAACGTTCAAAGGGGGCTCGCGACTCAGGAAGGTGTAGAACTTGAGCATGCTCCACACGTCGCGGCGGCGGCGCGCGCTTGCCGGCACGAATTGGTGCCATCGCGCGTAGTACGAGCCGACGAACATCCAGCCGACACGGACCAGCACCGCGAGCGTGAACACGATGGCGGTATACGAATGGACGACCTTCATCGTCCCCATGACGAACTGTTGGTCTTCTGCGCCGGCGGGGATGAAGAAGGGCCTTCCGATGTAGATGCCCGTGACCGCCTGGATCAGGATCGCGAGCATGATGATCCAGTGCGTCAGGCGCACGACGGCATCCCACACGTAGACACGCTCGAGCCCTCCGGTCTCGTCTTTGGCTCGATAGCTGACCTCGGGCCGTGCACCTCCGGCCGTTGTCGTCGGCGGGGTCATCTCGCCTTCACGCGAGTGACCTCGCGCCCTCCCGTGTCGACCACGTGCACACCGCAGGCCATGCAGGGATCGAACGAATGAACGGTGCGAAGGATCTCGATCGGTTGCTCGGGATCCGCGACCGGTGTTCCTACCAGGGCGGCTTCGTAGGGCCCAGGAGTATCGCCCGCATCGCGCGGCCCGGCGTTCCAAGTGCTCGGGACGACGCATTGATAGCGGTTGATCTTGGCGTCCTTGATGTGCACCCAGTGACCGAGCGCGCCGCGTGGCGCCTCGTGGAAGCCAGCACCCGTCGATTCCTTCGGCCAGGAGCTCGGCTCCCACTTGCTATTGTCGTGGATTCGGAGCTCTCCGCTTCCCATGTTGGCCGCGAGCTCGTCGACCCAATCGCCGATCTTGTCGACGAGGATCTGCGTTTCGATACCGCGCGCGGCAACTCTACCGAGGGTCGAGAACAGGGCAGCGGGTCCGACTTCGAGCTTTTTGAGCACGGCATTGACCAAGCCGGTCACCTGCTCGTGCCCCTGGACGTATGAGACCAACATCCGAGAGAGTGGCCCCACCTCCATCGGCACGCCGTCATAGCGCGGGGATTTCAGCCACGAGTACTTCTCCGAAGTGTTGAGACGCTCGTACGGTGGCTCCGGCCCGGTGTAGTTCGGCTTGGTTTCGCCCGCCGACGGATGAAGTGCTTTGTCGTCTCCCTCCGCGTAGTCGTACCAGGAGTGTTTGATGTGCTCCGTGATCTTCGACGCATCGAACGCTTCCACCTTCGAGATGTCGCGGTTACGGATGATGCCGGATGGAATGAAGAGCGGAGAGTTCGACTCGTCGTTCAGTGGGTACTCGCCGTAGACCATGTAGTTCCCGACGCCGGCGCCGTACCCAGCCCAGTCTTTGTAGAACGAAGCGACGGCCAACAGGTCCGGGATGTAGACTTGGCTCACGAACTGCTTCGCGCCAGCGATCATGTCTTTGAAGGCGGCGATCGAATGCACGTTGAGGGCGGCCTGAGCATTCGGGTCGACCGGCGTTGCCATCCCTCCAACCAAGAAGCTCTGCAGATGTGGGTTTTTCCCGCCCAGAATCGCATGCATCTTGATGAACTCGCGCTGCCAATCGAGGGCCTCGAGGTAGTGTGCGACCGCCATGAGATTGGCCTCCGGCGGAAGCTTGTATGCGGGATGACCCCAATAGGCGTTGCCAAACGGGCCGAGCTGCCCGCGGTCCACGAGCCCCTTGATGCGGTCTTGGATCCCCTTGAAGTACGTCGTGCTCGACTTGGGCCAGTTCGAGATCGATTGAGCGAGCGTGGACGTCCCTGCCGGGTCGGCCTTCAGTGCGGACACGATGTCGACCCAATCGAGCGCATGCAGATGATAGAAATGGATGACGTGATCCTGAATGCACTGCGACGCGATGATCAGGTTCCTCAAGATGCGGGCGTTCGGTGGCGGTTTCGCGCCGATGGCATTTTCGACGGCGCGAATCGAAGCGATCGCGTGCACCGTCGTGCAGACTCCGCAGATCCGTTGAGTAAAGGCCCACGCATCGCGTGGGTCGCGGCCCTGTAAGATGATCTCGATCCCTCGGAACATCGTGGAGGACGACCAGGCGTTCGAAACCTGACCTCCATCGACCTCTGCCTCGATGCGTAGGTGACCTTCGATGCGCGTTACCGGATCGACGACGATATGAGTCATGCGTCACCTCCTTCCGAGCCTTTGGTAGGGTCTGCGGGCTTGTCTTCGCCTCCAGAACCGACCAGCTTCTTGCCGAGGTGAATCAGGGTGTGCGTTCCGAACGCAGCCGCGACGCCGACGGTGCCCCAGAAGCCGACCTTATCGATGTTCGAGGCCTTTCCAAAGCCCGGGAAACCCGGAAGGTGGGCGTAGAAGGGCGTCATCTTGTCCCAGAAATCAGGCTCGGCGCAGCCGATGCATCCGTGGCCGCAGGCGATCGGCCAGCTGGTGTTGTCGTTCCAGCCGACATTCGGGCAGTTCTGGAAAGACACCGGCCCTTTGCAGCCCATCTTGTAGAGGCAGTGCCCCTGGCGGTGAGCCTCGTCGCCCCACTGCTCGACGTACTGACCGGAGTCATAGTGCGCGCGCCGCTCGCAGTTGTCGTGAATGGACTTTCCGTATGCGAAGAGCGGTCGGTTGAGGGCGTCGGTTGCCGGCCAGCGGCCATAGGTCAGGAAGTACACGACGGTCGCCGTGAGGTTTTCGGCGTTCACCGGGCAAGCCGAAAGATTGATCTGGGTCTTGATCCCGGGAACCGCGTCGGCGACCCCCAACGCGCCTGTCGGATTCGGTGACGCTGCGGGGAGCCCACCGAACGTTGCGCAGGTGCCGACCGCAATGACTGCCGCAGCATTGCTGCACACTTCGTTTGCGATCTGGAGGGCGGACTTGCCGCCGATCGTGCAATACGCACCGTTCGCTCCAGTCGGGATCGACCCCTCGACAACCGCGATGTATTGGCCCTGCTTGTTCTTCACCACCGAATCGAGCGCTTCCTCGGCTCGATGTCCGGCCGCCGCCATAATCGTCTCGTGGTAGTCGATCGAGAGGAGGTCGAGCACGACCTCAGCAGCGGTTGGCTTGCTCGAACGGAGAAAAGACTCCGTGTTTCCAGCACAGTCTTGGAACTCCAGCCAGACCAATGTGGGTTTGGGTTTGTTCTCGAGCGCGTCCGCAATCGCGGCGGCTGCGCTCTTCGGCAAACCGATCATTACGGCCATCGCGGAGCAGAAGCCCAGGAACTCCCGGCGCGATACTCCGCGCGCCTCCAACTCGCGGCACAGATCACTCGTCGGTACGTTCATTGCTGCCTCCTCGCTGTTGGTAAGCAAAGGTCGCGCCGGACGTCTGACACCCGGTCGCAGCGACTGTAACCGCGCGAAATTGGCGGAAACAAGCTCGCTCTGCGAGTTGAAAGCGCTTTTCATCGCGTCGCGTATTTCTTTCGCGCAGGAACTGTCGAACGCACTTTCTGCGCGCAATTGGTGACCGACAAGTACACGGTGTAGCATCGGTGGGATGTCGGCCGCGCTCGAGGAATTCGGCTTCTTCCAAGTCGTGCAGGGCTACCTCGACCAGGCGTCCGAGGTCATGGGTTTGCCGGATCACGTCCGCGAGATCCTCGAAGAACCGAAGAACGAGCTCATCGTGCACTTTCCGGTTCGAATGGACGACGGACGCAACCGTGTGTTCAAGGGCTACCGTATCCAGCACAACAATGTGATGGGCCCGTACAAGGGCGGCATGCGATATCACCAAGCGGTCAATCTCGACGAGCTCAAAGCGCTCGCGATGCAGATGACGTGGAAGTGCGCGCTCCTCGGCGTTCCCTTTGGTGGCGGCAAGGGTGGCATCAAGTTCAATCCTCGCGATCACTCGGAAGATGAGCTTCGACGGATCACTCGTCGATTCACGCACGCCCTAGGCACCAATATCGGACCGGCTCACGACATCCCCGCACCCGACGTCGGCACGAACGCCAAGACGATGGTGTGGATGATGGATACGTACATGAACACGGGCCCCACCTACCAAAAGAACGATCAACGTGCTGTCGTCACGGGAAAGACGATCAACGCCGGCGGTTCGGAAGGGCGTGAGAAGGCCACGGGTCAAGGCGTCGTTCACTGCATCAAGGAATGGGCGCGGGAACGGCGGTTCGACCTCGAGGGCGCGACCGCAATCGTGCAGGGTT
>Ga0224508_10000036_pt1 | contig 165084 bp, 157 predicted proteins | sample SF_Jan12_sed_USG_4_FD_170157 | JGI IMG/M metagenome (GOLD analysis project Ga0224508, IMG submission 170157) | Sediment microbial communities from San Francisco Bay, California, United States - SF_Jan12_sed_USGS_21 | ecosystem: Environmental > Aquatic > Marine > Sediment | place: USA... | reverse complement strand
TTTACGGCAACGGCAACGGATGCCGATCTGCCGGTCGATACGTTGACCTTTAGTCTGGATGGGGCCTCCTTGGCCGCGGGCATGACGATCGATGCCAACACTGGTGCGTTCTCCTGGACCCCAACCGAAGGTCAGGGCGGCTCCACGCCCTCGGTAACCATTACGGTCACGGATAGTGGCACCGGCAACCTGATCGATAGCGAGACCTTCACCATCACCGTGAACGATGTCAACTCTGCTCCGATCATTGGCGGCACCGATACCGGCGTGGTAACCGAGGATCGAGTCGACTCTACCGGTAAACTGTCGGTCGCAGGTGCCTTGACGATCGAAGATCCCGATATTGGGGAGTCTAATTTTGTTGCCCAGACCATCCAGGGCAACTTCGGTAATTTGACGATCGACGCGTCGGGTAACTGGAGCTATAGCGCTGATAACAGTAACGCAGAAATTCAGGCGTTACAGGCCGGAGAATCAATGACCGAAATTCTGACCGTAACCACGGCCGATGGCAGTACGCATGACGTGGAGATTATTATTAATGGGTCAGCGGAAGCGCCACCTGCGCCGCCTCCCCCGCAGGAGCCGCCACCTGAAGAAGAGCCTCCCGCCGACGAGCCGCCAGACGAAGTTGAAGAAGAGCAGGTTGGAACCGGTGATGATCAGATACTGGAAGAAATTGTTCAAGTTCCGCAGGGTATCAGGTCGCCGGACCCGGAACAGGATTCAGGCTTTGCGCAAGCGAACGACTCAGATAGCGAACCGGTCGATTATCCGGTAATCGATAAGCAGCCTGCAAAGCTCCCGGAACAACCACAGGTGCAGGCACTGAAGGCGCAGAATCTGAGCATCGATACGCTGACCTTGCAGGTGAGCGATGATGAAGCGCTCAACGAGCAATACGAGCTCGAACTGCTCGAACGAATCGACAGCATGCATCTCGGTATGGACCTGGAGGTGGCACAGCAGAACGCTGATGATGTCGATGTAAAGGTCTTTGTGGGTTCAACTGCGGGTCTCACCGTGGGTATCGTGAGCTGGGTTTTACGCGGCGGGGCGCTGCTGGCGAGTTTCATGTCCACGGTGCCATTACTCAACCGTTTCGATCCGCTGCCGATACTAAAGGCGAGGGAAGACAAGGAAGATGTCGAGCCCGATGACGATGATGATGAGAAAACGCAAATCAGAGAGCATGCCAGGAAAGTGGACAACATGTTCTCCGAGAATGGCGATTAACGGTAATGAACAGGTTAATTCATACCGTTGCCTCCAGGGTGGGATCAAGATTTATCGATGAATAAATTACGCAAATCCCTGGGGTTAATTTTTCCGGCCATGCGCATCAGTTTTGCGCTGGTGCTACTGACTTCCTGTATCCTGCTCGGTGCGGAAATGTTCGGGTTTACGCCGGACGAAGATAAGCTCGAACTGAAGGCACGCAAGCAGATTAGCGAATCGCTGGCAATCCAGTTTGCGTTGCTCGATCCGAAGCAAGATATAAAAAAGCTGGAACGTCTCCTGACCCTGGTCGCCAAGCGCAATCCCGACATCCTGTCGACCGGTATCCGCCGAGATTCAGGACAAGTTGTTTATAAGTCACCCAGTCATGACCGGCTCTGGCAAGGATTTAAGGGCGACAAATCAACGCCCTCTCATGTACTGGTGCCCTTGCTGCGCGGTGGCGAGCCCTGGGGCAACGTTGAATTACGTTTCGAAGCGCTAAAAAGTGAATCTTTGCTGGGTTTTGTCGACAAGGGGATTTTCAAGTTGCTCGTTTTCTGCCTGCTGATCGGGTTCTTCGTTTACCTCGCATTCATGCTCAGAACGCTGCGCCAACTCGATCCCTCCGCGGTGATTCCAGAAAGAGTCAATGCGGCGTTTGATACGCTCTCCGAGGGTGTCATGATCGTCGATGAGGAAGAGCAAATTCTGCTCACCAACAAGGCCTTCAGCGACAAAATAGGTCGTGATTCTTTTTCAATGCTCGGTAACAAGGCATCGGAGCTGAACTGGGAACGCGTTTCGAAACAGAAATCCGGCACTGAGTTACCCTGGCTCGACGTGCTCAAGACTGGCAAGGCGAGCATCGGCGCCCAGTTTAATCTGAAGTCCGAAGACGGCAAAACCATCAAGTTCGCGATCAATGCCTCACCCATCCTGAGCCCCGAAGGCAAGGCGCAGGGCGTGCTCATCACGCTCGATGACATTACTGAAATCGAGGAGCGTAATGTCGAACTGCAGAGCATGGTAAAGCGTCTCGAGAAAACCCAGGCGCAGGTAAACGAACAGAACAAGGAACTGACCTACCTGGCGACGCGGGATTCGCTCACCGGCTGCCTGAATCGGCGTGCGTTTTCAGAACAGTTCGAATTGATTTTTAAGGCCTCGCTGGAGGATGGTTCCGAGCTCTGTTGCATCATGGTCGATCTCGATCACTTCAAGCAGGTCAACGATAACTTCGGGCATGCTACCGGTGACGAGGTAATCAAGATGCTCGCCGAAATTCTGAAAGCGAACACGCGCAAGGATGACCTGGTTGCACGTTACGGTGGTGAAGAATTTTGCCTGGTGCTGCCGGGCATGCCGATGGATGTGGCCATAAAGGTTGCCGAGCGTATCCGTTTGCGCGTAAAAGACGAATCGACCAAGCGTTACGAAAACGGTCCGCGCGTCACCGCCAGTCTCGGTATCGCCAATATGCACGATAATCCAACCAGTCCGGGCAACCTGAATCATCTCGCCGATGAGGCACTTTATGCCGCCAAGCAATCAGGGCGTAACCGCGTGGTCAGCTGGGCCTCGATGGCGACCATGGAGGATAAAACGGAACCTGGCGATGGAACGATAATGCAAGTTTCTCAGACCGGGCCGGACGTCGAGAAACTTCAGAGTCGTATCGCCGAACTCGAAGATATGGCAACGCAATTCTCGTCCGAACTCGAGTTCAGTAAAAGCTACGACGGCCTGACCGGGTTGCCCAACCAGATATTATTTTATGATCGAATCCACCAGGCGATCGAGCGCGGTTTCCGGCATGACCAGCTCGCCGCGGTGTTGATCATCGATATTGAAATGTTCAGCCAGATCAACGCGACCCTCGGGCGGTCCGGTGGTGATGAGTTGCTCAAGCAGGTCGCATATCGTTTGAACTCGATTGTGCGTAAGACCGACGGCGTATCGCGACTGAGCGTTTCACGTTTCCCCGGTGATGAATTTGCCGTGCTGTTAACCGATCTCCAGAAAAAGGAAGGCGCCACCTGGGCCGTCAATCGAATCCTCGAAATTATCAACCAGCCGGTGGAAATCGAGGGAAATACCATTTACCTGACCAGTCACGTCGGGGTCAGTCTCTACCCGACCGATTCGGACACGGTCGAAGGCCTGCTCAACAAGGCGATGAGCGCGAAGCAATACAGCAAGAAGCACAAGTCGGACATCGGTTACCAGTTCTACGATCAGCAGGTGCAGCAGCTTTCGGTCAAACATGTCGAACTTGAGGTCGACCTGCGCCGCGCGGTCGAAAACGAGGAATGGATGCTACATTACCAGCCCAAGCTGGACATCGGGCAGCAGAAGATCGTCGGTGTCGAGGCCCTGATTCGCTGGAACCATCCCGAGCGCGGTGTGGTTTCGCCCTATGAATTTATCGAATTTGCCGAGCAGCGCGGCCTGATCGTGCCGATCGGCGACTGGGTTATTCGGGAAGCCTGTCAGCAGTTGCGTCGCTGGATCGATCAGGGAATTCAGAACTGCAGGATTGCGATCAACTTGTCGAGCGTGCAGCTGATTCAGGCGGATATCGTGGAACGGATCCTGGGCTGCCTGGATGAATTCAAGGTACCGCCGTTGCTGTTTGAGATCGAAATTACCGAAACCCTGCTCATGGAAAACGTGCGCAAAGCAATCGAATCGCTGGAACGGCTGCACTCGCGGGGCATTACCATCGCTATCGATGATTTTGGCACCGGCTACTCGTCGCTGAGCTATCTGAAAAACCTGCCGATCGACACCCTCAAGATCGATCGCGTATTCGTTAAGGATTTGTGTACCGACGAGAACGATCAGAAGATTGTGCAGACGCTCGTCTCAATGGCGCAATCGATGAATATGAAAATCGTTGCTGAAGGGGTTGAAGATAACGAGCAATTAGAGCTCCTGCGCGAGTACGCGGTAGACCAGGTTCAGGGCTACCTGCTGAGCAAGCCGGTCGATGCAGTCGAGCTGGAGAAGATGATTCGCAATCCGCAGCAGCTTCTGGCATCTCCCGACAACGTGGTGCAGTTGCGTCCCTAATTGCTGGTGTCAGACTCAAGTCCCGATTTGAAAACCCAGCTGTTGTATTGCCCGAACCGGTAGGTTCGTATCACTCAGCTGCACGATAAAGCGCTCGTATTCCAGCCGATCGGGATAGACCCGGCGCAGCGCGTCGAAATGCACGGCAAACGATCTCGGATCCAGGTCACTCCCAGATATCAAAGCTTCGTGATCACGCCAGATATCGAAGTGCTGCTGGAACAGGTTATGCCAGGCTGCTGTAACCGGGTCCGTGGGCGCTAGCTCGAGGACTTTGTCCGCAGGAAGCTGCTGCGACATATTCCAGCTGGACTTACGCTCAAAATGTTCGCAGGCCGCGTCGAGCACCATCTGCGTGCCGCGCAGGCGGCCTTCGATGCTATAACCCGCGATATGCGGCGTCGCGAGGTCGACCCGCTGCAGCAATTCAAGTGAAAGGTCGGGTTCATGTTCCCAGGTATCGAGAAAAACGAGTAAATCGTCACGTTTGTTCAACAAGTCGAGTAACGCCCGGTTATCGACCACTTCGCCGCGGGCGGCGTTGATCAGCAGACAGCCTTTCGAGAGCTGCTGCAGGCGCCCGGCATCGAGCAGGTGATAGGTCGGATGGCGACCTCCACGGGTTAACGGTACATGCAGCGTGACGAAATTACATTTTTGCAGAATGGTATCGAGGTCGACGAAATTCTGGCGCGAAGTACCGGCTTCCTGCAGCGGAGGATCACAAACCAGGCATGCGATACCTAGTGCAGTAAGTTTCTGATGGAGTCGCGAGCCGACGTTGCCGAAACCGACGATCCCCGCCTTCAAATTGAACGGGTCGAAATCCTTACGCTGTGCCAGCGCAAACAGCCCGCTGATGACGTATTCGGAGGCAGCCTCGGCATTGCAGCCCGCCGCGTTACTGCAGCCAATTTCGGCTTCTGCAAGATAGTCGAGGTCAATGTGATCGGTGCCGATGGTTGCGGTGCCGACAAATTCGACCGGGGTGCCGTTCAATAAATCGGCATCGACGCGGGTCACCGTTCGGACAATCAGGCACTGGCAGTCGGTAAGATGCTCACGCCTGATGTCTCGTCCGGGCATGAGCGCGACCTCGCCGAGATCGCGAAATGCATCCTCGACACAGGGGATATTCTGATCGGCCAGGATCGTCACGACATGCAAAAACGGTCGATCAGGTCCTCGAGCATTATTATGGTTGGATCGATGTGCGCGAGCGGCAGGAATTCATCGGGCTGGTGTGCCTGGTTGATGGATCCGGGCCCGATAACGATGGTTTCGGTTTGCATCGAGTTGTAGTAGGGCGCCTCGGTGCCGAAAGCCACGCTGCCGGTTTTTTTGCCGGTGATATGGGTCAGGTATTGTGCGATTTCGCTGGCCTCGGGGGTGTCCATCGCGGGCAGGCCGGCGCCGAAGATCTGGGTGTTAACACCTAAACCCCGTGCCTCGGCAACCTCGGCGGCAAGTCCCTCCAGGTCTGCCTGCAGCGTTGCGAACGACATCGCGGGTAAAAAGCGTATATCGATCAGCAGCGTGCAGGCACCGCAGATCCGGTTCGAGTTATCGCCACCGTGTATATGCCCGAGATTCATGGTCGGGGTTGGAATCGTAAACGCAGGATCATTGTATTGCTGCTGGATCTTGTCGCGGTATGCGTACAGCGCGGTCATGAACTGGTGCATGCCGTCGAGCGCATTGTTGCCAAGCCCCGGATCACTCGCGTGCCCGGACTGACCCAGGAATTCGACCGACATCGTCAGGTTGCCCTTGTGCTGGCGAATCGGGGACAGGCCCGTGGGCTCACCGATGACACAAAAGCGCCCGAGTTTTTTACCGTTATCGGCAATCAGCTTTGCGCCGTGCATCGTGGTTTCCTCGTCGGCGGTTGCCACCAGGGTGAGGGGACGTTTGAGGTGCTTGAAGTTAACCCTGCTGCTGGCCTCGAGCGCCAGCGCAAGAAAACTTTTCATATCGCAACTACCGAGCCCGTAAATCCGATCGTCTGCCTCTCGTGCCTGGAACGGGTCGCTGGTCCACAGCAATGGATCACAGGGCACCGTGTCGGTGTGGCCTGACAGCACAAGGCCGTCGCTGCCGCTGCCGGCACGCGCCACCAGGTTGTACTTGCCATCGCTGACGTTCTGGATTTCGGTCTCGAATCCGAGACATTCGCTCCATTCAGCCACCTGATCGATAACACCGCGGTTACTGGTATCCAGGTCCTCGTGCACGCAACTCACGGACGGGGTTGCGATCAAGGCTGCAATCATGTCGCGCGCGGCAGGAAACGCCTGGGACATGCCGTAAGCCTCAATCCTGCGGCAGGTCGGTTACGGCGCCTGTGGAAGCGGAACTGACGAGACGCGCGTACTTCGCCAGCACACCACGCCTGTAGCGCGGTCTGGGCGGTTTCCAGGCATTTGCCCGGCGCCTGAGCTCGGCCGCACTCAACTTGACATTGACTTCGCGCTTCTCGGCATCGATGGTGATGATATCGCCGTTCTTGAGCAAAGCGATGGGCCCGCCGACCGCGGCTTCGGGAGTAACGTGTCCTACCACGAAGCCGTGCGAGCCGCCGGAGAAACGACCGTCGGTCAGAAAAGCAACGTCCTTGCCGAGACCCTTACCCATGATGGCCGAGGTTGGTGACAGCATTTCGCGCATGCCCGGACCACCCTTCGGACCCTCGTAGCGCACTACGATAACGTCCCCTTTTTTAACGGTACCGTCGAGAATCTTCTTGAGCGCCTGTTCCTCGGAAGAAAAAATTCGCGCCTTGCCGGTAAAGTGGAGTCCTTCCTTACCCGAAATCTTCGCCACCGAACCCTCGGGCGCGAGGTTGCCGTGCAGGATGACCAGGTGGCTGTCTTTCTTAATCGGGTCGTTGAGCGCGTGCACGATATCCTGGCTTTTGGGATAGGGTTTTACACCGGCCAGGTTCTGCGCCAGCGTCTTGCCGGTGACGGTCAGGCAGTCGCCATGCAGTAAGCCAGCGTCGAGCAGCATTTTCATCAACGGCTGGATGCCGCCGATGGCGATCAATTCAGACATCATCGCCTTGCCACTGGGGCGCAGGTCGGCGAGTACCGGCACGCGCTTGCCGATGCGCGTGAAATCATCCAGCTTGAGTCTGACCCCGATTGACGAGGCCATTGCGAGCAAGTGCAGCACCGCGTTGGTTGAGCCTCCAAGGGCTATAACTACCGTTATCGCGTTTTCGAACGCCTTGCGTGTCATGATGTCGCTGGGCCGGATGTTGGCCTTGAGCAGTGCCATCGCGGCTTTACCTGCTTCGATACAATCCTGCGTCTTGTCTTTCGAAATCGCCGCCTGTGCGGAGCTGTTCGGCAGGCTCATACCCATGGCCTCGATCGCCGAGGCCATCGTGTTCGCGGTATACATGCCGCCGCAGGAACCGGGGCCCGGGATCGCGGTGCATTCGATTTCCTTGAGCTCTTTTTTGGTAATCTTGTGCTGTGCCTGCGCACCAACCGCTTCAAATACCGACACGATGTCAGTGTTTTTGCCCTTGTGACAACCCGGTAAGATGGTGCCGCCGTAGACAAATACCGAGGGGCGATTGAGACGCGCCATGCCCATCATGCAGCCGGGCATATTTTTGTCGCAGCCGCCGATCGTTACCAGCGCATCGAAACCCTGGCAGCCGGTAACCGCTTCGATGGAATCGGCAATAACCTCGCGCGACACCAGTGAATACTTCATCCCCTCGCTACCCATCGAAATGCCGTCGGAAATGGTGATGGTATTGAAAACCACTGCCTTGCCGCCAGCCGAGTTGGCGCCTTCGGCGGACTTTAGCGCAAGCTGATCGATGTGCATGTTGCAGGGCGTCACCATGCTCCAGGTTGAGGCGATACCAACCTGCGGTTTCTTGAAGTCGGCGTCGTCAAAGCCAACCGCACGCAGCATCGAGCGACTGGGTGCGCGGTCGACACCGTCGACGACCAGCGACGAGTATTGACGGGGATTTGATCTAGGTGATGCTTTTTTTTTGCTCGCCATAACGGGATTGACATCTGTAATGTGGAGAATCGCCGTAGGTTAGGCAAAGGCCGAAGGCGATGCAAGCGAATAAATCGGGCCCGAAACCCAATATTCCGGATTCTTGCCTATACTCATTGTTAACTCCTGTTCAGGCCGATTAATACATGGTCGAAATTGTTTTGGTAACTGCGATCTCCGCGCTGCTCGGCGCGGTTCTGGCGTGGTACCTGTTAAAGGGATTTGCCGGAATGCGGGCCCGTCGGCTGCAGGAAGGTCGCAAGGATCGGCTGTATAGCCTGATCGAGGCCACGGTTGGTACCACCGGTGAAACCTATTTTTACGCCCTGGTTCGAGAACTCTCCCAATTCCTGTCGGTAGACGCGGTATTCCTCGCCGCGAGTGTCGATGCAGAGCAGCAAAACTATCAGAGCCTGTCTTACTGGTGTGACGGCGGTTACATCATGAATCACTCCATTTCGCTGCAGAACAGCCCCTGCGCCGAGAGCGGGAGTTTCTGGTACCTTGAAAATTCGGCCAGCGAACTGTTTCCCAACGCTGTTTTCCTGCGAGAGCGTTTCAACACCTCCGGAGTTTTCGCGTTGAAGCTGCAGGATTCCTCCGGGCGACCCATCGGTGTGCTGGTCGGCATTAGTCGCAGCACGCTGCACCCGAAAAAAAGCGACATACACGTGATCAAGTTGTTCGCCGCACGAGCTGCGGCCGAGCTGGAACGAAAGCTTGCGCTTGGCGAAACATTGATGGAAAAGGAGCGTGCGCAGGTAACCCTGCACTCGATCGGCGACGGTGTCATTACCACCGATGGCAAGGGTTGTATCGACTATATGAATCCGGTAGCCGAGGCCCTGACCGGTTGGCGCTACCACCAGGCGATGGGATTATCGATGGAAGCGGTGCTGCATCTCGAAGACGAGCAGAGCGGCAAGGTGATTCCTGATCCCGCGCAGCATTGCCTGTCCGAGAAAAGAGTGATTGCTCCGAAAACCGATAATGTCCTGATATCGCGTAGCGGTGAACGCTACTCGATTCAGGGTACCGCGGCGCCGATGGTCGATGCGCAGGGCAATAGCATTGGCGTCGTGCTGGTCTTTAAAGATGTCACCGACTCACGTCGTGCTCAAAAAATGATTGTGCACCAGGCGACCCACGACCCATTGACCGGGCTAGTGAACCGCACCGAGTTTGAAGAAAGGCTGGAACAATCCCTGCTGTCGGCCAAGGATTTCGAGAATACGCACGCGCTGTTATTTCTTGATCTCGACCAGTTTAAAATTGTCAACGATACCGCCGGGCATGTTGCCGGTGACGAATTGCTGAAGCAGATATCCTCGCTCCTCTCGGGTCAGCTGCGCGGCCGTGACACGCTGGGTCGGCTCGGCGGTGACGAATTCAGTGTATTACTGGAGAACTGCCCGCTAACCGAGGCCAGTAAAGTAGCCGATATGCTGATTAGCGTCGTGCGGGAATACCGGTTTACCTGGGATCAAAAGACTTACCAGGTTGGTGTTAGCATCGGTATCGTCCCGATAAACGCCGAATCGACCGGCCGCAAGCAACTCATGCACGATGCCGACCAGGCCTGTTACGTCGCCAAGGATAAAGGCCGGGGGCGATACCATATTTACAGCACTGCCGATTCGGGGATGCTCATCGGTCCCGGTGAAAAATTGCAACGTAAGGATATCCAGGATGCGCTTGCGAGCGAGCGGTTCATATTGTTATACCAGCCGATTATTGCGCTCGATTCAGGGCAAAACCGCTTACATACCCGGGCCGAGCTGCTGCTGCGCATGCTTGACGAGGCCAACAACGTCATTACCCCCGGCGCATTCCTGCCGGCTGCCGCCCGCTTTGGCCTGTTGGCGCAGATTGATCACTGGGTTATTGGCCGGGTGTTCGAAACTTATGCGCACATTTTCATGCAGAATCCCGGCCTGGTGCTGAGTTTGAACTTGTCGGCGCCATCCATAGCCGACGACGCGCTACTCGATTATATCCTGCTGATGTTTGAAAAAACGGTGGTCAAACCGCAACAAGTTTGCTTCGAGATTTCCGAAACCGCGCTGAGCCACAATCTCGCAAGCGCGAGTCGCCTGATTAAAGGCTTACAGGCCATCGGTTGCAGTTTCGCGCTCGATAATTTTGGCAGCGGGCTGGCCAGTTTTGCCGCGCTCAAGGATTTACAGCTTGATTTCGTTAAAATTGACGGCCACCTGATTCGTGACATTTGTGGCGATGAAGTCGACTGTACGATGGTCGAGTCGATCAACTCGATCGCGCATTTACTGGATATCCGGACAATCGCCGAAAGCGTCGAAGCAGATACAACCATCGAGAAACTAAAATCGATTGGTATTGACTATGCCCAGGGCTACTTGTTAGGCGACCTGGTGCCACTGGATGAAATCGGCCGTGCCGATCAGGACCAGTCCACCCCCGAAATCCAGGTCAACTGACCCTTTCACAAAATGATTGCGCATTTAGTGACCGGGTCATCCCCGCGAATGCGGGGATCTTGAAACAATGGCGCGCCTGTAGATTCCGATAGGTTAACCCAGCGTGCGCTGGGGAGCCGCTAACGTGGAAATAACTCCGTTTTATCCAGGTTAAACGCCTACCTTGTCAGAGCGACGCTCCAGGATCAGCGTGTTGCGCCAGCGACCGTCGCGTTGCGCGATGCGCTCGCGAATCCCGACTTCCCGGAATCCATGTCGCAGGTGCAGTTTTAATGTTGCCTGGTTTTCCGGAAAGATCGATGAATACAAGCTCCAGATCCCGTTGCGCTCGGATTCCTCGATCAGTGCCGCCATCAGCTTGTTGCCGATGCCCTGGCCGACAAGATCAGTTGCAACGTATACGCTGACCTCGGCGACGCCGCGGTAGCAATCCCGGTCCGACACCGGCGCCAGGGCCGCCCACCCCCGCAATTGGCCATCTTGCTCCCAGACAAGGCGTGAATGAGGCAGATATTTCCCCTGCCAGGACTGCCAGTCGGGTGCCTCGGTCTCGAACGATGCTTCGCCGGTATCAAGCCCCTGGCGGTAGATTTCCAGCACCGATACAGCATCGGAATTTCTCAGATTTCGGATCATCAGATGGACTTATACTGGTATCCGGGGACCGGACGCAATAGCAATTCTGAAAACCTCGTCAAATCAGGCATCTAAATCAATATCTTGGCTGTAAGCCTCGGTTATGTTACTTTTCCGTTACGGAGCAGTTTAAAAGAACTCCTTAATCTGTCATCGAGGTTAAAACTATAGGGTAGGAAAAGCCCGGAAGATCGCGATGATGCTTCATTTCAAAGTAATAACAATTGGAGAGAGTGACCAATGAAACTTTTTAAAACGCTGGCTGTATCTGCCGCCGTGGCGCTTGCCTCAACTTCGGGTGCTGCTACTGCGGGTACGCTACAAGATGTACAGGCCCGTGGTGAACTGAACTGCGTGGTAACAACCGGTGTTGCCGGATTTGCCGCACCCGATGACGCAGGTCGTTGGGCAGGTTTTGACGTTGACTTTTGTCGTGCTACCGCCGCTGCTGTACTCGGCGATGGTAACAAGGTGAAGTTTGTGCCGACTACTGGTAAAACCCGTTTTACCGTGCTGAACTCGGGCGAAGGTGATTTGTTGTATCGAAACACCACCATTACCATGAGCCGTGACGCGGACCTTAAGCTGACCTTCCTCGGAGTCAATTATTACGACGGCCAGGGATTCATGGTGCCGAAGGCGCTTGGTGTAACCTCGGCCAAGGAACTGGATGGTGCTTCAGTCTGCATCCAGACTGGTACTACCACCGAGTTGAACCTCGCTGACTTCTTTCGTGCCAACAACATGAACTACGAGCCGGTAGCGATCGAAACCAACGAAGAAGGGCAGGTAAATTACCTCGCCGGTCGTTGCGACGTATACACTACTGACGCATCGGGTCTGGCGGCTACTCGTAGTACTTTCGATAATCCCAATGCACACATCATTCTGCCGGAAATTATTTCCAAGGAACCGCTGGGACCAGCCGTTCGCCAGGGCGATGATCAATGGGCCGATGTTGCCCGTTGGGTGTTGAATGTTCTGATCGCGGCCGAGGAAGCGGGAATTACCCAGGCCAACGTCAAGGGTCATGCCAGTAAGGCTGGTAATAATCCGGATATCAACCGTATTGCCGGTACCGAGGGTGATTTTGGTGCGATGATCGGACTTGACAAGCAATGGGCCGTACGCGCTATTTCCGCGGTAGGTAACTACGGTGAAATTTTTGAGCGCAACATTGGTGTCAATACTGCTCTCGGTCTTGCTCGCGGTTTGAACGCGCAGTGGACCAATGGTGGAATCCTGTATTCACCACCGGTGCGTTAAATAGCAGTAATGAAGCGGCGGTCTTTCGAGGCCGCCGCCTCACTTTGATCATGGTGTTACGACATGACTGAATTTTCGGGGGCTAACGGAAAATGACGACAGCGAATACATCCAGCAATACCTCACTTTTTTATCGCCTGTTTTTCGACAAAGAGCTGCGTTCAGTCACGATACAGGTCATTACGATGGCCTTGATACTCGCCTTTTTCTTTTTCATAGTCAGCAATGCGATCACCAACCTCGAAACCATCGGTAAAGGATATAGCTTTAATTTCCTGTGGGATGCGTCAAACTACGATATCAATCAAACCCTGATCGAATACAATTCTCGCAGTCCGCACTGGCGCGCTGCCATCGTCGGCATTATCAACACCCTGCTGGTGGCGGTAGCCGGAATTATTCTCTCGACCATCGTCGGATTCCTGCTCGGCGTGTTACGCCTGTCCAGTAACTGGCTGATCAACCGGGTCGTTTACGTTTACATCGAGTACGTGCGTAACGTGCCGGTGTTACTCCATATTTTACTGGTTCACGGTATCGTCGTGAATACTTTACCAATTCCAAAAAATGCAATGATGGCCTTCGATGGCACATTGTTTTTAACCAACCGCGGTTTTTATTTACCTAAACCCCTGTTTGAGCCGGCGATGTGGGCGGTATTGATTGCCTTCATAATCGGCATCGGCTTCACTATCTGGTTTAAAGGTTATGCCAAGAAAGTCCAGGACGCGACCGGTAAAATTTACCCCGTTCTCCTGATAAGCCTTGGCGCCATTATACTGTTCCCGATCATCGTGTTTTTTCTCGCCGGTCTGCCAGTAAACCTGGAATATCCCGAACTCAAAGGTTTTAACTTCAAGGGTGGGCTGGTATTGAGACCCGAGTTCGTGGCCCTGTGGATAGCGCTATCGCTTTATACCGCGGCCTTTATCGCGGAAATCGTGCGAGCCGGAATCCAGGCCATCAGTCATGGCCAGACCGAGGCCGCGTTCGCGCTCGGCATCAAGCCCAGCCGCACCATGCAACTGGTTATCATTCCGCAGGCGTTGCGCGTCATTATCCCGCCGCTTTCGAGCCAGTATTTGAATATCACCAAGAACTCGTCGCTTGCAATCGCAATCGGGTACATGGATATCGTGGCGACTATCGGCGGGATATCTTTGAACCAGACGGGACGCGAAATGGAATGCATGACCATCGTGCTGGCCCTGTACCTGGCCTTTTCCTTAATCATTTCTGCGTTTATGAACTGGTATAACAAACGCATGAAACTGGTGGAGCGCTAAGATGAGTACTGAACAATCCTACGCGGCGGGCGAACATCCGGAACTGCCACCTCCCGTCACCGAAGTCGGCATTATTGGCTGGATTCGCCACAACCTGTTTTCATCGACAACCAACATCGTCATTACGGTGCTGACGATATATTTCCTGTACCTCATCATTCCGCCGATGCTGAACTGGATTATCCTCGATGCGGTATTCTCCGCGGACTCGCGCGATGATTGTCGTGCCATCGCCAAGGCGGCTGGACACGAAATGGGCGCCTGCTGGGCTTTTATCGGCAAACGTTTCCAAATTTTTGTTTACGGATTTTATCCCGAAGAATTGCGCTGGCGGATCAACCTGTCGTTTATCCTGATGCTGGCCGCGCTGATCCCGGTGCTGTTTGACCATGTCCCTTTTCGCAAGCCGGGATTATGGTTCTCATTAGCTGCACCCTTCATCATAGGCTGGCTGTTGCTGGGCGGTATGGGCCTGGAACCGGTGCCAACCGACAAGTTCGGCGGTTTCATGCTGACGCTGGTTATCGGTGTCACCGGTATCGTCGGTTCACTGCCATTGGGCATCGCTCTCGCGCTCGGGCGGCAATCCCACATGCCGGCGCTGCGCATGGTCTGCGTCGCGTTTATCGAGTTCATCCGCGGTGTACCTCTGATCACGCTGCTGTTTGTCGCCTCGACCATGCTGAATTATTTCCTGCCGCCGGGTACGACCTTCGACCTGCTGTTACGCGTACTGATCATGGTGACCCTGTTTTCGGCGGCCTATATTGCCGAAGTTATCAGGGGCGGTTTACAGGCATTACCCAAAGGGCAGATCGAAGCCGCCGACTCGATGGGATTGAAGTACTGGCAGTCGATGCGTTTGATTATCTTACCCCAGGCGTTGAAGATTTCGATTCCCGGGATCGTGAATACCTTTATCGGCCTGTATAAAGATACGACGCTTGTCATTATCATCGGCCTGTTCGATCCGCTCGGCATGGGACGTGCATCGCTGGCCGATACCAAGTGGCAGGGCCTGTCGACGGAAGTTTACGTGTTCGTCGCGATCTTTTTCTTTGTATCCTGCTTCTCAATGGCGCGATACTCACTTTATCTAGAAAAGAAGCTCTATACCGGACATTAAAAGTTAACCAGGGTACATAATTATGAGTAGTCAACCAGAAGCCACACAGCTGGAAATATCCGACGAGGTAGTCATTAAGATACGTGACATGCACAAGTGGTATGGTTCTTTTCACGTGCTCAAGGATGTCAACCTGGAAGTTAACCGGGGTGAAAGAATCGTCATCTGCGGACCCTCGGGTTCCGGAAAATCCACCCTGATTCGTTGCATCAACCGGCTCGAGGAACACCAGCAGGGAGACATTATTGTCGAAAATGTCGAGCTGACCAACGACCTGAAAAATATCGACGCGATTCGTCGCGAAGTCGGCATGTGTTTCCAGCACTTCAATTTGTTTCCGCACCTGACGGTCATGGAGAATTGTGCGCTGGCACCAATCTGGGTCAAGCAAATCCCGCGCAAGGAAGCCGAAGAGACGGCGATGAAATATTTGACCCGCGTAAAAATACCCGAACAGGCTGACAAGTTTCCTGGTCAATTGTCGGGCGGCCAGCAGCAACGGGTTGCGATCGCGCGTTCGCTGTGCATGAACCCAAAAATCATGCTGTTTGATGAGCCGACCTCGGCGCTCGATCCGGAAATGATAAAAGAGGTGCTCGACGTCATGGTCGAACTCGCCATGGAAGGGATGACGATGTTGTGTGTCACCCACGAAATGGGATTTGCCAAGACGGTTGCCAACCGCGTCATCTTCATGGATGAAGGCCAGATCATCGAAGAAAACAACCCACACGAGTTCTTCGATAATCCGCAGCACGAGCGCACCAAGCTGTTCCTGAGCCAGATTCTCGCGCACTAGGAAGCCACAACCCCGCAGCAAGCTGTCATCCCGCTAATAGAAAGCTGTCATCCCGCGGTTTAACCCGATGCGTCGGACCGACGGGATCCAGAGCTTCCGGAACATTTCGTATATCGCTGGATACCACGGTTAAGCCGCGGTATGACAGTCCGCACACTGATCCAGTTGTGGCTTATGGAAATCTTGCAGGTTCAAGTCAAGTAAACTATCTTGCCCCCGTTGGCGGGTAAAATTCCGAGCTCCGGCAAAATCGTGTATGGAAAAACTTTTAATTAATAGCGCAGGCTGGCTGCAGTCGACGGTAGTTATTCAGTCTCCCAATTTTGACGCCAGGCCTGACGATGCCAAAATAAAATTGATCGTCGTGCATGGCATCAGTTTACCGCCCGGGGAATACGGTGGTGGCCATATCCAGGAATTCTTTTGTAATAATCTGAAGGTCGGTGTGCACGAATACCTCGATTCGATATGTGAAATGAAGGTCTCAGCTCACTGCCTGATCGAACGAGATGGCAGTATTGTACAGTTCGTGTCATTCCTGGATCGTGCCTGGCACGCCGGCGAGTCAGAATGGCTGGGTGAAACGGTCTGCAACGACTTTTCGATCGGCATCGAGCTTGAGGGTTGTGACGATCAGCCCTATACCGAGGAACAGTACCAGAGTCTCGCCAATCTGATCGCAAGCCTGCGAGCTGAATACCCCGGGATCGAGAAAGACGCAATTACGGGGCACAGTGATATATCTCCCGGACGTAAAACCGATCCCGGTGAAGCATTTGACTGGGAGAAACTAAGACGACTTGTCTAGCGCTACCCATTGATCGCCAAGGTAGGCTTCGAGCGGTTTGTAACGACGCTTATAACTCATTTTAGTGCATTCGCGAATCCAGTATCCGAGATACAGGTAATCGAGGTCGCGCAGGCGTGTTTCCAGGATCTGGGTCAGGATCGCGAAATGACCGGGGCTGCGGTCGGCGTGATCCTGGTCGAAAAAGGTATAAACGGCGGATAATCCGCTGTCGGTGACGTCGCAAACGGCCACTGCGATGAGTATACGGTTGAGTCGGTACTCGAAAAATAACGTATCGGTCCAATCGCAGATCAAAAACCGGTGATAATCGGATTTACTGGGATTGGCCATACTGCCGTCGTTATGTCGGCTGTTGATGTAGCGTCGATACAGGTCAAAATGTTCATCGCGGAAACGTCCGGGGACAATCGTGATTTTGAGATCTGCATTACGCTTGATCACGCGCTGTTCGTTGCGCGAGTAAGCATGATTCCTTACCGGTACCCGCACCGAAACACATTCCTGGCAACTCGGGCAGTGGGGTCGATAAATATAGCCTCCGGATCGACGAAAACCGTGTTGAATCAACTCGTTATAGGTTTTCATGTCCATGTCCATATGGGGATTGGCGAAGGCACTAACGGATTTTCGATTATCCAGGTAGCTACAGGGCTCCGGGGTAGAGGCGAAGAAATTGATTTTTACCTGATCATTCATAGTTTAAACCGTTAGGTTTAAACTTAAGTTTAGAACGGAAAACGGCAGTTGTAACTAGTTTTTGGGCTAAATACCGGCATTTTGTCACCTGTCGATATAGCAGGAACAAGGCCTTGCAGCGGCCACTGCAGCCCGGATTAAAGCCCGAAGAATACCTGGCTGTTGTGCAGGGTCTGCCGGGCTAGATGTTCCGCAGATTTGCCCTGGTGAACGGCCACATTCCGGAGAATATGCGGTAAATAGGCGGGTTCGTTGGTGCGACTCGAGGGTTTCGGATCAAGATTTCGGGGTAGCAGATAAGGTGCGTCTGTTTCCAGCAACAGCCGGTCATCGGGGATCATTCGTACCAGTTTTTGCAGTTCCAGTCCGCGGCGTTCGTCGCAGATCCAGCCGGTGATGCCGATATAGCAGTCGAGATCGAGATAGTCCATCAGGGCCTCGCGCGTATCGGTAAAGCAATGAACGACAATCCGGCTCAGATCGTCGCGAAATTCGCGCAGCATTTCGACGAAGCGTTCATGCGCATCTCGCTGGTGGCAGAACAATGGCATCTGCAGGGCGACAGCAAGCTCCATTTGGCGCTGGAACGCGATTTCCTGGGCTGGACGCGGCGAATAGTTGCGATTGAAATCGAGACCGGTTTCTCCAATAGCGCGCACGCAGTCCTGTTGTGCCATGGACTTTAGCAGGTCAGAACTAATATCTTCCCATTCGCTGGCGTGGTGGGGATGGACGCCGCAGGTCGATACCAGGCGATCCGGGTAACGATTACATAGGTCGATCGTCTGCCGGCTTGCGTCGATCGACGTGCCGGTCACAACCATCTGTGTGACACCGGCATCCCGGGCGCGTTTCATCACTGCGTCCAGGTCCCCCAGCAGGCTCTTGTTGGTCAGGTTTACTCCAATATCGACCAGTTCCATCACTGGCGAATGCCGGTGCCACGGGATAGCAGGGTCAGGCAGACGGTAAACAGCACCGCGATGAAAAACAGGATGACGATTATTGCGGTTAACAGGTCGATATCGCTGCTGCCGCGAAAGCCGTAGCGAAAACTGTTAACCATGTAGAGAATCGGGTTACCCAGTGAAACCTGTTGCCAGAATTCGGGTAGCAGCTTGATCGAGTAAAAAATCCCGCCGAGGTAAGTCAACGGGGTTAGCACGAAAGTTGGGATGATCGTGATGTCGTCAAAGCTGTTGGCAAAAATCGCGTTAATCAATCCGGCAAGGGCAAACAAACAGGAAGTCAGCAGCGCAACCAACAGAACGATGAGGGGGTTGTGAACGCTGAAATCGGTAAACAGCAGGGATACCAGCGTGACTGCGATGCCAACACTGATCCCGCGCGCCACACCACCGGTCATGAATCCAAGCAGAATAATCAGGTCGGGCACCGGTGCAATCTGCATTTCTTCGATATGTCTCGAGTACTTGGCGCCGTAAAACGATGAGACGACATTGGTATACGAGTTGGTAATAATCGACATCATTACCAGCCCCGGCATGATGAAATCAACGTAAAGCATACCGTCCATTTCGCCGATGCGCTGCCCGATCAGGTTACCGAAAATAATGAAATACAGCGCTACCATTACCACTGGCGGGATAATCGTTTGCACCCAGATACGGGTGAAACGCAGGATTTCCTTGCGGGTAATGGTCAGGTAGGCAATCCAGAACTGGCGCAACATCAGGCGGCGCCGGCCTGGTCGGTCTTGGAGGTCAGCTTGACGAACAATTCCTCGAGCCGGTTTACCTTGTTGCGCATGCGCTCAACGACAATACTTTGTGCTTCGAGCTCGCGCGTCAAATCGGAGATCGAGAGATTTTCCGGCACTTCAACTTCGATACTGTGATGATCGAGCCGGGTAATGTTGTCAAAGCTTGGCAACTGCGGTAACTGCTCCAGGTCGTCACGTAGATACAGCACAAAGGTTTCGCTGTTTAACTGTTTCAGCAGCAGTTTCATACTGGTGTTCTGGATAATATCGCCCTCGTCAATGATGGCAATGTTACGGCACATGCGCTCCGCTTCCTCAAGGTAGTGCGTGGTCAGGATTATCGTGGTGCCCTGGTCGTTGATTTGCTCGAGGAAATCCCACATCGAGCGCCGTAACTCGATGTCCACGCCGGCAGTCGGTTCGTCGAGGATAAAAAGCTGCGGCTTGTGTACCAGCGCGCGCGCAATCATCAGGCGACGCTTCATGCCTCCCGACAGGTGTCGAGCCTGCGATCGGCGATGCTGCCAGAGTCCAAGCAGCTTTAAGTAATATTCGGTCTGCTGGCGCGCGATGCGTGCCGGTACGCCGTAGTAACCCGCCTGGTTGATGACAATTTCCTCGACCGGTTCGAAGGTATTGAAATTAAACTCCTGCGGTACTGAACCCAGCAGTGACTTGGCGAGGATAAATTCCTCGTCGATGGAGTGACCAAATATTTTGACGCTACCCCTGGTTTTGTTGACGAGGCCCGAAATAATGCCGATGCAGGTCGATTTTCCGGCACCATTAGGTCCCAGCAATGCAAAGAAATCGCCTTTTTCAACCTGCAGGTCGATGCCCTTGAGGGCCTGCAAACCGCTGGCGTAAGTCTTGTGGAGATTGGAGATTTCTAAAGCGAGCATACGAGGTGCTGGAACCCAAACAGCCGACAAGCTTATGCCATTGCTTCCAAAAATCAAGCACAGGTCATGGTGCGCCTAGTTCACGCGCAAAAGGGTGGAAACAAACCGGCGATGTCGTGTTAATCTTCTGCGGTTATGGACGATACTTCGATCGTTTACATTTTGTTCCTGGTATTTTGCGGGGCTGCACTGCTGGCGACACTGGCACTGGCGATTCGCCAGTCGCTGATCATCGCCTACATTGGTTTGGGAATCGTGATCGGACCATGGGGTGTGCACCTGATTTCCGATGTTGACCTGATTCAGAACATTGCCAATGTCGGTATTATCTTCCTGTTGTTCCTGCTGGGCCTGAACCTGCATCCGCAGGAATTGATCAGGCTGGCCGGAAAAACTACGATTATTACCGGGGCCAGTTCGTTAGTTTTACTGCTGCTGGGTTATGGCTATAGCCTGGCGTTTGGCTATACCAGTACCGAGGCCCTGATCGTCGGTGCCGCGTTGATGTTCTCGAGCACGATAATCGGTTTGAAACTTATTCCGACCACGGTACTGCACCATCAGCATACCGGCGAGGTCATCATCAGTATTCTGTTGTTGCAGGATATCATAGCGATTTTTCTGCTGCTGTTGCTGGAGGGCAGCACCAGCGCGGAGTTCGGCTGGTACGAGATGAGCAAACCTGTGCTTGCTTTCCCTGTGCTGGTATTGGCCTGTTACCTGCTGGAACGTTACCTGCTGTCTAAATTGATTGGGCGTTTTGATCGTATCCAGGAATACATCTTTCTGCTCGCGGTGGGCTGGTGCCTGGGTGTCGCCGAGGTCGCCGAACAAATCGGGCTTTCATACGAAATCGGCGCGTTTATTGCGGGGGTAACGATCGCTCGCAGCCCGATTGCACTGTTTATTTCGGAAAATCTCAGGCCTTTGCGTGACTTCTTTCTGATTATTTTCTTTGTCGCCCTCGGTGCCGGTTTCAACCTCGAGGTTTTGCCCGATATATGGCTACAGGCACTCGGGTTGAGCCTGATTGCAATTGCTGTCAAGCCGGCGCTTTATCGGCTGCTGATGCGTGTGAATCAGGAGGATCCCAACAGGTCGACTGAAGTCGCCATGCGGCTCGGGCAAATGAGTGAATTTTCGCTGCTGATTGCGGTGATGGCGACCGAGCTTGCCATCATCCGTACAGAAGTTTCCTACCTGATCCAGATTGCAACCCTGGCCAGTTTCGTATTCTCGTCATACTACGTCGTGGCGCGTTACCCCACTCCGATCGCGCTCAGCGACAAACTACGCCGGGACTGATCAGTCCGTCATCCCAGGCAGCGCCGGGAAGCCTGTGGAAGGAAATATTTAACAACCCGGCGGATTGTAACACCCGTTAAGCATCGATTCAGTTAGTTCCGCCTATATTGCCATTTATCTTTAAACAGGCAGGAGACGGTCATGAAAACACTTAAAACCACGTTTGCAGTTGCGCTACTGGTAGTTGCCGGTACGGCCGGTGCTGGTCATAAAAATCATGGACAGAAGCAGTATGGTAATAGCCCGCGACATGATCTCTTTGAATATGCCAAGGTGGTCGATGTACGTCCGATATACCGTGAAGTACAGGTATCCAAGCCGGTACGCGAGTGCTGGGAAGAACCGGTATACCACACCGAGAATCATTACCCGAAATCTGCTGGCGGTATGCTCGCCGGTGGTTTGCTGGGTGGTATAGTCGGGCATCAATTTGGCAAGGGCAGGGGCAACAAGGTCGCAACCGCGGTAGGAACCATCATCGGTGCCCAGATCGGACACGATGCGGTCAACGGGCACGCACAACAGCACAGCAGCACCGTTGTCGGTTACGAGGAGCGCTGTAAAACCCAGCACCAGGTAAGCTACGAGGAAGTCAGGGACGGTTACGACGTCACCTACCGTTATCGTGGCAAGCTATACCATGTCGAGATGCCATATGATCCCGGCAAGCGGATAAAAATGCGCATTCAGTTTGCGCCTGTGATCTAATATTTATCAAGCGATAGGCGAGAAATCCGATGCGAGCGATAGTCATAGAAGACGATTTAGATATCCAGCAGCAAATCGTTGCCCGATTGAAAACCGAGGGATTTGCTGTCGACAGTGCTGATAATGGCGCCGATGGTCTTTACCTGGTTCAGGAATACCCAGCGGATGTCGCCATTATCGACCTGGGATTGCCTGAAATGTCAGGACTCGAAGTAATTAACCAGATCCGTGACCAGGGTAATAAAATTCCCATCCTGATTCTGACCGCCAGGGGCCGGTGGCAGGATAAGGTGGAGGGACTGGATGCGGGCGCAGATGACTACCTGGTAAAGCCTTTTCATCACGAAGAAATGATGGCGCGTATCCGCGTACTGATCAGGCGAGCGTCCGGGTGGTCGGATTCGCGTATTGTTTGCTCCCCGGTTAGCCTCGATACCGCGTCTCAACGCATCTACATCGATGATCGCGAGCTGGATTTAACCGCTTACGAGTATAAAGTGCTTGAGTACCTGATGCTGCATGCCGGTGAAGTGATCTCAAAAACGGTACTGACCGAACACCTGTATGATGATGAATCAGATAATGACAGCAATGTCATCGAGGTTTTTATTCGACGGTTACGACAAAAGCTCGATCCCGACGAGAATCTGAAGCCGATCGAAACACTGCGTGGTCGGGGTTACCGTTTCACACTGCAGCGGGCGGAGTAAAATTAGGCACACGTGAAATCGATCAAGTCCAGGTTGACACTGGTGTCGATGGTAGTGCTGGTGGTTTTCATGGTACTGACCGCGATAGCGCTGGAGCGCGCCGTGGTAAAACGGGCGCTGCAGGCGGAAGAGGACGGGCTGCAGCTGCTGATCTACAGCCTGCTGGCCGCGGTTGATCAAGATAGCCTCGGTCGAAGTATTACCGTTTCTGAAGATCGTTTGTTCGAGCCGAGCCTGGTTATTCGAAATTCGGGCCTGTACGCGCTTTTATACAATCGGTATAAACGCGAGATCTGGCGCTCTGAATCGATCACTGTCAGTTTTCCGGCAATCGGTGGGATCGATCCCGGGGAATGGGATTTTCAAACAGTCGAGCATCTTGCAACGCCGTATTTTCGCCTTGGATTTTCACTGCAGTGGCCGGATGCCAAAAACAAGTTACAGCGATATGAGGTTGTCGTCTGGCGTAACGCGGTCGGATATTTCGAACAGTTGAATCGATTTCGGCAAACACTATGGGCATGGCTGATTATTACCACACTGCTGTTGCTGCTGGTGATGTACCTGGTAACCCGCTGGAGTTTGATACCGCTGCAGAAAATCGGTCTTGAGGTAAAAGCGATTGAAGATCAAAAACAGTCAGGATTCGAGCAGGAGTATCCCGACGAGATAGCACCGCTGACCGAAAATCTGAATATCCTGCTCAAACGAGAACAATACCAGCGCCAGCGTTATCGCAATGCGATGGATGATCTCGCCCATAGTCTGAAAACTCCACTCGCGGTATTGACCGGTTTGAGCGATCAGGAAGCAATCGAGCAGGCACAAATCGAAACCCTGCGGGAACAAACCGAACGCATGAATCAAATTGTTTCGTACCAGCTGCAAAAAACGACGGGCACCTCCGATATTCGCATCAGCAAGCCGATCGATCTGATTGTCATTATCGATAAGCTTCTGTCCGCGCTGGAGAAGGTTTACCAGGAGAAAGGAATCGTTGTCGATCGCAGGCTGCCCGCACAAGCACTACTGCGTATGGATGAAGGAGATTGCCTCGAGGTTGTCGGCAATTTGCTGGATAACGCCTTCAAGTATGGCCACAAAAGAATCTCTATCGACGTCAGGGCGGGCGATGACAGGTCGATGACACTGACCATTGAGGATGATGGCGACGGTCTGGCCGCGGATGCAATTCAACAGATACTGAATCGAGGCACGCGTCTTGACGAGGCCACTGAGGGGCAGGGAATCGGACTCGCGGTGGTAGGCGATATTGTCGAGTCCTACAATATCGAGCTGAAATTTAGTAGTGCAGACTTAGGTGGCTTGAGAATCTGTCTGGTGTTCCAGAAGATTTGAAAGAATCAAGCGGTCAGCGACAGCCAGAATCCGTAAAGCAGGACCAGACCGCCGGGGAGGTAAACCAGCCGCTCGCGAATGCGAGACCACGCGTAGAAGTATTTATTAGCTAGGCTATGGCCCTGCTTTTGCATCGATTCTCTCCACTGGCAGGCCAGTCCCTGGGTAAGCTCGAATTCCTTTTTACCGGCACTAGGCCATCAGGTAACGCTTTGTATCTGCTGCGGGGGCATTAAAATAACTGCTCGATTCCTGGCTTGCGGCTCCGAAAACAAGTTCTGACGAAACGTGCTCGCTGACGCAGAGACTGCAGCGGTAAAAGGTGACCTGGCTTCTTGCATTGACGGTTTCATCGGTGACAAACATTTCAGATTTGCAGTTGGGGCACTTCATTTGGCAGATTCTCTGGTCAGGTTCTGCGTAGTATAGTCATTAATATTTAAAGCACAATATCTTGCGGTATTAATATTTTAAACATACAATATATAGTGGTTGTGTCGATTTCACAGGGACGTGATTTTTTTTGTTAGTTATCAGTAAATTACGCAATCAAGCTCACAATTCACTTCATGAAGCGGCGTTAAACGGGAATATTTAAAGTGCCTTGGATCCGATATCAGTCCGAAAATAGGCCGATTTCCAGTCGATTTCCCGAACCAGTTCATAGGCATGCTGCTGGGCACTTTTAATATCCTCCCCAAGACCGACCGCGCACAGTACGCGACCGCCGTTGGATAATATATTGCCGTCAGCATCTGTGGTTGTTCCCGCATGAAATACCTTTCCGGTCGGTGATTCAGGTGGAATGTTTTTGATTAGCTCGCCTTTAGTGTAACTTTCGGGATAACCGTTTGCGGCCATTACGACGCCAAGGCTTGTGCGCCGATCCCAGCTTGCCGATATTGTGCCCAGTTCTCCGTTACAGGCGGCAAGACAAAGCTCGACCAGGTCGGATTGTAATCGCATCATGATCGGCTGGGTTTCAGGATCCCCGAAGCGACAATTGTATTCGACGACTCGCGCCACGCCGTCGCTTCCGATCATTAATCCCGCGTACAGGAACCCACGATAGCGGTTGCCCTCGGAATTCATACCGCGCACCGTGGGCAGGATAATTCTCCGCATTACCTGTTCCTCAATTTGAGGGCTGAGGACCGGGGCCGGGGAGTAGGCTCCCATGCCACCAGTATTCGGTCCGAGATCGCCATTGTCTCGCGCCTTATGATCCTGTGAGCTGGCCATCGGCAATACCTGTTCGCCATCGACTACGCAGATATAGCTTGCTTCCTCTCCGGGCATGAATTCTTCGATCACGACACGGTGACCGGCTTCACCAAACCGGTTGCCCGAGAGCATTTCCCTGATCGCATGTTCCGCCTCGTCTGAGGTCTGTGCCACGATCACGCCTTTACCGGCCGCAAGGCCATCCGCCTTGACCACAATCGGACAGCCTTTTTTGGCAACATAGGCGCAGGCAGCCTCAGCCTCGGTAAAACTCCGGTAGGCGGCGCTCGGAATGTTGTGGCGCGCGAGAAAATCCTTGGTAAAGGTCTTCGATCCCTCGAGTTGAGCGGCCCCGGCACTGGGGCCAAAAATTGTCAGGCCCTGTGCTTCAAAGCGGTCCGTAATACCGGCAACCAGGGGCGCCTCGGGACCGACAATGGTGAGTTCGATGTGGTTTGCAAGGGCGAAATCGAGCAGCTTGTCGATATCTTCGGCATCAATAGCAACGTTTTCAATACCCTGTTCCAGCGCGGTACCGGCATTTCCGGGCGCAACGTATATCCGGCGCACCCGCGTCGATTGTGCTGCTTTCCAGGCCAGTGCATGTTCCCGGCCACCACCACCGACAATCAACACGTTCATCAGTTAGCAACCACCACTAGTGTCGAAAATGCCGCATTCCGGTAAATACCATTGTCATGCCGTGCTCGTTTGCGGCCGTGACGACCTCGTCGTCACGCATCGATCCACCGGGTTGAATCACCGCACGAATTCCGACGTCATTGGCTGCATCGATGCCGTCTCGAAACGGGAAGAACGCATCCGATGCCATTACCGATCCGGTAACCTCGAGCTCAGCCTGTTCGGCCTTGATTGCAGCAATTCGGGCGCTATTGATGCGCGACATCTGTCCGGCACCAACGCCAATCGTCCTGCTGTCACGGGCATAAATTATGGCGTTCGATTTGACGAACTTGGCGACTTGCCAGGCAAATACCATGTCCTGCATTTGCCGGTCGTCCGGTTTGATTTCGGTTACCACCTCGAGGCCGTGATAAAGCGACTGATCGGCGTCCTGCACCAGGACGCCTCCGTTGACATGCTTGTAGTCAAGGCGGGTCGGGGCGGTATCCCATTGTCCACAGCTGAGCAGACGGACGTTTTCCTTGCTTGAAACAACGCTGGCCGCCTCGTCTTCTACCGCGGGGGCAATAATCACTTCGACGAACTGTTGCTCGATTATCGCCGCAGCAGTGCTGGCATCGAGACTGCGGTTAAAAGCAATAATGCCGCCAAACGCGGATTCCGGATCGGTTTCGAATGCGCGCTGGTAAGCCTCGAGAATGTTATCAGCCAACGCGACACCGCAGGGATTAGCGTGTTTAACAATAACGCAGGCTGGATTTTCGAACTGCTTGACGCACTCGAGCGCGGCGTCGGTGTCGGCGATATTGTTAAATGACAGCGATTTTCCCTGGATCTGCAGGGCGCTGGCAACGCTGGGTTCCCGGTTGCCAGCTGCGATGTAGAAGGCGGCAGCCTGGTGCGGATTCTCCCCGTAACGCATCGACAGCGCATGCTGATATTGCAGGTTCAGGGTGCGCGGAAAAGCCTGGTCCTCGGGCGCCTGCACCCTGTGTCCGAAATAACTAGCAATGGCGCCATCATATTGTGCCGTATGTTCGTAAGCCTTGATGGCAAGGGAAAACCGTGTCCTGTCACTAACTCCACCACCATCGGCAATTTCCTGCATTAGCAGTTCGTAATCTGTGGGATCTACCACGACGGTAACGCTGGCGTGGTTCTTGGCCGCAGCACGCACCATTGCGGGGCCTCCGATATCAATATTTTCAATCGCCTCTTCGAGGCTGCAATCGGGATTGGCAACGGTTTGCTGAAACGGGTAGAGGTTAATCACGACGAGGTCAATCGGTTCGATATCGTGTTCCTGCATGACAGCATCGTCGATTCCCCGACGTCCGAGAATACCGCCGTGAACTTTTGGGTGCAGTGTCTTGACCCGACCTGACATCATTTCGGGAAATTCGGTGTAGTCGGAAATCTCGGTCACCGCGATTCCGTGCTCGTCAATAAGTTTGGCAGTGCCACCGGTGGATAACAGTTCGACGCCCCTGTCATGGAGATTCTGGGCCAGTTCGACGATGCCGGTTTTATCTGAGACGCTGATGAGCGCGCGGCGAATAGCTTGGGCCATATTGGGTCCGTGTCGGTATTTGAAAAGACGGCATTATAGCCGATCGAAAATCTGCCAGTATTAATGTTCGATATGATATTGCTTAAGTTTCTTGCGTAATGTACCGCGGTTGATACCCAGGCAGGATGCGGTTCTGGACTGGTTGTTATCGCAATGCCGGAGCACGGTCTTCAGCATCGGTTGTTCGATTTCTGAAATAACGGTGTCGAACAGGTTGCAGGGCAGTTCACCGTCGAGATCATCCAGATATTTTCGAATAGCCTTTTCTACTGACTGTTGCAATAAGCTTGTTTTTTTCTTAGTTGTCACACTCACTAACCACGTTGCGCCTTGGGACGCTCGTCATGAGGCCCGGTCATAGCTCTCCAGGTGGCAGTCGTTAAAGTAAGCTTCGATCGTTTCTAGCTGCTGCGCAGCGTTTTGTACCTGCATGAGCAATGGCTTGACGACGTTGTAATTTGTTTTATGGCCAAGCTGCCAGTTAATATGCTTACGCGCGATCTGCACCCCCTGATGCTCTCCGTAAAACGCATGCAAATTGTGTAAATGGTTAACTAACCATGACTGTTTTAGTTCGTCCGAAGGTTCTTCGGGCTCGTCGCCGGTGCTCAGATAATGATCAATCTGGCCAAAAATCCACGGTCGTTGCTGCGCAATACGGCCGACCATAATAGCATCAGCAGCCGTGAAGTCCATGACCATTTTTGCTTTTTTCACGGAATCGATATCTCCGTTTGCGATCACGGGAATTCGAAGATTCTTTTTGACCTGTCGAATGGTTTCGTACTCAGCCGTGCCGATATACTTGTCTTCGCGGGTACGCCCGTGGATCGTCAGCGCCTGGATTCCACTGGCCTCTGCAATGCCGGCGATTTCGAGTGCGTTGCGGTGATCGCGTGACCAGCCGGTACGTATTTTGAGGGTTACTGGTACTGAAACCGCAGCTACCACTGCGCGCAGGATAGCTGCTACCAGTTTGCTATCCTTCAGCAAAGCAGATCCCGCATCAACCCGGCATACCTTCTTGGCGGGGCAACCCATGTTGATATCGATGATCTGGGCGCCCTGTGAAACGTTATAGATCGCGGCCTCTGCCATCATTTCGGGGATACCCCCGGCGATCTGAACAATAATCGGGCCAGGTTCACCTTCGTGGTTCATGCGCAACCGGGTTTTACGGCTGTCACGCAAGTCTGGACGGCTGGTGATCATTTCAGATACCGTCATGCCCACACCGAGTTGTCGGCACAATTGCCGAAATGGTCGATCGGTGACCCCAGCCATGGGCGCCAGAGCCAGTCGGTTTTTAAATTTATAAGGACCTATGATAAGTGACATGTCTTCTATTCTGTCACATCGTCAGGCTTTTTCTCGAAGTTCTTGCATTCGAGGAAAATGCGGTTTTCACAGGTTGCGCAGATATCTTTATCGAGCCGTTGAAATATCGTGGAAATAGCCTCCGCCTTGGCCTCAAATATATTGGTATCGCCAATCTCATCTCGATAACCGCCGCGATCAAATACCTTCGACGCGGTATCTCGCAGGCGATACATGTAAAAATCACCACCGACAGCACGTCGTTCGCGTGCCTCGTTGACAATCAGTTCGGCACCAGCGACATCCACCTGGGCGATACCCTTAGTTAAAAGCAATAAGTGTTTCTGTTGCGGATAATGTTCCTGGTAGCGGCGCAGCAGTTCGCCGACATGTGCTACCGAGCCAAAGTAAAGCGAGTCGTCGAGTCGCAGTATCTTGAGTTGAGGACATTCGGGTAGAAACTGACCATAAATAAACTTACGGTTGTCTGACTCCGGATCGGGAACCCGTGGCGACAATCGGGGACGAGACGTTTTGCGCAGGAAAATCATTAGCGACAGGATGACACCTGCCAGGATTGCAAACTCGATCGAGAAAAAGACGGTACCGAAAAAGACAACGCCAAGTATGATTGCTTCATTCTTGTCCGCGCGCAGAATTTTATGGATCTGTTTAAAGTTGATTAAACGCCAGGCGACTAAAAACAGCAATCCCGCTACTGCAGCTTTTGGTAAAAACGCGGTTAATGGAGCTATTAGCAACACGAGCACGACCAGTAAAACGCCAGCTAGTGCCGCGGCCAGTGGGGTCCGCGCCCCGGCATCGTAGTTGGCGCCGCTGCGGTTGAACGAACCGGTGGCCACGTAGGCGGAAAAGAAGCTGCCGAAAATATTGGACAGACCCTGGCCGATAAATTCCTGGTTGCCGGCAATCGGCTGGCCGGACTTCAGGGAAATCGAACGGGCTATTGATACCGCTTCGGTTAGTGCAAACAGTGTCATCGCCAGCGCCAGTGGTGAAAGTTGGCGAAAAGTCTCGAGCGAAAACTGCGGCATTGACAAGGGCGGCAACTGTTGCGGCAGGGCCCCCACCATTTGAATGCCGGAGGTCTCTTCTCCGAAGGTAATATTAAACAGGGCAGCGGTAATACTGCCGGCAAAAAGTGCGGCAATCATGCTCATGCCGCCGAGGTGGCGCTGGCTCAGTATTCCACTCAGTAAAGTGATGATCGCGACAAGTGTGACCAGTGGATGGAGTTCCTTCCAGTTTAGCCACAGAAACTCGATGGAATTAAGCAGGTGCATACCGGCGGGGATATCAATTCCCAGAAATTGCTCCGCCTGTTTGGCGGCGATCAGGCAGGCCGCCCCGGCGGTGAATCCAACGACAACCGAGTGGGATATGAAATTAACCAGCGCCCCGAGTCGCATAATGCCCATGATAAATTGCAGTGCACCGACCATGAATGCCAGCGTTATCGCGAGCGTGACATAAGTTTCACTGCCAGGCGCCGCCATGCCGCTCAGCGAAGCAAACATGATGACCGAGGCCGCGGTGGTGGGTCCCGATACCAGATGCCAGGAAGAACCGAACAGGGCCGCGATAACTGCCGGCACCATGCTGGTGTAGAGGCCATACTCCGGTGGCATACCGGCGATTGCGGCGAAGGCCACACCTTGTGGCAACACGATAGCTGCACCAACGAGTCCCGCCGTGACATCTGCACGCAGGCTGGTGCGAGTCATGTTTCTGCCCCAGCGCACAAACGGCAGGAATTTAGTTAGCTGATACTGAAGGTTCATAATCCGGTAGTGTTGAATCCAGCCAGGTTCGTGCGCGGTCAGGACGGAAGCGGCGCAATATACGCCGAGTTCGAGCCTGCATATACCAGTATATTTCGATGTTGGTATTAATGTGACTTATTTAGAAAAAAACTGTGACGACCTAGAAAAATTCGAACTCGTAAGTCAGTGCATCGGTACCGGGATCGACAACTTCAAGTCGAAACTGAATCGGTAAACCGGGTTTTAGCACAGCGCGATTTTTATTCTCTAGCAAGTATTCCGGAGGAGTAAATAGCCGGTTTGCAATCAGCTTGCCCTTGATATCAAACAGGCTGATCAGCAAATCGGGTAACTTCTGTGTAAAGGGTGCCTGATTGACAAAAGAACCGGTCACCATGAGTGCATTGGAGGTTACCGGATGGGTAAAAACATTGCGCTCCAGTAAACGGATCTGCTCGGTGCTGGAGAATTCAATCTCGGCACAAGGCAAAACCTGGCACAGCGCGATCACCTGTTGCTGGTAGCGCGGATTTTCGATCAATTGATAACGTTGATAATAAATCACCTGTACGACACCGAGCGCGCATAACAGTAATATTCCAATAAACCAGGTCAGGGGCCCGAACGTAATAAAAGGCCTTCGATCTGAACCGTACATGGCTTCATGCAAACTGAGTTCAGGACGCTGCTCAAAATCCGATTCGTCGTCAGAGCCGGTTAACGGCGATGCCTTTCCCGACGTGAAATCCTCGCGTTGAAACTGGTCCAGGTAACCCGGCGGGATCTCGCCTTCATAATTCCTGAGGTTGACTAGCGCATTGAACACGGTCTCACATTCCCCGCAGCGAACCTTACCGTAAGCGTGCTTCAGCTGGTTTTCGGTGAGGCGAAAACGACTCCCGCACTCGGTGCAGGTGGTTTCCATCACGATGCCCAAATGGGTGCTGCTAGTCATTATTCTCCCGTAAAAGTCGGTAACCGCTGACACATACCCATTCGTCGCGGTAACTGGCTGGATCGAGATCGAAAAAGGGTTGATAAGACGATTGTATCTCTTCCAGCTGTGTGTTGAGTATACCCGAGAGCAATATTTGGCCATCGGGCCTGATCAACGATGCAAAGCGGGGTGCGAGCTCGACCAGCGGGCTGGCCAGAATGTTAGCGACCAACAGGTCTGTTCCGGCAGTCGTCAAATTCTCGGGCCGACAAACCTTGATCTGTTCTGCACTGATGGCATTCACTTCCATATTTGATTGACAGGCGGTCAGAGCCTGTTCGTCAATATCGACCGCGGTAACCTGTTTGGCGCCAAGTTTAATCGCTGCAATCGCCAGGATGCCGGAGCCACAACCAAAATCGATGACGTGGCGATCTTTAATTTTGTTTGCACCCAACCAGGCCAGGCACAGTGCGGTTGTCGGATGGCTTCCGGTGCCAAAGGCAAGGCCCGGATCGAGCCGGATGACCGTTGCGTCGGGAACCGGGGGCTCCGACCAGCTCGGGACGATCCAGAGATCGGGCGCGTACTGCAACGGCTGGAAATGCTGCTTGTAAGCCTGATCCCAGGCCTGTTCTTCAAGCGTTTCCTGCCGGACTTCGACTGCCAGGTGACGCGGTAATCCCTGGGTCAATTGCTGCTTTAACTGCCCGGGGTCCAGGCCAGCGTCGAAGGTCGCGGTGACGACTGATTCCTGCCAGACAGGATTATCGTCCGGCAGCGGTTCATAGATGGGTTCGTCACCCGCATCACGCAGCGAGATACTGAGCGCGCCCAGCTCCTGCATCAACGCTTCGACCTGCTCGAGTTCAGACGCCTGACAGTTTAGGCTGAATTGCCACCATGTCATCGTTATAAAGTGCTAGTCCAGCCCGAGTTTCTTTTCGAGGTAGTGGATATCGGTGCCACCGGCGGCGAAGTTTCCATCGCTGATGATGTCCTTTTGCAGCTCGAGATTGGTTTTGATGCCTTCGATCACGATTTCAGAAAGTGCGCCGTTCATGCGTGCTATCGCCGATTCGCGCGTGCTGCCGTAAGTGATTAGCTTGCCGATCATCGAATCGTAATAGGGTGGCACGGTATAGCCGTTGTAGATATGGGAGTCCATGCGGACGCCGGGCCCACCGGGTGCGTGGTAGAGCGTGATCTTGCCGGGCGAGGGCAGAAAGGTTTTCGAGTCCTCGGCGTTTATGCGGCATTCGATGGCGTGTCCGTGCACGTGAATATCCTCCTGCTTAAAGCGCAGTGGATTACCGGAGGCGATCGAGATCTGTTCCTTGATAATATCCACCCAGGTAATCATTTCGGTCACCGGATGTTCCACCTGGACGCGCGTATTCATCTCGATAAAGTAAAACTCGCCATTTTCATAAAGGAACTCGAAAGTACCGGCACCTTCATATTCCATCTTGATGCAGGCCTCGGCGCAACGCGTGCCAATTCGATTGCGTTGCTCCTCGGTGATGCCCGGCGCCGGCGCTTCCTCGACTACTTTCTGGTGTCTCCTTTGCATCGAGCAATCGCGTTCGGCCAAATGGATGGCGTGACCGTGGGCATCCGCGAGTACCTGTATTTCAATATGGCGCGGTGCACCGAGGAATTTTTCCATGTAGACCGTGTCGTTGTCGAAAGCGGCTGCCGCCTCCGATTTGGTTAACTGGATCGAGTTCAACAGGCTGCCCTCGGCATGCACCACCCGCATTCCGCGTCCACCGCCACCACCGGCGGCCTTGATAATGACCGGGTATCCGATCTTGCGGCCCATCTCCAGGTTTTTGCTGTCGCTGTCACCGAGAGGCCCGTCCGAGCCAGGCACGGTCGGCACGCCGGCCTGCTTCATCGCCTTGATCGCGGCCACCTTGTCACCCATGATGCGGATCGCTGCCGCGCTTGGTCCGATGAATTTGAAACCACTCGACTCGACCTGCTCCGCGAATTCTGCGTTTTCAGACAGGAAACCGTAGCCAGGATGGATGCCATCGGCGTTGGTCAATTCAGCAGCGCAGATCAACGCCGGGATATTGAGATAGCTTTCCAGCGAGGAGGGCGGTCCGATGCACACCGATTCGTCGGCAAGCCGCACGTGTTTCAGGTCCCGATCGGCGGTCGAATGAACCGCGACTGTCTTGATATCCATTTCGCGACAGGCGCGCAGGATCCGAAGTGCGATTTCACCGCGGTTGGCGATAACAATTTTTTCCAGCATCGAGTGGATTCCCGCCGGTTTAATCGATGATAAACAAAACCTGGTCAAACTCGACCGGGCTGCCATTTTCAACCATGATGGAGCGCACCGTGCCGGCCTTGTCGGCTTCGATCTGGTTCATCATTTTCATGGCTTCGATAATGCACAGGGTATCGCCGATGTTCACCTGCTGCCCTGGTGTCACAAACGGGCCCGACGTCGGGGAGGCGGCGATATAAAAGGTGCCCACCATTGGCGATTTGACCTGGTGCCCGTCTACTTTATCGGCAACTTCCGGTATCGAGGTCGGGGGTGCCGCAGCGGGAACTGGCGGGGCGGTCGATACTGGCGGGGCGGCTACCGATGCCGCACTGTGGACACTGGTTGACGACTGTCGGCTGATTCTGACCGACTCCTCACCTTCCTTGATTTCAAGCTCGGCTATGCCCGATTGCTCGAGGAGTTCAATCAATTTTTTTACTTTGCGAATATCCATTAATGCGGTTCTCGACTTATTAAGATTGATTGCAATGGATGATAGCGGCCTCGAATGCCAGCAGATAGCTGTTTCTGCCGAAGCCACTGATAACGCCCAAGGCGATATCAGAAAGGTAGGAGTGCGCTCTGAAATCTTCGCGCGCGTAAACATTGGACACGTGGACTTCGATGAACGGGATTCGAGTCGCCAGGAACGCGTCACGAATCGCGATACTGGTATGTGTGAAAGCGCCGGGATTAATGATGATGAACTGAATATCCTTCGAAGCTGCCTGCTGTATACAGCTAATGATATTGCCCTCGGTATTGGACTGGTAAGTCCTGAGCCTTACCTCGTTTTGTTCCGCCATCTGGGCGAGGTGCTTGTTTATCGAGGCAAGGGTATCGGTACCGTAAACCTCGGGTTCACGGGTACCGAGCAGGTTCAGGTTGGGGCCATGAATGACCAGGATGTTCGCCATTTTGAACGTTTCCAGATTTGGACTAGCGTGGCGCGATTTTCACATAACGACCAGATAGAGTCCAGTTTTTGAGAGATAACCGCCAGATTGACGAAGTTAACGACAGTTTTAGTCTTTTCGGGCCCGTAGAATGTTTATAACAGTGCTTCGAGTTGCTCGTGCAATTGTTTGGCGGTGAGTTCTCCATTGTGCTGAAACACGATACGATGATTTTGGTCCAGCAGGGCGGTAAACGGTAGGCTACCGCTGTGATTCCCGAATGCGGCGTTATACATCGCGGTACGATTTCCGGCGAGAAACAGCGGGTAATTAATTTGATACTCATCGGCAAACCGACTTACCTGGGATTCACTATCGTAGGCAATTCCCATTACCCGAACACCCCGTTCAGCGAAATCCCTGTGAAACTTTATCAGGGTCGGCACTTCGCGTCGGCAGGGCGCGCACCAGGGAGCCCAGAAATTGACAATCAGAATATTTGCCTCCCAATCAGCGATCCGGGTTTGTTTCCCATCCAGGTCGGTCAGGGGTATCGAATCCAGTTCGATAGCCGTCTCGCTCGCAATCGGAGGTCGCGGCGGGTCTGGCGGCAGCAGATTGAACAGCAGCATACCAGCCAGCATCGAGACCAACCCGATCGCAAGCAGGGGCAGCTTGCTAGTATTCATTCAATCGAACGTATTGCTGACTATAGGTATTTTTAATGTGGGCGCTGAATTTCTGGGCCGACATGAACCCGACTATTCTTCGACCCTTGATTTCCTCGCCGTTGGCATCGTAAAACAGGATTGCGGGTGGGCCATAAATACCCAACGAAGACATTAGTTCGACATCGATCCTGTCGTTGGCGGTGACATCCGCCTGCACTAGCGACAGCGATTCGAGTGCCTGGCGAACCTCGGGATCGGAAAAGGTGTACTTTTCCATTTCCTTGCACGAAATACACCAGTCGGCATAAAAATCGAGCACGGTGCCGCGCTTGAGTTGGGCCGCATTTTGCAACGCAACCTGTAAGCCTTGCTTACCCTTGATCTGGCGAAAAACGACATGCTCCGAGGCATTTGCGCCACTGCCGCCAGTCGAGGCGACGATGCCGCGCAGCGGCTGTATCAAGTCGTTGTTACCGGCAGCGGCGCCAATCAGATAAGCAATCCCATAGATCAGCACCAGTAATCCCAGCGATTTGGAAAAGCGTTGCCAGCCGGATGCGGCTTCGCCGAGCGAATCCAGCGCCCCCATGTAAATCGCAGAAGCGATTAACAACGCCGCGATCAATAGCATGGTCATGCCCACCGGCAGAATTCGTTCGAGCAACCAGATAGCGACACCTAGCAGGACGACCCCAAATACCGCTTTGACCGTGTCCATCCAGCCACCGGCGCGAGGCATCAATTTGCCCGCCGAGGTACCGACTACGAGCAGCGGCACACCCATACCGAGTCCGAGTGCAAATAACGCAAGCCCGCCGAGCTGCCAGTCCTGGGTTTGAGAAATGAAAATGAGGGCACCGACCAGAGGTGCGGTAATGCAGGGGCCCACGATTATCGCTGAGAAAAATCCCATCAGGCCCACGCCGATCAAGGTGCCGCCCTGTTGGCTGTTGCTGATCGCGGTCAGGCGTGACTGGATTGCATTCGGCATTTGCAGTTCGTAAAAGCCGAACATCGACAGCGCAAGTAGGACGAAAATCGCCGCGAAAAGGCTCAAGATTATCGGATCCTGGAACCAGATTTGTATGTTGAACTCGGCACCATAATAACCGACGATCGCGCCCGCAGCGGCGTAGGTTACAGCCATCGACAACACGTAAACCAGCGACAGGAAAAAGGCCTTACCCGTGGTTATCGATGATCCCTGGCCGGCGATGATGCTGGATAAAATTGGAATCATCGGAAACACGCAAGGGGTAAAGGTAAGGCCGATGCCGGCCAGGAAAAAAAGGCTGATGATCAACAACAAGCTGCCGCTACTTAACAGCTGCGCGAACTGATCCTGTTCCGATATCGGCGCCGGCTGATTGTCGCCGCTCTGCGGCTGCTCGCTGGTGGAGCTGCCTGCAGCCATTTCATGTCGTACTTCGAGCAATCCTTGACTGGCATCCACCGCCAGGTACTTGGTTATCGGCGGATAACAAATGCGGTCTTCGACACAGCCCTGGTAGGTATAAGACAAAGCAAATTTGTCACTGGCCCCCGCGTCGGAAATGACCGGGATCGATACATTGATCTGGTCGTAGATGACTTCGGTATCGCCGAAGAATTCATCGTACTTCTGTTTCCCGCGCGGTAGCGAGATCGCCCCAAGCGAATGACCCTGTCCTTCGACCACCGCGATCCGAATTTTGTCCCGATAAACGTATATATTTTCGGCCAATAGGATATTCGACTGAATGATATTGTTGGCATCGAGCCGGGCCGACAGGATAAAAGCCTGGTCGGGGTGCAGAATTTCGTCCTCATCGCTGAGCCCGATGTCCGCTCCGAGGTCCTGTAAAATGGCAAGCGCATCCGAACCCGTGTCGCTATCGATGCTTTGCGATTGTTGCTGGTTTCCAAGGTTTTCGGTAACTTCACCCAGTAGCGCTTGCAAGGCCGCAACGTCATCGCTGACGGTCTCGTTGCCAACGTCAGTTGCGACCCAGGCAGTCGGGGTAATGCGTGCAGTCGACGCCAGGTTGACTTTAAGCACCTGCTTAAGTGGCGGGTAACAAACCCCGATGTCGGCGCAGCCCTGGCTTACCGCCTTGACCTGTAATTGGCTCGCCGGAGTGGCCTGGTAGACCAGCGGTAGCTTTATTAATACGCGGTCGCGGTAGGTCTCCATTGCGCCGAAGAATTCATCGACCTTGATCTTGCCTTTGGGAATTTGTGCAGTGCCAAAGCGCACCGGCGCGTCGCCCGCTTCGATCTGGAAATCGAAACGTTCGCGGTACATGTAATATCCGGGCGCAATTTTATATTCCGCCACCAATGCATCGCCATCGACCCACGCCTGTAGCGCGAAGGCTTGCTCGGGCGGCAGCAGTTCCTCTTCCTGGGCTTGCAGCAGCTGGCTGTAGGCCAGCAACAGGATTAGAAAAATTCCAAAGATAGGTCGCAGTATCGTCATCTCGTCGAAGCTGTAATCCAGTCCAGATAATCGGGTTCGCCAGAGTCTATCTCAAACTGTAAGATTTCGGCTACGGCATACGGATGAGCGGCTCTAATTTCCCGTTGCAGTGCATCGATGCGGTCAGCGCTCGTTTTTATGAAAATCTTATGTTCCTTACCCTGTCGTAGCTCACCTTTCCAATGATATATAGAGTCCATTTGCGGCAAAATGTTTACACTCGCCGCAAGTTTATTTTGCAGCCAGTTCATGGCCTGATGTCTGGCTCCCTCAATATCGGGCCAGGATGTAATCACGAGGTAATGCTCCGACATCGGTTTTCCTTAGACGAGATTGAATAAGTGTTATGCTAACCACATATAGTACAAATATCAGTATTACTCTGGTAATACACCCGAATAGTAAAATAATCGATATTAACCAATTTCCAAGCTTATGTTCCCACTGATCGCCACGCTTTTTCTGATTGTGCCAATCGTCGAAATCTACCTGTTAATCCAGGTTGGCCAGGTGATCGGGGCGGGTTGGACCGTATTTTTGGTGGTATTGACCGCCGTAATCGGCGTCTGGTTGCTGAGGATACAGGGGTTATCAACTTTGACACGAGCACAGCGTAAATTACAGGAAAACGAATTACCGGCACGGGAGATACTCGAGGGCATGGGGCTCGTCGTGGCCGGCGCATTACTGCTCACGCCCGGGTTTTTCACCGATGCCGTGGGCTTCCTGCTGCTTTTTCCGCCAACCCGTATCTGGCTGGTTAGCCGTATGGCATCGCGCATGGTAGTTTCGACTTCGGTCAACATGCACGCTCATCCGCATCGCGATGATGACGTTATTGACGGCGTCAAATTCCACCGGGAAGACGATTCCCACGAAAAATTGAGATAAAAATCAATTTTTTATCAGGATTTCGCTTGAATCCTCGATTTTCTACCCCATTTCTCTTGACTACGAAAAGCCGCTGAATATTATTAGCACTCTCAAAAGGCGAGTGCTAACTCGCGACTAAACTTAATAGGCCCATCCCTGGCGGATGGCAAGTCATTAACGAAAACTACGGAGCGTAGCAACAATGAAAATTCGTCCCCTGCATGATCGAGTAGTCGTCAGGCGTATGGAAGAGGAGCGCACCACCGCTGGTGGTATCGTCATCCCCGATTCTGCCACTGAAAAACCAAGCATGGGTGAAATCCTCGCGACAGGCCACGGTAAAGTCACTGATTCCGGTGATATACGCGCCCTGGATGTAAAGGTGGGTGACACCGTTTACTTCGGCAAGTACTCCGGCACCGAAATCAAGGTTGAAGGCGAAGAACTGCTGATCATGCGCGAAGATGACATCATCGCGGTTGTTGAATAATTCGGAATATTAAAGAGGTTTAACTCAAATGAGTGCAAAAGACGTAAAATTTGGTGATGATGCGCGTACGCGTATGGTCCACGGCGTTAACGTTCTGGCGAACGCCGTAAAGGTAACCCTGGGTCCGAAGGGCCGTAACGTGGTGCTCGACAAGAGCTTTGGTGCGCCAACCGTGACCAAGGACGGTGTGTCCGTGGCCAAGGAAATCGAACTCGAAGACAAGTTTGAGAATATGGGTGCCCAGATGGTAAAGGAAGTGGCTTCACATACTTCTGATGTTGCTGGAGACGGTACCACCACGGCGACTGTGCTCGCCCAGGCGATTGTTCGCGAAGGCATGAAGGCGGTTGCTGCCGGCATGAATCCAATGGATCTGAAACGTGGAATCGACAAGGCGGTTGAAGGTGCAGTGGAACACCTGCAGTCCATTTCGACTCCCTGTGCCGATACCAAGGCGATTGCCCAGGTCGGCACTATTTCCGCAAACTCGGATAACAGTGTCGGCGATATCATCGCGGAAGCGATGGAAAAGGTTGGCAAGGAAGGCGTTATTACCGTCGAGGAAGGCTCATCTTTGGCTAACGAACTCGATGTTGTCGAAGGTATGCAGTTTGACCGCGGTTACCTGTCTCCTTACTTTGTCAACGAGCAGTCAACCATGTCGGCCGAGCTCGAAGAGCCGGCGATTCTGCTGTTCGACAAGAAGATTTCCAACATCCGTGAGCTGTTGCCGATTCTCGAATCGGTTGCCAAGGCCAGCAAGTCATTGCTGATTATTGCCGAAGACATCGAAGGCGAAGCGCTGGCGACCCTCGTGGTCAATACCATGCGCGGTATCGTCAAGGTTTGTGCGGTTAAGGCTCCTGGTTTCGGCGATCGTCGCAAGGCCATGTTGCAGGACATCGCGGTCCTGACCGGCGGCCAGGTGATTTCGGAAGAAGTCGGGCTGAGCCTCGAGAAGGCGACTCTGGAAGATCTCGGTTCGGCCAAGAAGGTATCCATTAGCAAGGAAAATACCACGATTGTTGATGGTGCCGGTTCAGCCGAAGATATTCAGGGCCGTATTACCCAGATCAAGTCTCAGATCGCCGAATCTACTTCGGATTACGATACCGAGAAAATGCAGGAACGTCTTGCCAAGCTGGCCGGCGGTGTTGCCGTGATCAAGGTCGGTGCCGCGACGGAAATCGAGATGAAGGAAAAGAAAGCTCGCGTTGAAGACGCGCTGCACTCTACCCGCGCCGCGGTTGAAGAAGGCGTGGTACCCGGCGGTGGCGTTGCGTTGATTCGTGCGCGTGCCGCGATTACGAATCTCAAGGGCGATAACCACGATCAGACAATCGGCGTCGATATTGCTCGCCGGGCCCTGGAAGAACCGATCCGCCAGATTGTTACCAATGCCGGTGACGAGGCTTCCGTGGTTACTAATAATGTCGAGGAAGGCGAAGGTAACTATGGTTACAACGCGGCGACCGGTGAATATGGTGACATGATCGAATTAGGTATCCTCGATCCAACCAAGGTTGCACGTTTTGCGCTGCAGAATGCGGCTTCGGTTGCCGGATTGCTGATCACGACTGAAGCGATGATTGCCGAAGCACCGAAGGAATCACCTGCGATGCCTGATATGAGCGGCATGGGCGGCGGCATGGGCGGCATGGGCGGCATGATGTAGTTTCTGGCTGCTGCGCTCGCAATAGCGGCGCCAGAAATCCTTCTGGTCTCGCAGATGTTCCAATAACGAGAGAGCCCCGCTTATGCGGGGCTTTTTTTTGCCTCGGTATTTGTGCCGGGCGGGTGGGGATGCCTGTCCAGGTTGTCTAAACTTTAAACACTTGAATTGATCTGTGTCGGTATTTGATGTCACCGGTTGCGCGAGTATTACTGAATGGCAACCAGGAAACCCGTTTCACTGAAGTACGCAAACCTTTACCAGGCCTGCGACCTGCGGCAGTTTGATTTTAAAACGACAGCGGATCTTGAGCTGCTGGATCAACCGCTGGGACAGGACCGGGCGCTGGAAGCAATCGAATTCGGCGTCGATATCGATCAGCAGGGTTTCAACCTGTTTGTACTGGGAAATACCGGGCTCGGCAAACACGAGCTCGTGCAGCAGATACTGTCGCGCCAGGCGCAGGACCTGGAGGCTCGTAACGACTGGTGCTACGTGAACAACTTTGAAAATCCGCAGCGACCGCGATTGTTAAAGCTTCCGGCCGGCATGGGTCAGCAACTGCGCGCCGACATGGAGACGCTGGTTGAGGACCTGCTAACCCTGTTGCCGTCCTCTTTTCAGAGCGAGGAATATCAATCGCGGCGACAGGAAATCGAGCAGGAACTGCAGGACCAGCAGGAGCAGGTTTTCCACGAACTCGACAAGGAAGCCGAGGAGAAAGGCATCATCATCATGCGCACGCCGGGTGGTTACACGATGGGACCGATGGTCGATGGTCACCTGCTTGATCAACAAGGATACGCGAAACTCCCCGATGACGAAAAACAGCGCATCGAGAAGGTGATTACCGATTTGCAGGCCAAGTTGCAGGCTATTTTGCAGCAGATGCCGCTGGTGCAGCGCGAGCACCTGCAGCGGATCAAGGCTTTGAACCAGGAAATTACCGAACATACGGTAGAGCAATTAATTGCCTGGATGGAAAACAGCTATCGCGATCATCCCGATGTCATGCAATATCTGCAAGCGGTAAAAGAGAATGCGATCAAGGGCGTAAACGCGTTTTTACCTTCGGAGCAGACCCAGGGAACCGATAATATTGCCAGCCGCGTGGCCGAGTTTCATGCTTTCAGCATCAACGTTATTCTCGACAATACCGATACCCGGGGTGCGCCGATCATGTTTGAAGACAATCCCACCTACCAGAACCTTATCGGCCGCGTCGAGTATGTTTCCCAGATGGGAACTCTGCTCACAAACTTCACCTTGATCAAGCCCGGGGCCCTGCATCGCGCCAACGGCGGTTACCTGATTCTGGATGCTTTTAATCTGTTAAGGCATGGCTTTGCGTGGGAGGGTCTCAAGGGGGCTCTCAAGTCCGGGGAAATCAAGATTCAATCGCTGGAACAGATGCTGAGCCTGGTTAACACGGTTTCACTCGAACCGGAGTCGATGCCACTCGACGTCAAGGTAATCCTGGTAGGTGAGCCCTGGCTTTATTACCTGCTGAGGTCCCATGATCACGAGTTTGAACAGTTGTTCAAGGTATCGGCAGATTTTGCACAAACCACGAAGCGTGACACTGAGAGCATGCTTGGTTATGCACGCATGATCGCGGCAGTGCAACAGAAAAGCGAGGTCCGGCCTTTGAACAAGGCAGGCGTTGGCCGAATTATCGAAGAGGCGTCACGCAACGTGGGCGATACCGAAAAGCTGTCTTTGCATATGGACGATATGCGCGATTTGGTGAACGAAGCCAATTACTGGGCAGGCAAGGCAAACCGGAAAATCATAGGCCTGGCTGATGTCGAGCAGGCAATCGAAAAGCAGACCCGTCGCCAGGACCGATACCGCGAACTGTTGCAGGAGCAGGTACTGCGTGGCATAAAGCTCATCGATACCGAGGGCAGCAGGGTTGCCCAGGTGAACGCGCTTTCGTTACTGCAGGTTGGTGGCTATCGTTTTGGACAGGCCTCCCGCATCACCGCGACCGCGAGGCTCGGCCGCAGCGGTGTTGTTGATATCGAACGCGAGGCCAAGCTGGGTGGTGAAATACACTCCAAGGGGGTTATGATCCTGTCGTCCTACCTGGCCCATCGCTATGCCGCGAACCAGCCTTTACCGCTGGCCGCAAGCCTGGCTTTCGAACAATCATACGGTATGGTCGACGGCGATAGTGCTTCGGCGGCAGAATTGTGCGCGCTGTTGTCGGCACTGGGTGAAATACCGCTCAAACAATCGCTGGCCGTTACCGGTTCGATCAATCAACTGGGCGAAATCCAGGCGATCGGGGGTGTCAACGAAAAAATCGAGGGTTTTTTCGAGATCTGTACAGCGCGCGAATTGAACAAGGAACAGGGGGTTATTATCCCTGCTGCCAACCAGGCACACCTGATGCTGCACAAGGATGTTCGTGAAGCGGTCAAAAAAGGAGCGTTCAATATTTACGTTGCCGAGCAGGTAGAAGACGTAATGCGGCTGCTTACTGGCCTGGAACCGGGCAAGGCTGACGCCAGCGGTAACTATCCGCAAAAGAGTTTCAATTACAGGGTGCAACAGCGCATCAAGCAGCTGCAATCCATACAAAAACAGTTCGCTCAACGAAATGGTAACGGAAATTCTCCCGCGAAATCGGATAAGAAGTGATGACGGCAGATCAACCGAATCAAAAGCAGGCAAACGTGATGCTCGCGGCAGATGTCAGCAGCTATTCCGTCACCACTGTGACCCTGGCGGTGGAGATGGCAGCGTCGGTACAGACCGGTTTGCTCTGCCTGTTTATCGAGGACGAAGATTTACTCCGGGTCGCAGGATTGCCATGTACGCGTGAAATCACCCTGACGACGACACGTGAACGTCCCACCAGTACCAACCAGATGCAGCGCTCACTTCAGGCTGCTGCCCTGCAATTCAAGAAATCCCTGCAAAAGGAAGCACAGGCGTCGCAAATTACCTGGCACTTCGACACGGTTCGTGGCCGCATGCGGGATATCGGTCTCAAACCCCACCTGGACGTGTCCTATACGATTGTTAGCCGCCCGGTATCGCACCGACTGCAATCCGGGCAAGTGCCCAAGACTCGCAGGGTCCTGCTGATCCTGGATGATTCACCGCGGCAGCAACATGCGCTCGACGTAGTATTGCGACGTTTTCAACATGAAAGGATTGAATTGACTGTCGTTGGTGAAGATCCTGATATGGATTTGTCATCGATATTTGCGACCGGGACTGAAGACAAGCACGGGGAGATAACGATAACCAGGACTCATAGAGACAAGCTGTTTGAATTGCTGTCTCGAGCCGGCCCGAATTTCGACTGCGCGATCATGTCACAACACGAAAAGGTCGAAGAGTTGGCTCGAATACTGAATGCGCTGCGCTGCCCGGCGATACTGGTCGCGTAGCATGGACAGCCACTAATCGCATAAAAAACAGGTTATCGATCGAAGACCGGAAATAAGTGACGTTAGATTACGCGTCTGATCAGTTTGATTGCTGAATTACGCTGGATATATCCTGCCTCGTTATCGGTCCTTCAAAACGATGGAAGAAAAGTCCATTGGTATCGATAACAAAGGTGGTTGGCAACACCGTAACCGTGCCAAAGCCGGTGAGTGGATCCTGGCCATACCCGAGGATGGGATAGGTGACACCTAGACGATTAATATACTCGAGGATTTTTATCTTGTCGGTATCTTCAAATGTCACCCCCCATACCTGCGCAGATGCCTTGTTTTGCTGATAAAAGCGTTCCAGTTCAGGTATTTCCTTGATACAGGGTGCACACCAGGTTGCCCAGAAGTTGATAATCAACCACTTGCCTCGATAATCTGAAACGCGATAAAGATTTCCATCCATGTCTCGCAGCTGGTAATCGCCGGTATCAGCGGCCTGTATCGAAAGGGATAACAGGCCGATTATCAATACCGCCATAATACGCCGCAATGTCATCGGTAGTTTCTTAAATCATAATTTGATTACGTATCGATCGAGAATGCCTGATTTTGGTTCCCTTTGAAAGCTGTTCTGGTACTTAAATCCGAGCCTGGTCAGCAGCATTTTGGAAGCTTCATTATCCGCTGTCAGGATCGCAAGGACATGTGATGTGTTATGATCCCTGCGGCCCTGCTCGAGCACTGCGGTGGCAGCTTCGAATGCATATCCCTGTCTTCTGAACCGGGGCAGCAAGGCAAATCCGATTTTGACATCATCGAGAGTTTCTCGTTTCAATAATCCGCAGATGCCGATTGACGTGTCATTCTCTTTAAGCGATACCAGGTTCAAACCAAATCCCAGGTTCCGGTACATATTACGAGGACCGGTTTCGATGTAGGTTTTGGCGTCCTCGAGGTTCGAGACATTTTTATCCCCGATGTAGTGCATCCACATCGGGTCGTTGACCAGGTGATAGATAAATTCTGCGTCGCCGGGTTTTAGCCATCGAATCCTCAAACGTGCGGTTTCGATGGACATCGGCCTTTTCATTTGCGCTCAGGAGGGCAGAAAGTCGATTGGATAGGTGACCGTGATTTCGGCCACGTTGGAACTGCTGAATTTGAATTTTTTTATCTTTAGTATCAATTTACGCTCGAGTGTCTCGTCACCCAACTCGCTGGAGAGAATTTTAACCGCGGTCACCTGACCGCCGGGCGCGATCGTCAGTTCAACCACAACCTGTCCGGCGAGTGACGGATTTTTGCGCAATGCCCGATTATAGATATTAAAGATACCGCCTTTGTTTTGCTGGAAAATACGTTCGATTTCATCCTCGCTGCGCCTGGCGGCCGATCCCCCCCGGGTCTGGGTGGTAGAGGCCTTGGCGAGCTTTTTACTGTCGGCTTCGATCTTGCTTTCAACCCTCGTGGTCTGACGTTGTGTTAATTCATTGGTTTTTATGGTGCGGTTGAGAGTATCTGTCTTTATGCCGCCGCTGGTTCTTTGCGCGCTCGAGGTTAGCAGGTCGCTGGCAGTCGCGACCTTGACTGCCTGCTTGCCGGTCGTTTGTTGCGGCAATTTGGCGACGTCGTCGAGGGCAAAGCTTTCACGCAAGTCCTCGAGCTCATCACTTAACGCGATCAGGCCCGCGTTCTTGGCGACTTCACGTGCGTCGGGTTTCTTAACTTCCTTCTTTTTCTCAGGCTTCTTTTTCTCAGGCTTCTTTTTCTCAGGCTTCTTTTTCTCAGGTTCCTTTTTTTTCGGTTTTTCTTTCTTTTTTTCAGGCTCCTTTTTCTTTACTTCCTTTGGTTTTTCTTTCTTGGGAGGTGGTGGTTTAACTTTTTGCTTTTCCAGGATCAGCTTCGCGAGGCGCGGTGAAACATCGACCAGGTTTTTCTGTACTACTTCCGGCAGCTTGATCGTATTCAATACCACGCCCACGCCTAAAAACAGCAGCATCATAATAATCAATAGGCGGCGAAAACTGCGATCTTCCTGCTGGTCGATCCAGGGCAGATTCGGTTCGGATATAGCCACTGCCCTTGCCATTAGCTGTCTAATACCTTCTGGTTTACAGCGAACGAGATATTGGTATATTGCGCACCGGCACAGGTCAGCATGATCTTTTTCAGCAGCAGGTAAGGAATCTCCTGGTCACCCATAATCGTAACACCCTGCTTGTCGGTGATATCCTTGACCGTCGTCGAGGCAAGTCGCAACGCATTAAACAGAGGCTTGATCGAGTTGCGGTCACCTTTGAGCGCATCCTTGACCGTAACAATGGCTTTCCCCTGCAGGCGGATGACACGTTCGTCAACGGCGATGACCAGGTTGCGGGAAGGCAATTTCTCAGCCGCGGCCTCGGGTAACACGATGTTCTTGGGTGAGGGCAAAATCTGGGTACTGGTCGCATTCACCAACAGGAAAAAAACCAGGATCGTAAATATATCCATTAACGACACCATGTTTAACATGGCGTTTCGCTTCTGCCCACGAACGTGGTGCTGATTCATGCGTTTGGCGCGTCTGGATAATTTCATTGCATCAACATCCTGTTATCACCTGGCCGCATCGCCAATCGATATATCGGGGAACAGTTCGGCAAAGACCCACTCACCCTCGACTTCTGTGCGGTACGAACGCGAACTGTCCATCGCTCTGATCAGGTCGTTATAACGGGTTTGTTGCTCGGCCAGGATCGTGATATTGGTATGCTTGGGAATCCGAGCTTTAACCTGTTTCAGGGTCTCCTTCAGCATGGCGAAATTATGTTCTTTGCCCTTGGACGGAATACGTTGAATCAAGCCCAGGCGGTTATCGGAGAGCACCAGCATATTTTTGCGAATCGTGATGCGCAGTTCATAAGGAGGCTTTTTTGGTTGCTTGGTATCCTGCCCGCCCGGTGGGGGCAGGTTTAAATCGAGGATGGTGATATGGCTGAACACCGCCGTCATCAATAAGAAAGGCACCAGCACTACCATCAAGTTCATGAAGGCAGTAATGTTCAGCTCGACAGCCGGATGCTTGCGCCGATGTACCCGTCTTGACATTTGTAGTACCTACCCGGCGCTGTTTTTAACGCGAGATAAATGATTGACGAACTTGACGACAGTCATCTCAAGGCTGTCGACGATTTCGGTCGTCTTGGTTTGTAATACCGTGTAGAAAAATAATAGCGGGATCGCGACGATGAGTCCGAACGCGGTGGTATTCATAGCGACCGATATACTGGTTGATAGTATCTCCGCTTTCATCGATGGATCGACCTGGGCGACCGCGGTGAACGCCTTGATCAAGCCGATAATTGTTCCCAGCAGCCCGAGCAGGGTCGCTATATTGGCAAACATTGCCAGGTAATGGGTGCGCTTTTCGAGACGTGGAATTGCCTCCATGATGCTCTCATCCATTGCCGATTCGAAATCATCCCTGCGGCGAGCAGATTTGTAATGCTCGATACCCTGCAGCAGAATTCGGCTAACCGTAGCGCTTGATTTTCGAGCGAGTTCGCTGGCGTTGTTTACATCACCTTTTGCCACCAGTGGCATCAGCTTGGCAATCATGAGGCGATTTTTCGTTTTTGCAACGGTAAGATGCAACCAGCGCTCTATCGTAATCGCCAGGCCGATAGCCAGAACAATCAGAATAGGGTACATGAATGGTCCACCGTCCTGGAAAAACCTGATTACTGTAACTAGTATTTCGTTCATTGCGAGAGCCTCCGCGGTCTCTGGTCAACTGCTGGATTATTCCAGTTTTGCCTTTGAAAAAATGGCGTCGTGATAGTGAATCTGTCGTTTGAAAGCAGCCCTTTCGATGGGGGTTAGTTGCTGGTCCATGATACTTGTAATCGGGGGTGACGAAATCTCGAAACGTTCAACCGATTTCCATGGAACGATATACAAAACCCTGGGCAATTCCTTGTTTCCGGTTATCTCGGTGCCTTCCATTTGCAGTCTTTCTTGAGCACACACATTAGCAGTACTTGAAATAGCAAATAATAGGAAAAATGCTAGCGAAAGTTTTCTCATTTGTTTATCCCTGGGACTTGGTAGTGCCCGATTTCAGGCGTCGCTTGATGTCGACAATCCAGTTGGCCACCTGGGTATCTTCCTCGCCGATCAGAGACTGGTAATTCTGGTAATGTCGTAACGCCAGGTCCAGATCCTGCAGGTAGATATCGAATAGGATGCCGAGGTTCAGATGCGCCGACGCGTAGCTGGAATCGATCTTAATGGCACGTTGATAGCGATTCATCGCCTCTTTAAATTGCCCTTTTTGGCGCTGCAGGATTCCGAGATGGTTATGCGCAACGGCATCATTATCGTCGCGCGTAATTGCCTGTTTGAACGCCTGTTCTGCAAGGTCCAGTTCCTGCAGTTTGAAGTAAGCGAGCCCGAGGTTAGTGAAAACGTAGGGCTTGTCGGGTGCATCGTTGCTGACCTGCACCAGCAGTTCTACTGCTTGCGCAGTTTTGCCGCTTTTAAGCGAAGCCACCGCGTCTTCATAAAATTGCTGATAAAAATCCACCACCTCTGCTTCAGTTGCTGGCTCTTCTGTACTCGGCGTCGCCGCGACCTCGGGTTTTGGAGGCGATGCCTTGTCGGGACCGCTCTGGCAGGCTACGAGCAGTAATGCGGCAAGTAAAAGTGCGGTTATGTTATTGAATTTCAACATAATTATCAGTGCTCTCAGCCCGGGCGTAACGAAACGGCATCATTTCACCCAGGACCTGTAAACTCTTTTTCGTGGGTTCATCGAAAGTGCCGGCGGGGATGCGCTTGAAGTTCGCCAGATGTATATCGATTGCCTTCTCCTCGAACGGAAAGGCCTGTTCTTCCAGCAACAGTTCGTACTCTTCGAGTTGTTCTTCATCAAGACCCTTGGGTCTTTGTGAATCCATCAGGGATCTTGCGAAATCATGGTAGATTTCGGCAATCTGGAACGTGGCTTCGGTGGTTACTTCCTGCACCTGGTATTTCATTGCCTTGCTGTAGGCGTCAATCGCTTGTTGCATCAGTTTTTTCTTTTTGCCCAGGCTGGTTTTAAGCGGTATTGTCAGCCTGGCTTTGCTATAGGTTCGATGCAGTGGCTGGATCAATTCCAGGCTGGCGGTAGCGGCCAGGTACCGGCTACGTGCACTGCGTTCCGATTTTCCAGCTGCATCCGCCCTGATAATTTCGTTGAGCCAGTAATTACGGTTCTTGGTATCGTTCTTGGCGCGATATGATTCGGCGATCTTGTGACGCAGTTCGATCGAGCGTTCCAGCGGGTAGGGATAAACCTTGACGTACTGCTTGTAGATTGCAATCGCCTGTTCGGGCTGGCCGTCCTGCTGATACAGTTCGGCAGCACGCCACATCAGGTCCCGCTTGCGCTCAGCCGTGCCGGGAAGATTCGATAACGCGAGTATTTCCCGCGCCGCCTTGGACTGGTTTCCATTTTTGCTGTAGGCCAGCGCGAGTTTCTCGGTGACACCATCCGTGAACTTTTTATCACTCGGGTATCTCTTGCGAAAGGCTTCCAGTTGCGCGATCGTGGTCGACCAGTCTTCGAGTTGTATGTACGCGGTTGCCGCATCGTAGTCGGCGACCTTGCGTTTTGGAGATTCTGGGATCACCTGGCCAAGTCGGGTGAAGGTTTGTGCTGCGAGCAGGTGATTCCCCACCTCACGAGCGATTTCCCCCTGTTTGTAAATACTCGCGGCGACCTGTTCGCGCACTGCCTTTCTCTTCTGGTCCTGTTTCGGCATAAAAGTCAGCAGCGTGAGATAGGATTTTTCAGCCGCGGCGTAGTCCGCCGTTGAAAACTGCGCATCGGACAGTATTGTCCACGCGGTTTGCTTGGTGGTTTTGTCAACGCGCTGGTTTTCAATCAGGCGGTTTGCCGACGCGATCGCGTCAGGATAATTCTTCCACTTGAAGAACTGTTGTGCGGTCTGCAGTTCAACCACCGACAATCGGGGATCATCGGGATAAGCCGTGGTAAAGCGGACCGCCGATTTAATGCGCTTGCGCCGCAATGCGGGAATGTCACTTGCATTGGTCGTCTTGAACAGGGCATCAAACGCGATCAGCGCTGCGTAGCCTGCCTCGGCACTATCCTTGTGTGGCGCATAGTTATATGCTGTTTTCTGGTACTCGTCGATTGCCTGCGGATATTGACCTGCATCGTAGAGGTTTTCGGCGAGCAGAAAATTCATCCGCGGTGCGCCCGGATCATTCGGAAAGGATTTTAGAAAGCGGCGATACCAGTCGGCCGAAATCCCGTAGTCTTTCATTTTCTTGCTGGCCCGGGCCAGTGCGTGAAAATGGGTAGCCAGCTCGGTCATGTGCAAGACCAGGGTCTTGGTCAGGGTTCGCTGGGTTTCGGGTTCCTGCAACGCCCAGTATTCGCCGTTTACGTCGTAGCGGTTAACGAAGGCGATCTTTTCTTTTAGCACCAGGTCCGAATAACCGGCTTGCTGGAAGGTTTCAATTGCACGCTGGTGAAAACGCGGGGTATGCGATGAGTAGGGGTATTGCTTGGTGTAGGCCAGGAACAGATCCGAACCGTCGATGATGCGCTTTTTGTCCAGGTAAAGTTCGCCCAGCCGCAGGTAAAGCAGGGGCTCGTAGTTTCGCTTTCCGGTTTCATTGAAGTATTGTGCAATATAGTATTTTTCGTCCTGGTAGGAAAAGCTGAGTGAGACGACGCGCACGACATCTTCGAGTAGCTCCCGATCTGCTCTAGGCAGCCCTGGATTGAAACCGATTTCCCAGATCTTATCCTGTTCAAAATTGACGTCGAGCAAGCGCGTGTAGCTGGCTAGGGCATCGCGATAGCGACTCTGTTTGAACTGCGTCCAGCCATATTTATAGAGCGCTTTTTCGAAAAACAGCGAATCCGGGTGATCGTTTACGACCTTGCCATAAGCCTGCTCTGCAGCCTGGTATTCCCGCTGCACAAACAGGTTCTCGCCACGCCGGAACTGAACCTCGTCCATGTATTGTGAATCCGGGTACTCGCGCGCGATGCGATCCAGCGCGGCTATGGATTTTTCAGATTCAGCTTCGAGGGCATAGGCACGAGACAATTGGTAAAGCACCATATCGTTACTCGGGCGTTCGGGGTATTTTTTAAGATAGGCTTCGTAAATCCCGATTGCCCGTGCCGCTTCGCCAATGCCCTGCTGCTGGGTCGTCTCGTCATCGGATATTCGGTTATCGAGGCTGGATTCCAGTTCGAGATCAGCCAGGCGTCGTAATTCATCTCCGGTACCGCCACCGTCGGCCGTTATCTCAACCAGGGCCCGAAAGCTGTCTATGACTTGCTGACGATCGACTTTGAAACTCGCCTGCGGCTCCAGTTCCGCGGTCTCCAGCAGGGGCGGCAGTTCCTCGAGATCACCGATCGTCGGTCCGAAATCGGACCCACCTGAACCACAGGCAACAAGTGTCGCGGTGAGCATCATGATGGGCAGGCGATGGGACAGGCTTTTAGTCATTGTTCTGCCGCCATCCGGTCGAAAATTTTGGCCAGTTCAAAACGGGCATTAAGGCGTAACTGCACGATATGCTGCTGCTGTTGACGAATGGCGTCAATTGCCATTTGATTGATGAGTCGCTCCTGTGACGACAACAGGGTTGAGACCTTGCTACGCAATTGACTGATGCGCTCTGTCTGGCCGCCGATGCGTTTCTCGAACAGACCGAACTCGAGGTCGGTACGCTCCGTGATCCTGCGTAAGTCATTAACCCGCTGCTCGGATTCAGCCAGTGCACGATCCAGCAGTATCAGCTGTTTCTTTGTTTTCCAGAATCTTACCGGAAAGTCGGTCTCCAACTCGTACCGCAGCAATCCGGATAACAGGCGAAACATATCCTGCTGGTAGGCCGTATTACGTTCCGGTGCGACCATGTCAATAGACGTCGAGACGCGTTGCAGCCTTGACAGCTGTTCCTGCTCATCCGGATTTGCGAGCGCCTCGAAGTCTTGTGCCGCCTCGATCGCACTGACCCGGCCGGCAAACTGGTCCCTCTGTTCACGCAGTAGATCGAGCTGATCGAAACTGCTGGATTGCTGCAGTAACGGCAGCTTGTTTTCAAAACCACGGCGACGCTCTGACAGCATCAGCTCCAGAGCAGGGAAGTTATTGCCCCAGAATCGAAGCGAGTTACGAATATCGAGCAATTCCTGGTAGCGTGTAATTTCGCGTTGAAATTCTGTCGAAGCCAGCAGAAGGTGTAATTGCGGGGTAACATCGGAACTCGGTGGTAAGCGTTGCAGGCTGCTGCGATCGTAGAGAATGGCGTTTTCCCGCAGCGCTGCAATTAATTCATCACTTTCGATCGACTTGATCGCGTTATCGAGCAACTGCAGCTGCAAATCAAACTGTGTCGCGGCAATTTCATAATGGCGTACTGCCAGCCCGTCCTGGCCTGACTTGGCGTAATTGGCGGGAATCGCCAGGATCGCTTCCTGTGTCGCTGCATCTACTGCGTTGCGCTGCAGCAGCACCTGCCAGGGGATCATTGCCTTGTCGAACTTGCCGAGTCGATACCAGGCCCAGCCGGATGCAAGTAGCGCCTCGTTGCTCAGGGGTCCCTCGAGCCTGATCCTGGAAAGGCTTTCCAGTGCCGGCTCGGCCAGTTCCATGCGCAGCTGTTTGAGCCCCAGCGAAAGATTTGCGCGATCGCGCAGGGCAATCAATTCGGGTGTACCGGCTTCCATCTGGCCGATCTTTTCGAGCAGTGTCTTACCGGACTCGTAGCGATCGTCTTCGATGAGCGTTACCGCCAGGTTGTAGCGCGCGTAGATCTTCCAGATCGATTTCGGGTTGATCTGGTTGCTGAGATCGGCGGCCTCGTCGTACTGGCGATTGTCAAGATAAAGGTTGGTCAGCAGGTATCTCTTTTCTGACTCCACACCACCCGGTAGCTGGTCGTTAATGCGTGATAGCAGGTCAAGCGCTGGTTCATAGTAACCCTGCTCGTAGCGAAGCCGTGCCAGGTTGAACCAGATCCTGTTTTGAATCGAGTCCGAAACCTCGGCGGTCAGGAGCTGGGCAAACAGGTCGCGCGATTCTTCGTATAGCCCGTACCCGTAGTATAGATCTGCGAGCAACAGGTTGGACTCATTGACCTGGCTACGGCTGCGAGGTCTTTCCGCGGCTATCATCAGTTGGGTAATTGCCGCCAGCCTGCTATCCTGGAAAAACTGGTAGAGTGCGCGACCATAGTCGAGATCCTCGACTCTATGTTCGACCGTTTGAACCGCGATGACCGGGCTGCAGGCACAGCTTAACAGTAGCCCGTAGAATGAGCGACGAATGCCGCGCGATACGTGCCTCAGGAATTTTTGATGGCGCTTATTCCCAGACACGCACATCGAATTGAGGTTGTTCCTTACCGGTATCATCAGCGATCATGAATTCCACGAACTGGGGATCGGTTGTCTTTTCTATGACGATTGTTTCACCGAGGCGGTAGTCCCGACCCTTGGGTCCAACCCCGGTAAAAATCAGGATAATTTCGTGCTCACCTGTCGGCAGGTTGCCGATGTAGAGACGCTGCACGCCACCGCGCTTGAGGGCCGCGAGTTCGCGCTCGGTGTACAGGTGATTGGCGATGTTCTTGTCGTCAATTTTCAGCTGGATCGAATCGAGACTGAACAGTGCACCGGCGTTCATCGACAGGAAGACGCTGAACTGGGTGTTCGAAGGAAACAGTAAGTCCTCTTCGAGGATAAACAGGTCCCGGTTAAGCGATAGTACTTCTTTTTTCAGGGCTTCGATATCCGCGTCGAGCGAGCCTTCCAGGGACTCATCTTCATCGATCGATTCTGCATTGGCCTCGTCCGATTCTTCCGCTTGTGGCACTTCGATCTCGCCTTCGATCAACTCTGATGAAGTTTCCTGCCCGACAACGGGAACGGCGAGGTAAACAAGTAAAAGGATGATAAGGCTGAAATATTTCATAGGTCTGCTAGATTTTGGGCGATTATTGTTTGACTTCAGGTACTTCAAAGCCAGAGGAGTAATGCACTTTTCCATCGCTATCGATAATGATGGCGTCGATTCCTTCCAGGGTTTCAATCAGGGTAATTCCGTCGACTGCACCCAGAATAAAAATAGTAGTAGATAAAGCGTCAGTTGTCAGGGCATCGGGGCCGACGACGGTTGCACTCCAGCTGGCCGTCGCGGAGCGGCCGGTGGCGGGATTGATAATGTGATGCACGCGTTTGCCGTCGTCAATAAAAAACCGCTCGTAATCACCCGACGTTGAAATCGCGCTTTCGCTGAGCGGCAGACGTATCGCAATGCCCTCAGGGTCGCGAGGATGCTTGATACCCATGACCCAGGGGCGACCCTTGCGATCTCCGATGATACGGCTGTCACCGCCCGCACTTACCATGGCCTCGGTGATGCCACACTGGCCGATAATATCGGCAGCACGATCGACCGCGTAACCCTTGGCGATGCCGCCGAGGTTGATACGTACCGCATCGTTGCCAAACTGAATCTCATCTCCGGAAATCATAATATGATGATAGTCGATAGCTGGCAGTTTCTCCGAGATAGATTCATTGCTGGGCTGCTGGCGTTTACGGTAGTCGTAGGCATAGCCGACGCTGGCATAAGTGATATCGAACGCGCCTTTCGAAACCTCGGAGAAGTGAATCGATCTTTTAATCAGATGCATCATTTCATCACTGATTTTGACCGCGTTCATCGCGGCGTTGTCATTGATAAATGAAAGCTCACTGTCGCTTTTATATGAGCTCATCCTTGCTTCGATGCGACGCATTTCGGTGAAAACCTTTTCACTGCATCTGGATGCGGTTGTGGCTTCATCATGCCAGAGTTCAACTGAAACCCGGGTTCCCATGATGTCGCGCTGCTGTTGATGCCATTCGGCGTGCGCCGTCGTTTGGCTACACAGGAGAATTATCGTAAAGATAGACGAGGCTAATGTCTGCCGAGGCAAACCATTGGCTTTGCCTGCCAGAGATTCAGACATGTAAAGTGCACCAAAAAGGTTAGCTTACACCAAAGAACCAAACGAAATAAAGCTGTCCAGGTTTGCCTGATTACCCAGGCCGTGATTCGGAAAAATATTGGTGAAGGCGGTTGTATTTCCGGGCGACACCTGCCCGTTCACGGCCATATAGTTAAGTATGACCATATTAACCAGCAGGTTGACGTTATTTGCCGCGGGCGTGGCCGAGGTGACCACGGAAGCGCCTGCGTTCATACGTCCGATCTGGCGTGTGCCGACCAGCGTAGGTGCGGCTGTCGGGTCGAACACCAGGAAAAAGGAACAGGCGGTCGAGGAATTATCGCCAGTCCATTCGCCCTTGCCGCCGCCACCGAGTACCAGGTTCTCACCAGCACCGGCAGACGCGGTATCGTCGGTGTTACCGTTACTGGCCACCGAACCGTCGCTAAACACGTAAATCATTAGCGGAGACGCCAGCAGGCGCGCATATTCGAGGCAGGCGCCGATGCAGCGCCCGGCCCGCAAATCGCGATTTTCACCGACGCGCCGGTCACCGGTGTGGTAATCATAGCCACCCATGGTGATGCAGCCGCCTGCGGCATAGCCATTCATGACCATTTTCATGACCGAGGCGGTTTTTCTGAACTCACCATCGTTGGCCAGTTCGGTTGCCGAAAAGATCGGACCAGCAATGTTGGTATCGAGTGTCGGATCGACTTCGACGCCGGCAAAGCGGTCGGCGATGTCGGAGGCCTTGAGGTAGCCACAGCGTACCAGGTCCTTGACCACGTCGTCGTTGGTCAGCCCGGTGTCGATGGTACCCAGCTTGAGTTTTTTGTGGGTTATCCGGGTAATGGATTCCATCACCGCGGTGACATCGTCCGGACCCAGGATTGTGGTCAGATCGCCGACATCCACAAGCCCGGTGACATCGCTGGGACGATCTACCTTGGTGGGTTGGAAATTGGGATCGATATACATCGCCGGCGCCATCGAGTTGCCGCCCGAGACGCTACTGCGCGAACCAATCAGGTCGACCACACTGCCGCGCGCACCGGCCATCGCCAGCGGGTAGAGCGGGTTATGCGGATTGTTGCCGGTGTCGTTGTCCGAGCGTGCCGGGATCACGGCGCCATCGACATTGCCGATTGCCGTGCTGGCTTTCTCGAGAATGCCGAACAGCATCGGGCTATCCGCATGAAATACGAGATTGAGATCATTATTGGTGAAATCGTTGTTGGCGCTGGTATTTAACAGGGTTACGCCGGTGCTGTCCTGTCCGGGCAGCATATCGCCCGGCAGACCGAGTTTGCTGTAACCGGCCGTGGACAGCAGATCCATCTGTCCGCCGCCCTGGCCGACCAGCACGTTGGAGCCAGCAAAATTAGCACCCCCGGCCAGGTCAAAGGCGATAAAGGGTACGCTTTGACCGGCGCCGACACCGCCCAGGATACAGCCGATATCGGTCGCGAGGGCGTCAAGATCGGGTGCGACCGCTGCACGCGCCATGTTCGGATTCGCAAACATACCGAAGGCGCCGGCCGAAAGCACGGTAGCCGAGCCGGTCATCATGCCCTGGCGAATAAACTGCCGTCGGGTGACAGGACGTCCGTGGTCTTCGTACAACAACGGTGCCTGGGGGGGGATGTACTGGTTCTTTTTAAATCTGGCCATGATATTCGAATCCTATTGTACTAGCATTACCGCGCCACCAGTGGCGACGGCGCAGACGGCTTTCACGATTTGCTCGGTGCGTGCTGGCGTGTTTACGAGATCGGATAACATTTCTGTTATCAGACTGTCATACGAGTCGCCGGTGAGTGCGGGATCAAGATCCTGCGCGGCCGGAGAACTCAGCAAGTCAGCGACTTCCAGTTCCACTGGTTGCGTGATGAGATTATTCGCAGGCGTGGCCTGGTCGACGTTCATCGCCGCGCTTAGCAGCGGATCGATAATCGCATCTCGCTCGGCCTGGGTATCGAAAGCGGTTTGCGCGTTGGTGCCGAAATTGAATCCAGGGAAGTAGGTCGCCCTGGGTATCGAACCGTTGCCTTCGACCAGTTCGCTACAGGAAGTCAACGCGAGTTGCGCGATCGCCATCTGGTGCGAGGGCAGGAAGGCTTCGATCGCCTCTATCGTCGGCAACTGCTGGATGTAGTCGTTGTAAACCGTTGCGACTGCCGTGTTGGTGACAGGCACGCCGGTAATCTCGGCGATGGTCACATTGATCTCCTGGAAGGTGCGCACGCCGATGTCGGCCTCAAGCGGGTTGACCGGATCGCCCGGATCGGCAGCTACTGTCGGAACGATATCACTAAAGGCCTTGGTGAAGCCGTTGAAATCCTCGAAAGTCAGGAAGAACTCGTCGCTGTCGGAGCCTTTTTCGAGCGAAATAATAGTACCCTTAGAAGACAGTTCCTGGCCGGTCGCCGGGTCGTAGGTGGCGGCGATGACGCTGGTGTCGAGGTTGGCATAAGCCTGGCCTGCGAGCGCCTCTTTGCCGTTGATGCCGATACGCAGGCCTTTAATATCAATGTCTGAACTCGGGGCACTGCCATCAAGGGTGACGAACGTGGGCTTGTTGAACAGGTAACTGTAGCTGTCGAACTGGGCCACCTCGAACATGATAAAGCTGTTGGGGTTGCCGATTTCACCGAGGTGATGACCGACATAGAATAGCAGCAGGAATTTCTGGCCGACGCCGAGGTCGAAGTTCTGCTGAATCTCTGGTTGGGCTAGTGCCCTGTTGTGTAGCGCAACCATTTTGACCTGTCCCATCCACGGGCGGTTTCCTGAGATTTCGTTGCCGAGGATGAATGCGAAAGTATCGTCCCAGACGTTTGTGATCGGTAATCCCGCCGCGGTGTCAGTCAGGTTATTGACCAGCTGGCCGTTGACGTAAATGCTGCGGCCAGCGCCATTGCCAAGGCGATCGAGGGGATCATAGTTGATCACGACATGCTGCAAGCTGGCTTGCGCCAGCTCCTCGTCGTCTTCCCCGGTAGACATAACGGGTTCGCCGTTCGGTGCAGGAATAACCGAGTCAATCCGGTTGTAAGACTCGTAGTTGTACATATCCTGGCCCAGCGTGAAATTGCGCGCGAGGTCACCACCGGAGTAACTGACGATATTGGCGTCTTCCTGGGTGACGTTGGCCGGGATGACCCAGGCTTCGATGGCATATTCACCGGTATCCTGAAGATAGGTAAAGATTTTATCGCTGCTGATAGTATCGGCCTGTGCCCGTCCACCAGTGAATTCGAGACCATAGCCGCCAACCCAGTTGACGCTGCCGATCAGTGACAGGTTGATCGAGGCGCCGACACCGCTGGTGTCGTAAGCGGTCAGACCAGTGCCGGTTTTGAATTCCCAGATGGCGAATTGATCGGTTTCATGGCGATTGCCACCGGAGGCGATAATACCTTCGCCCAGGGTCAGTGCCTTACTGGTGACCAGGGTGGGGTCGATCGACGAAACCGCAATGCCATCGGCAAAATCCGTGATCCTCTGCACCATCAGCGTTTCGTCGGGGCCACAGGTGCTCCAGCAGTTGTGCTGCTCGAACAGGCGCACGGCCAATCGCGAATTAGCGGGTGTATCGATGTCCATTTTTGACTTGGCGGCCTCGTAAGCTACATCGACATCGGTGTGGGCAAAAAACGGCGCCTGCGGCAATATTGGGCCAACTTCATTGTGGCAGTTCTGGCAGTTATTGTCGGCAATTACCGGGTTGCTGCCAACCAGCAGCTCGTACACGGTATCGGCGAAACTGGTGCCGTTGGTGCCGACAGTGGTCGCGGTGGCGGGAAACGACTTGGAGTCGCCCGGGTCCCTGATGCTGGCCGGTGCAGTCAGATTGATCTGGCGCGCCCCAGCGCCGCCATTGGCCGCATTTTTCCAGTCGTCGATCCAACCAGCTATCAGCGTGGCGCAGATCGCGGGATTGGTCTCCCAGCAAAAGTGATTATTGTTGAGCTTGTCGACAAATACCGCGTTCAACGGATTCATCGTCGGTAGATTCGCGGGTAAAAGTGACGGATCCCTGGCCACAGTCGCGTCGTAAGCTACGTTAACATTGGAGGTATCGAAGAATAACGGGGTAACCGGCGCGCTGGCTTCTGAGTTATGACAGCCGCCGCAGCGGGTTACGTCGGTCACGTTCCGCCATAGGTAGTACTGGAAATTACTGACGGCGATGTCGCGCGCGGCCGGACCGGTGTAGGCGAAATTGTTAGCCGTGTTACCCAGGTTCTGGTTAGCCGTGGTGCCAACGCCGCCACTGTCACAGGCCGCCATCATCGCGCCCAGTGCAAGGAGTGAAATGATCTTAATAAAAGGGTGATTTTTATTCATATTCAACTCCCTTTGCAGTATGCGGCGACGTCGGTGAAGACTTCGCGCATGTCGTATCCGCTGCCGACCAAGTTGGAAACAAATCCGTCGCGTGCGCTGCGGTCCGCGGCGAAATTATTGGGATCACGCAGGCAGATCGACTTGAATGCCTTGTCTACCTGGCACTGGGCGAAGGCTTTACTATTGGACATTTCGATGCCAAGAGATTTCGCCCCGTTACCGGTTTCATTGCCATTGGCATCGGGATTGATGAGCGGTCCCCAACCGGTAGCATTCGGGCCGTCATCGGCGGGCCGGAGTCCGAGCTTCGAGTTGGGACCGTTGCGCCAGTAGTTGATCCAGCTGTCATCCTCGGTGATGTGACCGTACTCGAAGTTATTCCCGTTAATGTTGTGCTTGAGCGATACGCCGGTGGCGGGGTCGAAAAGCGGGCTGCCGATGTCCTGGTACAGCATACGGCCGGCGGCACTATCCCACTCGTAGAAGGCGAACGCGCCCGCCATGCCGTCCATGCCGGCGTGGCAGCCGACACAGCCATTCATGTAGAGACGGCTATCGCCGCCTGGGCTGCGCGATACATCGCGGCGAACCTTGTCGGGGGAGCGCGAGACATCCTTGAGCGGTTCGAGATCGGTGCACAGGTGATTCATTAGCGTGAAGCGGAACATGGCGCGGTTGGTGCCTGCGGAGAAAAACGCCATTGCGCCCGCGCGCGTGGTCATCACACCGGCGGTGGCACCACTGGCCAGGCCTGTCACCGAGCTCTGGGTTATGCCCGGCTGGGTTACGCTACCCTCGAGGATATTCGGGTTGGCGAGGTCACCAGTAGTGGGACCAAGCGCTTCCAGTTGTTCATAGTGGTTGTTGTTGCTATTCGAGTAAGCCGCGATGCCGAGGCCCGGATCACCGCGATAGATGATGTCGCCGTGCAATATTTGCCTGAAATCGCCGCCATCGCGTATCAGGCCGATCACGGTCGCCGAATAATCGTTTAGCGGGGTGAATACCGTCTGCTCTTCGTTGGTCCAGGGCGCGGCGAAATTCTTCAGGGTTACGTTGTAGAAGAATCGTGCATTGGGATTTTGCGCGGTGTCGATCGCGTATTCAGCGGCGGTTTTACCGGTAGGATCACTGATCAGCAGTGCTTCCATGGCGTCTATCGTCGCGTTAGTAGCGGTAACGCCAACGAGCCGATCATGAATTCTTTTGGCCTGCGCTCTATCCTGGGCATCGGCCCAGAGCGGCTGGCTTGTCAGTGCCACCATGATTAACAACGGCAGCGATATTTTGTTGTTCTTTCCCATCAGTATCCCCATTATTTCCTTATCAACCGCTGTTGCGCGGGCTCAAAGCCGAAGGTTTAAACCTAGCACAACGAGTTAACGTCAAATGGATAAACTGCGTTAATTAAGTCACAAAAACCTCAATTACACCTGACCATTTTATTTATGCTGTTAAGCTCAGAGCTGTTAACTCGTAAATACTGTTTGCGTATTAAACCTAATACCCTATTTTACGAGACTGGCTCGCTCTCACGTATACCGTTCGTAAGGAAATAAGTACATCTGGTCAGAATTCGGCAGCGGGTTATATAAGTTCGAAGATAAACTATAAAATTAATGACATAGGGCGCTCCACCGGGTACCAACTTTAAGGAAATAGATGAAACATACGACAGCCTTATATACACGCATTCTGACGAGATCCAGGCAGTTGATGGAATTCCAGTTTCACTGGTTAGGATTAGCTGTAATATGCACCGCAGTCGTCGCCCTGAGCGCATGTGATCCCGGATCCGACTCAGGCGAAGGAATCGATCCCGGCATCATCGAAATCCCGATTGCTTACGTCAAGCGTCCGATTCCGGTAGACGACATGGGCGACGAGGTTCAGGTCGATGTGCGCGAGCCGAGGCTGTTCAGTTCCGGCGGCGATGTTTATCTGCGGAGTAACGACAACGAGATTAATATCACGAGCTCCGTTACCACCGGTATCGGCGACGTCAAGGGCTTGAGCGCCAGCCACGATGGCACCAAGCTGGTTTTTTCACTGCGCCTGTTCGACCCCGACCCGAACAATCCCCCGTTCCCCAGCTGGAATGTTTACGAATACGATTTAACCACGAGTCAACTTCGTCGAGTTATCTCCACCGCTCTGATTGCCGAGGAGGGTGATGATCTTTTCCCCAGCTACCTGCCCGATGGCCGTATCGTATTTTCCTCGAATCGTCAGCGCCAGTCTCGCGAAATGCTGATCAACGAAGGCAAGCCGAGATTTTCCGCACTCGACGAAGACGAGGGTGTTCAGGCTTTGGTGCTGCACGTCATGAATGCCGACGGCACCGAAATCAAGCAGATTTCCTTCAACCAGAGCCACGATCTTTACCCGCAGGTATTTACCAGTTTCAAGGGTGGAAAAATAGTATTCAGTCGTTGGGACAATGCCGGCGGCAATGACGAAATCAATTTATACACCGTCAATCCGGACGGCAGCGATTTGCAGATTCTATATGGATCGCAAAGTCACAATACCGGCACCGGCGGCGCAGAAATCCACTTTACCAATTTTCGCGAAATGGAAAACGGTGACTTGATGGTAATCACCAAGCCGTTTGACGGAACCTTCGACGGCGGCAATGTTGAGGTTATCAGCGTCGATCGCTTTGTGGATATCAATAAGCCGCTCTGGTCACTGGCGGGCATGCCCGGTCCGGCGCAGCGTGATGCCACCGTCTCCAATGTCACCAACGATGGTTCGATCTCAGCCAACGGCCGCTATGCCACGGTTTACCCGTTATGGGATGGATCGAATCGCATGCTGGTCAGTAAATCCACCTGCCAGGTGGACGTCAATGGTGTAATAAGGCCCTGTCTTGATGAATATGTGAATGATCCAGCGGCCGTGGAAAGGTCGCCCTCTTACTCGATCTGGATTTACGATATGGACGTCGATACCCAGAAACCCATCGTGTTGGCGGAAGCGGGCAGGGTTATCACCGACGTCATTGCGCTCGAGAACAGAACCCGGGCGCCGGTTATCTTCGACAAGAGCCTGCTCGGTGAGCTTGATCCTGGCTGGGAGACCGAAGTCGTTGGCGTGGTCAATATCAAAAGCGTTTACGATTTGAGCGATCCCGCGTTTAACGGTTGTTTCTTTACCGAATGCGCGCCCGCTGGCCTCGGCATTACCTCGGTACAGGATTTTGCCGATCCGGTGAATTCCGCCGCAGTCGATCGTCCCGCCCGTTTCGTGCGTTTCGTAAAGTCGGTCGGAATACCCGATCCCGATGACCCGACGCTGGTCAACCCACCGGACCTTGATGGCAATGCGTTTGGACCGCAACGTAATCGGGGTATGCGCGAGATCGTCGGCTACGCGCCGGTCGAACCCGACGGTTCGGTCAAGGTCAAAGTTCCGGCCTATGTCCCGTTAGCGGTCGAGGTGCTCGATGGTGAAGGTCGCAGGATTGGCCCGTCGCATGAGAACTGGTTCCAGGTGCAACCGGGAGATATGCTAACCTGCGTCGGTTGTCATGACGTCAACAATGGCGGTAGTCCGCCCGAAATTCATGCGCGCAGCGATGGCGAGGCGCCATCGATCAATAGCGGTCTGCCGGCTGGTGGGATATTCGTCAATACTTTGATTCCAGGCTCGATGCCAGCTAGTCCTTACATGGGTACTCCCGGGCAAACCATGGCGGAGGTACGTTTCGATAGCCTTGCGGTCGCCAATCAACCGAAGCTCAGCGCTGACCTGATATACCGAGATTACTGGACCGATCCCGGCATAAGCACTCCAGACCCGGATATCGATTATCTTTATGCCGATCTGAGCCCCGGCATGTTGAGGCCGACTAATACCTTTTGCGCTCCCAACTGGCTCTACAATTGCCGTGTGGCAATCCATTATCCACCCCATATTCACGCGATTTTCCAGCTTAATCGCGGCGCTGTTGACGCCATTACGCCGATGGATCCGGTCAATCCACCAAACAACGACCCGACCAATACGCCACTGGTGTCAGTGGCGGTGGCCGATGGCGTCGGTGACGATACCTGTATTAGCTGTCACACCACTAACAACGGTACACGCCTACCCTATGGGCAGCTCGATTTGACCACCGATCCCAACCAGGACCCGAACGATCGTTTCAGGTCTTATCAACAAATGTTTAACACCAGGCAGGGCCAGTTCATCAATGCGGGGGGTATGCTCGAGCAGTTTACTGTGCCCGACGGCATCGGCGGTACAATTCCCGACCCGGCAGCTGCGATCGCTCCGATCATGACTTCGGCTGGTGCCCGCAGCAGCTTTTTCATTGAAAAGATGACCGGAACCGAGCTGGACGCCGGGCGCGCATTGCCGGTGGGCAGTGTCGATCATACGACTATGTTGACAGGTGCCGAATTAAAGCTAATCTCAGAGTGGATAGATTTAGGCGCCCAGAACTTTAATGATCCTTTTGACCCGGCGGCGCCACAAAACTAGCTAGTGGCTGTAATAACACGGGAAAATAAACTTGAAACGTCTCAAGGGGATACTTTTGCCCAGCCTGTTTCTTTTGCTATTTGTCGCTTCCAGACCGTCACAGTCGCAATCGATCGACGCAGATATCCTGGTGGCACAAAAAGCACCTACCGTAATGGAAGAGGGAGCATCGAAAAGGACAGCTGAGAGTGAAGTCGCGCCTGAGAAAAATATTGATGCGGAAGGAAAGGTTTATTACAAGGTTAAAATCGCTGATCCTTTTATCGAGCTGCATACCGGCCCAGGCGCAGGCTACCCGATTTTTTACGTGGTTGATCGAGGCACCGAGGTCAGTGTTATCAGACGCAAAACCGACTGGTTCAGAATCGAAACCAGCACAGGCAAGACCGGGTGGGCGAGTCGTGATCAGATGCGGGAAACACTTCTACTCACCGGCGAAAAGTTCAGGGTTGTCGAGTCCGATCTGGAAGATTTTACCCAGCGCAAGTGGATCCTGGGATATACCGGCGGTGAATTTGAATCGGCTCCGGTGTTTACTCTGTTTACCGGATATTCGTTTTCCGAGAACCTGACGGGTGAGTTTCATTTTGGGAAGTCAGTAGGCGATAAATCGAGTAGTACATTCTACAAGGGAAATCTGGTAATGCAGCCGTTTCCGGATTTTAAGTACTCGCCTTATCTCACTCTTGGATTGGGTGAGATTGAGGTTGATCCCAGTGTTATCCTGATTTCAGCAAGAGACGATAAAAATAGCTTTGCGCAATTTGGTCTGGGATTGCAACGCTATGTCAGCCGCAGTTTTCTGTTTCGATTCGAGGCTAACGAGTATGTAATTTTTTCATCCGGCACCAGTGACAACAGCGAGGTAGTAAACGAGTGGAAATTCGGTTTCGCAGTATTTTTCTAGCGAGTGCTTGGTTGATCGCAATGATGCCGGTGACCCAGGTTGCTGCGCAGAGTGATGAAGAGGATCAATCTAGTCTGATCGAGCCTCAGATCGAGCGTATCGAGTTCGATGAATCCCAGATCGATTCAGACGATTTTGAAATCGCTGTTTACGTAGGTTACCTGGCGCTCGAGGATTTTGATACCGATCTCGTGAAAGGTATCAAGCTTGGTTATAACGTTTCTGAAGATTTTTTCGTGCAGGCTTCCTACGGCCTCGGCGACTCCGGAAAGACCAGCTTCGAGATTCTGAGTGGCGGTGCCCCCCTGTTGTCCAATGAGGAGCGGGAAGTCGAGTACTACATCGTTTCCCTTGGATTCAACCTGTTCCCCGGGGAGGCATTTTTAACCGATTCAACTACATTCAATACTGTGCTTTATCTGTCTGCGGGTGTGGGTAACACGGAATTTGCGGGCGATGATCGATTTACCATCGCTTATGCAGTAGGGCATCGCACCTTGTTTGCCGACGGCTTCAGCCTCGACATTGAAATGCGAGACTTGATCTTCGAGCAGGACCTCTTCGGCAGCGAGGAAACGACCCACAATATTGAACTAACAGTGGCATTTAACTTATTTTTCTAAAGGAGATTAGATATGAACAGCATGTTATCGCGAACCGGAATCAGCTTGTTACTGCTGTGTTTTTTATCGTTTGCAGGATTAAATCTCTCGCACGCGGCCTCGTTAAAGGGTCCGGCGCCGAATTTCACGTTAAAGTCGCTTACCGGTAAAAACCTCAAACTCAGCGAATTGACGGGTAACGTGGTCCTGATTAATTTCTGGGCGTCCTGGTGCGGCCCCTGCCGAGAAGAAATGCCTTTGCTGAACAACCTGCATAATAAGTATGAACCGCTCGGATTTACCGTGCTCGGCGTTAATGTCGAAGAGGACGTCAAGAAAGCGCGGGGATTCCTCAAGAACTTCCCGGTTGATTTTCCGGTATTGCTGGATAACAACAACCTGGTCAGTAAGAAATACAATGTGATCGCGATGCCGACCACGGTTGTCCTCGACCGTGATGGCAACGTGCGCTATCTGCATAAGGGTTACAAGCCGGGCGATGAAGAGAAGTATCGCAAGATGGTGAAAAAACTGGTGCGCGAGTAAAAAGATGCAAAAGAAAATCGCATTTGCATTAATTAGTAGTGTCTTTATTCTGGGGGGTTGTGCGATCGAGCCCTGGGTCAAGCCCTACGAACGCGCCAATCTCGCAGACCCCATCATGAGCTTCAACCGAGATCCGGTATCGGCAAGCTATATACATCATGTTTATGATTCTCGTGAGGGCGCAAGGGGCGCGGGCATAGCAACAGGCGGTGGATGCGGCTGCAATTAGCTTGCCTGCCCTGCTGGTTACCGCAAAAAACTCTTGCATGGTAAATATGACCGCCACCAAGCAATGTCATGCTTTCGTGAAATCATCCAGTTGGCTGTTGGTGGTTATCTCCCTGTTGGTATCGTCCATCCAGGAATTGCGAGCCGCTGTATTGCCGGAAGAGCGCGTGGACCTGCTCTACCATCGATACGATGGTGGTGGCGCCGAAATCGATGGACCATCGTTTCTGGTGCGCAAGAATGTGGGTGATAGCCTATCAGTAGGCTTGAATCACTATGTCGATAATGTCACCAGTGCCTCGGTTGATGTGCTCGTTAGTGCAAGCGAGTACACCGAGGAACGCACAGAAAATTCTGTCAGCATCGATTACCTGCGTCAAAAGACAACCATGAGTCTCGGCTATACGGTTAGCGATGAAAGTGACTTCGAGGCTAATACATTAAGTCTCGGGATTTCGCAGGACATGTTTGGTGACCTGACCACCGTCACCATGAGCTTTGCGCTGGGTGATAATACAGTTGGACGAAATGGGGATGATGCTTTTGAAGAAGACACCAAGGTGCGCAGCTATCGGTTTGGGATTTCGCAAATCCTGACCAAGGATCTGGTCATGGCTTTAACCCTGGAAACGATAACCGATGATGGTTATCTCAATAATCCCTATCGTTCGGTACGATTTTGTAGTGATCCACCAGCATGCACTAGCTATAGCTTTGAGCCGGAAATCTATCCGGATACCCGCACTAGCAACGCTATTGCCGTGCGCGCCAATTATTTTCTGCCACAACGTGCCGCGTTACATGCTGGGGTTCGAATATTCGAAGATACCTGGGATATCGACGCGACCACCTACGAGCTGGGGTATACCTTCCCCTACGGTGACGCCTGGATTGTCGAGGCCAGTTTTCGATATCACGATCAAAGCAGCGCCGAATTCTACAGCGACTTGTTCCCGAGCAGGGGTGCACTGAATTTCCTCGCACGTGACAAGGAATTGAGCACCTTTTCTAGCACTACTGTTGGCCTGGGTGCAAGTTACGAATTTGGCCGGTCCTGGAGTGCGGTTGAACGTGGCAGTCTGAACCTGCAGCTCGATTTCATAAGCTTCGACTATGACGATTTCCGCGACCTGACCAAGGCGGGGACGGTTGGAAATGAACCGCTTTACAGTTTTGACGCTACCGTCACGCGCCTTTTTACGTCAATCTGGTTTTAGGGTAGTTCTACTCAGCCTGTTGCTGCAGGGCGTGGTACACGCGGCAAGCGAAGCTGAATGTGTCCCCCTGGCAAGGGTGGATATTGAGGCCAGCGAAATTCTCAGCGATGCCGGCCAGGCATCATTGATCCGACCATTCCTCGGCAACTGTATCGATGGCAGCCTGATTCGAGGCATTCTGTCAGCAATCTCGAATGACTTTATCGGGCGAGGCTATGTCACCTCACGTCCTTATTTACTGGAACAGGATATCAGCGATGGTCAGATCGAGATTCGTATCCTGGTGGGCAGAGTCGAGGCGATCATCGATGCCAATAGCGGTACCAGCAATGGCAAGATCGCGACGGCTTTCATGTTCAACCGCGAGATTCTAAACCTGCGCGAACTTGAGACTTCGCTTGAGGCCATCGAGCGCGTGGCCTCGGTCAGCGCCAGTTTCGAGATCAGGCCGGGGACACAACAGGGTGGCAGCATCGTAGCGATCAGGACCACGGAGTCGGATACGGTTCGCACCGAGCTTGGAATCAATGTGCGAACGGATATCGATCCCCAGTTGAGTTTACTGGCAACCCTCGATAATCCTTTCAATATCAATGACATAATAGAGTTTCGCTATAACGGCGGTGAAATATTTCAGACCTATCAAAGTAATCGAAGTCGCGAGTTAAGTTACTCTTTTCCCCTGGGGGATTACCTGCTGCTATTGAATCATAGCGATATCGAATATGAACAACGGGTACAGGGAATCAACGACAGTTTTCTTTCCGAGGGTGATACTGTCAGCAATCAGCTACAGGTCAGCAAGCTGCTAACCCGTAGCCAGACGGCCAGGCTGACCCTGGCGTTGGCATTGGAGCTTAAGGACACGCGCAGTTTTTTTGATGACCAGCTAATTGATGTTTCCAGCTATAAAACCAGCCAGCTGCGACTCGATCTGCGGCACGACTGGATACAACCATGGGGTCAGCTCAGCACCGGTTTCAGTTATCACCGGGGGCTTGATTCCTTCGGGGCCAGAGACGATGACTACTACACGCTCGCGGATGGGTTTGAAAATGAAGCAAGACTTCAATTTGAAAAATTCAATATCGACAGCCAGCTGTTTTATTACCTGCCTGATCCTGCCTGGTACGCGAGCATCAAGCTATACCTGCAATACAGTGACGATATACTGTTCGATAACGATAAGCTGTACCTGGGCAGCCCCTACACCGTGCGTGGCTATTCGTCGTCACTGAGTGGAAGCAATGCCTGGTATCTGCACAGTAACCTGACCCGACAATTACGGTCGGTGGTGAATCCCTTCAGTGGAAACCCTTTCACCAAAACAATTTCTCTGTCGGCCGGCGTCGACTATGGCGATGCCAAATGTGAAGTCGACAATCCAGATGTTTGTGGAGAAATTTACAGTGTTGGTGTAGGGATTGAAGTATCGGATGCAAACTTCAATGGTCGCCTGCTTTGGGGACATCCGTTAAAGGAAATCGGTGACGATATCGGTGACGAGGACATCTTCACGCTCGATCTGCGGTGGACGCTTTAAATCGCTATAGCCGACGCTCGGTAATGTCTTCGCGTTGATCGAGCTCCCGCACATTGTGCTTTGCGACGGCGTCCGCGTATTCGAACGAATCGGGTGCGATAAACTCGGCAATCGGGGTACCAATAGGGCCAGCGATCAGGTGCGATTGATCAGCTATTGCGACTCCGGCACGGGAGCCGATGCGGATCAAGGTGAAAAAGAAGATAATCGCGAATACCGTCGCGATACCCCAGAAATAAAATGACAGGTCGTACAGGTCCATGAAAAAGGCGATTACAATAGGCCCGATCATTGCACCAAAACCTGCGACCATGACCAGGCTGCCACTGGCGGCAACGATTTGATGTGGTTCCAGTCGATCGTTGGCGTAAGCAATACAAACCGAGTACATCGGCATTGCGGCGCCGCCGAGGGCGATGATCGATGCGTAAAACAGCCAGCTGTCACTCGGTGTAGCGAGCGCGAGTAAACAGCAGGCGATAGCAATGCTCGACAGACCGGCCATGATGCCACGTCTGCCGACGAGGTCGGAGATAAATCCGACGGGCCACTGGAATATCAGGCTGCCAATCAGGAAGCAGGCCATGAACCACGAGATTGCCTTAAGGTCGACCAGTACCGCGCTCGCATAAATTGCTCCCAGCCCGAAAATCGTACCATGAGCCATTCCCGTCAGGCAGTTGCCGATAACGGCCAGCGGTGAGGCGCGATACAGGTCGACTACCGACATCTTGGACGACGTGGCGAAGTTTGGCGCGGGCTTGGCCGTTAGCAGTATTGGAATCAGCCCAAATGATATGATCACGGAAATCAGTATGAACAAATCAATCGCTTCGGGTTTTGCAAGGTTGAGTAAAAACTGACCAGCGCCCATGCCGCCGGTAACAATGAGCATGTATACCGATAACACCTTGCCACGGGTTTCATTACTGGCCCGGTCGTTGAGCCAGCTCTCGGTTACCACGTAGAACCCGGCAAAACTGATTCCGGTAATGATGCGCATCAGCATCCAGATCCACGGCTCGATATAAACGCCGTGAAACAGGATTGAAATGGAGGCCATCGACGCGAGTGCCGAAAACACACGAATATGGCCAACTCGATTGACCAGCATTGGTGACACCAGCGAACCGATAAACATGCCGATGAAATATCCCGACATCAATATCCCGGTTGTGAACGTCGAAAATCCCTCGATGCCGGCGCGCACACCCAGCAGGGTACCCTGCAGGCCATTGGCTAGCATCATGCATCCGATGCCAATTAATATCGCCCAGGAAGCGCCAAGATTTTTCCACATAAGGGTTTGATTCCAGCTAGTAACTGCAAGTCAGTTGGGTCAAAGCTGCGCGGAGTTTAGTAGAGGGTTGGCCTGCCAGCAACGATTAATTCGTTGTCGATTAAATCGCCCTGAGCCTTGAGGTCCTGAATTCAAAAACAGGCTGACAACTTCCGCCACTGGTCGCTGTCAGATCACAATGCATGGTGATTCCGAATATACCTTCGCCTTTCGCTCGGAGTGGCTGTTGAGATATAGTAAGCGCAAATTTTTTGGGGTAGAAACATGGCATCGGGCTCGAAGTTGGTCATCATTGCGGCACTGGTCGGTAACTCGCTGATTTCAATTACCAAGTTTTTCGCGGCATCGATTACCGGCAGTTCGGCGATGCTGTCGGAAGGCATTCATTCGCTGGTCGATACCGGTAACCAGGGATTATTGCTTTACGGGATGAAGCGGGCTGCGAAACCGCCTGATGAAGACTTCCCCTTTGGTCATGGCAAAGAAATATATTTCTGGAGTTTTATCGTTGCGATCCTGATTTTTGCGCTCGGTGGCGGTATCTCGATTTACGAGGGCCTCCAGCATATCAGGCACCCTGAGCCGATTAGTAGTCCGATGGTTAACTACATCGTGCTTGGGCTAGCAATGGTTTTTGAAGGTGCTGCCTGGTATTTCGCGTTTCGCGAATTCAACCGTACCCGGGGACACTGGAGTTACCTGGAAGCTATTCAGCTTGCCAAGGATCCCACGGTGTTCGTCGTGCTGTTTGAAGACAGTGCGGCAATGCTCGGCCTGGTCGTTGCATTTTTCGGGGTGTTGCTGAGCCAGGTGACCGGCATCCTGGTATTCGATGGCATCGCCTCGGTCATGATCGGTCTGATCCTGCTAGGCACGTCAATCTGGCTGGCTTATGAAACCAAGGGCCTGTTGATTGGAGAACGGGCCAAAAAGTCGGTGATTCGCGGTATTCGCAACACCCTGGCAGGTCGAGAAAATATCGAACATGTCAACGAGGTATTGACCATGCACATGGGGCCGGATTTTATTCTCGTCAATATTAGCGTTGATTTTAAGGATTCGATAAGCGCGCAGCTGGTCGAGGCTGACATCGCCGAAGTCGATCGCTCAATCAAGCAAAAATTTCCGGAGATAAAGCGTGTATTTATCGAAGCAGAAAAGCGGGGCAACAAGTATCCACATAGCAGCTAGCCTGCTCGAATTAGCGAGGCTTCCCTGGAATCCGATTGAATATTGCTAAACCTGGGATTTCTGCAGTGATCGGGAGAAACTAATTCAGCCGCACCGCCGCTACTTTTCGTGGCGTTCGAGAAAATCCTCGAGTTGTTGCGCGATAATATCCCAGATCGCCATGGGGCCGGCTTTTTGCACGGTTTCCTCGCGCCAGTTCTTTACCGGCATGGTTTTGATCGCATCCGCAACCTTCGGCAGTCGTTCTTCGAACCATTTCAACTCGGAGCGGCTTTCATGCTCTTCGTCCAGGTGTTCGGTCGCCTTTTCAGCGCGTTCGTAAAGTTCATCGATATGTTTCATTCGTGATTCGTACTCACGAATGTGTTGATCGATTAATTGTTCCTTGGTGGTAGTCATTCTGTTTTCTCCGATATTTACGGCATTACATTACTACCGTTTATACTCTCTTGTCTGATCTATATCAAAAAAATGGGTTGATCGTGATCATGGGCAAGGCTAATCTTCGGGCACATTAAAATCCAACCATTGCATGTCCACATCGACCTTACTCGAAACCCGGGATCTCGGCTGTATCCGTAACGATCGTCAATTGTTCGCGAACCTCGAATTCGCACTCGAAGCGGGCGAGATGCTGGTGGTCGAAGGCCCCAACGGTTGCGGTAAAACCAGCCTGTTACGTATTCTGACCGGACTCAGGCTCGCTGATAGTGGCGAGATTCGATGGCGCGGTACTCCGATTGACCGCCTGGCTGGAAATTATTACGAACAGGTAGCCTATGTAGGGCATCACGACGGTGTCAAGAACGAACTGTCCTGTCTCGAAAACATGCGCCTGGCGAGAGCAATGGGCGTGCCGTCGGAGCGGGATCTCGACGACGTACTCGAGCAGGTTAACCTCTACGCCTACGGTGAAACCGAGGTAGGCAGCCTGTCGGCGGGTCAGAAACGCAGACTGGCGCTGGCCCGTCTGCTGGCGACGGAATCAATACTGTGGATTCTGGATGAGCCGTTTACCTCGCTCGACAGAAACAGCATGGCGATGTTCGCTTCACTGTTTGAACATCACCTGGAGAACCAGGGTCTGATTGTGATGACATCACATCACGATATTTCGCTGCCGGGACAATCCGTGCAGCGACTTCAACTCGGAGCACCGGCATGAGTCATCGATTATCCCTGACCCAGGCTTTCGTGTTTCTGCTCAGGCGTGACCTGCTGTTGGCCCTGCGCAATCGCGCCGAGTACGCGATGCCGCTGTTATTTTTTGTGCTGGTCATTACTCTTTTTCCATTGGCGCTGGGTGCCGAACCCGAGCTGCTGGCGCGAATTGCGCCAGGGATTGTCTGGGTCGCTGCATTGCTCGCGGCGATGTTGTCGCTGGATAGCATCTTTCGCTCGGATTTTGACGATGGCTCGCTCGAACAGATTCTGTTGAGTGCGCATCCCGTTGCGGTACTGGTGTTGGCGAAAGTGTGCGCACACTGGCTGGTCACCGGATTACCTTTGCTGATCGTGGCGCCATTACTGGCAGAAATGCTGGGCTTGCCATCGGCGGCGCAGATAACGCTGCTATTGACTATACTCATCGGAACCCCAATCTTGAGCCTCATCGGCGCGATCGGTGTCGCGCTTACGGTAGGCTTAAGAAAAGGTGGTATAATTCTGTCGCTGTTGGTGTTGCCCCTGTATGTGCCGGTTTTGATTTTTGCGGCCAGCGCGATCGAAAATGCCGCGATGGGATTTGACGTATCAGCCCAGATTTACATGCTTCTGGCTTTTCTGTTCCTGTCGATTTCGCTGTCGCCCTGGGCCACCGCAGCAGCGTTACGAATGTCGGCAAGTTAAAGGGATCTTAATGTTTCTCTGGTTTCACAAGTTAGGTTCGCCCCCGCACTTTTATCGCATTGCCGGTAAATGGATCCCATGGTTAACGTGGATCTTTCTCGCGTTCTTGCTGACGGGTCTTTACGGTGGTTTAATCGAAGCACCACCCGACTACCAGCAGGGTGAAAGCTATCGCATTATTTTTGTCCACGTGCCCTCGGCCTGGATGTCGTTGTTTATCTATGTTGTCATGGCGATTTGTGGCGCCATAGTTATAATCTGGCACATGAAACTGGCCGAGGTGGTATTGATCAGCAGTGCGCCGATTGGTGCCAGCTTCACCTTTCTAGCGCTGGTCACCGGTTCGTTGTGGGGCAAACCGATGTGGGGCACTTACTGGGTCTGGGATGCGCGCCTGACATCTGAACTTATCCTGCTGTTCCTGTACCTCGGCATTATCGGGCTTCACAATGCTATCGATGATCGACGTATCGCTGCCCGGGCGGTCGCAATCCTGGCGCTGGTCGGCGTGGTGAATATTCCTATTATCCATTACTCGGTAGAGTGGTGGCATTCGTTACACCAGGGGCCGACCGTTACCAAGTTCGACAAGCCGTCTATACACTGGAGCATGTTGATCCCGTTGCTGCTAATGGCGATGGCTTTCCAGATCTACTACGTTCTGGCCCTGTTTCAGAAGTGTCGCCTGGAGTTGTTGCGGCGCGAACGCAACAGCAAGTGGGTTGAGGAACTTTAAATGGCAGAATTTTTCCAAATGGGCGGATATGCAGTTTTTGTTTGGCCAAGCTATGCACTGGTCGCAGTGGTGCTGTGGCTGAACTGGTACCTGCCGCGCAAGCAACACGAGAAAGAACTGCGCCAGCTGAAGCGGCGCACAAGGGATGAACAGAAATGACACCTGCAAGAAAGAAAAGACTCGCGTTAATCCTGTTGATGGTTACCGGCGTGGCTGTTGGCGTCGGGCTCGCACTCAAATCGCTGGATCAGAATATCATGTTCTTTTTTACACCCAGCGAAGTAATCTCCGGCAAGGCGCCCACCAACAAGCTGTTTCGAATGGGTGGCATGGTGGTCGAAGGCAGCGTCAACCGCCCGGGTGACGGCCTGACCGTGAAGTTCGATTTGACTGACAATGAACAGCAGGTAACTGTTCAATACGCTGGAATATTGCCTGACCTGTTTCGCGAGGGCCAGGGCATCATCGCCAATGGCAAGTTGAATGATTCCGGCGAATTTGTCGCCCAGGAAGTGTTGGCCAAGCACGACGAAACTTACATGCCGCCGGAGCTTGCCGACATGAAAATGAAAATGAAAAAGGAAAACTAGCGATGATTCCCGAAATCGGTCAACTCGCACTGATTATTGCGCTCAGTATCGCCGTGATCCAGTCACTAGTGCCGCTCGCCGGTGCCGGTCTCGGGGTACAGCGCTGGGTCGCGCTGGCAGTGCCCGCCGCCCTGGGCCAGTTACTATTCGTTGGCATATCTTATGCCTGCCTGACCTGGGCTTTCCTGAGCCATGACTTCTCGGTGCTTTACGTGGCCAAGAATTCGAACAGCGCGTTGCCGCTGATTTATCGGATTTCCGGGGTCTGGGGTTCGCATGAAGGCTCGCTGTTGTTGTGGGCGCTGGTGCTCGCGTTGTGGACGGGCGCGGTAGCAGTGTTTACGCCGAATGTTCCGAATGCCATGCGCGCCCGGGTGCTGTCGGTGCTGGGATTGGTAAGCTGTGGATTCCTGTTGTTTATTATCATTACATCGAATCCGTTTGAGCGTCTGTTTCCCGCGGCGACCGAGGGCAGCGATTTGAACCCGTTGCTGCAGGACATCGGGCTTGCGATTCACCCGCCCATGCTTTACCTCGGTTATGTCGGATTCTCGGTGGCGTTCGCGTTTTCGATTGCGGCACTGATTTCCGGCCAGGTCGATTCGGCCTGGGCGCGCTGGTCGCGGCCGTGGACCAATGTCGCCTGGCTGTTTCTGACGCTGGGAATCGCGCTGGGCAGCTGGTGGGCTTACTACGAACTCGGCTGGGGTGGCTGGTGGTTCTGGGACCCGGTCGAAAATGCGTCTTTCATGCCGTGGTTAATTGGTACCGCGCTGATGCATTCACTGGCGATTACCGAAAAGCGCGGCACCTTCAAGGCCTGGACGGCGCTACTGGCAATCTTCGCGTTTGCGCTGAGTTTGCTGGGTACCTTCCTGGTTCGCTCCGGCGTTTTGACTTCGGTGCACGCCTTTGCCAGTGACCCGGAACGCGGCATATTCATCCTGGGATTCCTGGTGTTGGTGGTCGGCGGCTCGTTAACCCTTTATGCGTGGCGCGCGCCGTTACTCAAGAGCGCGGCCCAGACCCGCTTGTTGTCTCGCGACGGGGCCCTGTTATTGAACAACGCGTTTCTCGCGGTCGTGACCAGCGCGATCCTGCTGGGTACGCTTTACCCGATTGCAATCGATGCCATGGGCGGGAAAATTTCTGTTGGTCCGCCGTATTTCAACCTGATGTTCATAACGTTGACCGCACCACTGGGCATATTAATCGGTATCGGTATGTTGATTCGCTGGAAGACTGACAGTCTTTCGCGGTTGGGGGCCAAGTTGAAAATTCCCGCCCTGGTAGTGCTGGTTGTGGCCTTGCCGCTCAGCCTGGCATTGCCGCAATGGATATGGAGTGCTTACCTCGGTATTGCGATGGCGTTGTGGATTGTAGTCACGGGCGCCGTCGCGATTTACGATCGATTTCATAACCGGGCTGTACTCTCGATCCTGCGTTCAACACCGGCCGGTTTCTATGGCATGTTACTCGGACATCTCGGTATCGCGGTTTTCATCGTCGGGGTGACGCTGACCAGTTTGTACAACCAGGAAAAAGATCTGCGCATGGCGCCGGGCGATACCTACTCGGTGGCGGGTTATGAATTCACCTTCCACGGGGTGCGTGATTATAATATTGAGAACTATGTTGCAACCCGGGGTGGGTTTTCGGTGCGTTCCGAAAGCGGAAATTTCAAGGTTGACCTGTTCCCCGAGAAACGGACCTACCTCGTGCAAACCATGCCGATGACCGAGGCTGCGATCGATGCGGGATTCACGCGTGATTTGTTTATCGCCCTGGGCGAACCCCTCGACAAGGAGGGCGCCTGGGCGGTACGAATCTATTACAAACCTTTTATCCGCTGGATCTGGCTCGGTGCGATCATTATGGCGATTGGCGGGCTGTTTGCCGCATCCGACCGACGCTATCGCCGACTCGCCCGCAGCGTCACTGTCGATGCCGATGCCGGGGAGCGTGCGGCGTGAATCGTTTTATCCTGCCGCTTGCGGTATTCGTACTAATGGTCGGTCTGCTCGGCTACGGCCTGCGTCTTGATCCCAAGAAAGTGCCGTCAGTGCTGATCGATAAACCGGCACCGTCGTTTTCACTGGCGATGCTGGATAATCCGACCCGGCAGCTTTCGACTGCGGACATGACAGGACAGGTCTGGGTACTTAACGTATGGGCCTCGTGGTGTGTATCCTGCCGTGCCGAGCATGCAGTGATCTCGGCGCTTGCGCGCAAAAACCTGGTTACCGTGGTCGGGCTCAACTACAAGGATGAACCGGATGACGCAATCCGGTGGTTGCAGCAGTTTGGCAATCCCTATGCCACCAGCGTTATCGATCGCGATGGCCGAGTTGGAATCGACTGGGGTGTTTACGGGGTGCCGGAAACCTTTGTCATCGGCGCCGACGGACTGATCAAGTACAAGCATATTGGTCCGGTTACGCATGAATCGCTGGAGCAGAAAATTATGCCTGTTCTCAGGGAGCTGCTGAGTTGAAGTCGCTACTACTGATGCTCATGTTGGTGCTCTGGGTCGTACCGGTGCAGGCCGCGATCGAGGCCTACGAGTTCGAGTCTGAACAGATGGAGGCAGACTACAAGAAACTCATCGACGAACTGCGCTGCCTGGTATGCCAGAACCAGAACCTTTCGGGTTCCGATGCTGACCTCGCTCGTGACCTGCGCCGCGAAACCTACGAGATGCTGCAGCAGGGCAAATCCCCACAACAGGTGGTCGAATTCATGGTCACCCGTTATGGCGACTTCGTGCTTTACCGTCCTCAATTCAAATCGACGACTTACCTGCTTTGGCTGGGACCTTTCCTGTTATTGCTGCTGGTTCTTTATCTGCTTGTTCGCAGGTTGCGTAATGCCCAGAAGCCGGTCGAAGTGGACGCCGCTGCAATGGCCGAAGCAAAACAGCTGCTGGAAGAAAACGAGCAGGGTAAATGAGTTTCTGGATTATCGCCATCGCGCTGCTCGCGCTAGCGCTCGTCATTTTACTGGTGCCGCTGGTTCGATCTAACCGCGCGCAACAGCATAATCAACGACAGCAGCAGAATATTCAAATCGCACGCGAACAGAAACGGCAGCTCGAAGCACAGCTCGCCGACGGCGAAATCGACCAGGACAGTTACGACAGCGCACTCGTTGATTTACAAACCTCGCTCGCGCTGGAACTGGAGGGCAAGGAAGCAGACAGTGACAGATTACGCGGCAAATGGATGGCTGTCGTAGTGTTACTGGCAATACCGCTGTCGAGCGTTGCGCTGTACCTGGTTTACGGTGAGTACCGGGTCATCAAGAACCCGGAACTGGCGCGCGCGGTACCGGCGCAACAAACGGCCGCAGCACCACAGATGACGCTCGATGAAATGATCGTCGCGATAAAGGACAGGTTACGCGCCAACCCCGAGGATGCAGAAGGCTGGTTTATGCTGGGCAGATCCTATATGGGCAAGCAGCAGTACAGCCAGGCCGTGACCGCGTTTCAACGCAGCCATGACCTGATTGCCGATGAACCCGGAATCATGTTTGCGCTCGCGGATGCTCTGGCAATGCAAAACAATGGCAACCTGCTGGGTGAGCCGGAGAAATTGGTTAAACGGGGGCTCGAGCTCGCGCCCCGTTTTCCGAACGGTCTCTGGCTGGCCGGAATGGCTGCCGAACAACGCCAGGACTACAAGACGGCGCATCGACACTGGACGCAGTTGCTGCCGTTGATCGCCGACAACCCAAATTCGACCCGTGAAATCAGGGATCTTATCGCGATGCTCGAAGAACGTGATCCGGAACTCGCCAGCAAAGCGATCAACAAGGCCACACTAAATGTTGTTGTCGATATCATCGCTGATCTTAAATCAAGGGCAAATCCCGGAGCAGCGGTATTCATCTATGCCAAGGCGATGCAGGGACCTCCGATGCCGCTGGCAGTCAGAAAGTTGCAACTCAGCGATTTACCGGCAACGCTGACGTTGAGCGACGACGACGCGATGATGCCGACGATGAAGCTATCGACCTTCGACCAGGTTATCGTCGGCGCGCGGGTCTCGAGCAGCGGCAACCCGGTGGCCCAGGCGGGTGACTTCTACACCGAGCTTGAAGCAGTGGACAGCAGCAATCCACCCGAGAAAATCGTTCTGACGATTGACCAGGTCAAGTAGGCACCTGGTCAGCCGAAGACTTCCTTGATATCTTCAAACGGTGCCGTGATCGCGTAAACCTCCGCGTAACCGAGTTGTTTCAACGTGTGTGCCGCAAGTGAAGCACGGCCCCCACCACCACAGTGAGTCAGGATGACGGTCGTTGCCTCGGGACAGACCTTATGTACCTGCATTTCCAGCAGTCCGCGCGAAATATTGATCGAGTTGGAGAGCTTGGACTCGTTCGCGCTGTGCGCCTCGCGCACGTCGACAATGACTGCATCCGAATTTTCATCGTATATCTTCTTTGCCGTCGTGACGTCCACGCATTCTATATGCTGCTGGGCTTCCTGGATCATGTCACCTGCAGATTTGAGCATGCTTTGCACCTGGTTTAATGACGGACGAGGACCATAGTTTACAGCGAAATGAACCGGGCACAACAAATGTCTGATCGGTTAATTTTCAAAAGTTTCGGCAATCTCCGGGCGCTGCACCGGAATCGACGTGATACACCAGTTGTCGAGCGCCCATTGCAAGATTTCCCGCGGTTGTCGGTGCTCGAGTTCCGACGGTGGTGACTGGCCGAGGTGGTGCAACGCGGCCAGTAACTGTCTCGGGGCATTGCGATGATCTAGGGCATTGGCCCCGGTTTGCTTGCTGAGCTTGAGGCCCTCGGCATTATTGACCAGTGGAATATGCAGGTATTCAGGCGTCTTGAAGCCCAGTCTCTGCTGCAGGTAGATATGCAGACAGGTGTTCTCCAGCAAATCGGCGCCGCGAACGACTTCGGAAATCTTCTGTAGCTCGTCATCGACCACAACCGCCAGGTGATAGGCATAGATATTGTCCGCCCGCTTGAGCACGAAATCACCGACCGATTCGGGCAGGTTGAGCGTGAAATCGCCATAGACCTTGTCGACAAACCTGATGGATTGCGCATGCTCGATATTCAGCCGGATAGAATGGTTGGCCGGCACCAGTCGTTTCAAGCGGCAGTTTCCCGGATAAATCTGTCCCAGGGGGCCACTGCGCACGCCCTGTTCGCGCAAGGACCTGCGGCTGCATTCGCAGGCGTAGCAGTCGCCCCGTTCGAAGAGCTTGTCCAGGTAATACTGGTAGTGTTCGAATCGATCGCTCTGGTAGGAGACCGGTCCGTCCCACTCGAAACCGAAGGCTTCCAGATCGCGCAGAATCTGCTCGCTGGCACCGGCGACGACACGCGGTGTATCGACATCCTCGATGCGCAATAACCAGTTGCCCTGTTGCGACTTCGCCTGACAGTAACTCGCGAGACCTGCGACCAGGGAGCCGAAATGCAGGGGGCCCGAAGGCGAGGGCGCGAATCGTCCGATTAACGGGATCAAGACAGCAGGTTTTCGAGAATACTTTGGTAAATATCGGACAGTTGGTCGAGTTCTTTTGTATTCACATGTTCATTGAGTTTATGAATGGACTCGTTCACGGGACCGAGTTCGAGGACCTGTGCACCGGTAGGAGCGATAAATCGGCCATCCGACGTTCCGCCCGTGGTTTCCAGCGAGGTGGTAAGCCCGGTATGCAGCTTGATGGCCTGCTTTGCTGCCGCGACCAGTTCTCCCTCGGCTGTCAGGAACGGATACCCTGAAATCGACCAGTCGATGTCAAAATCGAGCTCGTGTTTATCGAGGATTACCCGGGTGGTTTCAATAATCTGTTTCGCGTCGATCTCGGTTGAGTAGCGCAGGTTAAACACAATCTCGGCATGTGCTGGAACCACGTTGTGCGCACCGGTCCCCGAGTTAATATTGGATATTTGAAAACTCGTGGGCGGAAAGAATCGATTGCCCTGGTCCCACTCGTGTCGAGCGAGCTCGTGCAGAGCCGGCATTGCGCGGTGGATTGGGTTATCGACCTTGTGTGGATAAGCGACATGCCCCTGAACCCCGTGAATCACGAGCTTTGCGCCGATGGATCCCCTGCGACCGTTTTTGACAACGTCTCCTACATGCAGGTGACTCGAGGGCTCTCCGATCAGCGCCCAGTCGATTTTTTCACCTCGTGCCTCGAGTGTTTCAATTACCTTGACCGTACCGTTAACTGCCCTGCCTTCCTCGTCACTGGTAATCAGCAGAGCGATCGAACCCCTGTGCCCGGGTCGTTGCGCAATGAATCGCTCGCAGGCGGTTATCATCGCGGCAATGCTCGATTTCATATCCGCGGCACCCCGGCCATAAAGGATTCCATCCCGAATTTCCGGAACAAAGGGATCGCTAAGCCATTTCTCCAGTGGCCCAGGCGGCACCACATCGGTATGTCCGGCAAAGGCGAGTACCGGGCCGGAATTACCGCGGCGTGCCCACAGGTTGGTGACATCCTCGAAAACCAGGGTCTCGCAATCAAATCCGATTTCGTTGAGCCGCTCTATCAACAGCGCCTGGCAGCCGGCATCATCGGGCGTAACCGAGGGCCTTGCGATGAGGTCTGATGCCAGTTTCAGGGTTGCACTGTCCATGTCCTAGCCGAAAATCTTCCGGTATTGTGCATCGCTGAAGCCCACGTGAAGTTGATCACCTGTGGCCAGTATCGGACGCTTGATGATGGTCGGGTTCTCGAGCATGACCTGAATCGCCGACTCAAGGTCGATGTGGTCCTTAACTTTGCCTGGCAAGGCACGCCAGGTCGTGCCCCGGCGATTCAGCATGGCTTCCCAGCCCAGTGCAGACACCATGGATAGCAGTTGTTCCCTATCAAGACCCTGCTTGCGGTAGTCATGGAACCGGAACGCGATCTTGTGATCGTCCAACCATGCCCTGGCTTTTTTGATCGTGTCACAGTTGGGGATGCCGTAGAGCGTCATTTCGTTAACCATGTTCGATCTATATGTTACGTATCAGCTCGTTGATGCCGACCTTGGCACGCGTTTTTTCGTCGACTTGTTTGACGATTACCGCGCAATAGAGGCTATACCTGCCATCTTCAGATGGTAAATTTCCGGCAACCACTACCGAGCCTGCCGGAATACGCCCGAAGGTCACTTCATCTGTTTCACGGTCATATATCTTGGTGCTTTGGCCGATATAAACGCCCATCGAAATAACCGAGTTTTTCTCGACGATGACGCCTTCGACGACCTCCGAACGGGCCCCGATAAAACAGTTGTCCTCGATGATGGTCGGAGAGGCTTGCAGCGGTTCGAGTACACCACCGATACCGACGCCCCCGGAAAGATGCACGTTCTTGCCGATTTGCGCACAGGAGCCAACGGTCGCCCAGGTGTCGACCATGGTGCCGCTGTCAACATAGGCGCCGATATTGACGTAGGAGGGCATCATAACGACGCCCGGGGCCACGAACGAGCCTTTGCGCGCCACGGCGGGCGGTACCACTCGAACCCCGCTGGCGGCATGCTGCTCGGCGGAACAGCCGTCGAACTTGGAGTCGACTTTATCGAAGTACTGGGTAAATCCACCCGGCATGATCTGATTTTCACGAATACGAAACGACAGCAACACGGCCTTCTTCAGCCACTCGTTGACCTGCCATCCCCCCGCAACAGGCTCGGCAACCCGCTCGCGCCCGCTATCCAGAAGATCGATTGCTTCGAGTACGGCATTCCTGGTCCCGGCATCGACATTACCGGGATTTATTTCAGCGCGATTTTCGAACGCCTGTTCGATAATTTGCTGAATTTCAGCCATGGTGTTTCTCCTAAAGAACCGTTAACAGTGAATTGATGCGTTTGGCCGCATCGAGGCATTCGTCCAGAGGAGCTACCAGTGCCATACGTACCCGGTTTTCGCCGGGATTCCGGCCGCCGTGATCGCGCGCCAGGAATCTGCCTGGCAGCACGGTTACGTTTTGCTCGGCGTAAAGACGCTGTGCAAACTCGGTATCTGAAACTGGCGTTTTTGCCCACAGGTAAAAACCTGCCTGCGGTTTCTGCGGCGCGAGTGTATCAGAAAGCACTGCCAAAACCTGCTCAAATTTTTGCCGGTAAAGGTCGCGGTTTGCAACGACATGGGTTTCGTCACGCCAGGCCACGGCACTGGCAGTTTGGGTTGCCGGAGGCAGCGCGCAACCGTGATAAGTCCGGTACAGCAGAAATTTTTCGATGATTGCCGAGTCACCGGCGACGAATCCCGAGCGCAGTCCGGGTAGATTGGATCTTTTCGACAGGCTGTGAAAAACCAGGCAATGGCTGAAGCTGTCATTTCCCATTGCTGCGGCAACGCCCAGCAGGCCTGGGGGAGGATCCCGCTCGTCAAAGTAAATTTCGGCATAGCATTCATCGCTCGCGATCACGAAATCGTAGCGATGAGCAAGCTCGATCAACCGTTCGAGGTAATGGCCTGGCATGACCGCCCCGCTGGGATTACCCGGATTGCAGATGTAAATCATCTGGCAGTCCGACCATTCCCGCGCACTAATGTCGTCAAGATCAGGCAGGAAATCATTCTCGGGCAGGCAGTCGAGGTAACGCGGTGTTGCGCCAGCCAGCAGCGCAGCACCCTCGTAGATCTGGTAAAACGGATTCGGCAACAGAACCTGGGGATTCGAGGCACTACGATCGACCACGCACTGGGCGATGGCAAACAGACCTTCACGCGTGCCGCTTACCGGTAACAGGTTGGTCTCGGGATCCAGTAATCCCGGTTCGATCCGGTATCTTGAGGTCAGCCAGGCCGCGATAGCCTCGCGCAATTCTTCTATGCCGCGGGTACCGGGGTAGTTCGATAACTGGTGCAAATGGGCGATCAGGCTCTCGACTACGAAATGCGGTGCCAGATGCCGGGGTTCACCGATTGACAGGGCGATATGATCGAGATGTTGGGGCGGCTTCAGGCCCTGTTTCAGCCGGACGAGTTTTTCGAACGGGTAAGGCTGTAACAGGGATATTTCTTTGTTCATGGGTGCTTCGTCCATACTGGTACGAACAGTATAACGACGCTGGCAGAGTTTTAAATGATCGACAGGCAATTGAATTGCCGGCCTCCTGGGCGGGAGATCTGTGATTAAATTACTTTTAAGGAATCAGGAACTGAGACCCAGGTCCCAAACAAGGGTGCATAAATGCTTATGATTATATCTCAAGACCCTCCAGTTATATTTTTGTGTGTTGACCCCATTTACGCGATGGGGTTTTTTTTGATTCGCTTGATTGCCTGCACAGACCGGGATTTGAAACCTGAGAAAGAAAAGCGCTCATCCACCTAAAGGCGGGTATCTTGCGATTGTGATCGGTAAGGGTTGCTGCCGTTAAGGACGACAGGACCGAAGATCAGGCGATTGCGATATCGCGCGGATCGCTGGAACCAAGCTTGCCATCACTGCTATAGGTTTTACAAGTACCCGTGGTGCCAAGCCCGGTCAGTATACCGAGCGAGCGTCGCACCCGATCGCGACCCCGGTTAACCAGTAGACTATTGACCTGGGTGGAATGTTGCAGCCGCACCAGGTTCTGTATCAGTTGCTGGTATAGCGCGGATACCTGTTGGTTCCCATCGTCACACCAGGCCATGCATTTCTCAAATCCATCGGCATCCTGGCTAAATCCGTAGTTTGACAGCAATTGGTAACGCTGCTGCTCGAGCTGCTCGATATCGTCAACCACAAACTCTGGCTTTGCCAGTGAGTCCTGCAGGCTCTCCAGTTGATTCTCGGCGATCGCCTGCCTGATTCCAGCAAGGTACTCGCTGGCACTGGTAATGCGTTGATTGTGTTCTTCCAGCAGTGCTGTCAGTTGCTCGCGACATTGTTGGTTATTCATGGCAGTAACTTCTCGATTTCACTGTATTTACGTGCGATGACTTCGGCATCGGGTTTGTATTCCCCTTTACCCAGTGCCTGTTTGACTGCTTCCACGCGGGCCTCGTTAACCTCGGGTAGATTCTTGATTTGTTCGCTTAATTGCTCGATCAAACCGGTAGTACTTAGCTCAACCGTGCTCGTCTCACCCGTGGCGTCAGCTTTGGACTTGTTCTGAGCGGTCTGCGGGCTGGTTTTCGCAGTAGCGCTAGCCTTGGTATCCGCTGATACCCCGGTATTGCGCGGGCGGTTTTGCGTGTTAATCGCGTCAGTCATTGCTGGACTCCTGGAGGTTCCTGCTTACCTTATCGGCAGCGTGACAAAATAGTTTACTGTTAAATGCGCCCGGATTCATCAGATGCTTACCCGCACCAGGGCCTCGCCCGAGACGATCCCCTCGACAATCCTCAGCGATTGGCTGTTGCGTACCCGGACGAGCTGGCCAAGGGTCGCGGACTTCAGGGCGGTACCCTTCGATTTAATCTGCAGCCCATTGTAATCCAGCACCAGTGTAACCTGCTGGCCCGAGCGAACCATTAACCTGGGACTCATATTTTTCGGGGTAAGTACCGTGCCCTGACTCAGGTTGCGACGGGCCTGCAGCTGATTAAAGTTGCTGTTCTTGACATAGTAGCCATTTCTCAGCTGCGCGATATTTTGCTTCCGAAAAGTCACGGCTGATGCGTCAATTTTTTGACCTTTCAGCAGCGGTTTTGCGGTAACCACGACGTCTTCGAATACATCAACGCGTACCGGCAAGTGAATTTTCCAGCCGGCTTTGGTCGGGCAATTTACCCGCACCGCGGTGTTTCCTGCAATCAGGTCGCGGCGGGCAAATTCGACATGGAGTGCTTCGGGACAGGCCTTGAGGCGCAGTCTTGAATCCAGCTTGCTGAATTGAAAACGTGGTGGATAGGGGCTTTGGTAGGGATAATTCACGATAAAAGATTCGGTCTGCATGCGGATCGACGCCAGGCTCTGGATTTCCGCAGCCAGTAGTGACGATGAAGATGCCAGTATGAAACATACGGTTATCGCAAGTTGCAATAGGTACTTCGTAAGGGTTTGCAGAATCATTTGTTTGGTCATGATAAAAATCAATGCAATTATCAGGCCAAAACACATCCTTAGTTATCGTGAGAAAAATAGTATCGACCCGGGTCGAATCCGACGAGGAGCTTTTATCAAGGATTCCGTTTTACGGATTTTAGGCAATTCAACAGGACAGTTTCCGCTGCTTCGACCTTACCCGCTGCTGTCACCGACTGCACCTAACCTGTGCAGAACTTGCCTGTTGAGTTTTGTGACTGCTTTCTGAAAGGCTAACAATGAGGTGGCAACATTGCCTCTCCGGATTGCCGCATTGCCACCTTTTAGCCGGGTACTTTCAACTAAGTCTCTGATTTACAAACGTAATAATTTGGTGGCATCGTCTATGCATCAGGATCCGTATTGCTGAATTACGGGTATTACCATGCCAATAAGCTTCGAACGAGCCTTTTCTATACACGATGACGCACTGCTGCTGCGCGGCCAGCGTACCTCGATCCTGGCCGCCAATATCGCTAACGCGGATACACCGAACTATAAAGCGCGTGACATAGACTTCGGCGCCATGCTGCGCAACGCAAGCCAGCAACAGGCCAGCCACATAGTGTTGGCCAGCACGCATCGCGACCATATGACGACTCAATCGAGCTCGATGCAGCCTGCCCTGATGTATCGCAACCCGTTGCATCCCTCGCTGGACGGTAACTCGGTTGATTCCCACGTTGAGCAGGCCGAGTTCTCCGAAAACGCATTAATGTTCCAAACCAGTTTTACATTCCTGAATAGCAAGGTAACGGGTCTTATGAAGGCCCTGAAAGGAGAATAGACATGGGGCTGTATGCCAATTTCAATATTTCCGGTAGCGCGATCAGTGCTCAGTCGGTGCGTTTGAATACCGTTGCCAGTAACCTGGCCAATGTAGAAACCATCGCCAGCAGCGAGGCAGAGGCATATCGATCTCGCCAGCCGGTATTCCAGTCATTGCTGGGCAACCATAACCGGCCGGGTGAGGTCGGGGTGCAAATGCTTCAGATCGTGCAAAGTCAAAAGACGGTCGAACGACGCTACGACCCGGGTCATGCCCTGGCGAATGAAGATGGCTTCGTGTTTGGTAGCAATGTCAACCCGGTCGAAGAAATGGCGAACATGATTTCGGCTTCGCGTGCCTACCAGAATAATGTTGAAGTTTTAAATACCTCGCGCGACCTGTTACTGCGCGTCCTGTCGTTGGGAAATTAACGGAGTATCAAGATGTCTGATATCGATACCAACTCGATTTATACCCAGCTGGGATTAAACCAGCCCACGGAAAATGATACCAGGGAAAACGATGAGCTCGGACAGGCAGAGTTTCTGGCACTGATGACTGCCCAATTGCAATACCAGGATCCGCTCAAGCCAATGGAAAACGGAAATTTTCTGGGGCAGATGGCCCAGTTCGGTACGGTTAGCGGAATCAGTGATTTGAATACCACGATTAACACCATGAGTGCCTCTTTCCAGTCAAACCAGGCGTTGCAGGCATCGACGCTGGTCGGCAGGCGCGTTTTGGTGCCGTCGCAAACCGGTATTCTGAATGATGGTGCCAGCCTGATGGGATCAGTAGAACTGGCCCAGCCGGCAAGCAAGGTCGTCATTACGATCAAGAATTCGGCAGGCCAACTGATGAATCGCCAGGAACTCGGACTGCAGCAGGCCGGGTTGATCGATTTTGAATGGAATGGACTGGACCCGGACGGCAATAGTCTGCCGGGCGGTCAGTACCAGATCGCAGCAGAGGTTTACAGGGGTACCGAGGTCAGCTCGGGAAGTATGTTTACGGTGGTTGATGTCGAGAGTGTAACCCTCGGCGTCGGTGGTCAGGATCTTACGCTTAGCGTGTCCGGCCTCGGCGATATCGATATGAACCAGGTTCGCAAAATAATGTAGCAAAGCAGGAGAAACTAATGTCATTTAATGCAGCACTGAGCGGATTACAGGCCGCAACCGTCGATCTTAGCGTTACCAGCAACAACATCGCTAACGTCGCAACCACCGGGTTCAAGAATTCGCGTACCGAATTCGGCGACCTGTTCGAGTTATCGCCGTTTGGCAACACTTCCACCCAGGTCGGAAGCGGGGTTGAAGTATTGAGCGTTAGCCAGCAGTTCGACCAGGGTAACCTCAAATTTACCGACGCCAGTCTCGACATGGCAATCAGTGGCCAGGGTTTCTTCATTACCAACAAATCCCTGACCGGCAGCGACATTTCCTATACCCGGGCCGGGCAGTTTCGTGTTGATAATACCGGCACGGTTACCAATAGCGCGGGCGAATACCTGCAGGCTTTCCCGGTAGACGCTAGCGGTAATGTCACCTCGACCAGCTTGAATACCACGATCCCGATTACGTTGCCGGCGACCACTGGCGCGCCACAGGCAACAACCGAAGTCGAAGTCGGGCTGAACCTGGACGCGTCGACGATCAAGCTTGATCCCGCCGCGTTCGATCCGACTGCGAGTAACACCTATACGCACGCGACCTCGTCCACGGTTTTCGATTCGCTCGGTGCCTCGCATGTGTTGTCCTATTACTTCGTTAATGACCTGGGGGGCTCGGTTACCAATCCGCTCAGCAATCCCAACCAGTGGGCAGTATTTACCTATCTCGATGGTGCCGAGGTTGATATCGCCGGCGGTACCGCGGTTAACCACTTGAATGGCGGCCTGCCTGTGCTACAAAATGCAGGTGTTTTGAACTTCAATCCCGACGGCAGTTATGCCAGCAGTACGCCGGCAGCACTGCAAAACACCGCGATTCCGTTGACCAACGGCGCCAGCCCGCTCACAGTGTTGCATGATTTTGCTAATAACAGCACCACCCAGTTCGCAGCATCGTTCTCGGTGAGTACGCTCGATCCGGATGGTTTCACCACCGGCAGACTGACCGGGCTGGATATTTCCGAGGATGGATTGATTCGTGCGACTTACAGTAACGGCATTCAGACCCCGATGGGACAGGTCGCGCTGGCCGATTTTGCCAACCTGCAGGGCTTGAATGCGGTTGGTGGATCAGCCTGGCAGGAAACCATAGACTCGGGGCCGGTGATCACCGGCGCTGCCGGTACTGGACGTTTTGGCCTGATTCAATCGGGTGCGCTGGAATCTTCCAACGTCGACCTGACGCAGCAACTGGTGAATCTAATCACGGCGCAGCGGAACTTCCAGGCCAACGCGCGTTCGATCGAAACATCGAACTCGATAACCGATACCATCATCCAGATTCGATAGGGAATCAGGGTTAGACTGTCATGGATAATTACCTGTACCTGGCAATGAATGGCGCTGCGCAGGCGATGCTTGCGCAGCAAAATAATGCCAATAATCTTGCCAATATCAGTACGGTTGGCTTCAAGGCAACCCTGGACCACTTCGAGTCGAACCCGGTTTCTGGCCCCGGTCATCTCGATCGGGTATATGTCAGCGACGAGGATAGTGGTGTCAATTTCAACCCTGGCACCATAAATATAACCGGTCGCAACCTCGATCTTGCCATTGATGGTGACGGCTGGTTTGCGGTGCAGGCAGAAGATGGCAGTACGGCCTATTCGCGTCGTGGCGATTTCAGGATCGACCCAACCGGTCTTTTAGTCAATGGAGCCAACCAGATCGTGCTCGGTGACGGTGGTCCGATTACGATCCCGCAATTTGAAAGTCTCGTCATCGGTCGCGACGGCACCATCAGCATTCGTGCCACTGGCCAGTCAGCCAATACGTTGGTCGGTGTGGATCGAATTCGCCTGGTCAATCCACCCAGGGATCAAATCTACCGTGGCGAGGATGGCCTGTTTCGTGTCCAGGATGGTGTCGAGGCCCAGGCCGACGCATCGATCTCGGTAACCTCGGGTGCGCTCGAAGGCAGCAATGTCAACGCGGTGGACGCCATGGTGCGCATGATTGACTATGCGCGCTACTACGAGCAGCAGGTCAAACTGATGAAACTGGCCAGTGAAAACGACACCGCCAGCGCGAGCTTGATGCGAATGTCTTCCTAGCGTGGCAGAATAAACGGGTACTGACTGCCGGGGCCCGTTTTGAACGACATAGATAGCGCACACCGGGATTATCTCGCGTTACGCGACGATGCCAACAGCGCTCAATTGGCAACCCTCGGCAGCGCCCATACCCCAGAATCGAGTTACGCTCCCTGCGTTTTATTCGAAGGAAATTACTATCTCTTCCTCAGTCGGCTCGCGAGTCATACGGGCAATCTGATGCGCAACCCTGAAATTGGCTTGATGCTGCTTGAAGACGAAGCCGGAAATCCGTTTGCCCGAAAACGCATCAATCTACAGGGAAGGGCGGAGCTCGTAACCCGGGATAATGGGCAATTCAGGGCTGTGTTGGACCTGTTTCACCACCGCTTTGGTAAGGTGATGGAAATTATCGAACCGCTCCCCGATTTCCAGTTGTTTTGCGTGCATGCAAAGACGGGTCGATTCGTACGCGGCTTTGGCCAGGCTTACGAACTGGAAGGCGACAAGCTGGACCGGTTGGCTCATATTGACCCGGGGCAATAAAGTGAAGGCGTTAAAGAATACTTTCTTCGATGAACGAAAAAGAACCTACCTTAACCAGGAAGGCGCCGGGCGTCCGCTAAAGAGTCCGATCCCGCATGAAACGCTGGTAAGCGCACGCCAGTATCGACTGGCACGAATCCGCGAACAGTTACAGAATTTCGATTACGCAGCATTGTTACTATATGACCCGGTTAATATTCGTTACGCCCTCGATGTGCGTAACATGCAGGTCTGGTGTGCGCACAGTGCCATGCGCTATGCACTCATTTTTACCGATGGACCGGCGATTATGTTCGAGTTTGATGGCTGCCATCATTTGTGCGAGGGCTACGAGGGTATCGACGAGGTTCGTAGTTCGGTTCCATGGATTTTCATGGAAGTTGGAGACCGTGTCCCGGAGCAAGTCGTTACCTGGGGCCGGGGGATTGTCGATTCAATGCAAAGCCACGGTGCCGGCAACAGGCGCCTCGCAGTTGACAAACTTGAACCGCTCGGGCTCAGGGAACTCGAAGCCCATGGCCTGGAGATCGTTGATGGACAGGAGTTGACCGAGCGCGCGCGTGCGATTAAAAGCGAGGATGAACTAACCCTGATGCGATGGACGATCCGCGTTTGCGAGGCCGGCATGGCGCGCATCTATGAAAACTCCGTTCCGGGACGCACCGAGCAGGAGCTGTGGGCAGAATTACACTACGAAAACGCGCGTTCCGGTGGAGAATGGCTCGAGACCCGGTTGCTAACCTGCGGTGCGCGTACCAATCCCTGGTACCAGGAGTGTTCTGACTACGTCTGCCGGCAAGGGGAAATGATTTCGTTTGATACGGACATGATCGGGCCATACGGATACTGCGCGGACCTGTCGCGCTCCTGGACCTGTGGCTATACCCAGATGACGCCAAAGCAGGCCGAACTTTACGCGGCCGCGGTGGAACAGATAAATCACAACCTGGAAATTATCGAATGCGGAATGAGTTTTCGAGAATTCAATGCGAAGTCCTGGCGGATTCCGGAACCTTACCAACCCTATCGCTATTCGCTGGCCGCGCATGGCGTCGGCATGGCGGATGAATGGCCGGTCATCCCCCTGCATCCCGATTTTGAATTTGCCTGCGAAGGTCGATTTGAAAAGAACATGGTGCTGTGCGTGGAAAGCCTGATTGGAGAAAAGGGCAGCGAGTCAATCAAGCTGGAGGTCCAGGTCGTGGTCAGGCACCATGGGGTTGAGCGTCTGGACAGCTTTCCGTTCGAGGAGATTCAGGCCAGGCGTTAAGCCAGTTGTATCCGGAGCGACATCTCCTGAAGTCTGGAAATTCCCCGGCATAATCCGGAAAATTACCGGGAAAAATTATTGCAAAATTCGGTAGCAACTTTGAAATGCCTGTGGTTTACTACTGCCAGCAAGTATCAGTGGCCCTGGGCCCTGGTGTTGAAAAGTCAACGCGGGATGGTTGATCGATCAAGGCAAAGCAACTGGAGGAGATAGCTGCCATACAAGAATAATAGCGGCAGCGAGGACGAGAAAGGCGCCCATAGGCGCCTTTTTTTTTTGGGCGTCTGTAATAGAATTACGCAGTGTGGTGCTGACTGCCGGTTACGGCGGCAGATCCTGGAGACTAGATACCCGTTCCATATGAATGAGATTAGCGAAAACGATCGTGCGATAACGCGTTGGTTGCAGGTTTGTCTGGTTTTGATTTTTTCGATGATAATACTTGGTGGCGTCACGCGCCTCACCGGCTCGGGGCTTTCCATGGTCACCTGGCATCCGACCGGAATGCTACCGCCGTTGGGTGCGGAGCAGTGGCTGGCGGAATTCAAGCTATATCAGCAGTTTCCCGAGTTTCAGAAAATCAATAGCGACATGACGCTCGAGGGTTTTAAATCGATCTACTGGTTCGAGTACTCGCACCGGATGCTGGGACGTTTAATCGGGCTGGTATTCCTGCTGCCGTTTGTTTACTTCTGGTTGCGTAAAATGATTAAACCGGGATTGACGCCCCGCCTGGTGATCATGTTTGTACTGGGTGGATTGCAGGGATTGCTGGGCTGGTACATGGTTAAAAGCGGGCTGGTCAGTAATCCGCATGTCAGTCAATACCGATTAAGTGCACATTTGCTCAGTGCAATCCTGATTTACGGATTCATCCTGTGGACGATATTCAACCTCGCGACGACAGCCAGCTATCGTCGACTGGCCGAGTCGACCGTTACCGGCTGGCGCTTACTGTCCCTTGGATTAGCTATCCTGGTACTGGTGACCATCGTCTCCGGTGGTTTTGTTGCCGGGCTGGATGCCGGCTTGATTTTCAATACTTTCCCGTTGATGGGAGGCAGTTTGATACCCGAGGGCATCGGCGCATTATCACCGTGGTACCTGAACCCGCTGGAAAACATGGTCACGGTACAGTTCAACCATCGCTGGCTGGCCGTTACGGCCGGAATAATTCTGATTGCCTGGTATATCAGGGGGCGCTTGCACTTCGAGGAGACAAGGCTGCAGCGCAGTTTCAAGCTGGTAGGCATGATGGTTGTCCTGCAACTGATACTCGGCATCGCTACCCTGTTAATGCAGGTGCCTGTATGGTTAGGTGCCTTACACCAGGCTGGCGCCTTGCTGTTATTCAGCGCATTACTTTTCAACATACATGCACTAAGTCGGGTGTAGTTAGCATAACCTGCGGTTATAATTATCCGCTTTTAGTCGATTGAGACTGGATTTCGAAGAGCATGACCAGGATTGGACACGGGTATGATGTGCACGCCTTCGTCGAAGGAAACGGATTTACCCTGGGCGGCGTCTTCGTATCCTGCGACAAGGCAGTCGTCGCCCATTCAGACGGTGACGCGCTTATTCACGCGCTGTGCGATGCCTTACTCGGTGCCCTGGGACGCGGCGATATCGGCCGGATGTTTCCCGATACCGATGTACGCAATGAAAATCGGGATAGCCGTGAATTTCTGCGCAAAATTAAACAGTTGATCGATACCGATGGCTTTCGGCTGGGTAATGCCGATATCACGATCATCGTACAGGTGCCAAAAATGGCACCTCATATCGGCTCAATGACCGCGATTCTCGCCGAGGATCTGGAGACCCCGGCCACCGCAATCAATATCAAGGCGACCACGACCGAGGGGCTCGGCTTTATCGGACGTGAACAGGGAATTGCCGTAGCTGCGGTCGTAATCCTGGAGTCTGATTAGTGAGTCTGGGACCTGTCATGCTCGATATCGCCGGTTGCGAACTCGAAGCGGAAGATCGTAAGCGTCTGCTGGATCCACAGGTCGGTGGTGTGATCCTGTTCAGCCGCAATTACCGGAATCCGGAGCAACTCGCGGCGCTGTGCGCGGAAATTCATAAGCTCAGAGATCCACGGCTGGTGGTGGCTGTCGATCATGAAGGTGGCCGGATACAACGCTTTCGTGACGGATTCCAGGCGATTCCGGCGATGGGCCTGCTAGGTGATCTTTACGACGAGGATGCGGGGCAGGCGCTCCAACTGGCCGAGAAATTTGCCTGGGTAATGGCTGCAGAGCTGCTCTATTACGGTGTTGATCTGAGCTTTTCGCCGGTGCTGGATATCGCCAGTCCGGTCAGCAGTGTGATCGGTGATCGCGCGTTTCACCGGGATCCGGAGACCGTTTCTCATTTGGCCAATGCCTGGATACGAGGCATGCGCAGGGCGGGCATGGAGGCAGTTGGCAAGCACTTTCCGGGTCACGGATCGGTCAAGGGGGACTCGCACCACGTGATGCCATTCGATCGACGCAGCATCAGTGAAATCGAAGCGCTCGACCTGGTACCATTTCGACGGGTTATCGCGACTCATTTAGCCGGCATCATGATGGCGCATGTCATTTATGACCAGGTTGATCAGAATGCCGCGGGTTACTCGCGCTACTGGATCGAGACAATCCTGCGCGGGCAGCTGCAATTCGAAGGCACTGTCTTCAGCGACGATTTAAGCATGAGCGGAGCCGAGGCGGTTGGCGGTTACCCGCAACGTGCGGAACACGCGCTTGCAGCCGGTTGTGACATCCTGCTGGTTTGTAATAATGCCGAGGGCGCAGACGAAGTGCTGAATTCGCTACAGGGTTATTCTAATCCCACGTCGCAGCTGCGCATGATTCGCCTGCACGGACAGGCGACCTGTAAAGATATGTTCAACTCTCAAGCCTGGCAAAATGCATGTGAAGAATTACAAAGCTTTAATCATCGGCTGGGTCTGGCTGAAAGCGGAGACTTGTTTGAATAATGTTTGACCTGGAAAACTGGTTACCCTGGATAGAACGGGAATCGATCTGGATAGTGCAGGTTTTCATCGTTGTATTGATTACTGCAGTCGTCAGTTTTTTTGCCAAGCGCTTGCTCGCACGAATTCATAAAAAGCTTTACCGAACGCCCACACGCTGGGATGAAATTGTGTTCGGTGCGATGATGCGCCCGGTTACCTGGATAATCTGGCTCGCAGGGCTGGATATCGCGGTTGAAATTATCTATGCCGAAACCCAGAGCACTATTTTCACCTATTCTGACTCGGTACGAGACGTCGGGGTACTGGTCTGTATCACCTGGTTTGTGCTCGGAATTATCCGCGGCGCGGAACAGGAATTCGGCCAGGAATCGGACCGGGTCGACAAGCATACGGTCCTCGCAATCGGTAAACTGGTGCGCCTCGCGGTTATTATCACAGCGGCGTTGGTGATACTGCAGACTCTCGGTTTCAGCGTTTCCGGTGTGCTTGCGATGGGCGGTATTGGTGGCATTGCGGTTGGTTTTGCCGCCAAGGACCTGCTCGCCAATTTTTTCGGTGGGCTGATTATCTATTTTGACCGGCCGTTTGTTATTGGTGACTGGATCCGCTCGCCCGATCGTGACATCGAGGGCACTGTGGAGAACATTGGCTGGCGGGTAACGATGATCCGTGATTTTCAGTCCAGGCCGCTGTATGTACCCAACTCCGTTTTCACGACAATCATTGTTGAAAATCCCTCGCGCATGGCCAATCGTCGTATTTACGAGACCATCGGCCTGCGTTACTCAGACCTGACCAGCATGGATAAGGTTGTGGCCGAGGTGGAAGCCATGTTGAGGTCGCACGACGAAATCGATTCCGACAAGACCCTGATGGTTAACTTCAATGAATTTTCAGATTCGTCGGTCGACTTTTTCATCTACTGCTTTACCAGGACCACGCTGTGGGGAAAATTTCACCAGGTTAAACAGGACGTGATGTTGCGCATTGCCGATATCGTCGAGGCGAATAACGCCGAGATTGCATTTCCGACGTCGACAATTCATATTGGCGAACCCATTGCGATTGATAATTCCTGACATGAATGCTGACAGAGCCCAACAGGTCCACCAGACGGCCGAATTATTGTACGACGAGAAAGTGGTCGAACAGGCGATCGGGGAACTTGCGCGCAAGGTTGAAGCGGACAGCGAACAGGATTTTCCGCTGGTGTTATGCGTCATGAATGGCGGGCTGTACTTGACCGGACAGCTGTTGCGTTACTGGAACTTTCCGCTAACGCTCGATTACGTGCATGCCACGCGCTATCGTCTTAAGACGCTCGGTAAAGATGTATTGTGGAAGGCCTACCCCCAAAACGAGATTAAAGATCGCAACGTGATTATCGTCGATGATATCTACGACCAGGGTTATACGCTTGAAGAAGTCAAGTCCTACTGTCTCAAGCACGGTGCTAGCAAGTGCAGCAGCGTTTTCCTGATCGGCAAGACGCACGAACGCAAGAAGGCGGATGTCCTGCCGGACTATGTCGGGCTCGAATGCAACGACTGCTATGTCTACGGTGTTGGCATGGACTTGAACGGGCATTTTCGCAATCTTTCGAGTATTTATGCCTTGCCTGCAAAGGTTGACTGATGCTGGCGATCATCGGCGGTAGCGGTCTTTATTCGCTGGGAGAAGACTTCAGTCTCGAAGAGCAGGCGCCACGACGTACCCCGTATGGTGATACTTCGGCGGATGTTTTGCAGGGTCGCTGGCAATCTATTCCGGTCGTTTTCCTGCCGCGCCACGGCCCCGGGCATCGCGTGCCGCCACACCGCGTCAACTATCGTGCAAATATCTGGGCACTGAAGCAGGTCGGCGTCTCCAGGATCATCTCGGTCAACGCCGTTGGTGGCATAACCGACGAGATGAAACCCGGAACCCTGGTGGTGCCGAACCAGTTGGTCGACTACAGTTCAGGACGTGAACAGACATTTTTTGACGGCGAAGACGCGCAAGTGATGCATGTTGATTTCAGTTGGCCCTACAGCGCCGAGTTGCGCGGGGTGCTGACCGAGGTCGGCTTGCAAAAGGGGCAGCCCCTGGTTGTATCAGGAACCTACGGCAGTACTAACGGTCCGCGTCTCGAAACTGCGGCCGAAATAAACCGAATGCGCAACGAAGGCTGTAATGTGGTCGGCATGACGGGCATGCCGGAAGCGGCGTTGGCGCGCGAACTGGAGATCGAGTATGCCTGTCTTGCCCTGGTTGTTAACTGGGCCGCAGGAGTTGAGGATGAGCCTATTAGCATGCGGGATATTATGGTTAACATGGAGCAGGGCATGCGGCAGGTGAAATCATTGTTACTCGATGCAGCTAGGCTGGTACAGCAATGAACTATTGTAGCCAGTGCGGCCAGCCGGTTACCTTGAAGATTCCGGTCGACGATAATCGCGAGCGCTTTGTTTGCGATCACTGCGGCTACGTGCATTACCAGAATCCGAATAATGTTTGCGGTGCGCTGCTGACACTCGATGATAAAATATTGCTTTGCAAGCGAGCCATCGAGCCGCGCTATGGTTTGTGGACCTTGCCCGCAGGATTCATGGAAAACAACGAAACCGTGGCTGAAGCCGCGGCTCGTGAAGCGATGGAAGAAGCAAACGCGCAGGCCGGCCCGCTGACCCTGTTCGGAATTTTCAGCATGCCTTATATTTCACAGGTTTATTTGATATTCCATGGCGAACTTGCCAGTAAAGAAATTTCAGCGGGACACGAGAGCCTCGACGTCGGGATGTTTACCCGTGAGCAGATTCCCTGGAATGAACTGGCCTTTCCGGTTGTGACCCATAGCCTGAAACTGTTTTTTGAGCATGGGACGGGTAAAGTTCATCACGCCTGGTTTAGCCGAGGCCCGGACCGGACTGTTGAGCTGCATTCCATCGACTAGGCCTGGAAAGTTTGAACTGCGAATCGGGATATTATAGTTCCGCAATGCCGCGGTAACCGGGATTGCGGATCAAATGTCGTGGGAATCCGTGTCCAGGTTATCGTCCGGGTCCTGGATCAGCGAGATATCGGTGAATTCAGAAACAACTGTTTGATTGCGGCCGTTATTTTTTGCTTCGTAAAGCGCAACGTCGGAACGCTTGATCAGTTCGCCGATGCTTTCGCCTTTCACAATCGCCGCACATCCGAGGCTGGCGGTGATCTGTCCGGCGGTCTCGAAGGTGGTACTTGCGACGAGCTTTCTTATGGTCTCGGCGATTGGCAGCAAATCCACCTCTTCGATCGTGGTACAGCAAATCAGGAATTCTTCACCACCCCAGCGTGCGACGAAATCGCTGGCACGTATCGCGTTTTCGAAAATGGTTGCCAGCTGTCTCAATACCTTGTCTCCGGTGTCGTGGCCATAACTATCGTTAATATTCTTGAATTTATCGATATCCAGCATGATGATACCGAAACGTTGATCGTGGCGTTCAAACCGGGCAAATTCCTTGTGCAGAATCTGGTTCATGCTGGTGCGATTGGACAGCCCGGTCAAACTGTCGGTTAGAGCCATGCGCGTTAACTCGTTGTTATCTTCGAGCAACTCCTTCTGTGTATCGAGCAACGATTCGGTTCGTTCATATATTTTCTGCTCCAGGTAATCGTTCATATTCTGCAATTGGCCCGATAGCTTGCGACCATACCAAATTGCGATGCAGGTCACAGCCAGGCTGATCAAAACTGCAATAATCGAAAAAATAACGATCTGGGTGCGACTTTTTTCAGTGTCACTGCTGGCCATGAGCAGCGCTTTTTGTACATCCATGCGTTGCGCCTGGGTGAGTTCCGACAGGTGTGAGAGCAAAGGCGCTGTTTTGGGCAACACTTCCCGCAGCAGGATCTTACTGGCTTCGTCACGACTGCCGTTCAGAAACAGCACCGATACCTGTCGATTCAAGTCGTTGATGTCACGATCAAGTCGGTCGATCGCCTCCATGATTTCGCGCTCGCGAGGTGCCAGCAAGGGTAACAACCGTGTCCGGGTTTCGGTATAGGCACCTTCCAGGCGATTGAAATTCGGCCATGACTCGGCCTCGATAAATTCTTCGTCATGCAGCAGCATCGATTGCATGAAACGGGTGCGGTGCTGGATGATCGTCGACAGCTCGTTTATCAGGTTTATTTTCTCGAGCTGCTGCGAAACCTGCTGGTTTACGTTGCCATTAGTATCGCTGGTTGCGTAGAACGCGATGAAGGCCAGCGTAACCATCATCAGGATGACGATTGCAAAGCCGTAGACGAGTAAGCGTGTTGGGTGATGCATATACCGGGTTTCAAGCCTTGAAACTACTGTGCTTTGTCCTTATCTGCCAGTCTCACATAATATTAATTATAGAATAGATGCGCAGATCTTTTGTTGTACATCGTCGATATTTTGATAAACCACACCGTGGATATCACTGTCGAGTGTAACCAGGGCCTTGTTTTCAGCAATAATCAGTTTATCAAGGGTTTTAACGCTGGAAGGCGCTACGACCGGATCCTTATCTCCCTGGTACAGGTAGACATCTGCATTGATCGTGAGGCTATTTGCAGTTAAATGGTCGATAAATTGCTGTAATTGATATAACGCCCTGACCGGGATGTGCTGGTAATTTACTTCCGGATTTTCGGGTTGGTTGGGGGTGAAGGGTACCAGGCCTTCGGAACTCACCCAACTCACGAGTCGATTGGCATGATGCACCAGGGGCACAAAAACCATGTTTTTGTTCTTGAAATGCACCGGGGCGTTGACGCTGGTCACCGATTTAATCCGGACGTTCGGATTATTGGCGGCATGACTCAGGGCCAGCAGGCCACCTGTCGAGAAGCCGACGATGTGTACCGACTGGCTGTAAGCCTTCAGAATATCGTAACCTCGTTCGACCGACGCGACCCACTCATGCCAGTTACGGTTGCGCAAATCCCAGGGTGATGTGCCATGCCCCTTGAGTCGCACGCCGAGTACATGGTGGCCGGCTGCATGCAGGCGTTCACCAAGACTTCTCAATTCTGCCGGGCCCGACAGGAACCCGTGAACCAGGAGTACTGCCGAAGCTGATTTGTCTTTCGATTTGAGAAAATACCAGTTGGCATCGGCAGTTTGTGTTTGCTGCGAATTAATCGCCTCGTAGCGTTCGCGCTGGTACTTTTCTTGATCCCACTCGAAGGCCAGCAGCTGGTCGTTAAATCGATAATCGGCGAGCGCACGCGCATTGATTTTATCGGCTTGCTGCATCGCGTTGGAGATGATTCGGATGATCTTGGACAATGGCGTGACTTCATTCGCGTAGACGCTGATTAAATTTTCAGTACGAACGTCGTCGACGTGAAAATCCTCGATCAGCTTCTGATCGATCACGTATTTACCCTGGTCTACATGCAGCAGCTTCATAGTTGTCGTCGTTTTGAGAAATTGATCGAGCCGACTGCTGCCCCTGTTAATAATGGCGTCGTACTCTTCCGGATTGCGCAAGCTGCGGTGCAAGTGGTACTCGGTTTTCTGCAACAGCTTGATACCCAGGTAGAGCATTTTATGAAACCGACCGCAGTCGATTTGAGTCAGGCCCTGCTCAAACAGCCTGGTAATAATCAGGGACGCAATATGGCTGAGATTGACGGTAACCGCCTCGTACATGGAGCGCATGTAATCATCGCGTACATGGTTGGACTTAACCTTCATGCCGATTGCATGAATGCGCCCACCCCAATGACCGGCGCTGGGTTTGAGCGCAAATAATTCGTTCAGGGTATCAAATCGGTGAACGACGTTGGGAAGCAGTCTCTTTTCCCACCAGCTCCAGTAATCACCGGCGATGATCGGCCGCGAAAACCGGATATCCATGTCGGTTTCCTTGAACAAAAGGTTGCCCTCGATGATCAATTCCTCGGCGAAGCGCTTGTTGATACCCCGGTTAAACAGGCGCGCTGCCTGGTGCAGTATGTTGTCACTCACTCGGATCGGGTAAAAGGTGATGTGGCTGGGGACGATTACCGTGGGTTTTATCGCCTTCTGCATCAAGTGTTCGACGGTATCAAATTCCAGTTGCTCGGCCCAGCGTTCTACACGGTCATACTTACCGGCCGAGAAGTCATGTAGTAACGCCGTTTTAAACGCATCCACCGCAAGCGCGATCACTGCCGACCCGCGGTGGTGTTTGCGACGTTCGTTGGCGGTGCGCGAGAAAACACTGAACTCGCCTTTCCGATCGACCACGCGTTTATCCTTGACCATGCCTCCTTCCGGAAACACGACGAGCTTGCGGCCGTGCAATATTTCGCGTGCCAGGAAAGGAAACAGGTTTGGCAGGTCGTTCGGAACAACGCCAATGGAGTAAAGGAATTGACTGAATCTCTCGTCGCCTTCAAAAAACTCCGCCGCGGCAACGGACCTGCAATAGGCACCCGTGGCCTCGTTGATCAGGTATTGCGGAATGAAAGTTTCGAATCGTGCGAAATGATTGAATAGAAAGATATCGCCCTGCTGCACCGTACTGTGCTCTGCATTTTCGTCCTGGTGCAGCTTGATATTGAGCTTCAGCAGTTTCTTGGTAGTGCGGAATGCCCGGACACAAAAATTATAGACCCGGGTATTAATCTCTGGATTTTCGGGATCGAAGGGCATTTAAACGCGATCTTTTGTCTTGTTATGGTCTGATATTGTGTGGCGCATTCTGTTGGGGCTCTAATTAATGTTTAGAAGTTCCGTTATTGGCCGATAAAGCATATGTAGATAACTCTTTCTTATACCAATGCGCAAGCGTATTTGTCTATATATGCTTTTAATATCTGTCCTTTCCCAGGACCAGTTATTAGCGGCAGAGGCCCGCTATGACTTTCGGATCGTAATCGATGTTTCCGGAAGCATGAAGCAGACCGATCCGCAGAACTTGCGCGTCCCGGCGTTAAAACTGATAAACGGACTGTTACCGAGCGGATCACGGGCCGGCGTCTGGACCTTCGGACGTTACGTTAATATGAGCGTGAAGTGGGGTGTGGTGGACGATGCCTGGCGCAGTCTGGCCGATTCAGGCGCCGATGAAATACACTCCAATGCGCTGTTAACCGATATCGAAAGTGCACTCGCACGCGCCAGCGTAGGCTGGGGTAAGGCGGACGCAAATACCCAGCGCATCCTGTTGTTGTTAACCGACGGTAAAGTCGATGTTTCTTCTGATGCCGCGAAGAACCAGGCATCACGTGCCAGGGTTCTGAGCAAGAGCCTGGCCGCGCTCAAGCAGGCACAGGCGCAGGTCCATGCAATCGCATTGTCGCACGGTACAGACGAAGTATTGCTGAAACAACTTGCCCTTGAAACCGGGGGTTCATTTGCGGTAGCGCAAAGCGCAGCCGAACTGCAAAAAGTTTTTTTCAGGATGTTTGAACGCGCCAGCAAACCGGATACGGTTGCGCTGAAAGGCAGGGAATTCCAGATTGATTCCAGTATCAGGGAAATGACCCTGTTGCTGTTTCGTACCGATACCAGTGAGCCGACACTGTTGATTCCCCCGGATAGCCCGGCACTGAGCGCGCTGAAACCGCGTGGATCCCGCTGGCGTAGCGACCAGGGATACGAATTGATAACGGTCAAAAAACCACAGGCTGGCAGCTGGCGTATCGATGCCGAGATGGATCCGGATAATCGACTGATGGTAGTCACGGATCTGAAACTGCAGGTTGGTGGTATGCCGGCCTACGCTACCCCCCGGGAAGCCCTGGAGGTGACAGCCGAGTTGTTTAATCGTGATCAGAAAATCAGCCGCAACAGCTTTCTGCGCTTTGTTGATTTCGAGATTTCACACATCGATGTTGAGGGCAACGAGACCAGCCACCAGATGATTCTCACCAAAGTGCGCAAGGACAAGGGGCGGTACCTCTATCAATCCGATCGTAAATTTGCCGAAGGCACACACAGTTTTATCATATCAGCCGATAGTCAGACCTTTAACCGCAGCAAGCGTTTCGATATGCAAGTGCAGTGGCCGGTCGAGGTCAAAATCGAAGCGCAACAGGCACCGGGTATTTATGAACTCAAGCTGCGTGCTCGGGAAGAATACCTGAAACCGGATGGTTTGACGGCCGATGTCGACATCGAGGCACCGGACGGCTCAAAGAACAGCCTTGCGCTTGAGTCCTTGGCGGGATGGTTGCATACCGAAGTGAAGACCGATCAGGACGGCCTCTATCGTGCGCATGTCAAGGTTTCGGCACAGTCCCAGACGAACGAGATCAGGGACCTTGATCTCGGGACATTCTCGATGCTCGGTGTTTATCGTGCGCCACCCATTGCCGAACCCGAACAAACCGGTGCCGCCCGGGATGATCCCGCTGAACCGTTGACGCCATCGGAAGACATCGACTGGAAAATCGTCGGTGTGGTCATCGTTGGGGTTAACCTGTTCCTTTTGTTGTTGTTTATTGTTGGCTGGTGGTTCCTGAAAAGGGGTAAGGCCACGCCTGCACTGGTTCTAGATGAAGAGTGATTCGATGCTTGAAGTCAATGCTATTTATTTTATTCTGCTGGTCGAAGGTTTCGTACTGTTGTTGGTACTGTTACTGGTCTGGTTACTGGTAACGTTGGTTCGCAGGCGGCGTAAACGCGGGGATATTGCGAAACTTACTGCAGCTATCAAGGGACGTTCTTCCTTGCGTAAACAGCAAACCGAATCTTATTTACAGGCGGTATATCAACTTGAAGGCGACGAGTTGAGGAGCACGCTGTCCGATATTGACAAACACGAAACCGATTTTTTCAAACATTTGATCGAGAGCTTATACCGAGGTAAAAGAGCACAAATCACCACGCTGGATACTGCCCTGGATAATTTAGTAAAGGCATACAAATGCCTCCAGCCACGAGTCGAGGTTGCATCGGAGGACGAGGCGGTGGTCGAGGAGATCTCCACACTACAGGGCGAAAATGAAGAACTGCGTACCGAACTCTCGGTAGCAAATGACAAACTAAGCGACTTGATAACCGAATTTGGCGAAATCTTCGGTGGCGGCAAGGATCACCAGCTTACCCTGCAGGAAGTAATGGACAAGGTTGATGCGATGAAAGCCGATCACGCCGACTCCGTGGCGCTTAAAGCTCAGAAGTAATCGGGTGCGTTGTCAGCACGCCACTTGATGTTACAACCAACGCTCGGAATCTGCTCCCGCGACAGTGGTCTGTTCGCAAACAGCGCATCGACAGCGACTTTCATATCGCTACCGCTGACGGCAACATCATTGCCAGGTCTCGATGCATCGTATTGCCCCCGATACACCAGCCGGTGCGACGCATCAAATAAGAAGAAATCAGGTGTGCAGGCGGCCCGATAGGATTGCGCAACCTGCTGTGTTTCGTCATACAGGTACGGGAACTCGAATCCATGTTGTTGTGCCAGCTCAACCATTTTTTCCGGGCTGTCGGCCGGGTATCCAGTGACGTCATTCGAGCTGATCATGACAACACCAAGGCCCCGATTTTGTGCCGCATTCGCAAATTCACTGAAGGATTTGATGATGTGCAGGACGTAAGGGCAGTGGTTACACGAGAAAACCACCAATAGCGGCTTGTCGCAATAATCCGAAAGGCTCACCTGGTTGCCAGTGGCGGGTTCTAGCAGTGAAAATGAGGGTGCCTGGGTGCCGATTTCCAGCATTGTCGACGGAGTTTCTGCCATGTTGGTGCTCGCTAGGTTTAATTGATGCCAGATTATAACCTGAATTGCGAGACACGAAACCAGGCGTCAAGAAAAGCCTGTCTCGAAATCAGCATGCGCAAGGATCAGGGTCCACCGATAGAAATCGCGCTTTATTTGCGATAAGAATTACCATTTCCCGGTTGGAGATACAGGTCACAAATGCGGGAATTTGCTCAAGATTTCCGCCAAATTGACACCTATACTTAGCGCTGTGCAACTTTTGTAGCAATGCCTTGACAGCAAAAACCAAAAAAACCACCAAAGCCAGTTCAACCGAGCAGTCCTTACGTGACGAGATTGCCGAGTTGCAGGCACAGCTGGATGAGGCCCGGGCACAGATCGAATCCCGCGATTTACGAAGCCAGGAACTGTCAAAGATGCTCAACCTCGGCATCTGGGAATGGGACGAAAAAGCCAACAAACCCATTAGTTACTCCGCCGAAATGGCCGATGTTCTAGGTATCAATCAGGGCGAACTTAAAAAGCTTTACCGTAATCCGGAACAGATCCAATCGATTATCCATCCTGAAGACAAGGCGCATTATCTCGAGAATCTCAATTCTGCAGAACTGCTGCAGCCCGGCAAGTGTCATGTGTTCGATTACCGGGTTGTCACCAAAAAGGGAGAGACTCGACACTTGCGTGAATACCAGCAGGGCGTGTTCGATGACAAGGGCAAACTGGAGTCAAGCTTTGGCATGGTTCAGGATGTTTCTGAATCGGAAACGGCGATTCAGGCACTGAAAAAGAGCGAAGAACGATTCAGCTCGTTATTTACCCATATGCCGCTGGGCGTTCAGGAAGAAGACTATTCGGAAATCAAGACTGTAGTCGACAAGCTCCGCTTCCAGGGGATCGAAAACCTCGAAGAGTACTTTTATAAAAATCCAAGACTCCTGAAGGAACTGGTTGAGCAGACACGTATTACCGATGTTAACGAGGCATTGTTACGGATGCATGAGGCCGACTCGAAAGAGGAGTTCCTGGCTGGCGAAGCAGATGTTGACGACTGGTGGGATGCGCAGTGGGTGGAGTACTACGCAAAGGAAATCGCTGCGCTTGCCAGTGACGAAAAGCTTTACAGTGCGGAACGGGTCGACTCGCGTCTCGACGGGTCTTATTTCGAAACCCGTTCCATTGTAACCCTGGTGCGAGGTTACGAAGATACCTGGGAGCGCGTCATCACGATCCACGAAAATATTACCAATCGTAAAGAGGCCGAAGCACGATTAATCGAGGCCAAGCTTCAGGCGGAGCAGGCCAACCAGGCGAAGTCCGAGTTTCTGTCCAGCATGAGTCACGAGCTGCGCACCCCGTTGAACGCGATTCTCGGATTTTCACAGTTGTTTGAATATGACCGTGGCCTGAATGAGCAACATCTCGCCAACGCCAACGAAATAAATCGCGCCGGTAAACACCTGATGTCGTTGATCGACCAGATACTTGACCTATCACGCATCGAAGCAGGTGAAAGCGATATAACGCTGGAGCCGGTATCGCTGTTTCAGGTTTTAAGCGATAGCGTTCACTGGGTTGAGCCGCTCGCATACGAGCGCAATATACGCATGGAATTCGACGCGACGCAATTTGAGCGCATAAACGTCTTTGCTGACTCGATTCGGCTCAAGCAGGTATTTCTGAATCTGTTGACGAATGCGATCAAGTATAACGGTGAGAAAGGTACCGTCAGTGTTGTTTCCGAATTCGGAAAGGACAAATCATTACGAATCGGTATTCGCGATACCGGAGTAGGCATCTCTCCCAGAAAACTCAAGGAGCTGTTCCAGCCTTTCAATCGTCTGGGCGCGGAGTTCAGCGGTGTTGAAGGTTCCGGTATCGGGCTCGTGATTACCAGGCAGCTGGTGGATCTGATGAAGGGCGAACTTGAGATCAACAGTAAACCGGGCGAGGGCAGCACTTTCTGGGTAACGCTTGACCAGGCACCGTCAACGCCCATCGGCAGCGTGGTTGATTTTCCGGAGTCAGCTAAATCGCAAGACGATCAATCCAAAGGTGACAGGTCGCGCATACTTGTTGCCGAGGATAACCTGATTAACCAGGAGTTGATGGCGGCACAATTGAATATTCTGGGTTATCGCGCTGACTATGTCGCTAACGGTGCACTGGCACTTGAACTCTGGCAACAGGGTCACTACGACCTGTTGTTAACCGATATGCGCATGCCGGAAATGAACGGCTACGAACTGGTGCAGGAAATCCGGCAGCAGGAAAATGACCAGGGTTTGCGGGCGCCGGTCATCGCGATTACTGCCAATGCACTGGAAGCGGATGTCGAAAAATGTTTCGCGGTCGGGGTGGATGACGTTATTCCCAAGCCGGTGGAACTCGATGATCTACGCAACGTACTTGATAAGTGGGCGCCGGACAATGTGATCGTGGAAGACGTGGGGAATGGCCAGGATTCTATTGACTTGCGGGTAGACGAGGCAATCGATCTGAGCGTACTGGTGCAATCCACCGGGAATAAACCCGACCTGCACAGGCGCCTGCTGCAATCCTATAATAAGGCGCTTGTAAACGAGGTTGAAAACATTCAGCAGGCCTTTGCCTGGAAGAACAGCGAACAGGTAGCCGAATACGCGCACAAGTTGAAATCATCGTCACGCAGCCTCGGCGCAATGGCCATGGCACATGCCTGCCAGCAGCTGGAATCAAAGGCGACCGATGAGGCCTGGCCGCAGATCGAAAATATGATTCCTCCATTGCGTCAGCATGCCGCAGAGGCGACAGCCTTTATTGAAGAATATCTGGATGAACCGATAGCTGAGAGCCCGGCACCGGTTGTGGAACCTGAATTCAGCCCGCAGCTGCCTGCTGAAGATGAAGATGTCACCCAGTTCAGTATCAAGTTGCTGCTGGTAGATGATGACTACATCATGCACCGGGTGATGACGGTAATGCTGAATGATCTGGGTATTTCAGGGGTACTGAATGCGATGTCAGGCCCGGCCGCACAGGAGATCCTGGAGCAGAAGGGCGACGGTGTCGATGTTGTGATATGCGATCTGAACATGCCGGAAATGGATGGCGTTGAGTTCATTCGTCACCTGGCTAAAAGGAAATTCTCGGGTTCGCTGATTTTAACCAGTGGTGAAGATTTGCGTATCCTGAAGACGGTGGAGAAGCTTGCCATCGAACACGATTTGCATGTGCTCGGCGTACTGGAAAAACCGGCAGCGCCTGCCAAGCTAAGCGAACTGCTTGATTCGCTCGACCAGATTCGCCAGGAAGGCACGATGATGCTGGTCGGACCCGCTCCACTGATGGAGCTGGAAAATGCGATTACTAACGATCAACTGGACACCTATTTCCAACCCAAGGTCGATATCAAATCCGGCCAGGTTGTCGGTGTTGAGGCACTGGTTCGCTGGAATCATCCGATCAAGGGATTGATCAAGCCCAACGCTTTCATCACCATGGCCGAAGAAAACGGGCTGATAAAGGAATTGACCGATGTTGTCCTGGTCAAGGTGCTGGAGTATGCAGCAGAATTGAAATCGCTGGGTTACAATCTCAACATTGCGATCAACCTGTCGGTCGATTCACTGACCGACCTCGAATGGCCGGACCGGGTTTCAACAATGCTGGAAACATCCGGTCTGGAGGCCTCGAGCATTTCCTTCGAAATCACCGAGAGCCGCTTGATGGAGCATCTGTCGGTCGCGCTCGATATCCTGAGCCGACTGTCGCTGAAACGGTTTAACCTGTCGATCGACGATTTTGGCACGGGTTATTCATCGATGGAGCAGCTGCAACGCATCCCGTTTACCGAGTTTAAAATTGATCGAGCATTCGTGCATGGCGCAGCGCAGGAAGCCTCGGCGCGTGCGATTCTCGAGTCAAGCGTACTGCTGGCAAAAAAGCTCAATATGAAGGTGGTCGCCGAGGGTGTTGAGGACCAGCAGGACTGGGACCTTGTCGCCGAGATTGGCTGCGATCAGGTGCAGGGATTCATCGTTTCGCGTCCGTTACCATTTTCCCACCTGGTCAAGTGGCTTGAAAAGCAGGGATAGGTAAAAAAATTCCCGGCCGGTTCTTGAAATCACAGTAAAAATTCCCAGATAGTGTCCGTGATCGCCAGGTCTCTAAGAGAATGGCGGCACGTTTATCAATTGCTTCTTTAGGAGAATTTGTTATGACAACTATCGATTTATCCCCCCTGTACCGCAGTAGCATCGGTTTCGACCGTATGGGTTCACTACTGGATAGCGCGTTGCGCAGTCAAAAAGCCACGGTCGGTTTCCCGCCTTACGATATCGAGGCTACCGGAGAGGATCGCTACGCGATTACCATCGCGGTTGCGGGCTTCGAAGAAAGCGAGCTCGATATCCAGGTCGAAAAAGGCGAATTGCGTGTACGGGGCAAAAAAGCCGACGATAGCAAAGACAGGGAATACCTGTATCGCGGCATCGCAAACCGCAGCTTCGAGCGCAAGTTCAATCTTGCCGACCACATTGAAGTCAGCGGCGCCGACCTTAAAAACGGCCTGTTGACCATTAGCCTGGTCAAGGAAGTTCCCGAGGCTATGAAGCCGAAGTCGATTGCAATCGGCAGCGCGGGCGCCACGCTCGAGCACAAGGAAAAAGCTGAAGCAGCGGTTTAGCTCCTTTCTCGTAAGTCGCCGCGGCCCGCCAGGGCTGCGGTGGCTTTCGTCAATAATCGCGGTTTTACGCGACTTTTGCGGTATCGACAAAATTGATCGCACTCCTCACTTACCGATAACCGCTTGCCAGCGGATTAACATCGGAATATGAAATATTGCACAAGTGGTTATACCGGCCGCTTGTTATGGTAATCTGTCGCGTGTCAGTGATAACAGGAATACCATTTCAGCAGGGGGACTATGTTTGGTTTTGGGAAAAATCGGCGGTATAAAAAAGCAGCCGGAAATACTGGCGTACTGATTCACCGCCAGATACTGGATGCCTTGGCGAGTCACAGGAAGTTATTTCAAAAATCCGAGGAAGTCGCTTTCACCTCGGGCTATCTCAAGTCCTTTTTCTGGGGTGTCTTGAATCGTCATGGCTGCAATGATATGACGCTACAGCTCAAACTACTGAGGGGTACCTGCGATAAGGTCTCTCCCGGCAAATTGTGGGAAATCTATGAAAACGGGGCGGAGCTGGCAGATCCACTGACGAAAAGCTATAAGCCGGGATGCATAAACGCCTACGAGTTGGGTGTAACCGCGGGTCTCAATGATGCGGAAGAGAGCGTTACGGCCAAAGTTTCGCCTGTAAACCTGACCCGGTATTTACTGGGCAAGCGTCTTCTGGGACCTGCGTTTACGGAGGAGGACATCCTGCAGTTCAAGTCAACCCCCGTTCCGGCCAACGGAAACCTCAAAGGAGAATCAAAAGAGGTATCTTCTGTACCGGATTGAAATTGCCGGCACAGCGCTTAACTCGATTACAAATTAGCCAAATATCATGGAGTTTGCGGCGACAATTGCTTTCTCAGTGTTTCGTAAGTTGCCAGGAACTTGTTGAAGCGCTGGTAAGCATACGGGATAAAACGAATCTTCTGGACGGGATTGACTGCTAATGGCAAAGCCGCCATGGCGTATTTATAGTCTGACACTATCAGCATCGTCCTGGTGTCACGCAGCAGTTTCCGAAATTCATTTTCTCTTGATTGCTGGCTTTCGAACTCGGCGTTGTCAAGGTAGTAATTGATCAACAGACCGAGTTCATGGTCGCTGTATTCCGGCTCGGCAATACGGAAGTAGGGATTTTCCGGTTGCTGATGGCGCATCACCGTTTCGGCAAATAAATTGGCGAAATCGTAAGTCCTGTGGTTGAGGCAGGAAAACTCGAAATCAACCAGTCTTATCTCGCCGCTGTCGAGCTTCATGATATTGCCGTGGTAAGTGTCATTGTGGCAAAAAGTTAACTCGCCCTCGGGCAGACATTGCTGCACCTTGGCACGGGTATCCGGGCTGTAGATCTCACGCAATTCCTCGCACATGGCTTGCTCATTGGCCGGAAAACTGCCGGTTTCCTTTTCGAGCACTCGTTTTGCCAGTTTTCCCCACTTGTGATGCAGCATTTCAAAAAAGGATTGTCGCGGCAGGCCCGTCGGCATCAGTTGATGAAAGCGATAAAGCTGGTTGGCGATCTGCCGCAGGGTATCAGGGTCGAATAAATCGTCGGCTATCAGGCTGCGCCCCCGGTGGAAAGCCTCGATACGGCAGGTTTTATCGTAGTAGTGACAGTGGGCGGCAATGTCGTGGGCACCCAGGGTGAGGAACACTTCCTTTTCGGTTTCAAAATCCAGTATCGCGTTTTCTTTCCCCTCGATGCGACGGTAGAGGACCGCGCCTGGTTGCACCGGCCTGTTAGACCGGATACCCATGGTAAATGACGAAAAACCCTTGGGATCATCAAATTCGAAATCTGCTATCGAGAGGGTTGACCATTCCGGGAACAGTTCCTGGCATTGCCTGAATATTCTGGCTTTCATGTGATTTTCGAAATACGCCCTATGGCTTGCAGATAACCGTTATTTAACGTAGATAGCGAACGCTTTTTTATGCCGGATTCTAAGCGCCGTTTAAATGTTGCCATATATTGGCATCTGCTGCCCTATGATGTACTAAATTTGGTACTTGCATTGAATGCCCCACAAATGCGGAAGCAGACACTGAGATTTTACAAAAGGGAGTCTGATAACACCAACTGAGACACTCGCTTATTTTAATTATTTCCCCGTTTCGACTAATCTAGTGCCTGTTTTACAAAATGGTAACCCGGTGGGCATCCGAGTAAATTTAAAATAATGAGAAATCGAGTAACGGCCGCAGTCTGTTTTATACTGGCAGTAGTCTTTGTCGACTGCGCTTTGCTCAACGGGGCCAGCTCTCAGAACCTGGCATCATTGCAGTCCGTAACCGTCGCATTTATTGGTGATCAGGGGATAAACAGTGACTCCAGGGCGGTACTTCGATTGATCAAGGATGAGGGTGCTGATTTAGTGTTGCATCAGGGGGATCTGGATTACGAAAACAATCCCACTAGATGGGATAACTTTATAACAGACATTCTTGGGGAGGACTTCCCGTATCTGGCATCCATCGGCAACCACGATATTCTTTGGTACTCACCTGATGGCTATCAAGATAAGTTGCAAGCCCGTTTGGACAGAATAGACGAGATAAATTGCGGTGGTGATCTTGGCGTGCAATCTGTATGCACTTTTCGAGGATTGTTCTTCATTCTTTCGGGCATTGGAACAAGCATCACGAAGAACAATCCCGATCACGTTGCTTATATACGCAAACAGTTAGCTCAAACTGACTCCATATGGAGGATTTGTTCCTGGCACAAGTCTCAAAAAAAGATGCAGGTTGGGGTGAAAGGTAGCCAGGTAGGTTGGAAGCCCTTTCGAGTCTGCCGCGAGGGGGGAGCAATCGTGGCTACGGGTCACACACACTCATATTCACGGACACATCTGATGAGCAGCTTTAAAAAGCAGCGCATAGCTTCGACCGCGAATAAGATGGTAATCGAAGAGGGAAAAAGCTTCGCCTTCGTCTCAGGATTGGGGGGTCTAAGCATAAGCAGACAATATCGTCACAATGATCCGTGGTGGGCATCTGTCTATACTTTTGATCAGGGCGCCAACTTTGGTGCTCTCTTTTGCACATTCTTTGTGAATGGCAAACCAAACCATGCAAACTGTTACTTCAAAGACATTGATGGCAATATCCCCGATAAATTTGAGTTGATCAGCAACATAAAGGTTACTCGGTAATCAGGCTGACAACCTGCACTATCAAATAGTCATCTCCAGATAAAACAAATAGCAGCTATCGGCCGAATATTACCTCCCGCTATGATTTTTTATGAGAATCTGCGTACGAGAAAGGAGACGCTCAAGCTATGTTATTCAGCGACGATTTACGACCCAAAATGGACACCCGTCCTATTGATTCATGGCCATATTCCGCGTAACAAGGTCGCATGCGCGACACGTTCAATGGCGATCATCAGGGCGATTGTGCGAAAATCAGGCGTGTGATTCCGCGTTGATTCTTCACCGACGACGAACGACTGCCAGCGGTCAAACACCGTGTCCACGGCTGCATAAATTTTGGAATGCATCTTTTCGGTGGTGGTATCGTAGTCCCATTGCTCGTTAACTTGGTTCTGCACCCATTCGTAATAGCTGACCGTGACACCACCGGCGTTAACGAGGATGTCTGGCAACACATGAATTCCACGTTCCTGTAAAATCCGGTCGGCCAGCGGCGTAGTCGGATTGTTTGCGCCCTCAACGACCAGACTGGCCTTGATATTGGACGCGTTGCCTGCATGAATCTGGTTTCCGAGCGCAGCCGGCAACAGAATGTCGCACTCCAGTTCTAGTAGTTCCTCGTTGGTGATGGTCATGGTATCTTTCAATCCGACCACGGTTCCCTGCCGACCCTTGAAACCTTCTACATCCTCCGGATTCAATCCCGCTTCGCTATAGATTCCGCCCTTACTGTCACTGACCGCGATAATCTTTGCGCCCTGACGATGAAAAGCGTTCGCTGCGACTGCACCGACGTCACCAAAACCCTGGATGGCGATGCGCATTCCTGTAACATCCTGATGATCCGGGATTAGCGCCTTGGACAAAAAGCGTTGCGTGGAGAACAGGCAACCGTTGCCAGTCGCCTCGTAGCGGCCATAGGAACCACCCATTTCGATAGGTTTGCCGGTCACCACCGGCCGGTTGTTGAAACCCGGATGCAAAACATCATAGGTGTCGTATATCCAGGCCATGGTCTGCTCATTGGTATAGAGGTCGGGCGCGGGGATGTCCTGATGTGGCCCAAGCTCGTCGTACAGCTCGGAGGTATAACGACGTGTGATACGACGCAGTTCCTTTTCACTCAGCTTCTTGGGATCGCAAACGAGGCCACCCTTGGCGCCTCCGAAGGGGACATTAACCAGCGCGCACTTCCAGGTCATCAGCTTGGCCAGCGAAATGACGTCTTCCATCGTGACATCCGGGTGATATCGGATTCCGCCTTTGCCGGGACCGAATACGCGATTGTGCTGTACGCGGAAGCCCTGGAAACTTTGCACGCTCTCATCGTCCATCTCGACCGGGAAATTTATAATATTCACGCGCTTGGGTTTTTTCAGGAACTCCACCAAGCCTCTTTTAAGACCTTTGACGTGATACGATGCGCGATTGAACTGCTCCTCGCTGATAGCAATGGGATCTAGATTTTCTTCTGTACTGACCGTTTCCGTAGACTCATTGACCATGTCACTTTCGATTTTTGTTTGATTTTCGGATTGTGATTGTAACTCAGGAAATCAAACAGAGTCTTTTTATAAAATGTGAATTATATTGACAGTTAACTTAATGCCGCCCTAAGGGTCCGCTTCTGGCGCAAGGTCGCCTCTGAAGTTCTGAAATTGAGGGCCCGCTATCGGGAAAGCCGGCGTTCAGAATTGTGATTTTAGGGGGAGCTAACAACCCATTTCCATCATTCGCGGTAGGCTTGGAAAATCCCGCTTGAACCGCCAAAAATAATACAAACCATCTAAACCATCGTTAGATTTCGATTATTCTCTTGATTGTTTTTTCTTTAAGCGTTCGACATGCACAATTAGCGTGTCAGTTGTTTCTCTTAATAAATCGAGTTCGTCGATCGTCAGGTTATCTAATTGCTCGAGGTTATATTCTATCGTATCAATGATCTTCCTATGTGGGCGCTGCATTGGTCTCATAAAATAGGTCGTAACGGTCGCCACGATGGTCCCGAAGAACAAAACCGAACCAAGGACTATCCAAAGACCACCAACCACTTGCGCTGCACCAGAGATCGGTGCATCGGCGATTCCCGCTGTAGAAAAGGCGGCTATCCCCCAATACAATGCTTTCCCATAAGAATCGATAGATGTTGCTTCTATACCTCGCTCGGCGAGATACACACCGGCAGAAAACGTTAGCCACAGCACAGCTAATAGAATCACCATTTTGGTAAATGGTGTGTGAACGGAGATATCGCTTAGAAACCTCCTAAATCGCGCATGTCGCTCCATTTTTCTCATCACTTCACCGACTCGCCAATTATAATCTTCGATCAACAATCGAGTTTCATTATTCTACTATCGAATTTTAACAGTTGGTTACAAATATCGTTTAAGGTTCGCATATCCGATCTAGCATTTGTTTTTTTGAGCGTCCGATTCTGGCCGAAGATTGTCCCCCAACAAGGTTTTACGAGAGTCCGCTTAGGGGATTCGCCTAGAGTGATTTTGGCATGCCTGGGTTATTCATTGCTCAACACATTAATCAGAGAGGTTATCTGTTTATCACCCAGACCAGCATTAGCACCCTGATCGAGCAATCTAGCCATCAATTTAGGCAGTTCATCGTTAACATCGTGATTACGAAACGACTCAAGCGTATCTGCAAAAGCGGCTATGTACGTGTCTATGGATGCTTGTGGGTCTGAATAATTGTCGGAAAGCACGGAAGAGGCAAAAACGTCGTAGTAGTCATTCACTACCTTGATTGTAAGCGGCATTAGCTCAACATAGGTTTGCATAGACAGGCTGGCTTTTTTACAAAGTAGAGCGCCGTATATCATCCCGAACATAAATCCCTGACGCGGTAAAAACAACGCGCTATAAAGAATCGCCAGAGATCCGATATTATCTCCGATGTAAGTTGATTTCCCGGCAAGGGTCTTCAACATTTTTTGGGATTGTTCCCATAGAGCCTCGTCTCCCACGGTAACAATCGTCGAATCCTCGTTACCGATATCACGCGGAAAAGTGCAAATCATTCCGATTAAGCATCCAGCCCCTTCGCTACGTACCCATTCTGCGAGTGACTCAGCCTCGGGCGCACTGCCGGTGCTTAGCTCGATTATATTTTTGGATTTCAGGTTTTCTGCGGACTCGAGTAGTTGGCGGGTATCGCTGTGGGATTTGATGCAGATAACAATCAATGGGCTGGCGGCTATAGCTTCGGAGCATGAAACTGCTGTAATCGCTCCTCGATCTGCCAGATCAGCAGCTTTATTGGGGGTCCGATTCCATACGGTAACCTTGTATCCGGATTGTAGGAGCGTTTGTGCTAGTGCCGAACCCATCACTCCAAGACCGATAACCGTAATATCACTCATATTACTCTCCTACCAATAGGTGAACTCAAGCATGAGTCTACAGGTAAAAGTAATCTTTATTTAGGCCATCACCACTCAATATGCATTATCGAAACAGGTACCAACTCTGAGATGTTGTAAATATCTTGAGTGATACAGGTTGGAATCCAGTGACCGTTCCTGGCCGTTCTCTGAAGCCCGATTAGTATTTTTCAGCGTCTGCTCACGAGAAAGCTGCCGCTTAATCTCGACAATTCAGCGACAATTTACGATCCTTTTCAGACACCTGATATATAAGGATTTACCCTATGGCGAATCACTTATCTCAAAGTGATTATTTTCGTTAGTACCTTTGTTTATTCACCTACTGTTATTAATTCTCGTCCTTTGATTAATACCATACGGCTCGTGAACGTAATGTGGTCGGTAGTTGTGAATTGGGATACTCCGTGATGCAAAATACCAATCGCGACAACGATTCTCGGTCAGTCTCAAACATTCAATTTGAAACGCCGCAAATCCAATCATCTTCGGAGAAAACCGAAATGATTGAAAACATCTGGCGTGATTAGAGATAGCAATCAGTGCCCCCACCTATAACGGAGGGGGCGCCAAGTGAATTTTCACGGATAACGCCTTTTTTAACGTCAACCACCTGTACAGATAGTTAGCTTAGTTCCCATGCCCCAGGGTTGTTGCGGTCCACGGCTTCCAGATGGCTTCGTTATCGGCCAGCCATTTCTTGCCGGCTTCTTCAACGGTTAATCCGTCAACGTCAACCAGTGCGGCCATTTGACCGATCTGTGGTGTGGTAAATGAGAGGCGGGTGAAGGCTGCATAGGCTTTCGGGTGCGTCTTGGCAAACTTGTAGTGTGCACCTTTTTTCAGCCAACCCGGTGGTGAACCACAACCAGTTGTTTCTAGCGTGCCACCATCGGCAATTCGGCAACCATCGAAGTACGGCGGGAATTCAATAAAGGTAAATCCGGACGCATCGGTAAAGTTTGGCGACCAGTTGAATATGATAGTTCCCCGGCCTTCTTTCTCAGCGGCCTTGAGTTCGGTCCACAGTGCATCGGCACCACCGGCAAACTTAACCGTCCAGTTATCATCCAATCCCAGCCCTTTGACTCGATTCGGCATTACGTCACCGTGCCAGCTTTGCGGGCCTTCCAACCAGCGTCCTTTGCCACCGGAATCCGGGGTTGCGAAAACTTCGTGGCAATTTTTCAGAGCTTCCCAATTCGGCAGGCCCGGGCACAGGTTCTTTTCAATTACCCAGGTCGGTACGCCCATTTCTTCCAGCGTGGCAGCTTCGTGTGTGCCCGCGTCGATCAATCCGCCTTTTTCCATCGCATTGTAATAAGCGTTTTGCATGGTGGATTGCCAGACTTCATGGACGAGTGTGATGTCGCCATTGCGTACGGCTTCGAAACTGGTTTGATTGTCTACCGGTACATATTCAACATTGTTGCCCATGCTTTCAAACATGCCACCGATTACGTGAGCCATAACAAGTTGGCTGGACCAATTCTTCAAGGGGATTCGAATCGGTTTGTTGCTATCCGCCGCAAATACCCCTGAAACAGAAAACAGGGTAAAGCAGGTAGCGACAAGTAATGTTCTGAGACATCGTCCACGTAATAAATTCATATTTAGCTCCTCAATTTTTGTAGGGTGTGGAAACACCCGTATTTATGAATGTCCATCAATGCAGTATTGATGTAGAAACTGCGCACCTACCAGGTGCTTTTACAGTCCGAATGCATTCTATCACAGCGAGACACAGGCATCCCGGAAAATAGAAAGCTCCGAATGTGGCCGATTGTCGAAGTTTAACTGAGCTTAACGAGCGTCTGTTATTGAGCGATTGAAATTGTGATAAGTGAAATTGTCTGGCTGCACGCCCCAGCTATGAGACGCACCAAACTCTTAGCCCCCTGCTGTCGCACCACCGTCCATCGGTAAAGCAATCCTTGTGGTGAAGCCTGAGTCCGAGGAAGCCAAATACAATATCGCACCGGTAACCTCTTCGACCGATCCAATTTTTTCATTGCTGAGCGTCTCTTCCTGGCCGAAGAACGTCGCTGAAGCTCTGACTTTGAGTGTCAGCTTACAGGAAAGCAGACTCTGAAATCCTAAAACTCAGCGGCAGAGACCGACCCTAAACGGACCCCCATAAAAAAGCCACCTCAATTGAGATGGCTTATTCGGTAACGCTTTATTTTTAATTAGCTACGCATTCTCCGGCGAGCGAAACCTAAACCAAGGAGACCCGCTGCAAATAAAGCGATAACTGATGGTTCGGGAACAGCAGCTGCTAGGTTCACCCGAATAAAGGCGTCGTTGAAATCATTGTCACCACCACCGAGGAGATCTTCAAAACCAACAATCCATGATTCTACAAAACCAGCGCCAGTTACAGTGTTGAATACATTTGCGTGAATTAAATTGTCTGGGTTACGCGAGGCATCGCCCATCACGAAAATATCACCTGGATCATTAACGATCCCGAAAACAAGTTCGGTACCGAGGGCGAACGACCCCAGATCGACGGATGCCAGATTATTGTCGATACCGATGAACGTTGCAATGGACAGGTCCGGATATGCGAAATAAAGGTTGATATCGTTGGTGTATCCAGAACTTGCAGGCAAGATGTCAACAACAACGTTTCCACCCGTTCCAAATATTTGCCCACCAAAGCCAGTAATAGCCATCGCATTCGCTAAATTCGGAAGCGATGCCGACATCGTCAAAAAAATAGGTACCACCAGTAATCGTTTCCACCCGGAAGGCGATGCCCGATGTTTTTTCTGTTTGTTGCGAAATATTTTCATGGATTAGATCTCTTAATTTTAGCTTTCTACAAGATATAACGTTTAGCTACAAACGTTATACAATACTATACAAACGCATGTATCGTGCCAAAAAAATATAAGTCGTTGATTATTATAACTTCCCATAAAAAATTCTATTTCCACATACCATATAATTGTAAAAAACTTTTACAACTTTCGGAGGTCTGTAAAGAATGCCGACAGTTCAGGATGTCCTAACCGATCCAAACGAGTGTCGGTTCCTGGCCGAAGATTGCCTCCCACCTGAGCTTTTTGAGGGTTTGCTTTCAAGAAAACAGATGCTCAGGCTTTGGGACCTAATCCGTATCCTAAGAACGGGCTGAATCGATGCTCCAGCAGCCTGCACCCCGGCATGCGATATATAGAAAAACGAACGAATACATTATTGCCAAATCACCACCATTTAATATCGGAAAAACTGGATTAGCCTGCGGCGCATGGAACATCCAATAAGCGACTGCCATTTGGCCACTGCAGATAAACGCGGCGGGTCGAGTAAAGAAGCCAACCAATATTAGTGCGCCACCAATTATCTCGATACCACCGCCTACCGTCGTCAACAGATCCGGTTCTCCCCAAGGGTATGCTGCGGGGAAATCCAGTAGCTTTTGCGTACCATGCCATATAAACAGGTAGCCGGTTACGATCCGCAGCAACGCGTAGCTGTATTCCTTATACCCATCCAGAAACTTGCTGGAATTATTAATTCGGTTTAGAAAATTCATGGCAGTATCCTCGAGAAACAATGAAACTTGTAACCATTATACCTCAGCCATAATGCGAAGTGACAAGGGTCCGCTTGTGGCCGAACTCAGAAGCTCGGGCCACACATTTCAGCGTCGGATTTGGAGAAAGCTGCCCCTCAGACTCAATATATCAGCGACAATAACCGACCCGAAGCAAAACCTCGATTCAAAAAATTATCTGATCAAAAGCTGGATCGCACACTTACCTACCTTGGTTGATATCGTCTCAACAGTGTCGATCCCTAGCTGAGCTTGCCGACGGTTTGCCTGTTAGCGGTATAGCAATCGATCCACTCTATGAAACTATCACCCGGCATGGGTTTCGCGAGATGATATCCCTGCGCGATGTCGCACTCCAGATCACATAACATATCAAAGGTTTTCTGATCTTCTATGCCTTCCGCGACAACCGTAAGATCAAATCCTTTGGCCATCTGAATAATTGTCTGCACGATATGCTGATCCATTGAGTTTTCCAGCATGTATCGAATGAATGTTTGATCAATTTTCAATTCGTCGGCTGGAATGTTTTTGAAATATGCCATCGATGAATATCCTGTTCCGAAATCGTCTATTGAAATATTGATCCCTAGTGCTTTCAGTTCATTCAGTGTGTCGAAACTGGAAGACATATCTTCAACCAGCGCACTTTCTGTGATCTCTAAGGTCAATTGTTCGTACTCAACCGCGTAAATACTAACTGCTCCACGTACCATGTCAGCAAAATCGGGGTCGCTGAGCATATTTGTCGAAATATTGACCGCTAAACTTAACGAATCCATTTCCTTAGACCAGGATTTACGAAACCATAACGCTGCATTCAAGGTCCACTTTGTTATCTCGTTAATTTGCCCGCTTTTTTCCGCCACCGGTATAAATAGGTCGGGTCGAATAAATCCTTTACTCCCGTTTTTCCAACGTATTAGTGCCTCGGCACCATAAAGCTGCCCGTTACTCAAATATACTTGGGGCTGGAAAAAAAGTTCGAATTGATCTTTTTCAATTGCTTTTTGTAAATCGGCTTCGATATCCCAGTCAAAGGTAGTGATCGTGTTATCTTCGTCCGAATAGATGGCGTAGGACTCTGAACAATTGCCCGCATCATTCAATGCCAACTCCGCATTACCGAAAAGCATTTGACTATCATCAGCATGCTGGGGATAAAGGGCGATCCCAATATCGGCACGAATCTGAAACTCATCTTCTCCGACCATTAACGGTTCTTTTAGCTTTTCAATAATTTTTATCGCAGCAAGACTAGCGTGGCCTTCATTTAAGACCGCGGGTAATAGCAAAGCGAACTCGGCATTTCCGACTCGAGCAACGTAATCCTGAGAGCGCGTTAAATCTGCCAAACAGGCAGCAAATTCGCTAAGTACCAGGTCCGCTACCATATACCCATACTTCATATTGAAACGTCGAAAATTTTTAATATTGATCAGTAACAGTGCAAAGCACTTTGATTGGGCTTTGTGATTTGTGACAAATCCATCCAGTTGTGTAATTAGCGACTCTCTGCCACCAATATTGTCGGGAAATTCAGGCATTATCTTGATTACAGATAAAATTCTCGAGGATCAATCCCATACAAACCAGGATCAATACTTTTCAGAATATTCAGTGGGTTTCCATCCTCTCCGGTTTCAATGGAGTGCAAGTCGATCACATTGAATTTGGGATATGGTTCTTTGTCTTTGTCGAGAATGAGCATTACTTTGGGCCTCAAGCGTAATGCTCGGTGGTTAGCTACCACTATCCCAATGCGCTCATCGCTGAGCTCAACAATAGTGCCAACCGGATACACTCCCACCAGTTGAATAAACTGTTCAACGATTTCAGCCTGAAAATCGATATTACTCCAATCGTACAGTTTTCTAACGGCATCATGGGGTGATGTTGCGGACTGAAACACACGGTCCGATGTGAGAGCATCATAGCAATCGGTGATGCCAGCTATCTTGCCAAATAGAGGAATCTTGTTACCTTTTAAGCCCCCGGGATAACCCCCGCCATTATGGCGTTCGTGGTGGGTAACGACCATTTCAACAACGTTATCGTTGATACCTGGGATCGACTGGACTATGTCGACGCTGTACTCAACATGTTTTTTTATCAAATTGAATTCTACCTGGTTGAACCGATTGGGATTGTTTATCAGTTTTTCGGGTAACTTCATTTTTCCGACGTCGAATAATAATGCGCCCATACCAAGAGATTGCAGATCACGCTTCGGCAATCCAAGTTGCCGGCCCAGTGCCACGGACCAAATTGCAGTGCTGACAGAATGGTTATAGGTATAGTCGTCCTTTGATTTCATTCTGGTAAGCCACGAAAAAGCCTCAGGATTTCGAATCACACTTTCCACCATTGGATTAACCGCTTTTCTCAAAATCGGCAAGTTGAGTTTTTTGTTATTGGCAATGTCGGCCATGACGTTTTCAGCGGTGGCACTTAAAGTCGCGTGGTTATCATGCGCAACTGGCAATTCCTTTTTAAAATCGGTCTTGTCTTCGTAATATCTCGGTTTGCTTTCGATGAGAAATTCTTTTTTCTCTTCTTCAGTCAGTAATCGACTAGGCTGTGCTGATCCATTGTGTTTTTCCCGGCTTCGTTCCGTGTCGATAAATACATATTCAGTGTGTTGTAACAGTTTATCTATATCTTTTTGGTTTTTAACCAAAAACCCCTGAACTTTGTAGGGAGTTTCCAACCATGGGCGATCCAACTGTGTGACGTACATTCCCTCTTGAAGATCTGTTGTTTGAATCTTAACCTGTTGTAGTGACATGATATTCCCCTACCAAAAGCACGATGTGAGCCTCCTGCATGATTCTTTATCGGCAGGTTAATTCAAAATGTGAGCTACAAAACCGACTATACTGAACCGTTTCCTTGGACGTATGCACAAGTCGGAAATCGGGTATTAGTTTTCTGTCAAGAAAGCAATTCGATAATCGAGAGTCTGTTATATGGCGTTGAATAGCAGATGCCTGAAAAATTGAGAGTCTGCTGTTGGCCGTTCTCAGACGCACCAAAATCATTTGCAACGCCCGCTTTGAGGAAAAGCATCCTGCCTTTTATCGGGAGATTAATAGAAGCCCCGCGAATGTGCGGCGCTTTTTATATTTGCTAAATGCCACGAGTTTGGCTCAGGCTTCGTACACCCGCTAAAAATCATTATTTACAATTGGTTATGGTGTAAACCTCATGTAATTAATAATTTGTGAAATATGTCGCTGTTACTTATCAGTGCTTGATATAACCTAGCCGGCCCATGTTTAATTCAATCTTACAGGCTGATCTAGTTTCCGTCGTCTCGATCCAGGTAGCCCTCTGGCTATTCGGCACGGCGCTCATCTATTCCTTCTTCCGCTACTCCCAGGGTAGAACAGCAGGAACCGATCATGACCCGATTGATATATTTCTGGCTGTATTCTCGGCAGAGCCATATAACACCCTGTCCAGTTCAGAATATTCTTTCTGATAAGACTTTTATTGCCAGGTCAAGCCGTCCCTGTAAGGACTAAAGCAGAAAAAGGGGAGTTATGGACTACGGCGTCAATACGTAAGAATCGTGGATATAGCTATGGTACCGGGGGGGGGACTCGAACCCCCAAGGTGTTACCACCAGCGGATTTTGAATCCGCCGCGTCTACCAGTTCCGCCACCCCGGCAGCGAGCGCGCATTCTAATTCAAAACATATCCAAGTGGTAGCCTAAGCGGTATGATACGCCGTTTTTCGGCACCCTGGTCATGCAACTCAGCGATTTCGATTACGATCTTCCCGAGCAGCTGATCGCCCAGACACCACTGCGACAACGCGGAGGGTCGCGCATGCTGTTGGTTGATCCAGGTCGAGGGCAATTGACGGATAAGCGTTTTACCGATCTTCCAACACTGCTTGAAAGCGGTGACCTGCTGGTGTTTAACGATACCCGCGTTATTCCGGCCCGCCTTTTTGGGCATAAGCAAAGTGGTGGCAAGGTTGAGGTTATGGTCGAACGTGTACTTGACGATGAAATCCTGCTTGCACACATACGTGCCAGCAAGGCGCCTAAACCGGGCACGCAACTGGTTCTCGAGCAACAAATTGAATGCCTGGTGCAGGCACGCGATGGCGACTTGTTCATATTGCATCAGGATAACGGGCCCTGGCTTGAGCTACTCGAGCAATTCGGTCACGTTCCCTTACCACCTTACATACGACGTACCGATGATGATACCGACCGTGAACGCTACCAGACGGTTTTTGCCAGAAATCCGGGCGCCGTGGCGGCGCCGACTGCGGGCCTGCATTTTGACCGCGAAATGTTCGATACCCTGCAGCGGCAGGGTATTAAATCCGCTCATATCACGCTGCATGTCGGTGCCGGAACATTTCAGCCGGTCAGAGGCGATGATATAGACAGCCATATCATGCACTCGGAGCGTATTGAGGTTAGCGCGGCGGTAGTCGATGCGATCACTCAAACCCGGCAACGCGGCGGCCGTATTATTGCGGTGGGTACCACCGTGGTGCGCAGTCTCGAGGCCGCCGCGGCGAGCGGTGAGCTAATACCCCTGCGGGGCGAGTCAAACCTGTTTATCAGGCCCGGTTACTGTTTTAGAGTTGTCGATGCCATGCTGACCAATTTTCATCTGCCGAAATCGACGTTGTTGATGCTGGTCAGTGCGTTCGCCGGCACCGGGTTGATACGCCAGGCCTATGCGCACGCCGTGGCGCAACAATATCGCTTCTTCAGCTACGGGGATGCGATGTATATTAGTGCACGAGCAACGCGTGACACCGCATGAAATTCACCCTCGAAAATACCGACGGGCTGGCCCGTCGTGCCCGACTGGACTTTACGCGAGGCGCGGTCGAAACCCCGGCATTCATGCCGGTGGGCACCTACGGCACGGTCAAGGCCATGACCCCCGAAGAACTGATCGATATCGGCACCCAGATTATCCTCGGCAATACCTTCCACCTGATGTTGCGGCCGGGAACGGATATCATTAAAAAGCATGGCGACCTGCATGACCTGATGAACTGGCAGGGTCCAATCCTGACCGATTCGGGCGGGTTCCAGGTATTCAGCCTCGCCGAGATGCGCAAGATTACCGAACAGGGCGTCACCTTCGCATCCCCGGTTGACGGTGATAAAGTGTTTCTCAGCCCCGAGGTGTCGATGCAGGTACAGAGTGACCTGGGCTCTGATATTGTCATGTGTTTCGACGAGTGCACGCCATATCCGGCGACGGAGAACGTGGTACGGGAGTCCATGCAACTATCGCTGCGCTGGGCCGAACGCAGCAAGGCCGCGTTTGGCGACAACCCGAATTCACTGTTCGGGATTGTGCAGGGTGGCACCTATACCGATTTGCGTACCGAATCGGCGCTGGATTTGATCGAGATCGGCTTTGATGGTTATGCCATCGGGGGCTTGTCGGTCGGTGAGGCGCCCGATGAGCGCAACCGGGTACTGGACGAGATATTGCCCGCGCTCCCGGTCGACAAGCCCCGATACCTGATGGGCGTGGGCAAGCCCGAGGACCTGGTCGAGGGGGTGCGTCGCGGCATTGACATGTTTGATTGCGTGATTCCAACCCGAAACGCACGCACCGGTTACCTGTACACGCGTGACGGCATCGTTCGCATACGCAACAGTCGATATGCGGACGATATCGGTCCCGTGGATGCGGGCTGCGATTGCTATACCTGTCAGCATTACTCGCGTGCCTATTTGCGCCACCTTGACAAGTGCGGGGAAATTCTGGGCGCTCGACTCAACACCATCCACAACCTGTATTATTTCCAGGAATTGATGCGCCGGATTCGAAAAGCGATCGAGGACGATTGCTATGAGCATTTTTGCGAGAACTTTTACCAGCGCTACCGGTCGGATGATTAAACCCAAATTGCCGTTTCCGCCTTGTGGGATATGCGTGCTAGTGCCATAATACGCGCCGCTCCGGGTAGGGCCCGGGCCACAAGATAGCAAACCAAAGGTAGATCTAAAGATGAGTTTCTTTATAAGTGATGCGATGGCGCAAGGTGCCGGTGGGCAATCGGGAGGCGCGCTGGAATTGATTCTGCCGTTACTGCTGATGTTCGGTATTTTCTACTTCCTGTTAATACGTCCCCAGCAGAAAAAAGCCAAGGAGCACAAGACGATGGTCGAGGCGCTCGGTAAGGGTGACGAAGTCATTACCAATGGCGGGCTTTTAGCGAAGATTACTGATGTCGACGAAAATTTTCTGACCTGTAAAATTTCGGATAACGTCGAGGTCAAAGTCCAGCGCCATGCGATCACCTCGGTATTGCCCAAGGGCACGATCAAGAACCTGTAATTACGATGGTCAATCGTTATGCTCCATGGAGATACATTCTCCTGATCCTGATTATTGTGATTGGGGCCGTCTACGCCACACCCAATCTCTACGGTGAGGACCCTGCGCTGCAGATTAGCCACCGGGTGAACCTCGTCGATAAAGGTGAATTAAACAATATCAAGAGCCTGCTTGATTCTGAATCTATCGGTTATCGATCGATCGAGCTTGATGGCAACAATATCCTGGTTCGCTTCGACACCGAGGAAGCACAACTCAGGGCAGCGTCGCAAGTGCGTGACGCACTCTATGCCAGTGATCGGCGCTATAGTATCGCCCTCAACCTGGCACCCGCCACACCAGACTGGCTCACTGCGCTAAATGCGTTACCGATGTACCTCGGGCTCGATTTGCGAGGTGGCGTGCATTTCCTGATGGAAGTCGACATGGAATCCGCGATCGAGAAATCACTCCAACGCGCGGGAGACGAACTGCGCAGCTTTATGCGTGAAGAAAAGATACGCTACAAAGGGGTACAGGCCAGCCCGCAAAAAATAAGCGTCCGTTTTTCCGACCAGGAAAATCGTGACGCGGCACGATTGCTGCTGGAGGACGAGTATCGCGACTTCGTTTTTGTCGACAGCAACGATGACCGCAGCTGGTTTATCGACATCGGTTTTAACCCAACCGCGCTCGACGAGGAGAGGCGGGCTGCCATCGAGCAGAATATATCGACCCTCAAGAACCGGGTTAACGAGCTTGGTGTTGCCGAGCCGGTAATACAACGGCAGGGCGCGGAACGTGTCGTGGTCCAGCTACCCGGAGTACAGGATACCGTCAGGGCCAAGGAAATCCTCGGCGCCACCGCGACCCTCGAATTTCGACTCGTGCACGGCAGTTTTGCCGAATGGAGTGCAGCCCAGGCCAATGGCAAGGCCCCGATCGGAACCCGGCTTTATACCCAGAGCGATGGTTCCCCGGTATTGCTGAAACGCTCCGTCATCGTCACCGGGGACCAGATAGTCGGCGCGGCATCGGGTATCGATCAGCAGAGCGGTACGCCGGACGTCACGATCACCATGAATGCCAAGGGTGCCGATCGCATGGCCAAGGTTACGCGCGACAATATCGGTAAACCCATGGCGGTGGTATTCATCGAGGATAAGTTTGAATTCCGCGATGTCGACGGTGAAAGACAACGCTTCAGGACCACTGATTCCCAGGTTATCAATGTTGCCACGATCCGCGACCAGCTCAGTAAACGTTTCCATATCACCGGGCTCGACAGTACCCGTGAAGCTCGTGACCTGGCGCTGCTGCTGCGTGCCGGCGCACTGCGGGCGCCCATGGTAATCGTCGAAGAACGGACGGTAGGGCCGAGCCTGGGACAGGAAAATATTGATCGCGGGTTCCTGTCGGTAGTCGTGGGCTTTACGTTGGTACTGATATTCATGGGCGTGTATTACAAGGTGTTCGGGCTGGTTGCCGATGTCGCGCTGAGCCTTAACCTGGTATTGATGGTGGCGATATTGTCGATATTCCAGGCAACTCTGACGCTGCCCGGAATAGCCGGGATCGTACTGACCGTGGGTATGGCGGTTGATGCTAACGTATTGATTTTCGAAAGAATTCGAGAAGAGATCCGCCTGGGTAATACGCCCCAGGCTGCGATCTACGTTGGCTATGAGAAGGCTTTCGGGACCATAGCCGACGCCAACATAACGACTTTTATCGCGGCGATAGTTTTGTTTGGTTTCGGCACCGGGCCGATCCAGGGATTTGCGGTGACGCTTATGATCGGAATTGCATCTTCGATGTTTACCGCAATTTTCGGCACGCGTGCATTGATCAACCTGATTTACGGTAGTAAACAGGTCACCCGGCTGGCGATTTGATCATGGCCAAGACACTATTCAACAATTTCGATTTCATGTCTCTGCGCAAACCAGCGATGATCGTTTCGATCACGTTGTTGCTGATTTCGATAATCAGCCTGTTTACGTTCAAGTTAAACGTGGGCATCGATTTCACGGGCGGCAGTATTATCGAAGTGGGTTACCAGCAGGCAGTCGAACTCGAGCCGATCCGCAATGCGCTCGAGACCGGGGGCTTCGGCGACGCGATCGTGCAGCATTTTGGCAGTGCACAGGAAGTCCTGATTCGACTGGTGCCCGATGTGGCAAAGGATAAAGCCGAAATTAGCTCGCAGGTCATCGGTCTGCTGCAGGCCGCCAGTGATACCCCGATCGACGTGCGACGAGTCGATTTTGTCGGGCCACAGGTCGGTGAAGAACTCACTGAGGACGGCGGACTGGCAGTGCTTTACGCACTAATCGCAATTTTGATCTATGTCGCGCTGCGCTTCGAATATCGATTTTCGCTCGGCGCGGTGGCTGCATTGGTGCACGACGTGTTAATTACCCTGGGTATCTTCTCGGTATTACAGCTCGATTTTGACCTGAGCGTGCTGGCGGCACTGCTAGCGGTGATCGGATATTCGCTCAACGATACGATCGTCGTTTTCGATCGGGTGCGCGAGAATTTTCGTAAGATTCGTAAGCGGACTTCGATCGAAATCGTCAACACGTCCATCAACCAGACCATTTCGCGCACCTTGATGACCTCGTTTACAACCTTGCTGGTGCTGTTATCCCTGTTCTTCCTGGGCGGCGAGGCGATACACGCCTTTGCCATGGCCCTGATCATCGGGGTGCTGGTCGGGACCTATTCCTCGATCTACGTTGCCACGACCTCGGCGCTGGCGCTTGGTATCAGCCGCGGCGACCTGCTATTGCCGGATAAGGAAGGCGAGGATATGGCCAGGCCCTGATGGAGGAGGAAGAATATGCATATTGATCCCGAACTTATCGATGAATTAAACCTGCTCCGGCGTTTCAGTATGGGGGGGCCGGTGGCGATGAATGTGCACGATAACCCGGACCCAGCAGTGATCGCGGCGGCCGAACGCATGTTTGAAAAGGGCCTGATTACCACCGCCGAGGGAGGACAACTCACCGATAGCGGGCGCGAAGCGATCGAACACATGGAACGCCTTTTCAACCTGCTGGATCCGCCGCTCGAGCCTATCTAAACCCTGCTTGTCTGCTCTCTTTAACGAGATCGTCGCCTCACCGCGTCATTAAATAACGAAGCTTAACCTTGCGCCTTTAGCTGACCGCTAGCGGCGTTTGCTACCTTTGCGCCTCGACGACGGTGTCGGCGGATTTTTGGCCACGTAGCGGTGGCTCTCCACGAGTTTGAGTAAATCGAAAGCGCTCAACATGCCGACGACTTTCTGTTCGTGTGTCACCACCACCCGGTGAATCTTGTGATTGCGCATCACTCTTGCGGCGATGCTGGTATCGTCATATTGCGGCACCGTATACACCTTTTCGGTCATAATCTGGCTGATCGGGGCACCCGGCTTGAGTTCATGGACGAGGTCGGTTAACGACACGATACCGATCGGGTGGCCGTCGCTGTCAACCACGGGTACGGCACTGATCGAATTGTTCTCAAGCATGTGGCGGACATGCTCGACGCTTTGATGCGGTTGGGCGGTGATGACCGATTTCGTCATCAATTCTTCGACTTTAATGCTCATTTATCCTAGATGCCGGGATTAACGTTATTTAGACTTTATCTTTTTCGCTGTTAGTTTCTTGATTTTAGCGACCTGCTGTTTTTCCCAGCGCTGGCCGGCCGCGAGCATCATTTTTGCCCGCTTTTCCCCGAGTTTTAACAGCGCCTGTTCCCTTTTTAATGCAGCCTTCAGATTTTCATTCAAGACGTCAATTTCAGCCTTTGCCGTCGCCTTGACGAGTTTGAGTTCTGCCTTCGCGGCGGATCGCGCACCTTTAAGACTGGTACGGGTCGCCTTTAAATCGGCCCGCAGTTTCTTGAGCAGAGCCTGGCGGGTGTTTGCGGCAACTTTACTTTTTGACGGGGCTTTCCTCTTTTTTACGCTGCCCTTGCGGGCAGTTGACTTTTTAATCGAAGGCCGTTTGCTTTTCGCGGCAGCCTTTTTAGCGACTGGTTTCTTTTTTACCGATGCTTTTTTTGTCTTTGCCATGATACCACCCCCCTTAGGATTTCGGTCAAAAATCAGGGTACAGAATTTAAGCAGGATTTAAGTGACGCCAGTCAAGTAGACGCTTGATTCAAGTTGCCGGTCAACTGAAAAACGAGTTGGCATGGTAACTGCATAGTTCTTCAGCAGAACCAATCGATGGAGACGTAACATGAACCAGGCCCTATGGGTTGCAAAAACCGGACTCGATGCGCAGCAGATGCGCCTTTCGGTGATTTCCAACAACCTTGCCAATGTCAGCACCACCGGTTTCAAGCAAACGCGCGCAGTATTCGAGGATCTTTTATATCAAAATTTGCGCCAGGTCGGTGCACAATCCTCCGAAGACACCCGTTTACCCTCGGGTTTGATGCTGGGGACGGGTAGCCGGGTGGTCGCAACCGAAAAGATCCATACCCAGGGAAATATCGAAAATACCGGTAAATCGCTGGATGTCGCCATCGATGGTAAGGGTTTTTTCTCGGTTTTACTGCCGGATGGCACCCAGGCTTACACTCGTGATGGCACTTTCATGATCTCCGACCAGGGGCAATTGGTTACCGCCAGCGGCTATGATTTGCAGCCTGGCATTAGCCTGCCTGAAGATACCCAGACGATAACAATCGGTGTTGACGGCATCGTCAGCGTGCAGCTGCCGACCCAGGCTTCACCCACCAACATCGGTACCATCCAGATTGCCAATTTCATCAATCCGACCGGCCTGCAACCTATCGGCGAGAATCTCTATATTGAATCGGCGTCCAGTGGATCTCCACAAGAGGGAACACCCGGAGAAAGTGGACTGGGTAGATTGCGACAGGGTTCACTGGAGGGATCGAATGTCAATATTGTCGAGGAGATGGTTTCCATGATCGAAACCCAGCGCGCCTATGAAATGAATTCGAAGTTGATTGCGACCGCCGATGGCATGCTGCAATACCTCAACAACAACACCTAGGTGACGCGATGAGCCGTATAGCCAGATTAGTATACTCACTATTACTAATTAGCCTCGCAGCGGGTTGCGCACAGACCAGGATAGTGGTTCAGCCTGATCCGCAGTACGCGCCGGTGGATCTGAATTCAATCGAATTCAAGCCCCTGGAAAACGGTTCTATTTTCCAGTCGGGACGTTCTGTTCGACTATTCGAAGACAATAAAGCGTTTCGCATTGGTGATGTGCTCAGCGTGACCCTGATGGAGTCAACCAATGCCTCCAAGTCGGCGGAAACCAGTACCGACAAGGATGACGAAATCGATATCAGCGCGTCTGCGATCTTCGGCAGCACCGGGCCTACCATTGATGGCAACCTGGCATTGACCAATCAAATCGACACGGAACGGGCATTTTCCGGCAGTGGGGATAGTGCCCAGAGTAACAGCTTGCGCGGTGAGATCGCGGTTACCGTGGTCGATGTACTGCCCAATGGCAACCTGCTGGTGCGCGGCGAAAAAATTATAGGCTTGAACCAGGGATCAGAATTCATCCGCATCTCGGGTATCGTGCGCCCGCAAGACGTCAGCACCGACAATATCGTGGTTTCTAGCAAGGTGGCGAACTCGCGTATTTACTACGGTGGGGGTGGCGTCATTGCCGAATCTAATACCAGGGGCTGGTTGTCACGCTTTTTCGACAGCCCGGTATTCCCACTCTAGGAGTTTGATATGAAGCTTGCAAGGTTATTTATCTTACTGATATTTATAGGTTTTTTAGAAAACGCCTGGGCCGAGCGCATCAAGGACGTCACTTCGATCAAGGGCGTTCGAGATAACCAGCTAGTTGGCTATGGCCTGGTCGTGGGTCTCGATGGGTCGGGAGACCAGACTTCACAGGCCCCGTTCACGGTACAGAGTTTGAAAAACTTCCTGTCGCAGTACGGGATTGTCTTGCCGCCCGATGTGAATCCTAAGGTGAAGAACGTTGCGGCGGTGTCGGTGCACGCGGATTTGCCGGCATTTGCAAAAATTGGTCAAACCATCGATGTCACCGTGTCATCGCTGGGTAACGCCAAGAGTTTGCGCGGCGGCAGCTTGTTGATGACGCCGCTGAAAGGTGCCGATGGCAATATCTATGCGCTCGCCCAGGGCAACCTGATCGTCGGTGGCCTCGGTGTTGAGGGTGCCGATGGGTCCTCGATAACGATTAACGTACCGAGCGTGGGTCGAATCCCCGGCGGTGGCAGCATCGAACGTGAAATCAGGAATCCATTTGCATCGAGTGAAAAACTCACCCTGCATTTGAAACGCCCGGACTTTACGACCGCCAAGCGTCTTGCCGATACCATTAACCAGATTCTCGGACCCAACAATGCGCGCGCCAAGGATAGCGTTGAAATCACGATTAACGCGCCCAGGGATGTCTCGCAACGCGTTGGCTTCATGTCCTTCATCGAAAACCTCGAATTTCAGCCGGGTGAGGGGCCAGCCAAGGTGATTATCAATTCGCGCTCGGGGACGGTTGTCATCGGAAATCACGTCAAGGTTTACTCGGCCGCGGTGTCGCACGGCAACCTGTCTGTAACGATTACCAACACGGTAGACGTTGAACAACCGGGTCCGTTCAGTGGCGGCACCACGACTGAAAATGTGCAGTCCGACATCGAGGTTACCGCCGAGGATAGCCGCATGTTCCGCTTTCCCAGGGGTGTGACCCTGAGCGAAATCGTGCGTGCCGTAAATCAGGTGGGTGCTTCGCCGGGTGACCTGGTTGCGATCCTGGAATCGCTTAAACAGGTTGGGGCATTGAGCGCCGAGCTGATCGTAATATAGGCGGAAACGTTCATGTCGATTCCCAGCAAGGCGGAATTCTTCCTTAATTTTCAGCAGTTTGGTGATATGAAACTGCGTGCTCGCAACAATTCTGATGACGCCGGGCAGGCGGTCGCACAGCAATTCGAGGGTTTGTTCGTGCAGCAGATGCTGGCAGCGATGCGCTCGGCAGCGAACCTCGATACGTCCCAGGACAGCTCTTACATGGATTTTTACCAGGAAATGTACGACAAACAGCTGGCACAAAGTATCGCCAAACAGGGTGGTCTCGGTGTTGCTAAATTGATTCTGCAAAATATGCCAGGCAACGAAAATATACCGGCTGACGGGACAGAACCGGCCAAGACCGCGACTGTTCTCGACCTGGATCTACCCAGGGTGACGGCCGTGTCGCTGGATCCAGATACGGCAGTGGAGAAGACGCCAGTTGTCCTGGATGCGAATGTCAATCCGGCCAGGGCACCCATCGAGACCGCGACTGAAACATCAACCGTACGCACCAGCAGGGTAGTGAATGATGATTTCGCCGAGGTCTCACGTATCGAGCGAGCCAACAGTCGTTGGCAGAATCCGGATAATTATATTGCCGATATTCTACCGCAGGCACAGCTTGCCGCCGATACCCTGGGCGTCAGCGCCCGATTGTTAATTGCGCAGTCGGCACTGGAGACAGGCTGGGGCAAGTACGCGATGAAGCTGGCCGACGGCGGCAGCAGCAACAACCTTTTTGGCATCAAGGCAGGGCCCGAATGGCAGGGAAGTTCGTTACAAAAGGCATCGCTGGAGTTCCGGGATGGCGTCCTGCAAAACCAGGTATCGAGCTTCCGGGTTTACGCCTCGCCCGCGCAAAGCTTTGCTGATTACGTTGAATTTATCCGTACCAATCCCCGTTACCGCCAGGCACTAGAGCAGGCGGGCGACGATCAGGCCTACATCCGCGAGATCCACAAAGCCGGGTACGCGACCGACCCGCAATATGCTGACAAGGTACTGAACATTCTCAATGGCGAGGTAATGCAACGATCGCTCGCCAGACTCAACGCGGAGGTGAAGGACCATGCCTGATATTCTCAATACCGCGGTGAGCGGTTTACTGTCGTTTCAGCGAGCGCTCAACACCACGAGCCACAACATTGCCAATGTCAATACGCCGGGCTATAGCCGTCAAACCGTCGAGTTCGGCACCAACAATCCGTCATTTTTTGGCGGTAATTTCTACGGTAACGGGGTGCAGATCGAGGGGATTAGCCGCGCCTACGATCAATTCCTGACGCGCGAGGTACGCGACACGACGTCGGCTTATGCACGCGTGGCCCAGTTTAGCGAGCTGGCCTCGCGTGTCGACGATGTACTGGCTGATCCCAACGGGGGTATCAGCCCGATACTGCATGATTTTTTCGAGTCGGTACAGGATATTGCCGATGACCCGGCCTCGAGTACGGCACGTTATGCCCTGATCAACACGGCGCAAACCCTGGCTGGCCGGTTTCAGAGTATCAACAACCGCTTCGAGGAACTCGAACGCAACACGACAGGTGAAATTCGTAATGTCGTTGACGAAATCAATTCGCTGGTTACCCGGATTCGAGATATCAACGTCAGCCTTAATGATTTAGCGCCTTCAGCTGCTTCGACGCAACAGGCCGCGGACCTGCTTGATCGGCGAGATGCACTGCTGAACGAACTTTCCGAGAAGGTCAATATTACCGTGGTCGACGAGCGCGAAAATAACCTGTCTATATTTCTCGGTAACGGTCAAACCATGCTTAACGGGGTCACCAGTTTTTCCCTGAGTACGCAGCCCGACGTCAGCGACCCGACCCGCGACGTGATCGCCTATAACGGGTTGATTACGGTTTACGATATCAGCGCCAACCTGTCCGGTGGCGAGCTCGGGGGTCTGCTTGATTTCCGTGACGGTGTGCTTGACCCGACCTTCAACGCCCTGGGTCGCACCGCGATCGGGCTTGCCGAAACCTTTAATGCGCAGATGCGCGACGGTATGGATTTGAATGGTAATCTCGGGCAGGACTTTTTCAGCTACACGGCGCCGCAATCCATCGCCTATTCGACGAATGCGGGAACGCCAACGGTATCAACCGTCGTCAGCGACGTTAGTGCCCTGACCACGGACGACTATCAACTCGCCTTCGATGGTGTGAACTGGACCCTGACCTCGGATAGTGGCAGCAGTGCCAGCGTTGCCAACGGCGCCCCGGCTACGCTGGTTTTCGAGGGAATAACGTTGACAATTAACGGCGCCACGGCGGTTGCGGGTGACCGGTTTACGATCAAGCCAACCCTGGCCGGCGCCGGGAGCCTGCAGGTGATTACCACCGATCCCACTGCCATTGCCGCGGCGCTGCCGATTCGCAGCAGTGCATCACTGAACAACCTCGGCAGTGCTGACATCAGCCCCGGTATCGTTACCGATGTTACCAATGCCAACCTGCTTAATACCGTCACGCTGACGTTCGATAATCCGCCGACCACGCTGCGTGCCGATGCCGACGTCGTTGTCGCCGGAGTGCCTTACGTGGCCGGCGCGGCGATTCCGTTCAGCAACAACATGGTGATCGATTCGAATGGCTGGCAGGTCAGCCTGAACGGTGCCCCCCAGGCGGGCGATATCTTTACGGTTGAAGCCAACCTGGGCGGTAGCGGCGACAATCGCAATGCGCTAAACCTCGCCAACCTGCAGAATGCCGGTGTTTTCGATGGTGGCATTGCCAGTTTTCAGGAAACCTACGGCTCGCTGGTTGGTTTCGTCGGTTCTCAGACGCTTGCCGCAAACCTGGAACGGGATGCCCAGCAGGCACTGCTTTTCCAGGCGGTCGATCGACAAGCTTCTAAAGCTTCGGTCAATTTGGACGAAGAAGCTGCTGACCTGGTGCGTTATCAACAGGCCTACGAAGCAACGGCCCGTCTTATCAGTACCGCCCAGGTTATCTTTGAAACACTGCTGGATAGCGTAAGATAAGCATGAGAATTTCAACACGACAAATATATACCCAGGGCCTGGAAGCCTTTCAGCAACAGCAGGTGAAGCTGGCCAAGCTACAGCAGCAGATCTCGACCGGGATTCGCCTGAGCAAACCATCTGACGATCCGGCCGCCGCATCGAAGGTGCTCGAGCTGGAGCAGACCGTTTCGCTGAACCTGCAGTACCAGTCAAACATCAATCTTGCGGAGCAGCGCCTGAACCAGCAGGATGCGGTGCTGGCAAATTTTGACAACCTGCTGATCCGGGTGCGTGAGCTGGCGATCCAGGCCAACAATGCACCGCTTGATCAGACGTCACGAAACGCCATTGCGGCAGAGATCGACGAGCGCCTTAACGAGCTGCTGTCGTTGGCAAATACGATCGACAGTAACGGCGATTACCTTTTTGCGGGATATCAGAACGACAGTGCCCCATTTACGAAAGCGGTGATCGGATCTAGAGATTTCGTAAATTTCAATGGCGATGACGGTGTCCGGTCGGTTCAGATCAGTCAGAATCGGCAGCTTCCGGTCGATATACCCGGGCGTGAAATCTTTATGGAAGTAACTTCTGCCAACGCACTGCGCGAAATTCCGGACCCCGCGAACCTTGGAACCGGCATTATCGCACCGGCCAGCGTCGTCGATAATTCGCTTTACGTACCCGGTGATTACGAAATCCGCTTTACCGCACCGGGCGTTTATGATGTCTTCGATGTCACCGCTGCCGTTAACATCGTCACCGGCGCTACCTATACCGACGGTCAGGACATTAACTTCCAGGGAATCAGGACCTCGATTACCGGTGCGCCTGCCGCGGGTGACGTGTTTACCGTCAGTGCCGGGCAATTCCAGGATGTCTTTTCAATTGTCGCGAGCCTGTCAGAGACGTTGAAATCCGCTCCGACCGCCGACGCCAGGGCTGCCAATATCGGTCAGTCGCTGGCCGATCTCGATAGCGCGTTCGAAAATTCTCTCAATGCCCGTACCCGCATTGGGGGCAGGCTCAATGCCCTCGAAGCCCAGCGCGAAGATAACGAGGCGCAGGTTTTTGTCACGCGATCCATGCTGAGTACCCTGCGCGATACCGACCTCGCCGAGGCGATCAGCCAGCTAACCCTCGAACAGACCACGCTCGACGCCGCGCAGGCCGTGTTTGCAAGGATTACCAGTTCCTCGCTGTTTAACTTCCTCAAATAACCAAAAATTTCTTAAAGTTTATTCTCTTTTGGCCGCTAAAGCCCTTGAGCGGTTAATCCATATAGCTCTCGGATTGTCCGTAACTTAAATTTGGCGCTTGTTGAAGCGTGACTTAGGAGAGAAAAAATGCCTCAGATTATTAACACAAACATTGCGTCGTTAACGGCGCAGCGGAACCTGAACGGTTCGCAGAGTAGCCTGGCTACTTCGCTACAGCGTTTGTCAACAGGTCTGCGCATCAACAGTGCAAAAGATGATGCAGCAGGTCTTGCGATTTCAGAACGCTTCACTACCCAGATTCGGGGTTTGAATCAAGCAATCAGAAATGCCAACGATGGTGTTTCGTTTGCGCAAACTGCGGAAGGTGCTTTGAGTACTACCGGTGACTCGCTGCAGCGTATTCGCGAACTGGCAGTCCAGTCGATCAACGATACTAACTCGTCGGCAGACCGTCAGGCACTGAATAATGAGGTGGGTCAGCTGATCGCGGAGGTGAATCGAATCGCGAATGCAACCCAGTTCAACGGTCAGAACATCCTCGATGGCACATTGTCGACACTGACCTTCCAGGTTGGCGCTAACCAGAACCAAACAATCCAGGTTGATGGTGTTGATTCACGGACTTCTCAGTTAGGCGCACGTGTTTTGACAACTACCTCGATCACTGAAACAAATTTAGCACTGGCTGTTGCAGCAACTGATCATATAATTAACGGGACAAGTATTGATTTAACCACTGCAACAACCATTAATGATGTTGTATCAGCAATTAATGCAGTAAGTGCTAATTCAGGTGTGCAGGCGCTTAAGGCAACTACAACTGCTACTGGTGCTCTTGCCGTTGGTCTAGGTACTGTAACTGTCAATGGTGTGCAAGTTACTTTGACAGGTGTGGATGCAACCGATGCAGCAACACTAAACTCGTTATCAAACCAAACGGGTGTAACCGCCGTTGTTGATGGTGGTGGCGGTGTTATTCTGAGTAATACAGATGGTTCAGATATAACAATTGTTGAAGGCACAGGTACCTTTGGGGGTGATGAAGTTTATCACTCAGGCATTATTTTAGCAGGCGCAGTCTCAGAAGGTGCATTTTCCGCTGCTGGCACGTTTGCAACACTTGATGATGATGGTAGTGGAGCAGGTACTGCTGTGACGTTTAGTACTGCTGCTCAGATAGATCAACAGCTTACTAATACCGATGTTTTGACCGGTGCTAACGCAAATAAGGCTTTGCTGACGCTTGACTTTGCTTTACAGCAGGTGAGTGGTCTTCGTGCAGAACTGGGTGCGGTACAGACCCGTTTCGAGTCTACCATCTCCAACCTGAGCGTGACTTCCGAGAACCTGTCGGCAGCGCGTTCACGGATCCGTGATGCGGACTTCGCGGCTGAGACCGCCGAGCTGACGCGGAGCCAGATCCTGCAGCAGGCCGGTATTGCGATTCTGTCGCAAGCCAATGCCTTACCGCAGAACGTCCTGGCTTTACTTCAGTAATCAGGTGAATGAGTGACTGGCATGATCTCATGCCAGTCATCTCTTAAAGCGGAGAATTAACATGGCTAACGAGATTTCAAGCATAGCGTCACTCAGGGGATTGAGCGGCGCAGCTACGAACTCACGGCAGGTCGCGACGACTGACGTAGCCAGTTTGCCAGATAATGGTGGCCAGGCTTTGCCGATTAACGGTAAAGAACAACCGCCACAGGCTGCAAATACCGCCGAGGTTCGCCAGGCGGTTAGCGAGATCAACGAGATCGTACAAAGTGTACAGCGGGATTTGTCGTTCAACATGGATGAGGGCAGCGGTAAATACGTAATTCGGGTCGTTGATACGGAAAGTGGAGAATTAATTCGACAGATTCCGACTGAGGAAGTACTGGCAATCGCGTCGCAGCTTCGTGAATTTCAGGAAGATGCAGTGAGTCAAAGTGAAATAGGGCAGGGATTACTGTTTTCCGATAGTACCTAGTAAATCTGGTCTGTTTCTTGCTGTAAATATTTAAGGCATACATGAGAAGGGGGAGTTGATACTGTCCCTTCTCATTTTCTGATTAAGGGACCAGCCTCAAAACCTGGTCCTGGATTGTAAAATTTGTGATGTAGGTAGCAACATATGGCGGCAATTACTTCACTGGGTGTCGGTTCCGGGCTGGATCTCGGAACGCTGGTTTCGGGACTGATCGAAGCCGAGCGCGCGCCCGTCGAAAATCGCCTCAACCTGAAGCAACAAACCCTGACGACCGAGCTGTCGGCTTTTGGACTGTTGCGCAGTTCGCTGGCACAGTTTCAGAGCAGCCTCGGTGGGCTGCAATCGTCAACGGCGTTTAATGCGAAGGCAATTACCGCCTCCGATAGCTCGGTATTTTCCTCTTCGGTCGAAAGTTTTGCCGATATCGGCAGTTACTCGGTCGAGGTAACCGCACTGGCCAAGTCGCAATCGCTGGCCAGCAATGCCGCTACCGCGTTCGCCACGGTCGATGACGTCATCGGCAGCGGCACGCTGACAATCCAGTTCGGCACCACCACCACGGGGCCTTATTCCTTTACCCCGGACCTGAGCAAACCAGCCCAGGTTATCGAGGTCAATGCTACCAATGGCAATGACACCGTTAGCGGACTGAGAGATTACATTAACGACAATGATTTGGGTGTACAGGCGTCGATTATTGACGATGGAGTTAATGGCTACCGCCTGGTACTCACCTCTGAAAATACCGGTGCTGCCAATAGCATGGAGCTGACCGTGACTGGCGATGGTGACGGCAACGACAACGATGATCTGGGATTGTCGCAACTGGCGTTCAATGCCTCGGCCCAGGTAAGCCTGTCGCAAACCGTCGCTGCCCAGGATGCGACGCTGACGATCAATGGTCTTGATATTACCCGTGAGACAAATTCGATAACCGGCGCGATTAATGGCGTCACGCTCGACTTGCTGAAAGCGGATGTCGGCAATATTGTCACTATCGATATCAATGAGGATAGGGCCGAAGTAACCGCTTCGATAAACGCGTTCGTAGAGGCCTACAATGAGTTGGCAAAAAATATAAAGGAGCTCACCGCCTACGATGCCGAGACCGCTACCGGCAGCGCCCTGATTGGTGATTTTACCGTACGTGGCATCAGTAGCCAGATTCGCAGTATCCTGTTCGGCAGTATTTCCGGGCTGGAGGGTAACATCAAATCACTGGTTGACATCGGAATTACCACCAACTCCGGCGGTACGCTGGACGTCGATTCGACCAAGCTGAAGGATGCGCTGCTGGATTATGGTGCCGAGGTGGAGGCGCTGTTTACGCTGCAGGGAAAGACGACGGATCCCGGTATCGGTTACGTGTCGTCGACGTCGGATACCCAGCCGGGGGACTATGCGATCAACCTGACCCAGGTGTTTACCCAGGGGTATTTAATCGGGGCCGGCCCGGTCAACAGCCTGACGGTCAATGGTGGCAACAATCGAATCAGATTGACGGTTGATGGGGACGACACCGGAAACTTCAATTTGAGCGGTGGTACCTATGCTGACGAGGCCGCGTTCGCAACCATGATGCAGAACAGGATTAACAGCAGGTTGTCGGGTGGCATCTCGGTTACGGTAACCTATGACGCGACTGACGATCGCTACGTGATCACCTCGGACAGCAGTGGACCGTCATCGACGGTCGAAATCACCAACGTCGACCCCAACACTTTCGCGGACTTTGGACTTGCGGTAGCTACTGGAGTTGATGGTACCGACACCGGCATTGCGGCGACGATAGACGGTGCAAGCGCAACCGTAAATGGACAAATCGTGACCAGCGATTCCGGCCCGAGCAAGGGGCTCTCCGTTGAAATTCTGACAGGTGGTTTTGGCAATCGTGGCACCGTTTCCCTGACCAAGGGGTTGGCAGGCAAGCTCGATGACCTGCTGGAGAATTTTCTCAAGGCAGATGGCACGATTGCCGGTCGCGAAGCCGGCTTGAACGAAAGCCTGGAAGACATCGAAGATGATCGAATCAGGCTTGAGGACAGGATACTGGCGCTAGAAGCGCGTCTGATACGGCAGTTTTCAGCACTCGACGCCCTGATTGCGCAGTTCAACCAGACCAGCAACTTCCTGACACAACAGCTCGCGAACCTGCCGAAGCCGAATTCGATCAACAATAACGACTGATAGAGATTCTTAATTAAAGAAAATGGGGTTAGAGACGATAACCCTTAATAGTTACAAGCCATGGAGCCAGAAATATAATGACAAATGTTGCAATTAAAGCCGTTAACCAATACCAGTCCGCAGACAATAGCTCGATCACTTATGCGGATCCCCACGAGCTGATTCTGCGCCTGATGAACGGTGCTCTGGAGCGCATAGCGCAGGCCAAAGGTGCCGTAAAACACAAGGATACCGCGCAAAAAGGCGAGTTTATCGGCAAGGCGATTTCGATCATTGGCGGGCTTGAAGGGTGCCTCGACCACTCGCAGGAAGGGGAGCTGTCACAGAACCTGTCAGATCTTTATCAGTACATGATTATCGCGTTAACCGAGGCCAACGTCAGCGACGATATAGCCAGGCTCAATGAAATAAGCGATCTTTTGCTGACAATCAAGTCCGCCTGGGAGCAAATACCCGAGCAGGCCAGGGAAACCGGTGCCTAAGCAATTGGTACAGAAAATGAACCAGCAGAAAGCCCTGGGCGCAGCGATTGCGCTGACGGACGAAATTCTCGAGATACTCGAAGATGGCGAATTCGAGCGCGTCGATGAACTCGAGAAGAAGCGAAAAATTCTTATAGAACAGGCATTTGCGGATTCAATTGCACAGGTCGACGTGATCAGGGCACAACACCTGCAAAGCCTGAATCAACAGGTTGTCGACAAGCTGAACCTGTTCAAAGAGGCCGTTATTCTGCAGCAGAAACGTATTCGAAACGCATCCAAAGCGTCTCGTGCCTACCTCAGTAATGACTCGTACCCCAAATAATTCAATCCATTACCAATTGAAATTATTAATCTAGAAACTACGATTTTTTGCGCCGGTATATTGTCATTCTGGTCTAAAATCAACACTAAATTTCAGCGTCGTCAAAAAACTGGCTGATGTTTTTTCTAGAATCGGGGTAACACAAATGAAGGACCATAGTGGAGGTCAGGACAGCAACGAGGTGCTTGTTGTCGATTCCAACCATACACGTGGACATTCTTTCCTTGCGGTACTCGGCTTCATCAAAGTGGAAGCGAGGCTTATCACGCCCGAACAACTCCCCGATATCCCGCGTCGAGAATTATTTGAATATCTCGCAATATTCAGTATCGGCGGCGACGATATTTCAAAGTTTTTTCTCGAGCGCAACAAGGAAGACAAGTGTCAGTATCCGGTAATCTTACTGGCAGACAAGTCCGAATCGAGTGCGCTTGAAATCGTGGTAGAACTACCCTTTGTTTCCGGACTCTGTTTCCAGTCTGATTACTATTCTCTATCCCAGGTCCTCGACCAGGCGCGTAAGCACAATAAGCGCGAACGCCGCATGCAGAATCGCGAATGCCAGCCGCTAATAGGCAACAGCAGCTCAATTGAGCGCATTAATTTAATGATCGACCAGGTATCCGACACCAATGCGTCGGTCTTGATTCTCGGAGATTCGGGTACCGGCAAGGAAGTCATCGCGCGTAATGTCCACGCACAGTCTTCACGCAGCAAGAAACCGTTCGTACCAATCAACTGCGGCGCAATCCCGGCAGATTTGCTTGAAAGCGAACTGTTTGGCCATGAAAAGGGCGCATTTACCGGTGCCATCAGTGCGCGCCAGGGTCGCTTCGAACTTGCCGAGGGGGGTGTACTGTTTCTCGATGAAATCGGGGATATGCCTTTGCCGATGCAGGTCAAGTTACTGCGTGTACTGCAGGAGCGCAGCTATGAAAAGGTTGGCAGCAACAAGTCGATAAGATCCGATGTGCGGGTTATTGCCGCAACCCATCGTCGTCTCGAAGAGTTAATTGCCGAGGGCAAATTCCGGGAAGACCTGTTTTATCGACTCAATGTTTTTCCGATCGAGGTACCGCCGCTGCGCGAACGGCAGTCCGATATCCCGCTATTGATTCACGAAATGATTGCTCGAATTGAACGTGAAAATCGCGGTTCTGTCCGACTGAGCAAAAAAGCGATATCCATGTTGCAACAGTATGCCTGGCCGGGAAATGTGCGTGAACTCGCCAACCTGATCGAACGCCTTGCGATCCTGTTTCCGCACGGTGTCGTGGATTCAAAAGATCTACCCGTAAAATACCAGAGCGAGGGAGCGCTCGAAGTTTTCGAATCTAGCGGGGACGAAACCAGGCTGGCGATGGCAGAGCCCGACCTGAGCGAGTTGCCTGCAGACGGCATCGATATGAAAAAATACCTGACGGATATCGAGATAACATTGATCGAGCAAGCCTTGTCAAAGACCAATAACGTGGTTGCGCGGGCAGCGACCATGCTCAAAATGCGGCGCACAACCCTCGTCGAAAAAATGCGCAAATACGAAATAGAACGCACCGAATAGCGTCATTTTTCTGTCGTCCAGAATAATCGTAATTTATAACTTTCTGATATTATTAGATTTATTACAATTGGTTTGTCTTGTGCACCCTGTTCGGGGTGGAAAATCAAAAGCTAGAATTTAAAGCGCCAGCAACGCACAGCCTTAAGGGCGCGTTTGAGCAGTTTAATCGACTGTCGGCGAGCCTGAGTGCGAGCGTCGAACAAATCAACCAGCATGTCGGTCGCCTCAAAGCGGATGATGTGCCGACCAGACCTGCCGCCAATGCTCAGTTGCTGGATGCGATCCCCGGCGGAGTCGTAGTACTCGACCGGCAGGGACATGTCGTCGAAGCCAACGAGAGTGCCCGTCTGCTGCTGGGCACACCGCTGGACCAGGAGCCCTGGCGGGACATCGTGACGCGCGTATTTTTGCCTGAGCTTGACCAGGGTGAACTGAAAACCGCCGACGGCAGGCAGTTCAGTATCTCGACGCGTCCGCTCGGCTACGCGCCGGGACAGGTGCTGTTACTCAGCGATGTCACACAGACCCGCGAGTTGCAGCGTACGGCTCAACAGAATCTGCACCTGGTAACCATGGGCAAGATGATGGCGAGTCTTGCACACCAGATCAGAACTCCGCTAGCCTCGACCATGTTGTACCTGTCGCAATGCGTCGATACTGTCCTCGACACCGAGACCGTGCAAAGCTTTTGCAAAAAGGCATTGGCACGCAGCCGGCATATCGAAAAGCTCATCAATGACATGCTGGTTTTCGCCCATGGCGGCCAGTTCGTGACGACACGTTTCTCGGTAACGGAGTTGTTTACCGAGCTCAACGACCAGCTCATGCCACAGCTACAGCAACGCGGTGCGCTGCTGCAGCTGCATGGACATGAGTGCACCGTTGAACTGCAGGGCAACAAGGATGCGCTGCTGGGCGCAATCGCCAACTTGTGCATGAATGCACTGCAAGCCTGTACCCAGGACCCCCGGATTGAAATCAGGGTAGGCACGACGCTGCATGGACTGCTGTCGATTTCGCTAAAGGACAATGGCTGCGGTATGGATCGCGACACCCGCACCCATATCTTTGATCCTTTTTTCAGCACCAAGACCGATGGTACCGGTCTCGGACTAGCGGTAGTCAAGGCGGTTATCGAATCACACCAGGGCCGTATCGCCGTCTTTTCGAGACCCGGGCGCGGTTGTCGCTTTCGTATTTTCCTGCCCTGCAGGCAGGCAATGAAAACTCAAGTCAGCACTAGCAAGTAAATGATAAAAAAGGAGCCAAACCATGGTTGATGTACTGGTAGTAGAAGATGATGCTGATCTGCGCGAGGCTATTTGCGACACGCTGCAGCTTAATGAAATCAGCTTTCACGAGGTTGAAAATGGTCGTGCCGCCGAACAGTTCCTGGCCAGCAACTCGGCGTCACTCGTACTCAGTGACGTGCAGATGAGCCCGGGCAATGGCTACGAACTTTTGTCTTCGATTCGCAGCAATCAGATCGATGTGCCGGTTATTTTAATGACAGCCTACGGATCGATTCCGCAGGCGGTGGATGCGATTCAGGCCGGGGCAGTCGATTACCTGGTCAAACCGTTTGAAGTCTCAAGCCTGGTAAGCACGGTGCGCAAGCAGATCCAGGATCCGGTGTCAGCAGATCAGGATCTTGTCGCCGTGGACATGGCCAGCCAGGAATCTCTAGTCCTCGCCGGTCGTGTCGCGAAAACCACTGCGTCGGTTCTGTTCACCGGGGAGAGCGGTGTCGGCAAGGAAATCTATTCGAGGTTTATTCATCAGCAATCGGCCCGCTCGAAGCAGCCGTTCGTGGCGATTAACTGTGCCGCAATTCCCGAGAATATGCTGGAAGCGGTCCTGTTTGGATATGAAAAAGGCGCTTTTACCGGTGCGCACAAGGCGACCGTCGGCAAGTTCGAACAGGCCCATGGCGGCACCCTGCTGCTGGATGAAATTACCGAGATGGACCTCGGGTTGCAGGCAAAAATCCTGCGTGTGCTGCAGGAGCGGGAGGTAGAGCGGCTCGGTAGCACCCAGGTAATAGAACTTGACGTGCGTATCATCGCTACCACCAATCGGGACTTACGCCACGAGGTGCGCGAAAAGCGCTTCCGCGAGGATTTGTTTTATCGGCTTAATGTGTTTCCGATTACGATCCCTGCCCTGCGCGAACGACCCGACGACATTGTCCCCATCGCGCGCAAGATTCTGGCCCAGTACAGTCGGGCAGCGGGAGAATCGATCCAGCTTTCCGACGCTGCCTGCGAAACCTTATGCCAACACAGCTGGCCCGGCAATGTGCGCGAGCTCGACAACGTGATTCAGCGTGCGCTGATCCTGAAGCAGGGCAGGGAAATCCTGCCGCAGGACATCATGCTTGAGAGTGGTATCGAGCAGGCTCCACTCGATCCATTGCTCGAGGATAACGGTAAACTCCATTCGGATCTGCGCGACCGGGAAACCGAGGTCATTCTTGAAACGCTGCGTAATTTCAGGGGCAGCCGCAAGAAGACGGCGGAAAAACTCGGTATCAGTCCACGCACCTTGCGTTACAAGCTCGCCAAGTTGCGCGATGCCGGCGCAGCGCTTCCGGACTAATACCAAAGGCATGATCATCGCAATGGTATCTCCCCTGCCACCCCGGGGGAAAGCCCGCAAAAGACGCTCCCAACCGGCGCGTGCGCCGGTTGGTCCATCCAGGGAACAGCTTGGTGCTCGGCGTCCTGCCTCGCGACACTTTTGCAGACTTTCCCCCGGAATGGCTCAACATACAAGGAGTCGGTGGCAGCAATGCGGTTCAACCAGAATTAGGATTGGACCAGGGGAAGTTGGCGCGATTGTTGCTGACTATCCCCCAGGGACCCGAAAAGGGTGGGTTAAACCGACGATACGTCAAAAAATTAACAGTTTTGCACCTGATCCATGGGTCGGGACTCAATCCGTCAATAAATCGACCAGTAGGGAAATTTATGATCAACAAGACTCAAAACCACTTACTCAGTCAAATGCAGGCTCTCGAGTCCCTGGCCAAAGGCCAGGGGCTGCAACCCGAGCTTAAGCCCGAGCAGAGCGAGAGTTTTGCCGACCTGATGCAGCAGGCAATCGGCAAGGTAAATGAGACGCAAATGCAGGCGTCCAGCCTGACAAAGGCCTTCGAACTGGGTGAAGATGTCGATATATCCGCGGTCATGATCGCGGTACAGAAATCGCGAATTTCTTTCGAAGCCCTGACCCAGGTCCGCAACAAACTCCTGAGCGCATATCAGGATGTTATGAACATGTCGGTGTAAACCATGGCAGAGGCAAGCGCAAATCAGCAGGTACTACCCGGCCCGGACGGGCAGGGGATAGTGGCAGTAGCGCCGCGACAGATTAATCCGATCGATGCCGTCGCGCAGTCACGTGCGGTGCGCCATATCAGCAAGCTCGTCGGGCTTGCCGCGGCAATTGCCGTCGGCATGGTCGTCGTATTGTGGACCGCGGAACCGAATTACTCGCCGCTGTACTCCAACATGTCCAGCAAGGATGCGGCACAGGTTGCGGACACCCTGATGTCGCGCAATATTGAATTCAAGCTGGATGCCAACACGGGTACCTTGTTGGTCGACCAGACCAAGTTGTCCGAGGCGCGTCTGTTGCTCGCTTCGCAGGGCCTGGCTGACGGCACCGCCAAGGGTCTCGAAATGCTGGAGCAGGATCAGGGTCTCGGCACCAGCCAGTTTATTGAAACCGCACGTTACAATCATGCCGTCGAGGCAGAACTGGTGCGCTCGGTTGAGTCGATCCGGGCGGTCGATAAGGCGCGTGTGCATCTCGCCATTCCAGAACAATCGATTTTTATTCGCAACCGCACCATGCCAAGTGCCTCAGTCGTGGTCAAGCTGCATCCCGGCCGGGTGCTGAATCCGGGGCAGGTGGAAGCCATTGTGCAAATGATCGCTTCGAGTATTCCAATGCTCGAAAGCACCGAGGTCAAGGTTGTCGATCAGTTTGGTCGCCTTTTGACCAGTGAAAAAGATGAAGGAATCTCGTTGACAACCAGGCAATTCGAGTACACCAGCAAGCTGGAAAACAATTTTGCTGATCGCATTATCAACCTGCTGCAACCGATAGTCGGTGAAGGCAGGGTCAACGCGCAGGTGGCCGCACAGCTCGATTTTTCCGCGGTAGAATCAACTCGCGAGACCTACGATCCGGAGCGCAGCGTGATTCGCAGCGAGCAAATTAACGAAGAAGAGAATCAGAGTTTCAGCCAGGCCCTGGGTATCCCCGGTGCGCTTAGCAATCAACCCCCCGCCGCCGGCACGATCGCAACGGAAACGGGCGCGCAAACTGCAACCGAGGGCGCTGTCACCGAGCGGGTTCCGACCAATCAAAATCGTTCGGCGACGCGTAATTACGAGGTTGATCGCGTTATCAGCCACACCAGTAACCCGGTTGGCAGCGTGCAGAGACTTTCGGTAGCAGTCATTATCGATGACAAGCAGGTGACCGCGGACGACGGCAGCGTCTCCAGGACACCTTACAGTGACGAAGAGATCTCGCGTTTCACTAACCTGGTCAAGGAAACGATTGGCTTCGATGAAAATCGGGGAGATTCGGTCAGTGTCATCAATGCATCCTTTCTGGAAGTCGAGGAACTGGTCGTTGAGCCGATACCCGCCTGGCGCAGCCTGCTGAATGAAGCCTGGATCATTAACCTGATCAAGCAGGTCCTGGGCGCGCTTGGTTTGATCATCGTTTACTTTATTTTGGTGCGCCCTGCCCTCCGATCGCTGTCACTGAAAAACACCGATGCCGAAAACTCGGCTGGCTCAAGTGGCTCGGACTCGTCGGGCGTGCAGACGCTGGGAACACCAACGCCGATGCAATATGCAATGCCTGGACAACAGGCGGGAGCACAAAACTTTGGCATTCCCAACCTGGCCGAGGACCCCAATAATCCGGCTGCGATGGTAAGGCGTAAAGATGCGACCTACGAGCAAAAGGTCGATATGGCACGCTCGATGGTCATGGATGATCCCGCGCGGGTTGCCAACGTAATGAAACACTGGGTAGGTGACCAATAGTGGCTGACGAACAGTCGGATAAGAGTTTGACCTCGGTCAAGGGCCCGGAAAAGGCCGGGGTATTGCTGCTGACCCTGGGCGAGGACATCGCGGCCGAGATTCTCCAGCATATGAGCCCCAAGGAGGTCCAGGTGGTGGGATCAACCATGGCCACCATGAATGATGTATCGCGCCCGACGGTTGAGTATGTCATCGATGACTTTTTCGATGTGCTCGAATCTCAGACTGCGCTTGGTATCGGTAACGATTCCTATATTCGCGGTATGCTGCAAAAGGCCCTGGGTGACAAGGCGGGCAGCGTTATCGATCGAATCCTGATGGGTAGTGGCAGCAATGGCCTGGAGTCGATGAAGTGGATGGATCCCAAGGCCATCGCCGAAATAATCCGGCTTGAACATCCGCAGATTATTGCCATCGTGCTGTCGTATCTCGAATCCGATAATGCCGCCTGGGTACTCACCCATTTACCGGAAAGCATGCGTGCCGGAATACTGATGCGTATCGCGACCCTCGAAGGCGTGCAGCCGGCCGCGATCAAGGAGCTCGATTCAATTATGGAGCGTTACTTCAGCGACAACGAAAACGTAAAGTCGTCGATGGTCGGTGGCGAGCGAACCGCTGCCGATATTCTCAATTCCATCGATACCTCGATTGAAAATACGATCATGGAACAGGTACGTGCCGAAAACGAAGAGCTCGCCACCAGGATTGACGACATGATGTTTGTATTCGAGAACCTACGCGATGTTGATGATCGCGGCATTCAGACCATGATGCGAGAAGTATCAACCGATCTGCTGTCACTCGCACTGAAAGGAGTCGATGACGAGATGCGGCAGAAGTTCCTGAAAAACATGTCTTCGCGTGCATCGGAAATGCTGCTGGAAGACATGGAAGCGAAGGGACCGGTCAAGCTCAGCGAAGTCGAAGCGGCACAAAAGGAAATTCTTGACGTCGCCCGCAAGCTAGAGGAATCCGGGGAGATCGTGCTCTCGGGTGGTGGCGAGGAAATGGTCTAGGCGGGCAGTTGCTGGCGCTGGACCAATAAAAATAACGAAACAGGTAAACCCGGAATGATGACTGACAAAGAAGTCGAAAAATGGCGCGTGCCGGTAATGGATGCCGATCCTAGTCGCGTGGTTCGTCATCGTGAACAAAATGAAGCTTCCATTCCCACGGCCGAAGACCTCGATCAATGGATGGCGCAGGCCGAGGAAGAGGGCTACCAGCAGGGGCTGGTGCGCGCCCGACAGGAAACCCATGAGCTGCAGCAGCAGTTATTGCAGTTGATTGATTTTTTTGAACATCCCCTGCAGGCGTTGAACGAGGATATCGAGCACCAGTTAACCCAACTGGCGGTAACCCTGGCGCAGCAACTGGTGCGGCGCGAACTGAAGTTGGAGCCAGGTGAAATTATCGGTTTGATTCGAGACTCGGTGCGGCTGCTACCCGGCAATCAGCGTAATATTTCGATCGTATTGCATCCCGAGGACGCCAACCTTGTTCGCAGTGCATTGTCGATCGAAACCAGTGACGAGGAACATAACTGGAAACTGGTTGAAGATCCGATGATAACGCGTGGTGGATTCGAGATTAATGCTGCGCCATCGGCAATTAATGCGACCCTCGAAAATCGACTTTCCGCGCTTGCTGCTTCGGTTCTGGGTGGTGAAAGGGAGCAGGATTAATGCCGCACCCGCTGATCCAGAAGGCAACCTCGGGCTGGATGAAGTCACTGCAACGAACTGCGAGCGAATCCAGGCATGTGGGTAGTCCAGTTGTCGAAGGCGTGCTGACACGTATGGTAGGGTTGACGCTCGAAGCGATTGGCTGCCAGGCGCCGACCGGGGCGCGTTGTGATGTGGTCAATTCAAGTGGTGACAGAGTGGAGACCGAGGTGGTCGGATTCTCCGGCGACAGTCTATACCTGATGCCGACCGCGGAAGTTCGTGGACTGGTACCGAATGCCCGGGTGATCCCGATGCGACAGGGATCCGACGTCCTCACCGGCCCGGAATTACTGGGCCGCGTAATCGACGGACGTGGCAGGCCACTCGATGACAAGGGACCGCTGCGTGCTCACCAGAAATATCCGCTGCAGGGCAAGGAAATCAATCCGTTGATGCGTACACCGATCCATGAAGAACTTGACGTTGGTGTACGTGCAATAAACGCGCTATTTCCGATCGGCCGGGGTCAACGCATGGGATTATTTGCCGGCAGCGGTGTCGGAAAATCGGTTTTACTCGGAATGATGACCCGCTATACCGAGGCCGATATCGTGGTGGTCGGGTTGATCGGTGAACGCGGACGAGAAGTGAAGGAGTTTGTGCAGGAAATCCTGGGCCAGCAGGGTTTGCGCAAGGCCGTCGTCGTGGCCGCGCCGGCTGACTCGTCGCCGCTAATGCGAATCCACGGTGCGATGCAGGCAACCAGTATTGCTGAGTACTTTCGTGACCAGGGGAAAAATGTGCTCCTGCTGATGGATTCGCTCACCCGATTTGCGCAGGCGCAACGTGAAATTGCCCTTGCCATTGGTGAGCCGCCGGCAACCAAGGGTTACCCACCATCGGTCTTCGCCCGCCTCCCCCAGCTGGTCGAAAGGGCCGGGAACGGTGCGCAGAATTCGGGTTCGATTACGGCGTTTTACACGATCCTCGTCGAGGGTGACGATCACGCCGATCCGATCGCGGATGCGGCCCGCGCCATACTTGACGGGCATATTGTACTGTCTCGTGCTTTGGCGGAAACAGGTATCTATCCTGCGATCGATATCGAATCCTCGATTAGTCGATTGACACCCCAGATCACAACCCCCGAGCACATGGGCTTGACGCAGAATTTCAAGGGTATTTACAGTCTCTACCAGCAAAATCGTGACTTGATAAACGTTGGGGCTTACCAGCAGGGATCTGATCCGGCAATCGATCGCGCGATCCGAATGCAACCTGACCTGATCGACTTCATTACCCAGAATATGAATCATTCAGTGAGTTTTGAAAGCAGCCGCACCGAGCTGGCCGAAGTATTGAGCAAGTCTGGAGATGAAAACCAGCCGCAGGCAGTTGATGCCCTGGTGGAGCGGCAGTTGAGCAGGGCAGAGGTTGGGTAAACGATGACTCGCGCCCAACGTTTGCACCCGGTGGTTAAGCATACCGATAAGAAGGAACAGCGGGCCCTGCAGGAAGTTGCCGTGAGCCAGAACCTGCTCGACACGGAGATAGCCCGACAGGCCCAGCTGCAGGACTACAAGCTTGAATACCTGCAAAAGAAAAAGTATGACATTGGTGTCTTCACCCCGCACGAACTGCAGGAGTTCAACCGGTTTATGCAGCAACTCGATCAGACTATTGAACGCCAGATCGAAGTGGTCGCATTGCGTCGCCAGGAACTGGAACAAAAGCGCGAAATCTGGAATGTCATGCGCGTCGATTCCAAGAAGATGCACAAGGTAGTCGAAAAGCTGCAACAGCAGGAGTCTGCAGAGCAGGCGCGTAAAGAGCAGAAGGCGCTCGACGAATTCGCGCAACGCAAATTCAACCGTCGCTAGCTCGATTTAACAAAAACTGGCACGCATGATGCATTCAGTTCCTGCAATGGCTCGACAAGCGCTCCGATCAATACATGGACTGGATGACTAGATGAATATATTGCTGACCGACATAAGCTCGCTCACGCTGGACCAGCAGGAATTACCCCTGGCCCCGCAGGCTGACGCGGACAGCTTTGCCGGATTGTTTTCTCAGCAGTTTCCCGTGGCGCCTGGTAAAGAAACCCAAGATATTGATATTAAAGACTTTTTAGATAAGATTCCAACTCTTTCGGATGCCTCCAGATCAATCCCGGAGCTGTCGCCCGGTAGCAGCAGTGACGAAAACTTACTGCCAGATCCGACCTCGACTCCCATCAATACCAATCTGGCTGTCAAGGCAGCGACAGAGCTTATTGAGCGCGTTGGATTGCCGGTGTTAAAACTCGGCTCAGAAGCGGTAACGAATGCGCTGGTAGACGGTAAGACGGGAGAAACATTGCCAGCTGGCGGAAAGAGTTTGCCGGTTAATGCCGCGCTTGATATAGCGCAGCGAGGCATGTCCAAAAATATGACCGCCCCCGCCGCCGGTGTTTCCGATACGCTTAAAGGCGCTCCCTCCGAACTCAAGCCACAAGTCGCTTTGTCGGCAGCAGCCCCGCAGTCAGGCAAGCTAGAGACGCTTTCCGCGGCTATTAACGCGGCATCGGAGACAATATCCCCTGCTGCGGATTTCGTGTCGGTGATGAATAAATCCGCGCTCACACGCGAATCGGCACAGGCTATCTCGATACCCAGGCCTGTTGATCCTGAGTCCAGTCAGTTCATCGCGAGAGATTTATTGGCGGAGGTAAAACCCGTTCCCGAAACCAGGCAACCTGGCGCGGCTGAAGTGATGCGTAATGTCGACTTCAGAACTGCGGTGGCTTTACCTCAATCTGAACGATCGTTGGGAGCGGCACCGCAACCTTCGGCATCGGTGCTCGCAATGGTCGGTGAAGATCAACTCGACGATACTCAACGCGTGTTAAAAGGACTCCGGGAAAACCTAACCATGGAATCGGTTCCTGCGCGGGAAAAGGCGTTGGACAGGACCTTGATGGCCGGAGAGAAAATTCCGCTCCCTGGCCCCGCGACTGCGCGTGATATGCCGGGCAGCGCTGAATATCGTAATCCCGATATCATGGCACAGCAGTCCGCAAACCTGCAGCAGTCAACGATCACCCCGTCTGCGAGCGCGCTCCAGTCGGTTTCGGTGTTACCCCATGTGCTGACACCGGGCACCCAGTCGAGCGCCTTACCGCCCCATCTCGAGACATTGACACTACCGCGCAACGCAGATGCGACCGAATGGAGCAACGGGTTAAGTGAACGTGTCAACTGGATGATTAACCAGAAGCAGAATACGGCAACGATTCGACTCGATCCACCATTCCTGGGTAAGCTCGATGTTCACGTAAAGATCGCTGACGATGCAACCACGGTAAGCTTTCTGACACAGCATGCACACACTCGCGAGCTGATCGAAACCGCCTCGGTTCGACTGCGTGATTTTCTACAGGAAAGTGGCTATCAGAACGTGAACGTCGATGTTTCGCAGCGTCATGACCAGCAGCAGCGTTCAAATTCGACTTTCAATGCGGAGGCCGAGCAGCAGGATGAATCCCAGCAGGAACAGGCTCTCGAGCAGAGGGAGCGAGATCAGGCCAGTTATTTCATTGGCGAGGGCATTGTCGACACCTTCGCCTGATTACCCCCTTATTGCGGCGTGCGCGCCGCAATTTTTTTAGTTTCAGGGTCATCCCCGTTCAGCAGAAAATTTTAAATCCTGGCATCGTTCCAGGGCCCCGGATAAGTGCTGTGCCCATGCCCGGATGACGCCCTGAAGCGTCACATTTACGGGCCTGTCCCGGGCTTTTCGACAAACCATGGCCAAACTGCCGACAAGTTATTGTCTCTGTACCGGAAAACACTGTCAAAAAACTGTCTATCTCAAATTCCATTCCTTTAACTTATTGAAAACCCTAAACAAAATTAGTTGGCACAGGAATTGCTCAAGCTTAGATATCTGTTAACAGGCAGGAACTCAAAATGGCGGAAGAAGAGCAACAGGGCGAAGCCGAAACGACTGGCGGCAGCAAAAAAACACTGATTTTCATCATTCTGGGCGTGGTTTTGCTGATCGGCGGATCGGTCGGTGGCACGTTATTGATTGTCGGGGGCGGTGATAGTGCCGAGGCCGAGGTTGAGGAAGAAGTAGAGGTTTCCCGGGGCGATGCCAGCTACATCGACCTGAAGCCCGCCTTTACGGTAAACCTTGCGCCTGAGGATCCGGTTGGATTTCTGCAGATTTCGATGCAGGTACTGACCTTCGACGACGACGTTGCCGAAGAACTGGAAAAGCACAGGCCCCTGATTCGCAACAACCTGGTCGTTTTATTCGGAAAACAGAAATCGGCCGAACTGCGGGCCCCGGAAGGCAAGGAGCGCCTGCAAAAATCGGCACTGGAAACGGTACAGACTGTCATTAACAAGCACGGTTCGGGTGGTGAAGTCGACAATGTCTTTTTCACCAGCTTTGTCATGCAGTAGGTAAATTACCTTGAGTAACGACATTCTCAGTCAGGACGAAGTTGATGCCCTGCTCGGTGGTGTTGATGACGGTGTCATTGATACCTCACCCGATGAAGCCAGTTTTGACGGTGAAGCCCATCCTTTCGATTTCAATAACCAGGAACGTATCGTTCGGGGCCGATTGCCGACCCTCGAAATGATCAACGAACGTTTCGCGCGTTACTTTCGCATCAGCTTTTTCGACATGTTGCGCAAGTCTCCGGAAATATCGGTAACCGGTATCGAGATGGTCAAGTTCAACGAATACATCCAGACCTTGCACCAGCCGACCAGCCTCAGCATGATCAAAATGTTGCCGTTGCGTGGCACCGGCCTGATCGTACTTAATCCCGAGCTGGTCTTTATTCTGGTCGACAACTTTTTTGGTGGCGACGGCACCATCGAGACAAAGATCGAGCCGCGCGAATTTACCAGTACCGAACTCAGGGTTATCGAAAAGGTTGTACATATCAGCTTTCGGGACCTGGTGAAGGCCTGGGAGCCGGTCATGTCCGTTAATTTCAATTATCACAATCACGAAGTGAATCCGCAGATGGCGACCATCGTCAGTCCCACCGAAGTCATCGTGGTTTCCACTTTTCATGTTGAACTCGAAGGTGGTGGCGGCGATATTCAGATCGTTTACCCCTATTCGATGATTGAACCTATCCGCAACTTGCTCGATACCGGCGTGCAGAGCGATCATGGTGAAATCGACGAACGTTGGGCGATTCTTCTGAAGGAGGAATTGATGCACGCCAAAATCAATATGCAGGCCCTGTTTATCGAAAAACAGGTGCCGCTTTCTGACCTGATTAACTTCAGGGCCGGCGACATTATCCCGATCGATATGCCTGAGCAGGTGTTGTTACTGGCCGAAGACATGCCGGTTATCCGTGGGCAGTTTGGTGAACACCAGGGTAATGCAGCCATCAAGGTGGAAGACGTTATCGAAATTTACGATCCGGATAACGAAGACATTAAAAACGCAATTACGCACCAGGAATAGTCTGCAGGAGACTAATATGAGCAACGAAACAGAACAGGCCGTAGACCAGGACGGATTGGCCGAGGAATTGGAAACCGCGACGGAGGAGGCCAGTGCCGACAGTGGTACTGCCCAACCGAAGGAGGGTGACGAATTTCAGCAGGTTGCGGCAAAGCATCTGAATAGTAACGTGAATCCGGAATCAGGTGACGTCAAGCTCGACGTCATCCTCGATATTCCGGTTACCGTGGGGATGGAAATCGGGCGCACCCAGCTCAGCATTCGTAACCTGTTACAGTTGAACCAGGGTTCGATCGTTGAACTCGATCGAATCGCGGGCGAACCGATGGATGTACTCGTCAACGGCACCCTCGTGGCACATGGCGAGGTCGTGGTCGTCAACGAGAAATTTGGCATTCGCCTGACTGACGTGGTCAGCCCGTCAGACCGGATCAAGAATCTCCGCTGATGCGTTGGTTGTTTGTACTCACCGGATTGCTTTCCAGTGCGGCATTGGCAGAGTCACGACTCGATGCGCCGCCACTGGAACCGCTGTCAACGCCGTACTTGTTAAAACTGACAGGTGGCCTGCTGCTGGTCGTTGTGGCGATCCTGATACTGGCCTGGCTGGTTAAACGATTCAATCTGAACCAGCAGTCACAAAATGGGTTGATCAGGATCATCGCGGGACTTTCGATTGGCGCCCGTGATCGAATCGTGCTGCTGCAAATCGGTGAAGAACAGATACTGGTTGGCCTGACGCCGGGCCGTATCGAAAAACTCCATACCATGGCTCATCCACTGGAAGCGCCGGAAGGACAGCCGGCGACGTCGACTTTCGCTGCAAAACTGAACCGGGCCATGGGCGACGGGGAGTCCACGTGAAGCTACTGCTAGCTCTTTTTTTAATGTTGCTGGTGCCTGAGGTACAGGCACAGTCGGCCGGTATTCCAGCCATTTCGATCGATGGTGGCAATGGCGACGGCCAGACTTATACGGTGACGCTCGAAATCCTGGCGCTGATGACGATGCTGACATTGTTACCCGCCATCCTGCTGATGATGACATCGTTTACCCGCATCATTATTGTGCTTTCGATTCTGCGCCAGGCTCTGGGCACTGCACAAACACCCTCGAACCAGATTATCCTGGGTCTCGCGCTGTTCCTGACATTGTTCGTGATGTCGCCGGTATTCGACCAGGTTTACGAGGTCGCAATGCAGCCATATCTGGCCGGTTCGCTATCGGCGATGGATGCGATGATGGCCGCGACCGAGCCCTTCAAGACCTTTATGCTGGCACAAACGCGCGAAACCGATATCCGCATGTTTGCCGATATCGCCGGGGTGACCGAAATCGAATCCCCGGACAAGACACCCTTTTCACTACTGATGCCAGCCTTCGTTACCAGTGAACTGAAGACCGCGTTTCAGATCGGATTCCTGATTTTCATTCCTTTCGTCATTATCGACCTGGTTGTCGCCAGCGTGCTGATGTCGATGGGTATGATGATGTTGTCGCCGATGATCGTCTCGCTGCCATTCAAACTGATGTTATTCGTACTGGTGGACGGCTGGGCCCTGATCATGGGCACCCTGGCCTCGAGTTTTCTGCTGGGAGCCTGACGATGACGCCAGATACGATTATCGATCTGTCACAACAAGCGCTTTACGTGATCGCAATGATCGCAGCGCCCATGCTGCTCTCGGCACTTGCCATCGGCCTGTTGATCGGTATGTTCCAGGCAGCCACATCCATCAATGAACAAACGCTGAGTTTTATCCCAAAGCTCATGGTGTTGCTGCTGTCGATTCTGGTCGCGGGACCCTGGATGCTCAACCTGCTGCTGAGCTTTACCCGGCGCCTGTACCTCGGAATCCCGGGCCTGGTTGGTTGATTTGACGATGGATTTCAGCTTCGCCCAGGCTACCGCGTTCGTCGGCTCACTGATCTGGCCGATGATGCGTATTGGTTCGATGTTTATTGCAATGCCGGTGATCGGTACGCGCCTGGTGCCCACCCGCGTCAAGATTATCATCACCATGGTTCTGTCCGTGGTGGTGCTGCCGCTACTGCCCGATATGCCACAGGTCGAAGCGTTATCGCTCGAAGGTCTTTTTGTCTCCGCCCAGCAAATTCTGATCGGCCTGTCGATGGGTTTCACGATGCAGCTGGTATTTGGTGCCTTGATGATGGCCGGCGAAGCCATCGCGATGAGTATGGGCCTCGGTTTCGCATCGATGGTCGACCCGACCAATGGCGTCAACGTGCCGATGATTTCGCAGTTCTTTATCATTATCGGCACGCTGTTGTTTCTCGCCCTGGGCGGCCACCTGATGCTGATCCAGCTGGTCGTGAGCAGCTTTGAAAGCCTGCCGATCTCACCGACCGGCGTCGGGCGTGACAATTTCTGGGCACTGATCTCCTGGGGCAGTCAAATGTTTATCGGTGCCCTCTGGGTCGCAATTCCGGCGCTGATCTCGATGCTGGTGATCACGTTGTCGATGGGCGTCATGACTCGTGCCGCACCACAGCTAAACATATTTTCGGTGGGTTTCCCAGTCACCATGTTCATGGGATTTATCATCCTGCTGCTGGTGATTCCCGGTTTCCTGCCACGTTTCAACCAGATGATGTTGCAGGCCATGCGGCTGTCGCAATCGATGGTCGCACCCTGAGGCTGAGCGGATATGGCACAAGAGAGCGACAACGGTCAGGAAAAGACGGAACAGCCGACGGCGAAGAAACTTCGTGATGCGAAGAAAAAGGGCCAGGTACCGCGCTCGAAAGAACTCAACAGCATGACCATCATGGTGTTCGGGGCCCTCGGCCTGCTGTTCATGGGTTCACACATGATTGAACACATTACGATTTTCATGCAGCAGGGATTCACTATTTCGAGAGCTGACGTGTTTTCGCAGCAGGCAGTGTTTGAAAAATTTGGTATGGCAGCCGCACAGGCGTTGACCGCGATCGGCCCATTCATGTTCCTGATGACGGTGATCGCAATTTTCACACCGTTGGCGATTGGTGGTTGGTCTTTCAGCGTCGAATCGATGGCTTTCAAGGCGGAACGTATCAGCCCGATTGCCGGTTTCAAGCGCATGTTTTCCAGCAAGGGTCTGATGGAGTTGATCAAGGCGGTAGCCAAGTTCCTGGTGGTGTCGAGCGTTGCGGTCATCTTCTTATGGAGCAAGGCAGAGGAGTTTATCGGCCTGGGGACACAGTCGCTGTCGCTGGCGCTGCTCAACGGCGCCTGGCTGTTGGGTCTGAGTTTCCTGGTGGTGTCTTCAACATTGGTACTGATTGCCGCAATCGACGTTCCGTTCCAGCTCTGGGACCATTCGCAGAAACTGAAAATGACGCTGCAGGAAGTGCGCGATGAGTTAAAAGATACCGAGGGTAAGCCCGAGGTCAGGTCGAAAGTGCGCCAGGTGCAGCAGGAGATGGCACAACGCCGCATGATGGAAGCGGTGCCGGATGCGGACGTTATCATTACCAACCCGACACATTATTCGGTCGCGCTGAAGTACGATCATGACAACATGGCGGCCCCGGTCGTGCTTGCCATGGGTAGGAACCTGGTCGCACTCAAGATCAGGGAAATTGCTGCTTTCCACGGCATCGAGATTTTCGAAGCACCGCCGCTGGCGCGCGCGCTTTACGCCAACTGCAAGATTGACCAGCAAATTCCGGCGCATCTTTACTTCGCAGTCGCGCAGATTCTCGCGTTCGTGTTCCAGTTGCGCATCGCGCGTGAACAAGGAACCGAATTGCCGCAGCGCCCCGATCCCCATACGCCGATCGACGAGGAAGTATAAATGGATTTAAAACTGACGGTTTCGCTCCGCGCTAACAGCATCCTGGCTGGCGGGGTAAAACGATAATGGCTGGCCAGACTTTCAGCGCGCAACTCAGGGGGTTCAATCCCCAGGGTTTTGCGGCACCCCTGATCGTGATCATGATGCTGGCGATGGTGGTGATCCCGCTGCCACCGATGGCGCTCGACATGCTGTTTACCTTCAATATTACATTCGCACTGGTGGTGTTGCTGGTGTCGGTGTACGCGCTGCGTCCACTCGATTTCACCGTATTTCCAACCATTCTGCTGATTGCCACACTGCTGCGCCTGGCGCTTAACATTGCGTCGACCCGTATCGTCCTGCTCGAAGGACATACCGGTACCGCCGCCGCGGGCAAGGTCATCGAAGCGTTTGGTGATTTCGTTATTGGCGGCAACTACGCGGTAGGCCTGGTGGTGTTTGCGATCCTGGTCATCATCAACTTTGTCGTGGTCACCAAGGGTGCCGGACGTGTCTCGGAAGTCAGCGCGCGATTCACGCTGGATGCAATGCCCGGTAAGCAGATGGCAATCGATGCCGACCTGAATGCCGGCCTGTGTACCCAGGACGAAGCGCGTCACCGTCGTAGCGAAATATCCCAGGAAGCTGATTTCTACGGTTCCATGGACGGTGCCAGCAAGTTCGTCAGGGGCGACGCGATTGCCGGAATCCTGATCCTGTTCATCAATATTATCGGTGGGCTTTCAATCGGTGTGTTTCAACATGATCTCGAGGCCGGGATAGCGGTGAGAAATTACACCCTGTTGACCATCGGCGATGGCCTGGTCGCGCAGATTCCGTCACTGGTGTTGTCAACCGCGACCGCGATAATTGTTACCCGTGTCTCCAATTCGGAAGCGATGTCGAGCCAGGTTTTCAGCCAGATGTTCGACAACCCGCGCGCACTGATCGTTTCCTCCGCGATCATGGCAATACTGGGACTGATACCGGGCATGCCGAATGCAGCCTTTCTGACTATTGCGTTAATGGCAGCAGGTCTCGCCTACATGTTGCACCGCCGGCAGCAGCAGGCGGAACTGGTTGAGGTCGAGCCCGAAGAAGTCGAGCCGCGACCTGAACAGCGGGACTTGAGCTGGGATGATGTACAAACGGTCGATATCATCGGGCTCGAGGTCGGTTATGGACTGATTCCGCTGGTGGATGCCCGCCAGGGTGGCGAACTGATGACGCGTATCAAGGGGGTACGCAAGAAACTGTCGCAGGAACTCGGTTTCCTGATCCAGCCGGTACACATTCGAGACAATCTCGATTTATCGCCGAATAGCTATCGCATCAGCCTGCTGGGGGTGCCGATGGGCGAGGCCGAGGTGCAGCCGGGGAAGGATATGGCGATCAATCCGGGTACCGTCTACGGTGAACTGAGCGGCACCCCGACCCAGGATCCAGCCTTTGGCCTCGAAGCCTACTGGGTTGAACGCGCCCAGCGTGATCATGCGCAAACGCTCGGTTACACCGTGGTCGACGTATCGACGGTCATCGCCACGCATTTGAGCCAGTTGCTGCAGGACAATGCGCACGAACTGATCGGGCACGAGGAAGTCCAGGAATTGCTCGAGGTGCTGAAACGCAGTTCACCGAAGCTGGTCGATGGATTGACACCAAAACCACTCGAACTGAGCGTGATCGTCAAGGTATTGCAAAACCTGTTGCAGGAACAGATTCCGATCCGTGATTTACGCAGCATTGCCGAAACATTGGCAGAGCACGGCAGCAATAGTCAAGATGCCGGCGCCCTCAGCGCCCTGGTGCGCATCAGCCTGGGGCGGCAAATTGTGCAGAGCATCTTTGGAATGGCGTCAGAGCTTACTGTTATGACCCTGCACCCCTCGTTGGAACAGATTTTGCTTCAATCAGTACAGGGGCAGGACGGTAACGTCATGGCATTCGAACCGGGATTGGCGCAAATGATACATAGCTCGTTAAAACAGGCCGCAGAAACCCAGCAGGCGAAGGGTGAGCCGGCGGTATTACTGGTATCGCAAAGTCTGCGAGCTTTCCTGGCGCGCATGGTTCGACATGCGATTCCCGGACTTCACGTATTGAGTTACGACGAAGTACCGGACGATAAACAATTGAAGGTTGTCGCCAGCGTCGGGGCCCCCGATACGCTGGTCGGTAGCGAAGTGAGGTCTGGAAATGAGAATTAAGCGAACCTTTGCGCCCACCATGCGCGATGCATTGCAGCTGGTCAAACAGGAACAGGGCGGCGACGCGGTGATCCTGGGAAACAATAAAGTGCCAGGGGGCGTAGAGATACTCTCGGCGATCGATTATGACGAGGTCGCGATTGCCAATATGGCCTCGATTGCACCGGCACCCCGTCAGGCGCCACGAACCGAGGCGGCGCTCCCCGCCGTGAGCACCGATGTCGCCAGCGACGCCTGGATCGGATCGATTTTGGCCGACGGTCGTAAAGAGCCCGTGCTGGGTCCTGTCGCTAAAGGGGGCGTTAATTCAGCGCAAGCACCGGTGAGCGTCAAAAAACCGGTAGCCAGAATTAAGCCCAAACCAGCTGTGAGCGCCAATGACGCTATCGTCAAGGCCGCCGTTGCCAAATCGAGGAACAAATCGAAAGTGGTCGATAGGTCGGTACCCAAGGCACCGGTTTCAAACAAGCCGGTAGCCAACAAGTCACAGGTTGCGACTGCCAGGCAATCTGAGGCTAAACCGGTTATTGACGAAGTCAAGAGTGAACTGCAAAACCTGCGTGACTTGATGGAGAGCCAACTGTCGGTACTGCAGTGGGACCGATTCAGCCAGAAACACCCGGTACGGACGGTGCTATTGAACCTGATGACAGAAATGGGGCTCGGAACCGATGTGTGTGAAACCGTGATGTCACACCTGGGCCAGAATAGTAGCGACCCACACAAGGTATGGCAGCAATTACTCGGCATAATCGCGCACTGCATCCCGGTTTATCGCCACGATCTTCTGGCCGTAGGTGGTCGTATTGCTTTGGTCGGATCAACCGGGGTGGGTAAGACCACAACCATCGCCAAGCTTGCCGCGCGCTTTGCACACCTGCATGGCAAACGGTCGGTGGCGATGATCAGCACCGATCAATTCAGAATCGGTGCCCAGGATCAGCTGCAGCATTTTGCGCGTTTACTGGAAGTGCCTTTGCTGATGGCAGGAAACAGTGAAGAGCTAAGCGATAGACTGGATATGCTCGGTGACAAGAAACTCGTTCTAATCGACACGGCAGGCATGAGCCAGCGCGATCTGCGTCTGAGCGAGCAATTTCAACGCCTGCAGACGGATTCTTCCGAGATTAAACCCTACCTGGTGCTGTCGGCGAACACCCAGCTGGCGGCGTTAAACCAGACGATTCTGAACTTTAGCAAGGTGAAACTGGCGGGCGCTTTCGTCACCAAGCTGGATGAGGCAGCGAGTCTTGGTGGAATTATCACGGCTTCGATCCGACACCAGTTGGCTCTGGCTTACTGCGGTACCGGCCAGAAGGTGCCCGAGGATCTGGAAACTGCCAAGAGTCACCGCTTGATCAGCAGGGCAGTGTCGCTGATGCAGCGCTACGGTGAACAGTTCGATCAGGAAGCGTTGGCGATGCGTTACAACCACATCATAAACAAGAACCAGGCATAGGATTAAAAATGGATCAGGCTCAAGGTATCAGACAGATGAAAGAACAGCACCCGGTGCGCGTGATCGCGGTGACCAGTGGCAAGGGTGGTGTCGGTAAGAGTAATGTCACCGTCAACCTTGCAGTGACACTGGCGCAAAGTGGGGAGAAGGTGATGATCATGGACGCCGATATGGGCCTCGCCAATATCGACGTGCTGCTGGGTTTAAACCCGGGGCTCAATCTTTCCCATGTCATTAACGGCGAGTGCTCGCTCGAGGAAACCATCGTCGAGGGGCCGGCCGGAATCAAGATTGTTCCGGCTTCCTCCGGAATCGCGGCGATGTCAGATCTCACACCCGCCCAGAACGCCGGCGTGATCCGCTCGTTCTCCGACTTGACCGAACCGGTAGATACCCTGTTGATCGATACCGCGGCCGGCCTTTCGGACAGTGTTGTCAGCTATACGCGCGCGGCGCGCGAGGTGATTGTCGTGGTTTGCGACGAACCGGCTTCGATAACCGATGCTTACGCGATGGTCAAGGTCATGAATCGTGACTACGGCGTCGAGCGTTTTCACGTGTTGGCAAACCAGGCGCATGACACTCAGCAGGGACGTGAACTGTTTAACAAGCTGGCAAGGGTTTCGCAGAAGTTTCTCGACGTAACGCTCGACTTTATAGGCAGTGTCCCTTACGACGATTGTTTAAAGAAAGCGGTGCAAAAACAGAAATCAGTGGTTGAGGCCTTTCCGCGCAGCCCATCCGCGTTGGCCTTCAAGCAGATTGCGAAGAAAACCCAGCAATGGCCCACCCCGAGCAGCATGGAGGGGCATCTTGAGTTCTTTATCGAGCGCCTGGTCAATTTCAGTGCGCAGGAAGATCGCCTGTGAATGGGCACGCGATGTATGCGGAGGTGGAAAATCTGGACGAAAAAGACCAGATCGTTCGCCATGCATCGCTCGTCAAAAGAATTGCCTATCACCTGTTAAACCGGCTACCCCCGACGGTGCAGATCGATGACCTGATCCAGGCGGGAATGGTGGGTTTGCTCGAAGCGGCCAGTAATTTTGACGCCGAGATGGGTGCCAGTTTTGAAACCTTTGCCGGGATTCGTATTCGTGGTTCGATGATTGACGAAATTCGCCGCTCCGACTGGACTCCGCGCTCGGTGCATCGCAAGTTTCGTTCAGTTTCCGAAGCCATTCGAAAAATAGAGAACGAGACCGGGGAAGATGCGAAAGATGCCGACGTCGCATTGGCCCTCGGAATCAGCCTGGGTGAGTACCACCAGATTTTAATCGACTCATCGTCAGCGCGTATTTACAGTATCGACACCCTCGAGGAAAACACATCGGATGCCTCGCTTCCCAGTTCGTCTGTGTTCACTCCCGAAGAGGCATTCAGCCAGGCCGAGTATCAGAAGCAACTCGCCGAAAGTATTCGCCAGTTGCCTGAAAAGGAACAACTGGTGATGTCGCTGTACTATGACGACGAACTTAATTTTCGTGAAATCGGCGAGATTCTCGACGTCACGGAATCCAGGATATGCCAGCTGCATGGCCAGGCATTATTGCGTGTGAAAGCGCGCATGTCTGACTGGAAAGCGGATGAATAAGGATATCAACATTCTTATCGTTGAAGATTTTTCAGCCATGCGCAGCATACTCAAGAACTTGCTGCGTGAGCTTGGTTTTAACTATACCGCCGAAGCCGACGATGGAGAAACCGCATTGCCAATGCTTAAAGCGGGAAATTTCGACTTCCTGATAACCGATTGGAGCATGCCCGGTATGGATGGACTTACGCTACTCAAAACGGTACGCGCCGACAAGGAACTAGAGGACATACCGGTATTAATGGTTACCGCGGAGGCGAAACGTGAACAAATCATCGACGCTGCCGCGGCAGGTGTTAACGGTTATATTGTAAAGCCTTTTACCGCGGCAACTTTAAAAGACAAAATCGAAAAAATTATTCGACAGGTCGACGTATCGTGAATCGAAAGTGGGGTACGTGGTTAACTTTTTTGGAGAACGGTCGATAAGGATATAGACGAGAGGGTGCAGGTTGGCAGCCGCATGACAGTACCGCAGCGCACCGAAGCACCGGGAGAACAAAGGTTTTTAGAATGTCCGACCCGCTAATTAAATCGGTGAATCAAACGCCACGGGTTCGGGATGCCCTCAACAAGCCTGATCGCGAAAAAAAACAGAAGAACGAGCAGCGCCAGAAAGATCAGCAAAAGAAAGATTCGAAACGCATTATCGATACTTACGCCTAAATGCTGAATCCCCGATAGCGGACACTCAATTTTTCAAAGCCAGCGCCCGTAAACGACGGTGACCTCAACTGATCGGCGCAACACTTTATCTTTAGAAGCAAAGGTGAGGTGTTGTAAATGTCACGAAGAAAACGAAGATGGTACACGGCGACAGAAAAGTCCGAAATGTGGGATCGCT